>Ga0247610_10000392_pt1 | contig 63421 bp, 97 predicted proteins | sample 174DNAGHGhighgp2_FD_193483 | JGI IMG/M metagenome (GOLD analysis project Ga0247610, IMG submission 193483) | Sheep rumen microbial communities from Palmerston North, Manawatu-Wanganui, New Zealand - 1742 DNA GHGhigh gp2 | ecosystem: Host-associated > Mammals > Digestive system > Stomach > Rumen...
CCTTGATATTTTCCCGGAGGGGCTAATTGCTATTTGAACTTTAGAACTGGACGTACCCGGCGGAGCCAACTGGGGAGGTGGCCCCCAGAATGTCCTCCTTTCTGCACTCAAAAAGTGTGGCAAAACCGGTTACGTCTGGTTCTAAGGTTCAAACAACTATACACAAAAGGAGGATAAGTATTATGAATGCCACCAAAACAGTACTTAAAGTAACAGTGATATTTCAACAGGAGGTGATCGTATGGCTGAAAGACGGACAAAACAAAGTCGACCGCCAGCGTTAACTCCAGAAGCTGCAGAACGAAGATGCATTGATGCTGCCTATAAGCTTGCTCAACAGCAATTAGATGAAGGAACAGCATCTCCTAGTGTCATTGCTCATTTTTTGAAGATGGGAACGGCACGTGCGCAGCTTGAACAAGAGAAACTTCGTAAAGAAACCGAACTTCTTCAGACAAAGAAGATAGCTATTGAAGAAACTCAACATATGGAGCAAATGTTTGGAGAGGCTATAGCAGCAATGAAACGCTATCAGGGATATTCTGAAGAGGAAGAAGACGATGAAGACTGGGACTAAGAGTTATAATGAAATGATCAAGCTCAAAACCTTTGAAGAACGCTTCAATTACCTCAAATTAGATGGACGAGTAGGCAAGATTACCTATGGTGCTGATCGGATATTTAACCAAAGCTTCTATCATTCAAAAGAATGGAAGGACTTCCGAGCAAAAGTCATAGCCAGAGACAATGGATGTGACCTTGGATGCGAAGATCGTGAGATATTCGATAAGGTTATAGTCCATCACATAAATCCTATGACAATGGAGCAGTTAGAAGAAGGCGGAGATGATCTGTTTGATCTAGATAATTTTGTTTGTTGCAGTCACAAGACACACGAAGCTATTCATTACGGCGATGAGAGTCTTTTACCTAGGACAAACTTCGTCGAACGCAAACCAGGAGACACAAAGTTATGGTAAAGGAGGACTAAATAATGGGATTCAGAACAATTGATCTCGATACTAAGGAAGGTATGGAGAAATACAAGAAACTTAAAGAAACAAAATCTATTCAGGAAACTTTCAGCAAAGAGGGAATTGAGAAGTTCGCTCCCAGACCGGAAGAAGAGCCAAAGCAGGACACCAGTTTTATGTCACAGTACGAAGGCAAATGGGAAGCCGGTGAATTACCCCCAAAGCAGGAGGAGTCAGTTACACTGGAAGTCAATATCCAGGCTCAGGCTGTACTTCAGGGTGTTGTTACTGGTGTAGATCAGCTTCGTGTCCGTAAAAAGCCGGAAGGAGAGATTCTGTACCTTATCTCAAAGGATTCTATCGTAAAGATCCTGGAAGATCACGATGGATGGCTAAAAGTTGAGACCGCTCCTGGCAGACAGGGCTTTGTTATGAAGTCGTTTATCAAGGTGTACTCGGAAGGAGGCTGATTATGCCGGTAACATTGCAGGATAGCATTTTGCTGTCCATCAAAAGAATGCTTGGAGGTCTTGATTCAACCTACGAGTCTGAGTTTGACCTTGATCTGGTCATTCACATCAATGCAAGCCTTGCAAAACTAACCCAGGTTGGCGTAGGTCCTGACGAAGGCTTTGAGATTGAAGATGATCAAGCTACTTGGGAAGATTTTATCGGATCTGACAAGAGACTCAACCTCGTTAAAGAGTTTGTTTACCAGGATGTGAAGTACGCATTTGATCCGCCTCGTACTTCCTTCGCATTTGATGCTGTAGAGAAACAGCGAGATGAACTTTTATGGCGGATTAATGTTCAGGTCGATCCTGGAGAAGTGTAAAAACCCTGGGCAGGCAGAAACAAAACCAAAGCATTACGTATGACACGAAATTCTCCTTTCTGTTGAACAAAAAAGCGATAAACACAAAACCCCATTCATAGTCTGCCCAGGTTTTTATAGAATTATAAGGAGGTGATAGGATGAAAAACAGAGGAAAAGAATGGCTTATTGCAGCCCTTATCCGAGCTATCAGAACAATGGCTCAAACAGCACTATCTTTCCTTGCAGTTGGTATGGCGTTATCAGATGTAGACTGGCTCAAGCTTCTCTCAGTTAGCTTAGTAGCCGGCATTATGTCCATCTTGACGTCAATCGCGACCGGTTTGCCTGAAGCTACTACAGCAGGCGAACTGCTTGTCAATCCAAAAGCAAATGATGCTTATGCTTTGGCAGGACTGTCATTCGATAAGAGCATCACTCCTGAGTATATAGATGAACTTGCGAAGAAAGGATCTATCAACATTAGAGTGAGGACAAACGAATGACTATTTTAGAAGCTTTTGTAACTATCTTGGTATCTGTACTGGCATCCTCAGGCGTCTGGGCCGTCGTTATGAAGATAATGGACAAGAAAGATGTCAAAACACAGATGCTTATCGGTCTTGGACATGACCGCATCATGTATCTTGGAACAAGTTACATCCATCGAGGCTACATAACATCAGAAGAGTATGAGAATCTCGTGGATTATCTGTACAGACCATATGAACTTATGGGCGGAAACGGATCAGCTAAGAGGGTGATTGATGAAGTTAAGAAACTCCCGCTCAACAAACCTAACGATTAAGGAGGTATTTTAACATGGATGAAAAAGCGTTGGAGATTGTTAGGAAGTACGTAGAGGATCACCTTGACAAATCAGATAAGATGCCTGAGTTTTCGGTTTATACTGTTTGGAAGAGCAAAATTCTTCAGAACTGGAAGTATCTGATCTCGACAACTTTGACAGATGGTATGTACTACGAATTAACTTTCGATGGCGACAAGTCACAATGGTATCTGGACGCTTATAAGAAATTCCAGAACATAACGATTGCAGATTAAGGAGGCATCAAAATGGCAGTAGATCACAATAATCCTCAGTCTAGGAATGAGGAGATCCTTATTGCAACGATAGATGGTGAAGAATACGATAAACTTCCACAGTCCAGACTTGAAGAACTTTTGCTGGAGTTAAAAGAAGTTATAGAAGAAGGTGGGGGTGGTGGCGGTACTACCGTAGTAGCAAACCCAGAAGGTGAAGCTACAGACTACCTTATAAAAGTAAGAATTGGCTCTACTATCTATGAGATTGAAGATACCGGCGGCTCAGCAGAACTCCAGGCAGACCTAACAGTCACGAAGGCCGTAGGTGGTTTAACAGTTGGCACAACTTATCAGGCAGGCACATCTATTGAAGAACTTCTTCATAACATGCTTGATCCGATTGTGTATCCGACGCTTATCAATCCTTCTGTTACTCTTGCAGGATCTGGTAGTAAGCTTCTGGAAACAGGTGCTACACTTTCTGCAACACTTACAGCAACCTTTAACAGGGGTTCGATCAATCCGGCTTATGGCACATCCGGATATAGATCTGGTCCGGCTACTGGTTACACTCTGAACGGCGGTACTGAGCAGGAAGGTAACACCTGGACTGAGACAGTATCCGCAGCAAATAAGAGTTTCCAGTGTGTAGCAGCATACTCTGCAGGTGAACAGCCGAAAGATAGCGCTGGACGCAATTACAGCACACCTTTGGCAGCAGGATCTGTTACCAGTGGTACTGTAACCTATGATTTCGTAGATGCTATGTGGGCAAATACCGCAAACATCGCTACCGTTGCTAAGTTGAGCCTGGTAGCTAAGTCAACTAAACAGCGTGATATGAACTTCCCGGCTCAGACAGTAGCAAATCCGGAAGTATTCGACATGCCGGCTAGCTGGACAGTAACAGCAGTACAGGTAAAGAACGATCTTTCCGGCGCTTGGGAAGATGCTTCTTCTCAGTTTACGGTAAAAGACACTACCCATAATGACGCAGCTGGTAATAGCGTAAACTACAAGCGTTACACGTTCAACATGGGCACTGATACCGGTGCTAGAAGCATTAGAGTTAAATGGTCATAAGGAGGTGTTAGACAATGGCAAGACAAAAAGGTATGTTAAACCTTTCAGGTAACCTGGAACCTTTAGCTGGTGCTCCTCTGGATAGCCGTAGTATCACACCTACTGTGGCTGATCTCTACATCGCTTCCAACTGGCCGTATAAGTACATCGGTATGAAGACCACAGTCACTGCTACAGGTGATACCTATCGACTGGTGAATCTCGATGTAACTCAGGAGAGTTCTTGGGTGAAAGAAGGCGGAGAAAGCGGTCAAACCATCCAGTATGACGAACTTCCGGCAGCATCTTCTAGCTTAGTAGGCGCGATCTATCAGTATACTGGCACTACCAATCTTCAGTACACTAACGGATATTTCTATGAGTGCGTGAATGATGGTGGTACGTATAAGTGGGTTCAGACCAATACTCAGCCCGGGACAAGCTATTCAGACTTCACAGGTGCAACATCGCAGGAAGCAGGAGCACATGGTCTTGTTCCCGCTCCTACTACAGGAGATATTTCCAAGTTTCTTAAAGGCGATGGTACGTGGGCAACGGTTCCTATGCCGTCGTTCGACTATTCTAATACGTCTCCGGAAGCTATGAACTTCTCCACTGATGAAAAGGTAATCGGTATGTGGATCGACGGCAAACCTCTGTATCAGAAAGTGTTTACAAGCGAATTTCCTAATTTTAATTCAGATACTAGGATATCTATATCGTCGTATAATATTGATGTAGTTACATATTTAAATGCTATAATAATAGGTGTTGATTCACCATTAATATCAGCATATACTGGAAGTGGAATTAATATTACTGGTAATGTATTTGTTAGTCCTGACAAAGTATTAATATTAAGAAATAATAGTCACACAACATTAGGCGGTAACACAACATATATAACCCTCCAATACACCAAAACCACCGACATCCCAGTAGCCTCCGGTGAGAAGATCGTAGGCCAGTGGATTGATGGGAAACCGGTGTATGAGAAGTATATAACTTTTGATTCTACTGTAACGATAGCTTCTTTAGAATGGTCACAAGAATTAAACGCAATGTCCAATGCAAATAGAATAGTAGAATCTACTTGCTATATGATAGTGGATAATAATGTAGATCCATATATGTTTGCTACCGTTGGTGGTTTGCTCGTTAAAATAATAAATAATAAATTGCAAATAAAAAACAATGCAGCTGGTAATATTTCAATAGATGCGATTAAAGTCCGTTACACCAAAACAACCTAACATAAAAGGAGGCCACCAAAATGTTAAGATGTGAATGTGACAGATGTCACTCAGCGATGGAAGTGCCATTATCGGCAACACCGTTCATCATGCCTGATCCGAACGATTTAAAGCCTGAATTTATGATTTTCAGAAATACCGAAAACAAGATGGAGCAATTGCATTTGTGTCCGACTTGTGAGCGGCATTTCAAATCGTTTCTTAGTGAAATGGATAAAGGAACAGAAGTATAACTAACAAAGGAGGTCCTAACCATGTACGTACCATACAACCCAAATCCTTGCGGTCTGTCCACTGGTGACTGCACGGTTAGGGCTATCTCTAAAGCTCTGAATATTTCGTGGGATGATGCTCACGACATTCTAAGTGAATTTTCAAAGAACATGTGCGATTTACCACACAAGGACTGGGTTTGGGGCGCTGTACTCAGAGCTAATGGCTTTCGTAGAGTCATCGTCCCGGACACCGCTCCAATAGATTACTCGGCTGCAGATTTTGCAGAAGACAATCCTAGAGGAACATATGTCTTAGGTTTCGGAGGTCATTGTTGTACTGTCGTCAACGGTGATATTTACGATTCCTGGGACTCTTCAAATGAGAAACCTATCTATGTATGGTTTAGAGAGGAGAAAAGATGACAGAAGACCAGGTTATAAAGAAACTGATCTCGACAGCTTCTGCTGAGATCGGCTATATGGAAAAAGCATCGAACAAAAACCTCGATGACAAGACCGCCAATGCTGGAAAAGGCAACTTTACCAAGTATGCAAGAGATCTGGTTAATCTTATTGGATCTCCATACGCGCAAGGAGCAGCATGGTGTGATATGTTTGTCGACTGGTGCTTTATCCAGACATTCGGCAAAGACAACGCTAAGAAAATGTTAGGAGGATGGTCAGCATATACACCAACATCTGCAAACTTCTATAAGAATGCAGGAAGATTCTTCAAATCTCCAAAGGTCGGAGATCAGATATTTTTCAAGAATTCTGAACGTATTAACCACACTGGTATTGTGGCTAGTGTCGATTACACAACAGTATACACAATTGAGGGAAACTCTTTAAACAGGGTTCGAAGTTACTCATATTCCTTAAACAACAGCAGCATCGCCGGCTATGGCAGGCCCAATTGGTCTGTGGTAACAACTAAAGAAGAACACAAAAACGAACCGTGGCCTTTAGCTACAGTAGAAGGCGTAGATATTTCGGACGTACTCGATCCGAATGTCTTTGATGTTCGTAAATACCGCAAAACATACGCCGATCTGGACTCTGTGTTCGGAGACAACTGGCAGATGTATTACTATCACTACAAAGTGATAGGTAAAAAAGAAATAGAAACAAAACAAAGACCACCATTTATGTAAAGGAGGAACAAAAATGCCACCAATCAATCCTTATTACAACCCTGGTTCATACCAGTACCCGCCTATGGCTCCTACGTTTCAGCCGTTTCAGCAGCAGCCTATACAGGCGCCGCAGCAGAACGATGTATATATTCATGGAGAGCAGGCAGCACAGTCCTATCCTATACAGCCCGGATCAACATTGCGGCTTTGGGATGATACTGCGGACATCTTTTATATGAAGACATCTGATCAGGCGGGTAACATAACTCTCCGTATATTCGATTACACTGAGCGAGGAACTACTCAGCCTATGCAGACACAACAGCAGCCGCAACCTGACTTTCAGGAAGCGATTGACAAACTGGATGATAAGTTCCAGCGTCAGATCAACAGACTCAATTCAATTATCGGGAACTTGAGAAAGGATGGTGTGATCAATGGCTAGTACAATGTATGGTATGACGGGGCAACAGCAGAATCAGTTTTTAAACGGATTCAACATGAACAAATTCCAGGAGGATCTCAACAAGATCAAAACTTCTGGCGTAAACCCCGACGATGTTATTCAGAATCTGATGAACTCTGGTAGAATCAGTCAACAGCAGTATAATGAAGCTTGTCAAAAAGCTAATCTGATTCAGCAGATGATGAGAGGACCTCTGGGTTAATAACGCGATAATATCGTAATGACTAAAGACATCAAAATGGTAGTTGAAATAAAAGGAGTGAGACATGTTATCAAATACAGCAACTCCAAAATACTATGGAGAATTTAGAGAAAGAGTATTAAATGGCGAAATACCTATAAATGAGTATATAGCCATGGAAATGCAACGTATCGACGATTTAATAGACGATCCACATTACTGGTATGATGACAAAGCAGTAGAAGGTTATGTCGATTTTTGTAATTCAGAACTTACTTTAACTGATGGTTCTCCATTAGAGTTGCTGGATAGCTTTAAGTTATGGGCAGAAGAACTGTATGGTTGGTATTATTACGTGGATCGTACAGTTTTTGTACCTGGCAAAAAAGGTCAGCCAGGTAGATATATGACAAAACGTGTAAAACAGCGTTTGACAAGAAAACAATATCTTATTATAGCTCGTGGTGCTGCTAAGACAATGTACCTAGAGTCTATACATGCTTATCATTTAGTTGTAGATCCTGATACAACAGATCAGATCACCACATCTCCAACAATGAGACAATCAGAAGAAGTTTTGGGACCTCTTAGAACTGCTATAGCTAGAGCTAGAGGTCCTGTATTTAAATTCATGACTGAAGGATCACTTCAGAATACCACAGGAAATCGAGATCTTCGTAAAAAACTTTTCCCTTCTAAAAAAGGCATAGAAAATACCTTAACTAATTCTATTCTTCGTATATTACCAATGACAATTGACAAGTTGCAGTCTTTAAGAACCAAAGTCGCTACTGTTGACGAGTGGTTGTCAGGCGATATAAGAGAAGATGTTATAGGTGCTATAGAGCAAGGCTCTTCAAAATTACCAGACTATCTTATAGTTGCTGCTTCTTCCGAAGGAACAGTTCGAAATGGAGCTGGTGATACTATTAAGATGGAACTTATGGACATTTTAAAAGGTAAATATAAAGCTCCCCATATATCTATATGGTATTATAGACTCGACGATGTTAAAGAGGTTGCTGATAGAGAAATGTGGCTTAAAGCCAATCCTAATCTTGGATTGACTGTTAGCTATGAGGCATACGAACTTGACGTAGAAAGAGCAGAGAACGCACCATCAACTAGAAATGACATATTGGCTAAGAGATTTGGTATTCCTATGGAAGGTTATACGTATTTCTTTACTTATGAAGAAACAAAGCCTCATAGACATCATGATTTCTGGCAGATGGAATGCGCTTTAGGAGCAGATATGTCACAAGGTGATGACTTCTGTGCTTTTACATTTTTGTTTCCATTAGGTGGAGATGATTTTGGTATAAAGACACGAAGTTATATAACCTCTAGAACCTTATATAATCTTCCTCGTGCTGCAAGAGAAAAGTATGAGGATTTTATGAATGAAGGAAGTCTTGTTGTGTTAGAAGGGAGTGTTCTTAACATGATGGATGTATATGACGATCTCGATAAGTATATTGAAGATAACGAGTATACTGTTATTTGTTTTGGATACGATCCTTATAATGCAAAAGAATTTGTTCAAAGATGGGCTCTAGAAAATGGTGAATATGGAATAGAGAAAGTTCCTCAGGGTGTTAAGACAGAATCTGTACCTCTTGGAGAATTGAAAGATCTTGCATCAGACAGGAAATTGATATTTGATCAGCTTCTTATGCAATTTGCCATGGGTAATGCAGTCACACTAGAGGATACAAATGGAAATAGAAAGCTACTTAAGAAACGTTACGAGGAGAAGATCGATAACGTAGCAGCAATGCTTGACGCTTGGGTAGCTTACAAAGTATACAGAGATTCATTTGATTAAGGAGGTAGTAATAATGGATTTTAGAGAGTTTTCAGAAGCTTACAATAACTATCTGATGCATGCCGGAACAAATAACGGTGTAAACATTGGAAGATTGACAGAGCTTTTAAAAAAGTATAAGAAACAGTCTCCTCCAGAAAAGCATCCGAAAATTGATCAGTTGTCTAGAATTGTGATTCAGCAGGCACAGAATGGAAATTTGGAGCAGGCTAGAGAGGCCGCTCAGGACTTTAATCGTATAATTCCTGGATCTCCAAGTTCTATGCTTTTTCAGGCGATCATCAATGAGCTCACGAAGCCTCAGCCTACTTACCGTATGGCTGATAGTGTTCCTAGACCAATTACTGGTAAAAGATTATCACACAGTAATGACTTCAGAGAATTTTCTGAAGAGTATAATGATTATCTGATGCATGCTGGAGATAGAGATGGACATGATTTAATGACCGAAAGTGGTATGAAAAAGAAGCAAACTGTTAAGAACGAATCAGCTGTAAGAAAATGGTTCAAAATATTCTTTCCTGAAAAAGATTATGAATCTTTTTGGAATATGGTTTCTAAACGAGACTATGATGAAATAGTTAATTTAATAAAGACATATGGTGTGAATAATGGAGCACCTATGAACATAGTATATAAGTATTATCCAAAAATTGGTAAATAATTAAGGAGGACAGGACATGTCATCGATAGTAGATCGTGCTAGAAAAGCATGGGATGTCTTTCGAGGGAGAGAACCCACGTATCGTGCTAATTATGGACCAAGTTATTCCAGGCGTCCGGACAAGGTTAACATTCGCTTTGGTGGTGAGAAATCCATTGTTAATGCAGTATACAATAGAATAGCCATAGATGCAGCGGCTGTTACTATTGAACACGCTAAAAAGAACACTGATGGATTCTTTCAAGAAACGATAGATTCAGATCTTAATGATTGCTTAAACCTTTCAGCCAATATTGACCAAACAGGTAGAGCTCTCATTCAGGATATTGTTTTATCTATGTTTGATGAAGGAGTTATAGCAGTTGTTCCGACTGTTGCATCCAAAGATATTATTGTTAATGATACGTTTGAAATCTTTGAGATGCGTACTGCAAAGATTAAACAATGGTATCCTAGAGATGTTCGTGTCGAGTTATATGACGACCGTCTAGGACAAAAAAGAGAGATAACGTTACCTAAAAAGAATGTAGCTATCATAGAAAATCCGTTTTATACGGTAATGAATGAACCTAATTCTATAGGTAGACGTTTGATTAATAAGCTGAATTTGCTTGATTCAGTTGATGAGCAACTAAGTGCTGGTAAGTTGGATTTGATTATTCAGCTTCCATATGTAGTTAAGTCCCCGTTGCGTAAGCAACAGGCTGAAGCTCGTCGTAAGGACATGGAGGATCAGCTTAATAATTCAAAGTATGGTGTAGCGTATGCTGATGGTACTGAAAAGATCATACAGTTAAACAGACCTCTCGAAAATAATCTCCTTACACAAATTGAGTATTTAACTACAATGTTTTATTCTCAATTAGGGATTTGTGAAGAGGTACTTAAAGGTACTGCTGATGAACAGATGATGCTGAACTATCGTAACAACATCATCGAACCAACTTTATCAGCTATAACTGATGAGATGACTAGAAAGTTCTTATCACCTACTGCTGTTACTCAGAAACAATCAATAATCTTCATCCAGAATCCATTCAAGTTGATTCCGGTTGCTAATATTGCAGATATTGCAGACAAGTTTACAAGAGCAGAAGTCCTGTCTGCTAATGAAGTCAGATCTATTATAGGATACAAGCCAGTAGCTGACGACAGAGCAAACGAACTTCGCAATCCTAACCTTAACGCAACAGACCAGCAATTAATGGATCCGGTAATGACTGACACTGGTGAAGAACAATCCGAGGCTCCCGAAAATAGAGAACTTAGGATTAGTGATTTAAGATTAAACTAATGAAAGGAGAAACATCAAAATGGCAGACGGATATGATTTCAAGGGTGTAGCTACCCAGTATGGAATTAAGTGTGCCGATGGGCGTACTCTGTTGCCGGGAGCCTTTAAGGGCTGCAATGGGAAAAAAGTACCATTAGTATGGAACCATGGTCATAAGAATGTAGAAAATGTTCTTGGTCATGCAGTTCTTGAGGAAGTTGGTAACCAGGTTATTGCTCATTGCAAACTGAACAATTCGCCTAAAGCACAGCATGCGAGATTTGCTTTGCAGAATGAGGATTTGGCAGCGTTATCCATCTATGCAAATGATTTGCAGGGAGGAAAAAATGTAAGCCATGGTACAATTCGTGAAGTAAGTCTTGTGTTGGCGGGTGCTAATCCTGGCGCGCTGATCGATACCGCGTCTATCGCTCATTCTATGGGTATGGAGTATGACTTTGATGATGACGAGATCACTGAGGCTTATATTTACCACAATGTCGAAGGTACAATTGAGGCTGAAGACGAAGTTAATGATACTCAGAATGAAGGAGAGCAGGAACTTGCTCACGCCGATGAAGGCGAAAAAGAGGAGGAAAAGAAAATGGCTGATAAGAAAGATCCTACAGCTAAAGAAGTCTTCGATTCCATGAATGAAGATCAGAAAACATTGTTGTATGCTATGGTTGCAGAAGCATCCGAAGGCAAAGATTCCAAAGAGGAGGAAGAAGATATGAAACACAACGTATTTGACAGCGAATATGCAGTTGCAGACGGACCGGTGATCTCTATGGCAGATCGTAAGCAGGTTCTGGCAGACATCAAGAGATATGGTTCTCTGTCTGAGTCCATCAAGCATCATATGGAAGATCCGAATGGAGCTTTGGCTCATGCTATTACACCGGCTAACTACCCGGAGAATGAGGACGGTACCACTCAGACTTATGGTATCGCCAACATCAACTGGCTGTTCCCGGATGTAAAGAACTTCACGAGTGGTGCTCCGGAGTTCATCATGAGAGATCAGGGATGGGCGAACAAGCTTCTGGCTGCAGTACACCACACCCCGTTCTCTCGTGTAAAGACCATGTTCGCAGACATCACAGCAGATGAAGCCCGTGCAAAGGGTTACATCAAGGGTAACCTGAAGTATGAGGAAGTATTCACCCTGCTGAAGAGAAAGATCGATCCGCAGACCGTCTACAAGAAACAGAAGTTCGATCGCGACGATATTGTGGACATCACTGACTTTGACGTTGTAGCATGGGTTAAGCAGGAAATGAGAGGCATGTTGAACGAGGAAATCGCTCGCGCTATCCTGGTTGGCGACGGCCGTTCTGCAGCATACGAGGACAAGATCTCTGAAGATCACATCAAGCCGGTATACAATGATTCTGAGCTGTTCACTATCCGTGTGAAGCTTCCGCACATTAATGGCGAGACTGAAGATGCTCGTGCGAAGAGAATCATCAAAAATGTGATCAAAGCTCGTAAGGATTACAAGGGATCCGGTAATCCGACCATGTATACCACAGCAGATATCAAGACTGATATGCTTCTCCTGGAGGACGGCAACGGCTACTCTCTGTATAAGACCGAGAATGAGCTGGCTACCAAGTGCCGTGTGAAGGAAGTCGAGGAAGTTGAGATCCTTGAAGGTGTCAGCAGATCTGAAACTGTCGAGAGTACAACAACTGTATATGACCTGGCAGCGATCATCTTCAACCCGACGGACTACAATGTAGGTACTGATCGTGGTGGCGAGATCAACACCTTCGAGCAGTTCGATATCGACTACAACCAGCAGAAGTACCTGATGGAGACACGTATCTCCGGTGCTCTGGTTCGTCCGAAGTCTGCTATTGTTATCGAGATCGCTCGTAGCTGATAGAAACAACATCAAAATGGTAGTTGGGGGGGTCTTCTGGCCCCTCCTTTCTATAGAAAGGACTACATATGAACGATTTTAGAGAATTTCAAAAGCAGTATAATGACTATCTTCAGCATGGACTTCCTTATGCAGAAGATTATATTTGTCATTTTGGAATCCTTGGAATGAAATGGGGTGTTCGTAGGTATCAGAATCCTGATGGAACTCTTACTACGGCTGGTAAGAAGAGATATAATCATTTAAATGCTCGTGCGAATTTAGCAGAAGGTTATGTAAAAGATTTAAAAGATATGCAGGAAGGATATAAAGAAGGAACCCTTAAAAAAGGTCCTAGTGATAAAGAAATACAAAAATATTCAGAATTTGCTGAGAAGCAAAGGCAAAAAGCTGAAAAATACGGCAATGAAACTCCTGTAGAAAAAGCTGGAAGACAAATTACTAACTATGTTAATTTTGAAAAAGAAAATGGTTTTAAGAAAGCCAACTGGGATCCAAATGTTTCTGTAAAAACATCGACTGTTAAAGATTCTAATGGAAAAAATAAGAAAATAGATTTTTGTATAGATTTTGATACAGATCTTGAAGAAATAGGTGATAATTCAAAAGATGTTAAAAATACATTTGATAATTTTGAAAAATATTATAGTCAGCATGAAATAGAAATAAAAAGACAAGCTAAAGAACAAATACTTAGTAAAATAAAGGAATACAGTTTAGGTCCAGAAGATACTGAATATTTTACAAAAATGGCCAATAATATAGGAAATAGAGGTTTTATGCAAGTTAGATACTATAAACCAGATCAGGTAACTATTGATATAGATGACGGTGTAGATGATCTATTTCTACCGTCAATAGATTATGACATAAACAAACAAAAAGTAGGACATATAAGAATGAACGACTAAAAACAAGAAAGGGCGGTGAAACCGTATGGATCTGAACGATTTTAGAGAGTATTCTGATTATCTGATGCATTATGGACGTAAAGGAATGCATTGGGGAAAACATTTACCAGGTATTGAAGAATGGTGGAAAAACAATGTGACTGGAAGTAATTATAAGAGAGCAGTAGAAGGATCAGAAAGAGAACGAGCAAATGCTATAAGAGATATTCAGTCTGGATCTGACAGAGATTGGTATAATGGACACCATGGAGGATCATATGCTGAATACAGAAAGCAGAATCCGAGTGATATAACAACCTATCGTATGAACAGAGATGCTTCTGCTAAAGCAGATGTTAGTAATATGAATAGGGATATCGCGTGGAATAGAGAACAGTATAAGAAATCTATAGTCGGAAGAGTTGAAAGTGCGCTTGATAAAGTTGCTACAAAAATTAATAATATAGATACTGAAGTTAAGAAAAAAGGTAAAAGTATATGTGATAGTATTATGAAAAGATTTGGATTTTAAAACAACAAGAAAGGGCGGTGAAACCGTATGGATCTTGAGGAAAGATTAGCACTAGTAAATAAACCCCCGATCGAAGAAATCGTACACTTCGATTTAGTTAATAAACCGCCTATTGACGAATTATACCACTATGGTATTATGGGTATGAAGTGGGGTATAAGGCGGTATCAGAATCCTGATGGAACTCTTACACCAGAAGGAAAGAGACGTCAGATTATCAAAGACAATCAACGCGAAAAGAAAGCTGCTAAAGTTCATATGAAAGAAGTTAACAAGGATCGTAAAAGACGAGAAAACTTTGAGAGAAGAAAAGCAGCTATTGCTAAAGACCCTGATAGATTAAGAAAGAATCTTGATCTTTTTACTGACGATGAAATTCAATCAGCTATAAAGCGAATCGAATGGTCTAATAAAATTTCTGATCTTAATAACAGTAAGATCGAGAAAGGTAAGATAAAAGCTGACAAAATATTATCTTATGGTGATACTCTTAATTCAATCTTAAACTTCGTAAATTCTCCTGTTGGCAGAGGTGTAAGAGGAGCAATGGGATTATCTACAGAAAAGTATTTTGATTTTAAACAAAGAGATGACATAGCTAATGAAATAGCTAAGAAGCAAGCTTTACGTGATGCTGGATTTGATACAAAGAACAAGAATCCAGAGGAATACACGGAAGAAGAACTTGAAAAGCTACTTGCAAAGAAAAGAGCTAGAAAGTAACATCAAAATGGTAGTGCAATAACGCACTTATCATAAATCTAACCTACAAGGAGGTAACAAAATGGTAACAGATGCTAACAACATGGTGATGCCTGTCGGACCTATGTATGGTAACGGCGGAGGCGGAATGTTCGGTGGCAACAACGGCGACTGGGGATGGATCGTCTTGTTACTTCTGCTTGGCTGGAACAACAACGGTTTCGGCGGAAATGGCGGAGGAAACAATTTGTATCCTTGGATCAATCAGCTCGATGCTACCAATGCCGGATTCCAGAATGCTCAGCTCGCATCGCAGCTTAGCAGCATTCAGAGCTCCGTGAACGGCATCAGCAATCAGCTGTGCAACAGCTTCGCGGCTGTAGAGTCCGGCGCAAATGCTCGTCAGATGGCCAACATGCAGCAGATGTTCGATCTGTCCACACAGTTCGGAAATTGTTGCTGTGAAAACAGACTGGCTACGGCAAACCTGAATACAGCTATCGCGCAGGCAGCAAACAACATCATTCAGAACCAGAATGCAAACACTCAGGCAATCAAGGATCAGCTTTGCCAGGACAAGATCGAACAGAAGAACGATCTCATCGCGCAGCTCAGATCGGAGCTTATGTATGCTCGTGGGCAGGCATCCCAGGATGTTCAGACAGCAGCTATTCAGGCAGGTCAGAGAGCACTGGCTAACGAAGTTGAGCAGTATGTTCTGCCGACTCCGAGACCGGCGTACATCGTGCAGAATCCGAATTGCTGCCAGCAGTATACCAGTTGCGGTTGCGCTTGCGGAATGTAAGGAGGTAAGACTATGGCAGTTTATTTAACCAGAGATCAGATCGAAAATGTTCTTTTGAACAATCCGACCCCTTTCTTGGATTCTATTCCTTGTCCGAATGGTAACATCTTTCATCAGAGTGGGACTGGAATTTTTATTCTGCGTGGTCGATCCACAAGTCCGTGTGCAAGGTTTGCTAGGTATAAACTGAACTTCACTGGTAACATCGCAATTCCGGAAGGAGGAGTTGTCACTCCGATCGCTACTGGGATTCTTGTTAATGGCGAAGTTTGGCAGGGAAGTAGGAGTATCTTCACACCTGCAGCGGTAGATACATATGGAGCCGTAGAATCAGTTGCTACAATCGATGTACCAATTGGATGTTGCTTTACAGTATCTTTGGATTACATCAACGGTATTGTCAACAATCCTACGGTAACTCCGACTCCGTCTTCTAACATCGTTGACGGTAGCTTTGAAATCAATAGAATTGCATAAGGAGGTGAGCAAGATGCATAAACTTTATGAACTTAAGGAAACATTGGTTAAGGAACTGGAGAGGTATGCCGACAATCAGACGCTCGACCTCCAGACCCTTGACGTCATCGACAAGTTGGCACATGCGGGAAAGAACGTATGCAAGATTATCGAAGCGTGCGAAGAAGAGCAGTACAGCGAAGCCATGGGCGGTGGATCTTATAGATCTATGCCTCATTTCAGAATGGCTGGCTCGTACGCAAATGATGGTTCTTACGGATCCTACGCTAGAGGACGTGGTGCTGGTGCTAGGAGAGATAGCATGGGCCGGTACACGAGTGCCGGAGACTTCCGTGCAGATCTCCAGGAGCTGATGAACAACGCACCGAATGAGCAGGTACGTCAGAGGCTGATGGAAACGATGAACATGGTGTGATACACATCAAAATGGAAGTAAGTAGGAGGTAAAAGCAATGAAATTCGCCGGTATGGTTGGGTACGAGACGCTGTCTGAGGTGCGTCCTAGTGTATGGCAGCAAACGATCGTGGAGAGAAAGTACCGTGGCGACGTGAATCGCGTTTCCCGGCGTCTTCAGTCTGCAGAAAAGGTGAACGACGATGTTGTTATCTCTAATGAGATAGAGATTCTGGCAGATGCTTTTGCCTTTGAAAACTTTCAAAGTATTAAGTACGTCACGTGGATGGGAACTAAATGGACGGTAAATACCGTAACAGTTGAACCACCGCGATTAATTCTTGAGATAGGAGGGGTGTATAATGGCGAGACTGGACCGCAGGCTTGAGCTGGATGCACGATTAAGGCGAATTCTTGGTTCAGATCATTTATATTTTGAACCGCCAGCATCCAAAAAGATGACGTATCCTTGTATCAGGTATAGTAGATCGAGAATCGACACTAGACATGCAGATAACAAGGTCTATCTCGGGAGACAAAGATATGAAATAGTAGCTATTTACTATGACGTTGATAGTGATTTGGCTGATAAGATATTGTATAATGAGGAAAACCTAGTGTTTACTCACGATAGGCATTATGTAGCAGACGGATTACATCATGACGTCTTCACAACGACATTTTAGGAGGAAAAACAAATGAGTGCATTAGTTTGGGATCAGACTTCTGAACACCTGTACGAAACTGGTAACGACCATGCCGTCGTGTATCCGTACAATGCAGAGTCTAAAGCTTACGACAGTGGTGTAGCTTGGAATGGTATCACCGGTATCACTGAATCTCCGTCCGGAGCAGACGAGACCGCTCTGTATGCGGATAACATCAAGTATCTGTCTCTGCGTGCAGCAGAAGAGTATGGTATGACCGTTACCGCTTATACTTATCCGGATGAATTTGCAATGCTGGACGGCTCCGCATTTGCGGAAGATCTGCCGGGCGTACGTATCTACCAGCAGGCTCGTAAGACCTTTGGTATGAGTTATCGTACGATCATTGGTAATGACACAGAATCTAACGATCACGGCTACAAGCTGCATCTGGTATACGGTCTGACTGCTTCTCCGTCCGAGAGAGGATTCAGCACCGTTAACGATAGCCCGGAAGCTATCGAGTTCAGCTGGGAAATGACCGGTGTTCCGGTTGCTATCACTGGCTACAAGAACAGCTGCTTGATCACCATCGATTCTACAGCATTCTCTACTACAGAGAAGAAGGCAAAGCTGACTGCACTGGAAAATGTTCTGTATGGTACTGATGATACCTATGCAGAGTTCAGCGGATCTACATTTGAAACGGGTGTAGATTACTACGAAAAAGTAGGTGCTACATACGTTAAGACTACGGATGAGTCTCCGCAGTCCGGTAAGACGTATTACACTGTAAGTGCGTCTGGCACCAGTGCACGTCTGCCGCTGCCGGATGAAGTATTCAGCATTCTTAAGGGTATTGTCGGTGGCTGATCGTAAGATCTAAAACATCAAAATGGCAGTGGGGTGGGTCTAGTGGCTCACCCCTTTTAAACAAAATAAGGAGGATAAACCACCATGTTAACAAAAGCAATTACATATGAAGATTACAACGGAGTAAAAAAGACAAAGAACTTTTACTTTCATCTGACCCGGTCTGAAATTGCAAAGATGCATCTGTATGAGGACGGTGGTCTGGAGAACAAGATCAAAAAGATGGTAGAATCCGGCAATAACAAAGAAATCTTCGAATATTTTGAGGAATTTGTTTTGTCTTGCTACGGCGAGAAGTCTGCCGATGGTGAAGAATTCATTAAGAATGATGAAGTTCGTGAAAGATTCAAGAACCATCCGGCATATGATGTACTGTTTATGGAGTTTATTGATGGAGGAGATAAAGCGATGAGTGACTTCATCAATGGGGTTATTCCTAAAGATCTTGCAGAATCTGTTAAGAATGCCGATCCGGATGCTCTGAATAAACTGGTTGGCTTTGAAGTTATTCCTGGGAAGTCTTCTCAGGGTGACGATACTAAAAACTAAATAACACGACTTGTGTGGAATTGGGAGGGTAAGAGAATGTCGTTGACAATTAATATACCGGCGAAAGAGTTTTTGGATGAGGAAACCAATCGTATCATCACCGTCAAAGAGACGAAACTTGTCATGGAGCATTCTCTCCTCTCGGTTTCTAAATGGGAAGCTAAGTATAAGAAACCGTTTTTAGTTGATGGCGCTTTAGACACAATGGATAAAATTTTGTATTATTTCGAGTGTATGACCATATCACCTCAAAATCCAGATCCTATTATATATCTTGGTTTAACGAGGGAAGATATTGATAAGATCATGAAATATATAAATGATCCCATGACAGCAACATGGTTTAATGAAAAAGAACAAAAGCCAAAAAAAGGTTTGAAACCTAAAAAAGAAGTATTGACTTCTGAAGTTATCTATTGGGAAATGATCCAATTACAGATCCCTATAGAGTTTCAAAAATGGCATTTGAATAGATTGACAACGTTGATTCGGGTTTGCAACGCTAAAAATAACCCGGAAAAGATGAGTAAGAAGGATATCCTTGCTCAGAATGCAGCATTAAACAAGGCAAGACGTGCTAAGATGCACAGTAAGGGGTGATGATATGAACGATTTCAGAGAATATTCAGATTACCTTATACATTATGGTGTTAAAGGTATGAAATGGAAACATCATATCTATGCTAAAGTAAAAGAACCTGTTAAAAAAGGAAATGGACAATCATCAAATAATACAGATGATTCTGATAGTGGTTCTGGAAAATTTGATTGGGAAAAAGCTTATTCAGATATTATGAGTAGAGCTGAAAATGCTGATACTGTTGGAACTGATATAGAACAAATGATCAATGATGGAAAGTATGTTGATGCTTTGAAATATTACGATAGTCTTGATGATCAAACTAAAAATGATGTTGGAAATTACGTAGTAAATACCATGCTTGCTGGATACTTAGGCAATGGTAATGTTCGATCTGGAAGGAAGAAAATAGATTCAGCTAAAGAAACAGTTAATGCATTTCTTGATAATTTTAGTCCTAAAGCACAGACTACTCGTGAAATAAGAATAAATGAGGATTTTGATAAAGACAGATTACAAGGACACAGAAAGAGAAGATAATATGGGAAAAACATATTTTAAGCATGTTGGTAACTTTTCTAAAACTATGAAGTTTTTAAACCATATACTCAAAAAAGATTACATGAATCTTCTTAATAAATATGGTCATGAGGGTGTGTTAGCTCTTATGGAAGCCACTCCAGTTGATACTGGTGTAACAGCTTTGTCTTGGAATTATGTAATAGAAGAAGATAAGGAAAAAGGTTTAATAACATTAACTTTCACTAATTCAAATGTGGTTAGTGATTGGGCTAATGTGGCAATACTATTACAATATGGTCATGCTACAAGAAATGGCGGATGGGTTGAAGGTATAGACTACATCAATCCAGCTTTAAAACCAATTTTTGATAAGTTGGCACAAGATGCATGGCTTGAAATAACAGATACATATTAAAACATCAAAATGGCAGTAAAAGGAGGGCGTTATGTCTGTAGAAATTGATAAAAGAGTTGTCGAGATGCAATTCGATAATAAGCAGTTTGAGCGTAATGTTCAGACTTCTTTGAAAACTATAGACAAGCTCAAAATGGCCCTCGATTTCGATGGTGCCAAAGGGCTTGAAGGTATCACTAAGGCAGCTAACAAGATAGATTTATCTAATATATCTAAAGAAACTGAGAGGGTTCAGGTTAGTTTCTCAGCTTTGCAAGTTGCTGGTATGACTGTTATATCTGAACTTACTAGAAGTTTCTTAAACTTTGGCAAGAATATTTGGAATATGTCACTTGGACAAATAAAGTCTGGTGGTATGGCTAGAACTTTAAAGATCGAACAGGCAGAATTTAAACTTAAAGCTCTGGCTCAGAACATTCTGAAAGTTGAAGAAGGTGCTAAAGAGCTCGACGCTTATGTAAAGAAAATGTCCGATGCAGCATCTAATGCTGTGCAAGGTACTGCCTATGGTTACGATTCAGCAATGTCTGTAGTTTCTCAGCTGGTAGCATCTGGTATAAACGATGCTGAGACAATGGAAAGCTATCTTAAGGGTATTGCTGGTGCAGCAGCCATGACAGGTAGATCGTTCGATGATATTGGACGTATCTTTTCTACTGTAGCATCTAACGGAAAACTGATGACTATGCAGTTGAGACAATTTTCAGCTGCTGGTTTTAATGTGGCAGCTGTTTTGGCAGATAATCTTGGTACTACAGAAGCTGCAATTGGTGATATGGTTCAAAAAGGTCAGATCAGTTTTGAAACATTTGCAGAAGTTATTTCAAAAGCTTATGGTGACGCAGCTCAAAAGGCAGATGATACGTTTTCTGGTGTTACATCTAACATCAAAGCGCAGTTATCACGAGTTGGTCAGCTATTCACGGATCCTTATGTAAAACATATGGTTCCTTTTTTACAGAAAGTAAAAGCAGCTGTAAAGGAACTTAGAGAAGCATTAGTTCCTACTTCAGAAAGATTTGATAGATTTTTTAAACGATTAACAGAGTATGCCGCAGTTATAGTCGATCAGATAGACTTCAGCAGACTTGATACCATAGTAAGAGGTATAGAGAACTTACTGTTTGGTTTGGCTGGTATATTATATACCGTGTATCAGGCATTTAGAGATGTTTTCGATAAGAAAACTGTTGAAGAGCTCAGAGAGATGGCATTTAATTTTGAAAGGCTTACGGAGTCCTTATTGCCAACTGCTGAAGCTCTTGATGGAATCAGAACATCCTTTAAATTTTTGTTTTCTTTACTTAAAGTTGGTGTCAAGATCGTAAATTCTTTACAAAAAGTTCTCAAACCATTGGTAGTTTATATTTTCAGAATATTAGGTTCTATTATAAGTCTTGTTAGACATTTAGAACCTTTGGCTGATAGCATAATCAAGTTTCTTAAAGAATCTAGCTTGTTAGAAGTTTCAATGGAAATCATTGCAGGTATTATTGAAACTATCTGTAATGGTATTGTAATATTGATAAATATTCTAGATAGTTTATTTGGTGATGTTGTTACTATAAGTACTTTCAAGAAAATTGGAAGTGTTTTAAAAGATATTTCAGACATAATTAATTCTGTAATAATTGTATCTCTTCTTTTAGTATACTCTATTATTAGAAAAATTATGTCTTTAATAAATCCTAATGAGACAACTGGTACAATAAACAAAATCAAAGATGCATTCAGATATTTGTTTAACATTATAACCTTTGGCTTCGATACAATTTTGGAACTGATGCATGGTTTCCTTAATAGTGATACATTAGTAACCGATCTTATTAATGTTGTTAAAGAGATATTTGGTCTGTTTAGTGACATAGCAAAAGGTAAAGACCTTGAAGAAAGACTTGGTAATCTTAAATTAGTATTGGAAGACGTCGGAAAATCATTCCAAAAGTTTGTGGAAGATTTTAAATCTCAAATGAGGGATATTTCACTTGGTAAGCTTTTGTTGATTGCATTTGCTGTTGGCGCTATTATGCTTATATTTAGTTTACAACGGCTTACTGAAGCTATGACAAAATTTACCAATACTGCTAGAAATACTATCAATATTGGTGCTACTATAAATAAAGCTTTCAATAGTTTTGCTAACTATTCTCCAGCTGCTCAGACATTAATAACATTCGCTATTGCTGTAGCAGCATTATCTTCTGCACTTATGACACTTAGTCAGGTTGAAGATACTGAAAAACTGCTTACTGCAGGAAAGATATTAGGGGCATTTGCTGCTGGTTTACTTGCAACAGCAGTTACTTTAACTTTAGTATATAAATATTTCGCATATACAGGTCAAGGCGGTAATATTGCACATCTTGCTTTTGTTATGATAAGTATATCAGCATCTTTAATGTTATTGATATTTGCCGTAAAAGCAATGGCAAATCTCACAACTGATCTTAATGGCTTGTTAAAAGTGTCTGCATCTGTAATAGCTTTAATGACTGGATTGGCATTATCCGTTGGAGCTATGTCCAAATTAGCTCCTGAATTTAAAGCTAGTATGTGGTCTATATTAGCATTTGCTACTGGCACATTAATATTGGTTAAAGCATTAGATATGCTTAAAAGTTTTGATATTTCTTCTATGTGGAGACAGGCTGTATTGCTTGGTGGTTTGATGGTAGCTCTCGGTGTGGCTATTGGATTAGCTAGTAGAGCTGCTAAAGTTAGCAAAACCTTTACAAATAATAAAGCAGGAACCATAGATGAATTCAAAAAAGGAAGTATTGGCGGTTCGTTATTGATGTTCGCTTTATCAATGAAGATATTACTTGGTGTATTTAAAGATCTTTGCGCTATGCCCATATCTCAATTAAATTCTGGAATAAAGAAAATAAGAGAACTTTTATTAGGAAGTTTTATTCCTTTATTCTTATCGTTTTCTGTAATAAACAAACTTAGCGGATCTTCTGGTGGATTTATAGCAGACGTTTCTAAGTTAATGATGTCTATGGCTACGTCTATGGTAGTTATATTTACAGCTATTTCACTATTCTCGATAATTCCTGAAGGTGATCTAACTAAAGCTGTTACTGCAATGTCAAACATTATGACAGCTATTGGTAAAATGATGGCATTAATATTTGTAATGCCTGTATTGATGACTTTAATCACATCTATAGCTCAGACCAAAACCAGCAGGAAAATAAAAAGTGGTACATATGACCTCTTTACAAATCTTAAAGGTATTGTATTGGCTTTGGCAGGATTAGTTGTTGCTATAAGTGTTCTCGCTGTAGTAGCTAAAGGAATGACTATGGAAAATATGGCCGTAGTAACAGACATGTTAATTCTTATAGGATCTTTAGTTGTTTTAACTGAATTTGCTTCGACTTTCACAAAAGGTGCTAAAGCAACTCCTATAATAGCATCTATTACTATGATTATAGCTGTGGTTGGTGCTATAGCATTCTTAGCAGCAACAATGGCTACTGGTGGTTTGGATCTTGGCACTCTTCAGTGGATATCTGTATGTTTAGGCGCTTTATTTGCATCTTTGGGTATAATGTTTGCTGGATTGGGTAAATATACTAATGCTAAAGGAACTCCAACCGGACCGGCTGAAAAGAGTAGTCCGTTACTTGGAACTTTGCTTGTTATTGCAATCCTTGGTTCGTTGGTAGCGATTGTTAAATTTGCTCAGGATGTTAAATTTGAAACAATAATTGCCATATTTGTAGGTATGTTCGCTGTGATTGGTATTTTAATTGCACTGGTATCCCAGATAAAGAAGGTACGAGTTACAGATTATGCTAGACTTGGCGAGTCTATGAAAGTTATATATCCTGCTATAGCATTATTTGCAACTATGGTAGCTAGTTTCATAGCTTTATCACTTGTACTTAACTCCGTTAGTGATTCAGCTTGGGGTAAAGCATTAGCCACCTTAGGATTTATATCTTTACTTATGCTTACTATGGGCGTAGTATTAGACAAAGCTGGTGAAAATGCTGGAGTACTCGACGATGTAGATGGTGTAATGTCCACCATGTGGAGTATGGTACTGATGGTAAGTGTTCTTGGTGTGGTAATAGCAGCTATAACAGCTATTCCTGCAAAACAAGGATACGTTGCTAAATTAGTTTTACTTGGAGTTATTGTAGGAGCATTAGTTGTATTTCTCGACAGATGCGACTTTGGTTCAGCTAATGATAGAACACTTAAACACATGCGAGTATTTGCAGAGTCTTTTGCTATTATGTGTGCAGGTGTTATAGCTATAGCAGGTGCTATAGCATTAGTGTCTAATGCTGATTTCTCAGAAGGCAGTGGTATAGGATATAAGTTAGCGGCTTTGTCTGCTGGCATTATCCTTATGACAGCATTATTTATATTCTTGACAAAAGAATCTAAAAAGATTGGATACGTTCAATTACTTGCTACTAGCGCTACAATAATATCTATGACTGGATCATTACTTCTTATAGCAGAGGCTATTAAGAATATAGCTTCTATACCTGGTCATCAATTAGCTGCTGCAGAGCATGTCTTAACTAACTTGCTAGTAGTGATGGGAGCTTTAGCTGCAATAGCTGGTGCAATCTCTGGTATACCTGGATTTGGAGAGGCTTTTGACACAGGATTATTAGTTATTAGTATAGCTATGATATCTTTTGGAGCAACTCTAATAATGCTTGCAAAATCTGTAAAGATATTTACAGAAGCTGTCCATGAGTTGGCTAAAATGTCTACAGAAGATATAGATAAAGTAGTTAATAATATTAATAGATTCCTTGAACAGTTACCTGTTATAAATCAAAAACTTGAAGAGTTTGGTCCTGATCTTGCTAAAACCATTGCTTTGTGGATTCAGTATGTAGCAATGGGATTCGCTATGTCTTTAGGATCTCTCGTTAGCGTAGGTTTTACCGCTGTAATAGCATTCTTAGCGGGATTTCTTATGGCATTACCTGCTATTCTTGATGCTATAAAATTAGTATTAGAGATAACTTCCGATTGGATTATTGAAAATAAAGATGTTATTACTAACGCTTTTAAAGCTACCTTCGAAGCTATATTGGCTGCTGGTGAAGGTATGATTGATGCGTTCTTTGATTATTACGGTATTTCTCTTGAAGAATTTCTTAATGCTTCTAAATACAAAATAGAAGCACAAAAGAGAAATGAAGAAATAACAAGAAAAACTGATAACAAGAGAATGCAAGCTATATATACATGGTATGACCAAGAAAAAGCTTTGATAGATGCTGGCGCTAGTGAATTTGATACTTATCAGGATGCAGCTAGTAAAGCTATTGATATGGCTGAAGCTATGTATAAAGAAAACTTGTTGACTCAGCAAGAAGTTAAAGATCTTGTTAAAGATATACAAGGTGTAACTGATGTTGATTGGGAAGAGTATTTTAAACCTTTAGATTACTATAGAAAACAACGTGAATATGCTAAAGAAGAAAATACTTCAGATTTTCTTCATTCTTTTCTTGGTGCTATGATGACTTTAACAGGTCAAGATGCTTCAGATATTGACAGACAGGCAGCTTTAAATAGAGCTTATTATTTAAATGATGGCTTATCTGGAATTTACACACCTTATCTAAATAGATCTGACGAAGATGTGGAATTGTTACTTAGACAGGCAAAAAGAGATGGTATGGAAGCTGGTGAATATTTTAGCGAAGGTTTTAATGCTGGTCTCAATAATACATCTTTTACAAATAAGATATTAGAAGGCGTTAAGCGTACTGGTGGTGCATCAATGGCTACCAATGCTGCTAATAATATTGTAAAAATTATACCTACAGAGGCTTTGCATGATCAAATAATGAAGGCAAATCTTAAAGCTTTACCGTCTACTTTGATTAATACTAAGAAACTTAAAGACGATATAAAACCTGATATGGAAAAGCTTGGAGAGAATGTGGCTGATTCTACAGGTGATGGTGTTGTCTCAGGTGTTAAGAAAAATGCTGGTGCATATGTTGATAAGATAGTCAATACATTCGGACCTTATGCCGAAATGATAGGATTTGACTTATCTGGTGATTTTGCTAATGGTTTATTGTCAGGTTTAAGTGGTGTTCTTACTGGAGAAGGTGGAGGTTTACAGCTTCCTTCAGTAGGTAATTTTAAAACTGCTGGGCAGTGGCGTGAATATTATAGTGAAATGATTCCTATAGTAAAAGAAATAAACGGTATGCAAAAGACCGTAGGTAGCACTGCTAGATGGAGAAGTGAAGGATTTGCTAGTCTTGACGAAGCTGTAAGAGCTAATTCTAAATTTGGTGAAGATTGGTTCAATAACTTGACAGGTTTTAAAGACACTATTGAAGAAGCTAAGGATTTAACTAGCGATTTTGTTCCTAGTGTAGAAGATATGACTTCTGGATTAGATGAGTTAGGAGACACAGCTCTCGAAACATCTGAAAAGACAGATAAACTCAGTGATAGTATCAAATCTACTCTTGATATTTTTACAGCATTTAATAAAGAAGCAAATATCACTTCTAGAGAAGTTCTTAAGAATTTCTATTCGCAGATTGACGGTATTAAGACATGGCAGACTGAGTTGGAGGCTCTCGCATCTAGAGGATTCAATCAGAATTTCTTAACAGAGCTTGCTGATCAAGGACCGGATGCATATGAGAAAATCCATGCACTCTACACTATGACTGAACAGGATTTGACGCTGTTTAACAAAATGTATGCCGAGAAATTGGTTATGCAGAACACGACAGCAGATGAGATCCGTAAGTCTTTTGTAGAATTTGGTGTGATGCTTTCTGATGATGCTGAACTTATTGGCGAGGATCTCGGCGCTAAATACGACGAAGCTGTTGCTAAAGCGCAGGCCGAGGCAGCCAAGAAGAAAAATGGTCAGATGTCAGATGCTACTAAGAAACGCCTTGCTCAAATGTACGACACAATTCAGAAGTATCAGGCAGATCAGGATTTCATTAAGAAATGGTATGATAGCAATGCCGTTATTGGTGAAACTGCTGGTGAAGCAATTGCTGATGGCATGAGCAACACCACTACCGAAGGTATTATTGGTACGGCTGCTTATATCGAAGCTGGTAAAGAAATGGTTGAGATGATAGGTAAAGGTATTGATAAAGCTTCGCCTGATATTTTGAAAGGTCTTGAGAATCTTGGTTATGCTAGCACAGAAACCCTTAAGAATTCTATTGAATTCGAGAAGGTGTTAACACCTGTTAATGAATTCCGTAAAGGAGTTTACAATCAGGTTAAGTCCTCACTCAAATTGTTTGACGAGGTTAAAGTTAAAACAGATGAAGAGCTCAAAGAAGAGCAGATATCTACTACTCAGATGTTGTATAACATGAATGAAAACCTTAAGAGAGTTGGCAAATGGTCATATCAGCTTAGACAGTTGGCTGCTAAAGGTATGTCAGAAGGATTGGTTGAAGAACTTAGACAGATGGGTCCTGAGGCTGCTGATAAAGTCGACGCATTTGCACGAATGAGCGCTAGTGAGCTCAAGATGGCAAATAGATACTACGAAGAGTCTGTGCAGGCTACTAGTAGTATTGCTGATCGTATGACTAGTGAGTATGCTAAACAGGGATTTGCGGTGGCTCTTGGACTTAAGGAAGGTGTTGATGAGGGTAAGGACGACTTACTCGCAAAAATGTACGAAATTGGTGCAGAATCTTCTGAAGGTTTTAAGAAGGGTATAGATCCTGATGCAGCTAATACTGCTATGATTCTGCTCGGTAACAACTCACTTATTAAGCTTATGGAAGCTCTTGATGTGCATTCACCATCACGTAAAACCTATGATATTGGTGTAAACACCATATTAGGTCTGACAGAAGGTATAGCAGATCCTACTGCAAATGCTGAATTGTTAACTACCATTGCTGATCTTGGCTTAAAAGTTAAGCAAGCGTATGATGAGGCTACGGACGAGAAGTACATTAGAAGACCTGTATCAGATTTTGACAATGATATTTATCAGCCTGTCATTAGACCTATGGTAGATATGTCAGGTGTAGAATTTGGTATAGCTTCTTTCTTTGCTAACAGGCAATTTAGTTTGTCTGGTACTATTAACAATGCATTTGCTGCTCAGCGTACAGGTCCTTCACCTGATGCTATCATGATCACTAACGCTATTGACAGGCTGTCAGTAGAGCAGAGAGCTATTCGGAATGATATTAACAATATTCGTTCTGATGTATCTAACCTTGGTAACCGTATTGACGGTATGAAGGTTGTTCTTGACGGTAATGCTTTGGTTGGTGAGCTTGTGGCTCCTCTTGACAAAGCTATGGGTAAGAAAGTAATTTCACAAAAACGAGGGAGGATGTAACGTATGGGTGAATTTAACTACGACGGTAGCCATTCAATAAGATTCCTTGGTACCAACGGCGTGTGGTATGATACCTGGAAAGACTTCCATATGGCACCTAAAGCTCGGCCGTTCGTTGCTGAGCCCTCTGTTAAGACAAATTACATTGATGTCCCTGGAGCTAATGGGTCTCTTGATTACACGGAGGCCCTTACAAGCTCCGTTTTGTTCGGTAATAGAACAGGACAATGGGATTTTATCGTGGATTTGCCTTATGGTATAAGTGATGAACTTGGTGGTTATTTGAAGTTAACAAATGGTGTTACTAATGCATTATCTTATCAGTCAGCTATACTTAAGTTCTTTCACGGAAGGAAGTTTGATCAGATTATTTTAGCAGATGAGCTTGAATACGATTTCAGAAACACTGTTATTGGTGGATATTTTTACACAGGCAGAATTACTGCTAAAACTAGTCTTGCAACTAAAGACTACATTCAGATTTCTTTACAATACAACTTAGAACCATACAAACATCCTATTGCATCCACTAAGAATCTCAATTGGAAGTGGGGTGAGTTGTTTGGTAATGTCATCAAGTATGGCACATTCTCCGTTAACACTATGGATTATGTTGAAGGGAACGAGGTATATGGTAAATCTCGTACTATATTCTTGGATGACGCACAAAATGTAACTATCAGCGTAACGAGTCCTATGAAGATGCTATTTGGAACAACCTTATACCAGTTAAATACTGGCGATAACCAAGTTCCTATGCAGGCTGGCGGTAATTTGTGTACGTTCTACGGACATGGGATTGTTACAGTAGACTATTCAGAAGGGAAGGTATTATGATATATAGAGTTGTTCTTGATGACTTATATGATCTTCATACATCAGACATCAACTGTATGTTATTAAATCCTTCGTTAGAACTTGAGATGAATTCGGCTGGGAGCTTTAACTTTACGCTCCCTCCGACTCATCCATATTGGGATCGCATAGAGATTCTCAAGTCTACGATAGATGTATATGAAGATGACGACTTGATATTTACTGGTCGAGTCGCTAACATAGATAAAAACTGGAATAATGAGCGTGTGGTTGAGTGTGAAGGCGCTCTTGCATATTTTAACGACTCCATCCACAGACAGATGAAGTGGGAAACACCGCTTCCTATTGCTTCAGAGGATCCAAATGTTCACAATTTCTTAAAAGATATTTTGGATAACCATAATGTGTTTGTTGGAGATGCTGTAAACAGACAGATACATATAGGACACATTTATGTTGATCCTTATCTGGTTACTAGAGAGGTAGATTACGATAAAACTCTTGATATTTTAACCAGAATGTGTATCGACACCAATGGCGGATATTTTATGATTCGTAAAGATCCTGAGACTCATCTGTTATATTTAGATTGGCTTAAAGATTTTACAGAAGAATCAGGTCAACCTGCGTCATTTGGTGTAAACTTACTTGATTTTAATACTGGTCTTCATGCAGAAGATATTTGCACTGGTGTTCTTGCAAGAGGTGCTACAGTAAATGATCAAGTGGTAACATTATCTAATGTAGAATTGGTTGATAAAAATACTTATCCTGATATGAGTGTTGATCATTACACTGATCGTGATCAAGATATTTTGTGGCATAGGGAAGGTATGGCCAAATTTGGACGAGTTGTACAAGTTCATGAATTTCCCGATGCTCAAACAGATTGGAAGAATAATGGACAAGTTGTAGCCAATTCATTATTTGAAGAGGCTAGGAAATGGCTTGAAGAAAAGAATACGAAAGTTGAATCTATAGAAGTCGAAGTTGCCGAGCTTTCATGGTTGCAGGAAGGGGTTCCTAAGTACAAACTTGGACAGATTGTCGAGATCCTTGACGATGCTCATATGGCTGGGGAAAGCTATGAAGTAAGACGTCTTCCAATGTATAAACTTAGTTGTGATCTTAGCAGTGGTAGCAAGAAAGTAACACTTGGTAGACCTCCTAAAAAGGAGCTCACACAGATATCTGCATCTAACTCTGATAGTAGTACACTTAGTAGCGGCAATTCTTCAGGAAGTAGCTCGGGTGGAGGATCTGGATCAGGTGAAGAATGTAAAGTCCATGATGTACGTGTCGATGGAACATCTGTAGTTAGTGATAAGATAGCTAATATTAGCTTAACAGGAAAAGCTGATGTAAGTACTGTTAATGCTTTAGCTGCTACTGTAGCTACTAAGGCAGATACTTCAACCGTAACAGCATTGGCTAATGTGGTTTCATGGAAACAGGATCAAATAGAGTTCAATACTCTCGAAGCTGCTACAGAAACCTTAACTAGGCTTAAAGCTGATAATGTAGTGTATAACCTTGGTAGAGGTACGGAAGTCGAGGCAAATCCGTCTGAGTCGGCTACGGACGATCTTGAGACCATTAAAATTGGTGATACGGTATATGATATTCCTAGTGGTGGATCTAATACAAACTACGGTAAGTTTACTTGCGATTTGTTATTTGTGAACGATCCTTTGCCACATCCTACTCAGAGCGGAACTGCAAATGTTACTAGAAATTATACACTAAGTAAATCCATAGATGATTATGATGCTGTGTATATTATTGTGTATGGTTATTACTATGATAACGGATCGACTGTTGATGGACCTAACCAAAAGTTATCTGGTATGATATTCAATAGTGATTACTATTCAGATAATAATTGGCTATTTAATTCTTCAGCTTCTTCTAGGAATACCAGATTATTCCTTAGATTTACAGATAATACTCATGTAGAAACTATCACAACACGTTCTGATGTTTATGACGAACGAGTTTTATACAAAGTCTACGGCCTTAAATTTGAAAATCAACGGATCTATCTTCCTGCTTTATATTCTGAGGAAGAGCGTGAGGTAGGTGTATGGACTGATGGGAAGCCGTTATATCAGAAGACTTATATTTGGACTAATACGGAGTTAAATCAATGGGTTAATCATGATGTTTCAGATATTAACATAGATACAATGGTTGATATTAAAGGCTGGTTAAAAAGAATAGCAAATAATCAGATTATATTGATACATCCAATCGGCTATGAAGAACGAACAAACAATGCTTATTCTGCTCAATGTAGATATACAGAAACAAATAATACAATAGATGTTTATAATGCTCTTCCGTCAGGAAATTCATCCGATCAGCAAGTCATCACCATCCAATACACCAAAACTACAGACCAACCTGGATCTGGTACTTGGACACCAGAAGGTCAGTTAGCTCATCATTACTCTACGTCTGAGAAGATTGTAGGGACGTGGATCGACGGTAGTACGGTATATGAGAGGACTTGGGATTTTAGTGCTAGTCCTAAAACTGTTGCTTATAATTCTTGGACAAGTCTTGGAATAAATATCCCTAATGGTAAAGAACTTTTGAGTAGTGAAATATCGTCAGGAGCAGGTGGCATAGATGCTTGTGGTATAGAATTTGAACTTCGTGTTAATGATAATTATTCAGTATATGCTGAATACAATCAAAATGCTAATATTAGAAAAATCAAATATTTAACATTTCGATACACTAAATCATCTTAAGAAAGGAGACCAAAATGAATCTATACACATCTGGACTTATACCAAATCTTGAAAAAGCGTTCACGGGCGAAGAAGTACGGTCTTCTCTCATAGATATTTTAACAGCCGTGAACGAAGAGCATCATAAAAAGATGTTTCAATTACCACCTTATGGTCCGGGGGACGACGATCCCTCGGGTCATATCATAGATGAAGATACAGAGGAGGAAAACAATGGCTAATATCGAATCTAAATTATCCACCATCAAGTCTGCTTCTGGTGGAGAAGATGTAAGAGATGCTATCATTGGAGCTCTTAGGGATATTAACAACGATGTCCCTGCCGATATGAGTAATCCTGTACAAAAAGAATACAATATGCCTCAGGGGAGCGATTTGACGGTGCCTTTAAATCCTCCTGAGCTTGTCAGTCAAATTATTGTAAGACAGCCTGGATCTGGAGGTAAATCTACAACCCTTAATGATATTACTGTCACTGAAAACGGTGTATATCCTACAGATGAAGAAGGATATGATCCGGATAAGGAAAATAGGTATTACAGCAAAGTCACAGTAAAAGTTCCTCAGCTTGCTAATGCTGTTCTTGATCTGGAAGAGGAGATCACTCAAAATGGTACATATTCCGCACCTGCTGATTGGGGTGTTGATGGACTGAGAACATTCACAGTTAATGTGAACGCGGCTACTGGTGATGGACCTTTCCAGGTTGAGTTTTATGATAAGGTTCAATCGGATCCTACCGCAAAAGTTGTTTACACAGAGTTAGTACCAAATGGTGGTAGTGCTGAATTTCATGGAACAGCCCCTACGTCAGAAATTGGCCCGTTAGTTGGCTGGAATCCGTCTCCGGTTAATGTTACGAGAGATATGAAATGCTATCCTAAATTTAGTCAGATAGTGATTGATCCTACTGAAATAGGTGACGATTGGACTGTTATTTGTGCTAATGGTGGACAACCGTATCCTCTTTGGTCACATAAAGGATTGGCATATGGTGCCACTTTTACAGAAAGTGATATTAAAAGATGGTATCCTAGTTATAGTGGTTCTAGTGTTGAATTTAACACATATATGATGATGTATAAAGTTGGTGAAGGGGAAGGTAACAGTCATTCATCTTGGGTCAGTTGTGCTGTAAGTGTTAGTAATATTCCAGGAATATGGCCAAGTCTAAAACCTGGTTGGGCTCAGCAAGCGCAAGATCATGTAGGATTAAGAGAATTTTTAAATGGTGCATTTTTTGATCATTGTAGTTCAATGTTTAGAAATTCGATTATTCCAGTTACAAAATATAGTAAAACAAAAGATAATATAGCATACCCTACTCAAGATTATATATGGATTCTTGGAACTAGTGAAATAGGTACTTATCAAACTAAACCTGAAGGATCTAGTACGTTTGATTTTACTCAAAGTTCTTCATGGAGTGGTAGTTATGTTAATAACTTAAACTTATTAGATAATGTTAGTACAAAATATATTAGAGATTATTTGAATAATGACAGATCATATCCAATCAAACTTGGACATGACAGATATGATGCTTATGTCGGCGCAATTGCACTTAGAGAACATATAGAAGGTGATGTAATGGGTCAATGGAGATCGCCCAGTGGTTCTTCTCAATATTTAGCTTATGTGGAAGGTTATCCTGTAAGTTATATTAACATTGGTTTCTGCTTATAACATTTTTTCGTTTACCTTTCTTTCACCCTCTGGGCTCTTTGGCGTCTTATTAGATGCTGGGGAGTCTGGAGGGGCTTTTCATGTTACATAGTTTTTTCACATGGTATTATGAGAACATAAAACTTTTAAGGGCTTAGGCCCAGAAAGGAGAAGAATATGAAAAAATTTACATGGTCCCCGGTAGAAGGGGAAAACATTGAGATGGAGGTTGAGAGCCTGGATAAGGCCCTCGAGAATATTTCCCTTATGGCGGAAGCCGAAAGGATTGGCAACATAGTCGTTCCTATGAAAAACCCGCAAGGGTATTGGAACGTATATGCTGGCGATTCAGCAGATGGCATCCCCGGACAGGGAAGTTGTCCTTATGGGTACATCTGGGAGGCTTAATGCCTCCTTCTTTTTTTCACTTTTTATTATGAGAATAGTCTCGTAAATAATATACGGAGGTATTAATATGACAATCGAAAAGATTTCAGAAAAAATTAAAGAAGGTAATGAATTAACCAAGAAACAATTTAATAGATGGGTGAAAGCCCGTAAAATTAAAAACATATTTTGGTCAAAGCATCATTTTGAACTAAATGAAACTGAAAATGAAGTAGAGAGAGAATACTGGTCCATTTATGCGGATGGACAAAAAGTTTTTGTAGAGGGTTAACGCCCTCTACTTTTTCACGCATTATTATGAGATATCTCGGTTCCATGTGGCCAATAGCATATGGTGACTTTGTAGTTCAAAATTGAACTGCTGGTTTGGCGCGTACCAAAAATAAAACGCGCTATTTTTTTTTTTCACGTGTTATTATGAGAGGGATGAAAAGTAGTAGTCCAAGAAAGGAGAAGGATATGGAAAAGAGGATTTATAGAATTTGGATCTCTGATTATAAAGAGGCAATGAAGATAGCAGGAAATCTGGAATCCCAAGGAATGTACTACGGTGCTGGATTGGCACCGAATATTGACGAATGGGAATCTGGAGAATGGGCAATATCTATGCTTGACGAGCATACAGAAATCCAAATTCTGAAGGAGGGCTTTTAAGCCCTTCTCCTTTTTCTTTATTATATTTTTTTTTCACTCCTTAATATGAGATATGGTTAGACAAGGAGACCGGAGGAACAATACACGGAAGACCGTGGGGGACAAGAGTATATTGGCTTGAAGTCGTTGCAAGACATGTGGTCGGATATATGGACTACCCTTGTAAGCATAGGAAGTACTGCTTACACGCTATATCTTTTTTCATCCCTTTTAATGAGAAAGGAGGAAAAAGGTATGAAGTATTTAGCAGAGTATTTATTGCTTCTGCTGATTGCGATAGTTACAATTATAACCATAGCAATATTTACAGTTTCAGGATTTGATTTTGGAGCGTACATAGTATTTGCTATGGGAGTAGTGATATTATTACAATTTTTAAAAGAAGCAATAATAGAATATGTAGAAGGAGCTTAACAGCTCCTTTCTCTTTATATATTTTTTTTTTTCACTTCTTATTATAAGGAGGTGATTTATTATGGATAATAAAAAATTATTAGTAGCGTTAAGTAGTTTATTCATGGAAGTATTTACAGAATACATTTATAGGCAAGTTAAAACCATGAATGAAAGAGAAAATGAAAGAAAAACCATAATAAAAGACACAGAACCAATAAGAAAGGAGGTTGAGAAGAAGGACAGTTTCTTGATGGATTGTTATACGTCTGATATTATGGACGCATATAACGAGTCAAGAAACGACTGGGACTAACCTCCCAGTTTTTTTTTTCATCTCCTATTATAGGATAGACGCGGTGTCTATCTGTAAAAAGAAAGGAGAGTCTTATGAATAATAGTAAGAACAATCAGAACAATGGAAGCAAAGAGTATCGGGTAAAGGAAACCAGGTTTACAATATGGTGCGAAGGGGCAATCCTTGGCATAATTATGACAGTTCTTGTCTCAAATTATGAGGCAATGAGCTGTATTATAGCAGTAAAGTCACTGGTAGCAGTAGTATTTATGTTGTTAGCCGAGGGTGGTATAAATTACCTGAAGGCTCAGGACATTCAGTTTAGAAAGGAGGTTGATAAGAAAGAGAAAACTAGTAAGACTGGGGCGTAATGCCCCTTTCTTTTTATATATTTTTTCACTTCCTATAATAGGAAAGGAGGTAACTAACATGATAACAATAATGTTATTAGCATTATTAGTGTTAGTATTATTTGGCGTGCTACTGATCATGACAGGATTAGTAGTTGTTTGGCCAGTAACACTGGCACTGATAATCATGATAGTAAGTGATATCATGGTTATCAAAAGTATTTTCAAAAAACGAGGAGAGTAATTTATAATATAGGGTTTGGAAGAGATTTCAAGCCCTTTATTATTTTTTTTCATATCCTATAATGAGAGCGCATGCTCACAGAAAAAGAAAGGAGAACATAAAAATGGAAGTAAAGAAGTACAGAATCTTATCACACAAAATGGAGTTGAGTAGACCACAAACTTACCCCTTCATCAAAACGTGGCTTAAAAAGCACGATATCACGTTCAAGGAGGAGTACGGATATTCAGGTCCGCATATTGTGTATGAATTAACACTTTACGAAGTAGCCGAATTAATCGGCTTTCTTGAAGAGTACGAAGCTCTCGGGTTATATGATATTCAAATTAGTTAACCCGTAAACAACAAAAAAGCTATGGCTTGTGATATTTCACAGGCTATGGTTTTTATTTTCATCTCCTATAATGAGAAATAGTCTCGTAAACAATTTATATGGAGGTAGAAAAGATGGAAATTTTGAAACAAGGTAAAGCTCATAAGTGGCATGTGTATTACTGTGAATGTCCTCTGTGTGGGACGCAGGTAAGAATAAAGAAAGGAGATCCTGACATTATCAAGTATCATAACGTCCGGGATAGCTATTCTGAGCACATTACTTGGAAATGTCCTGTATGTGAGGAAGAAGTAAAGACTGTAACAGGAAGTGACATTTATGGAAGCGGAAAACAAAACCTCATTAAAGAGGCTAATGAAACAATCTCTTTAGAAGATAAAGAAGAGATCAATAGTTGGACTGATACTGTGAATCAGTCAAATCCGAACAATGTTTATTGTACCGGAAAATGGAATAGTAATAATTAATTCTAGAAGCTTTGGGCTCATGATATTTCATGGGTCTAAAGTTTTTTCATCTCTTATAATAGGATACGTGAGTGCGTATCTGTCAACAATTAATATAGGAGGAAACAAAAATGAACAAAGAATTAAGAGAAGCAATGGAGCAAAGAATGGAGTCAATGGAAGACATGGTTAAGAACATGATCTTAGACTCAGTAAAAAGTTCGACGAAGGGCTTGCCTACGGAAATCGATGTGAAAGAAGTAGAAAAGTACAATGAGTTTATGGCTTTTTACAACGAGTTCAAGGCTATGTTATATGTATGGTCTGATATTGAAGACAAACGGTATGAAATGCTTTGCGGTAGATTGAACTCCTTGAAGTTGGCACAGGAGGCTATGGACGACAGCTTAGAGGTCGTCCTGGAAAAGCAGAATTTAGCCCTGGATTATCTGAAGGAGATAAACAAGGGTAAAGAGGTTGCAGCCACACCGAGAAAGAAAGTGGTTAAGAAAGTAGAAGATCTTCCGACTAAGATTACGGAAGAGTAAGAGTAAGCCGGAAACGGCGGGGGCTTTATGCCCCTACTCTTTTTTCACTTTATATTATAGGAGATACATAGGGTATCTCTGTCATTTAGCCGGAAGGAGGAAAATTATGGCTAAAAAAGCAAAAAAGGCATTAAAGCACCTTGCAGAAGAGGAGAAGCGGCAGTTTGAAACTTTACAAGAGCTTGATCCTGCTACAAATGAATACGGGCTGGGATATGCACAGTGGGAACACTCGCTGCACAACCTTAAAGACTTTGATGATTCAAATGGAGAATTTAAGTTGAAGTGGTGGCAGATAGTGTTGTTCACAGGTGCAACATTAGCAGCACCGATCATTGGGGATCGAGTGTTAAAAATTGCAGAATCTCCCTATATAAGGGACACAATTAACAAGGTGACTTTGGGTAATCATATACCCAAGCCGAAATTTGACTTCCCTAATAAGAAGCACTAAATGAGTAAAAGCTTTAGGCTCGTGATATTCACGGGTCTAAGGTTTTTTCACATCTTATAATAGGATGGACACGGTGTTCATCTGTAAACAATCAATAAGGAGGAAACAAAAATGAAAAGATTTATTGACACAATTATTTACCCGCTGGTATTGTTACTGGCGGCATTCGGCCTGGTAACACTGGGCGGAGGATTAGCTCTGGGGTATGCCCTGGAGCATGATTATTTATTAAAGAAACCTGATGAAGAGGTTTCTGAAGAAAAGGAATGAAGAAAAGGAGGCAGAGATGGATAAAGACAGAGCCAAGATATTTATCAAATGGCTCGCATATCTGGTATTTATAGTAGCAATGACTGCTATTGGCGGAGACTTCGGTCTCGTGATGGCAATAGCATTAGTATTCTTGCTACACTAGTAGCGAGCATTAAATAACGGGCAGAGATTGATATTCATCTCTGCTTTTCTTTAGCCTATAAAAGAAAGGAGAAAAGAAATGGGCATAAAAGAAAAAGCATTAGAAACGGGGAGTAAGATATTTGACTCTCCAAAAGTTTTGACAGTAGGAGTTGTAGTAGGTGTTGTTACTACATCAGTATTAACAGCCTTAGCAACTTGGAAAGCTATCAGAGCAGTTGATGAGGAGGATGAAGATCGTTGGAATTTGGCAGACAGATTAGCTAGAAAGGCTGATGACTATGATGAGGTATTTGACGAGAATTATATTCCTCTTACAATCATGGATAAGGTTAAGATTGGTGCACCGTATTATATTCCGCCTTTCATAACTGGAGCATTGACTATTACAGACGGAGTATGTTTGTATAAGAACATGAACAATCGTCTGTCTGCGGAAATGGCACGTGCGGCAGCAGAGGTAGCAGCAAAAGAATTGTCTCACAAATTGTATAAAGAAGAGGTTGTAAAGCAGATCGGCGAGAAGAAAGAGCGTGATATTCAGTATAATGCTCATAGACGTGAGATTAATGAAAATGTTATGCCTCGTATAACTGATGAAATGGCCAAACGTTGCGGTGCTGAAAACGGCGAACAATTATTCTATGATCCTCATACAGGTCAGGAATGGGTATCTACTATTGAAATAGCGAGAAGAGCTATTCAGATGTGTATAGACGATCTGAGAGTGAATGAGTTCTATGACTATCAATCGTTGTTGTCCAATATGGGAGCTAACGATGCAAATCTTACTTACAGATGGTCAGTACAATCAGCTGGCATGGATCATGATGCAATTGACAAAAATACTTGTCTTGAGTTGCATTTTGGTAATCATAATGGCCATGAAGTAAGTGTAGCGTGGTTAAATATTCCTATAGTGGACGAGGATAAATTGTGAAGGGAGGGCCTGCGTAACTGTGGGCCTGCATTTTATATGAAGGAGGTGACGAGGTGATAGAAGTAACTAACGAAGTTATGCTACAGTGTATGAGAATGGCAGCAGAGCTTGTAGAGAAGATGGATAAAGATCTTCTTGTAGCCGAGTTTAAGCATATGCCTATAGAAACACAAAAAGCAATTTGTACACAATATATGGCTTATCAATTGTATGATACTGCTTGTGAAAATCCTGAAAATGTGGAGTAGTTTTTTCACGCGATATAATAGGATAGACGCTGTGTCTATCTGTTAACAATAAACAATTCATAAGGAGGAATTGAAAATGGCAGCAAAGAAAGTAGTAACAAAGGCAGCAACAACGAAGGCACCGGCTAAGAAGCCGGCACAGCAGGTTAAGAAGGCAACGACTGTAAAGAAGTCAGTAACCAAGAAACCTGTCGAGGAAGTTGAGGAAGAAGAAGTTGTCAAAGAAAAGAAAAGCTTGAAAGAAAAGATCCTTATTGGAGTCGCAGTTGTAACAGGCTTAGTAGGAGCAGTAGCTCTGCATGGCCGCAGCAAGTACAATGAAGGATGTGCTGATCAGGCGAATCTGGACTTTGACAAGATGTCAAAAACCCCGACAGAGGTTAATGTAAACCTTCTGCCTGGATCTACAAACGTTGAAGCAATCAACGATGCAGATGCATCGGAGGACGAAATCATTGATGAGGATCAGATCGAAGAGATCTGAGTCCTGAACTTAGGAATTGTGGAGATCGGAGAAATCCGGTCTCCAAGGTTTTTGTCAAATAAAAGGAGGAAAGAAAAATGGAAGATTTTAAAGAGTTTAATACTGATCCGTGGTTAAAAGAATGGAAAGAAGATGTGAAGGAAAAGAATTTTGAAAAGATAGATGATATTCTTAAAAAGGAGGCAGACAAAATGAAGAAAGTAGATGATTACAAGAACAAGGTGGCTAACTGGATTGAGGATCATCCGGAAGTAACTATCTGTGTAGCAGCAGGTATTGGTATCGGTATAGCTGCCAAATTGGGTAAATATATTGGTTATAAGAAAGGATTTGAAGCAGGTATTGAAGCTGGCAAATTCTTTGGAGAAACTGATATGCAGTGGATTTGTCCGGAGAAAAATGTTGTCAAGTGTATTGTTAAGGGTATGTCTGGAATTGGTGAAAGAGCTATCACGATGACTACAGACGCAGCACATGCAGAAGAGACTCTCAAGGATCTTCAGGCTTGTGTTACAGCAGCTAAGACTGGTGCAGATCCTGATATGGTTTATGATCTTATGAACCTTATTAATACTTTGCCGACAGAAACTGTTGCAAAGTTAGCGGGCATTAAGGAAGCTGTTTGATATTTCACTTCCTATAATAGGAAAGGAGGAATAGAGACATGAGAAAAAAATCTAAGAAAATGAAAATTCTTGGAGTGGTATGCACTATTACCGGTATGGCATTAGCTATATTTGGTATGAGTTGTATTTTCCAATCCAAGAGTTATAGTAACTCAAATGTCTCCGTTGATATTCCGGAGACCAGAGTAGATGACAGCGTCTACTTGGTAGAGAAATAAGGCTGTAAGCCGAGAGGGACTGATATTCAGTTCCTCAAAGCTTTTGTAAATCTTAAGAAAGGAGAAATAGCAATGGAAGATGTTAAGAAATTTGCTTTTGAGCATCCTATTATAACATTCTTGATTGTCGATACTATTGTTAGCGGTGCAATTGCAGCTATCAAAGTTTTGAGAAATTAACAATTAATAGGAGGCATGTTATGTCATGGCTAAACAAGGCTATTCAAATGAAAGTCCGAAAAAAGCAGAAAAAAGTAGCTCGGCAATTCGTGGACGATGCGACGGAAAAGCTGAAAGAGAACGTACAGAAGAGTACGTACGATTATATCTCGCTTGGCTTAAGTACTATTCAAATTGTCGCAGTAATTGCGGAAGTTGTTACTTCAATAGGCACGGGGAATGTGCCAGAGGTTTTGACAACTGATATTCCAACAGTAATAAACAATTATGGAACAATTAATATAGGAGGTAAATGAAATGGCAAAACACAAAGTTAGTAAAATGGAAAAGCTGCAGGAGGAAGAATACAGCGTACCGGCGACTATTGTTGGTATGGCAGCAGCAACTGGAGCATCTGCAATGGCTACAATAGCTATTAAAAAGATGGGTATTTCAGTAAAAGGTATAAGAAAATTGCTGGTTCCTGCAGCTACATTTGGTATAGCTCATTGGGTGTCTACCGAAGCTATGATGGCAGCAGCAGACGAAACTGAGAGTTTTGTAGAAGGCGTTAAAGAAATTGTCACAGCTGTAACGGCCTTTAGTGAAGCAATGAACAAAAGAACAAATAAGGAGGTAGATGAAGATGAGCTTGAGTGACAAAATTGTAAATGTAGGTTTAGTAGCAGGTACAGCAGTTACGTTGTATTCTGTATGCAAACGGAAATCTGGCGAAGTAAGTTCTGCACAGATCAGAGAACTTGCTGAGAATGAGATCCCGGAAGAAATCGAGGATTCTTGTATTGATCTGTTGGGTAAGTACGAAGACGCTCGTAGGTCAGCAGACAAAGTTCGCAAGGCAGACGCTATGATTCGTAAGCAGGAAAAGATCGCTATTGGCTACGAGACTGCTAAGAACAATGAAAAGAATGCTGAAGCGGCGTTTAACGCAGCTAAGAAAGCACTTAAGAACTTCAAACCTGACAGTACACAGGTAGCTGTTGGCAGTGGAGATAGTGCAGTGGCAATCAATGTTCAGAATAGCGGAGCAAAAGTAGCTCTTGAAACTGCAGTGCGTGAGGCTCAGTCTAAGTATGACATCATGCGTGCTAAAAGAGAATTGCTGGATGATACTATCAATCAGAAAGTAATCTCTTCAAGAACACCTGAACAGATTGATATTCTCAATAAAGAGTCAGCAATTTACTGGGATTACAAGAAGGCTCTTGACAAAAGAGAACAGGCTATTACTGATATTTGCAATAATAGCGAATGGAAGCAGGAAAAGATCAGTAAGATCTTCAAGGCTAATGTAACAAAAGGTGAGATTATAGCAGATGCAGTTGGATATTCTGCTTTACCTGTAGCTGCATTGGCTTGGATCTGGAACAATGCTGTAAAGAAAATTGAAATGTTGGAGGGTTGAATAATGGCAGATGAAAAGAACCTGGATATGGATGAGGATGAATTCGAGAATAAATATCGAGTAAATCCTTATTCTCATTTACCGGCTAATACATCAAGGGCATTAGAAAACGATACTCAGAAACATGTTCCTAGAGTAAAGCCGATTGATATTGGGCGTGGCAACAGTTTTAAAGAAGAGTCTGAGTTCTCAAAGACTCTTAAAAACATTAAAACTTATATTATTAAGGATGTCCTTGAACCTACTGTGAAGGATGTTCTTTATAATATAGTTAATAACTCTGCTGATATGCTGATCTACCATGGTGAAGGTCGTAGACGCGATAGAAGCTATGGAAGTTATTACAGACGATCATCTATGCGCGAACGAGACAGGGATAGGGACAGAGATAGAGGCAGAAGTTCTATTGAGAACAAAGTAACAAGTGAACGTCTCAGCAGATGCTGGGATGATATTCCGTTGGAAAAGTATTGGGATGACGGTTCCAAGAAATGGACTAGAGAAAGAGCAGAAAAAGTCATAAGAGATCTCTATGATATTTGCAATGACTATCCTGAACGTGGTGCCAGTGTAGCAGACTTGTTGGACCTTATTCATGTTACTGCAAGGCCTACGGACGAACGCAGAGGATGGTATGCAGGTGATCTTAGAGGATCTTGTGTAAGATCTGATGGGGATATTCTCTGGTTGTGTATCCCGGAACCTATACCTAAAGGAGAGGACTGATATGAGATTTGATACGTGGCTACGTGTAATATACAAGCTCAGTTGGGAATTATATTTGAGTTTATCGGAAGAGACTCAGACAAAACTTGCTGACGAGTATGAAGCATCCAAATTAGGATGGAACTGATATCTCACTTTCTATTATAGGAAGGAGGAATAGAATGAAACAACCAAGAGTTAAGTTGAGATTCAAGCATCCCGACGGCAGAGAGTTAGTAATGAAAGGAAACTACTCTGCTGAAGAGATTGCTGAGATAATTAAATTCTGGCTTAACAGAGGCTGGAAGACAAATTTTAAAGCCTGGGGAACCAGGAAAGTAAAGTGATATTTAGAGATCAGAGAAATCTGGTCTCTAAACTTTTTATAATCAAAAAGAAAGGAGGGTACTGCCATGACAGTGATGAGATCACTCAGAAGATCTGTGGCACACCACAGAATGGAGTTAGCCGGGTACAACCGTGTTAACAAAAATGGACACAGCAATGATAAAGCTGTTCCTAGTTTCTTTAGTACTCATTGGTATGAGTATTTGCAGAAGACTAAGCAGCCTGGCGAGTTCGCCAACAAAAAGAACAAAAGAAATGGCCATAGAGCCGCATAAAAAGGAGGAAATATTATGCTGTTAGTAATTAAGAAGTGTGGTGGTTGCGGTGTTGAACGTCCTGTGTATGAGCCGGATTTCAAGCATGTTGATGTAGAGACCGGTGAAGAATGGCCGATTAACTACTTAAAGGTTGCCGACTGGAATGACAGAACAAAGTCTGTTAACAGCTGTGCGACGTTCTACAACCTGTGCCCGGATTGTGCACGCATTGTAGATGATGCAATGGCTAAGTTGAAAGAGCTTCCTCGGTTCAAGAAGATCGAAAAGAGAAAGCGCTACAACAAGCCGCAGGAAGTAAATAAGATCGAAGAAGATCAGGCTGAATTTGCAGCTAAACAGGAGGATGGGGATGACAGTAAGTGATATTCTTGCTCAGTTAAATCTGGCAATACCAAATCTTACTGTTGAAAAGGCTAAGACCATGAGGGATAACGACCGGGCCCTCTTGGTCACTATGGCCAATGGTAAGGAATTTATATTTACATACGTCGCACCAGGCGTATGGGATATATGCAGTGTAAAATATTACAAGAGGAGGACTAAAAATGAAAAGTAAATTTGCATTAAAAACATTAGCCACCTTAAAAGATCTTGCACCTGAGATTGGTGTATATGGTGGTACGGCATTGATGATCGGCGGAGGCATTTGGTTGTCAGTAAACGCCTATAAGTATCTTCCGGATATTATCGAGGAGTACGAAGGCAATTTGGCTGATATCGAGGACAGCTATTCTACTGACGAAGATTATACTCTCAAAGAAATGAAGAAAGATATTCACGATCTTCGTATGCACACTGCTAAAAGAATCGTAAAGGCTCTTGGCTTACCCACAGCTACAATGGCAGTTGGTGCAACGAGCAATCTGATGGGATTCAGATCAGAAAAAGCAAAGTATCTTGCAGCGGCGGCGTTCGGTGAGGCTACAGCAGCAACTCTCAATAAGGTAATAGATCGAGCCGAAAAGAAATGGGGTGAAGATGGCAGAAGATATTTACTGAATGGAGAGGAACCGGAAGAAATTGAGGATCAGGAAACTGGTGAGAAGAAAAAGATCTATCGTGGATCTGAGACTGATGATACCTGGCCGAACTCTATTTATGCTATGACCGTAGATCGTGGTCATCTGTATGATCATGCTGGAGGTAATGCAGTTCTGCTTCTGTCTGAATTGCACGACTACGAAGATCTGATCAATGTTCAGATCAATTCTGGTGTTCCTGTGTACTACTATGATATTTTGAGGTACATTTTTGGTGAAGAGTTGATCAAGAAACTGGAAGAGCAGGGCCTTCTTGTGAATGATATTCGTAGATTGGGATGGTATATTCGCGATCCTCAGAACAGAGATAACATGGAGATCAACAGGCCGTTCAATCTCAGAGCAGAGACTTGGTTCGGTAAGAATGGTGATGATGATCCGTATGACAGGGATAAGGTTTGGGTTCGTATCAACCCGAATATTCCTGGAATGATTGATCTGGTTCAGTCTACTTGTAAAGTTCGGACAAGAGGCAAGTACCTGAGTATAATTTAGGAGGAAATAAGGTATGCTTGGTATCGTGAAATGGTTTAAGGAAGACGTTGGATACGGTTTTATAGTGGATAAAACTGGTAAAAACTGGTTTGTCCACTATACAGGCATACTGTCTGAAGAGAAGTTTAAGAAATTATATCCTCTTCAGATAGTTGACTTCGAACAGTCTTCTAATGAAAAAGGCCCTACAGCAATTAATGTATGTAAGGCGGATGTGTCTGATGACATCAGGAAAGAATACATTGATATTCTGGTCGCTAATGGTTATGATATTGAAGTAGCCAATAAGCGACTTGAAAAAGTAAAAAAAAGAGACAAATTTTACAAAGGAGGAAACAAAAATGAGTACACAGCTGAGAAAACTGATTGAGAAGATCGTAGAGATCATGAGAACTGAGGGTATCAAATGGCTTGAGATCCGGAATGATGCTAAATGGAATACTGAGGAGCGCCGGTGGGAAGATACCGATGATTATGCAGTAAACATGTCGTTTTCCAGAACCAGAGATGTGATTAAGAAGGAGGATTAATAAATGAAGACAGCTATTGCTTTTGCAGCAGGTTTGGGTATTGGCGCTGGTGTGGCATATGTAGTTACAAAGAAGAAAGTAACTAAAGAGTTTGAGGAAGATATTAATGCTATCCGTAAACTCTATATGCAGGATAGTGAGCCAAGAGAGGAATCTCGTGAAGATATGATCGAGTACTGCAAAGATACTCTGAGAGATCTTAAATATGATCCTGATGAAGATGGGGATATTTACGATGAAGAAGACGAAGAGCCTGATATTGTAAACCCTGTCGACGAGGATGATGAAGATGATGAGGACGAAGAAGATGAAGAAGATGATGAATCTCCGTCTGAAAGTCCAGAAGGGATTGAAGAGGTTGAACAGGAGATTTTCTTTGGTGGTGATTACGACGATTACTCAGGAACATCAATTACACTGTATACAGACGGTGTTTTGACAGATGATGTTGAAGATGTTATCACAGACCAGAAGGAAACTTTCTTTGGAGATCTTGACATCAACTCTTATGAGCCTGGTGATACAATCTATCTGGTAAATCATACGGCTATGCTTAAGATCGAATTGATTGTTAGCAAGCAGTCTTACAAGCGTGATATTCTTGGTGAAGAGTAATTAGTGTTGTACGGACGGTCTGGAGCCACCTTCTAGGCCGTCCTTTCTCATTAACAATGAATAGGAGGACTAAATATATGAGTGAAAACAAATGCAAATATTGCAATGAAAGTAGTATAGAATCTCCGTCGAATGATATTTTCTTTGAATGGCTGCCGGCTCTGTTTGGCCTAGAGAAAAAAGATCATGATTACAACCCGGATGTGACTGTGTTCATCACAGATGATAATGAGCTTGAACTGTGTGTTATGATGGGCGATGATTATTTGCTTAAGGAAAAGAAGAAGATCAAATACTGCCCGTTCTGTGGGAGGAGGTTACATAATGACTGATGAAGAAAAGAAGATTCACGATTTGAAGTTTGAACTCCGACAACTTCGTCTAAGAGTTGAAGATGATGAGATGCATATTAAACAGCTCCAAGACGAGCTAAAGAATGCCAAAAAGGCAGTCATTGATATTATGATGGCTAATCAAATTGCGTTGCAGGTGATGAACCGTATGGTGGATGATGTGAAGAAGTTAAAGAAGGAGGAAAAGAAATGAAAGTAGAAAAAGAAGTTACAATTTATGTAGAATCTTTTATTGATGCTTTAGAGATAGTTGATAAGATGAACATTTCTCTTCCGCATGCAGTTATATTTATGAATGAAGAGGAATTCTTTAAAGGTAAATGTCATGTGATTATTGACAAGACTATATTTATATTCTTTCCGGTGTATAATTTGTTTAGACCTGTACTGAAAGAATATGCTCGTGATTTTCTTGACTGGGATGCAAAAGAAAAGGAGAAAGACAAATGAAAAACTTTGTATTCAACTTGGGCGTTATCATAGGATGGATCCTCGGAAGACTGGGGGTGAAAGTATGATATTTGAAATTCTGGCTGTTGCACATCTCTTAGGTAATATGCCCGTTACTCCTTGGGGGAATGACTTGCAGAAAGTGCGTTGTACATGTTATCTACCTACTGGAAATCGTACTGCAGACGGCACGGTCCCCTATGAAGGGATCTGTGCTAGCAATAGAGAACACCTTGGTGATGTTGCGGTGTTATATTCTGTAGATGGAGAGTTTATAGGCTTCTTCGAATGCAGAGATGTTGGCGGACATAGGAAGCTTAGGAATGGAACTGCCATAGATATTTACAGAGACACTATGGATGGTGCCTGGGAATGGGTTGGTGAGCATGGAGATTACGTTTATATTTACTGGATCGAAGGAGGTGTAGGATAATGGATGAGAAAATTATTCAGAAAAAGTTAGCTCTGCTTAACCAAAATAGCCATTATGGTTTGGAAACTCTTGAAGATTATGATTCTTATAATGAACATTGTAGAGAGGAGGAAATTAAAAGTCTGAGAGAGGCTATAGAATGGACTAACAAGTTTGAAGTATCTGAACCAACAAACGGACGGCCGTCGCATATTTGTAGATATTATCTCTGTAAAAGATTAAATGAGATTGAGAAACCAAAGGAGGCGTAAAATGAATGAACATAGAGTCAAAGGTGTATCTTGATCTTGCTAGAATTTGGAATATCGGCCCTGGAGAAGTAGAGAAGATAGTAAGAGACTATATAGAGGAAGTTACTTGTAATTTTGAACCACTGAAACTTTATTCAAAACCACGTATATACATTAAACCGGTTAAGGTTAAAACCTTAAAAGAAAGATTGGAGGACATAAAAGATGAGTGATTTGATATTCGAAGACGTAAATGGTAGAGTATTTAGAATACATTTTTATAAAACTGGATGGACTATAACGTTAATAAGAAATTAAAGGAGGACACTACTAATGCATGCAGATTGTGAATTTTGTGTCAAAAGAAATATTTGCACAAGAGATGTACCTAAGCCGTGTAGATATAGATACACCGAAGATGAGCGTAAAGCAGACCAAGCATCAGATCAATGTGGTGTTATTCTTAGTGCCATGTATTTACCAAAAACATATCAAAAGGAGGACAAAAAGATGGAACCGACAAGTGTTTGGAAAATTGAAAACGTAGACAATATATGTATCACTCAGGATGTCGATGGTATGTCGATGATGCTTAAGAACAAAGATGATCTTACAGAGATTATGTTAAGCGGTGAGGCGATAGATAATTATAATGATAAATTTGTTATTGCTCTCAAAGCAGACGAAGATGCTAAGGATCAGAAAATTAAGGAGCTTGAAAACAAATTGCATCAAGTTGAGAAGGATAAAGACAGGCTTACAGATAGATATAAGTCTTTAGACGATGAGTACACAAAGTTTTACGAGAAATGGGTTAGGATGCTGTCCGAGCAGGATAGTCATAAGAATACCCGTTCTGATATTCTGGATCAGGCTAAGAAATGTGTCTGCGGTCAAAGGGAGCAGGATTATGGCACACCGGAGAGCAACTTCAAGATCATTGCAGATCTGTGGAATGATTATCTTGGTTTATCTGAAAATGGGGATGGTGTGCCTATATTTTCAATAAAAAACATCACACCCACTGACGTAGCTATGATGATGGCTCTTCTTAAGATCGCCAGAATCAGAAACGGTGGAGGATCTGGTGATAGCTTTGTAGACTTGGCAGGATATGCAGCATGCGGGGGTGAGATATGGGCAGACAAACGGAATCTGAAGGACCAGAATTAGACTATGAGTCTGGAATGGTCTATAAGTATGGCTTTGAGCGACTATGTAGTGCTGTGGTCGCTCAGGCCGCTAAAGACAAGGCATGGTGGTTCTTTGAATCGCCTGCTATAAGAGTATATTTGTCTGATAGGATTGATCCTATAGCACTTATGTGTCAAATAAAAGATAACTATAAAAATTTCGGGAGATGGTCTGCAGTTGACACCAAGGCCTCTCCCTGGTCAGGCAGATTGGAAGGAGAAGAGGAGTTATGAGTAAATTTGTGAATCAAGAGATTGACCCGGAGCATGTTTGGATCAATATTTCTAAAGGTAAGATAGTACGTGCTGCTGTTTTAGAAAGCATAATAACTAAATCTGAATATGATGAAACATATAGACTATGTAGAGATGTTTATAAACTTGAAGATGAGAAGATTAGTACTGTAAAAACAATAATAAAATGCGCTGAAAAAGGAGAAAGCGTAAGGTTTTATGTTATTGAAGAGGTAAAGGAGGATAATAATGATGTTACCGGGTGAAAGATTAGTAGCTTTGGTGTTTATTTTAATTGTAAGTTTTTTAATCGACGCAATTATATTTTATGTCATCGGATACAAATCCGGACGTAAGGATGAAGGCGAGGAATGGGCTGAGAAAAAGGAGTACTATGAATGGTTACTTGAAATGAAGAAAAGGCAGGACTTTGAGGAAGTTAAGATCGTGCCTAAGAAGCCTGCTAAGCAGAAAAAGGAAAAGCCGCATTGTGATATTTGCGGCAAAATAATTAAGAAAGGTACTCTGTGCTACGAGTGCCAGAAAGCTGGGTGGTGAGGATAAATGATGATAGTATTAATCATAATTGGAGCGATATTTTTGTACTTGCTTTTTGGCTACATATTTACAACAGTGCTTTTGGCACTTGGAGAAGATTTCTGTGAAAAGATAGCCCCTTGGATTACTACAATTGACCCTGATTTTAGTCTGTTTATCGGAAGCACATTATGGCCGTTAATGATATTTCTTATGATACTTATTGCTTTTTGTAAAGTTGTAAGTATTATAGGCAATAAAATAGCGGTATTACCAGTGACTATTGCTTTATTAATCAAGTATAAGTTTGAGAAAAAGGAGGATGAATAAATGGATATTAATAAAATTCGTGAATCTATGAAAGTCTTGAAAGATGAATGCAAGAAATACAAAAAATGTGAGGATTGTACATTAAATGATCCACAAAATAAAAGTTGCGTACTTTTAGAAAAAGAACCTGATAAATGGGAAGAAGATAAAATTATCAAAAACCATTACACAACTGTTCATTATGATGGTCTTGAAGAATGGCTTGATCCTGTTTTTAGGTGCGATAATTGTGATGGAATATTTATGTTAGGTGGTTCGCACAGTGAACATATAATAGGAAAGTTCTGTCCACACTGTGGTAAAAAGATCATTAATTATAAGGAGGACAAAGAATGAAAATTGTAATTGATATACCAGAAGATAAATATAAGCTGGTTCAAAAGGCAGTAAGTAGTGGAGGTAGATTGTTAATTATATCAGAAGAGGCAGTAAAAAAAGAACAAGTAATCTCTGGTTCTTCTTGTCAAATCTGGATAAGTGATATCGGTTTATCAAATGCAACAGTGGCAATCATAGAAGCTGATAAAGTTTGTGAAAAGAAGAATCATTTAACCAAGAAAAAGAATAACAAAAAAGATGATTATGATTTTCCAATGGGTCCTAATGGAAGTGATCCGTTTTGTGGAGAAGGGTGGTGAGAAGAATGAATGCAAGACAGATGAAGAAACAGCTGAAGAAGCAGATAAATAAGCTTCAGTCAGATAACGATCTGATGCATCAAATTATTTCTGACAGCCCTAGTATGCAGGAACTTTATGATAAGTGGACAAGGCCTCTTAATGTTGTTCATTCACGTCTGCAATTTGAAAAATTTAAGGTTAAGAGGATATCGGCATCTCCGGCTATGCGGGAAATTGACTACACAAAGCGATCTGCAGCAAGAGAGTTGCTTGAAGGGATCAAGGATAGTATCACATATGAAGTTGATACAGAGCAGCGTTTCCCTACAGTCACTGCAAGTATTATTATAGGATATAGTTGGCAAGAGGAGGGTTAAAAATGACAATTTATATTAAAACTTTACAGAAACTGGAAATCAATAACATGGATGAGCTTGAGAAATTTGCAGAGTTTGCAGAAAAGATGATCCGTAATAAAATACTTACTACCGATGAGGTACGAGATATTCTGGGATATGAAGAAAAGGAGGATAAATAATGGGCGTTAGGTTAAGTGTAACTTGGAATAATGGCTCTGATCATTTTGAATGTCCTCACAAATACTATGGATACGAAAAGCTGGACAATTCAGAGTCATACAAGTACCTTCATGATATTTTGAAGGTATCTGAGAAAGAAGATCCGGATATGTTACAAGGTTTATATGATTACTGGGCAGGGGACGCCGGACCGTATGATTTGTCCGAAGATGAATTTAGACATTTTGTTGATCTTTATTGCAAAGATTTGTGTACTGTGTTTCCTGAGTATTCGTTAGACACCATTAAACAAGTCGGTGGCATTGAGATGTTAAAAGATATTGCAACAAAACCTGGAGACAAACAGATTGAATGGGGATAAGGAGGAATAACAATGCCTAATTATGAAGTTAATGTATATTTTATGGTAAATGGATATGACGGAGAGAATACTTACGGTTATGGTGCTTTTGAAACTTTGCTCGAAGCACGAAAGGAATTAAGAAAGGAGAAGAGGAGCCATTGTAAAGAAGAATGGTATCCTGCACACGAACTCGACTTTTATATTTCAAAAGTAATTCATTACGAGGAGGTGGTTGAATGAGAGAATCTGTACACTTTATATTTATATCTCTACCAATGAATGGTAGATCTGACAAGGCAATTGGTCAGAGACTTTGCAGCATTAACGGTGCTGTTAAAAAAGCATGTGTTGAGAAGTTTGGATGGAACTGGGATGACATCCATACCATTGATAATTTCTGGGACCATGATGAACCAGATCACACAGGTCTTGAAGTACAAAATACCAGGATATTCTATCTTGGTAGTGCTTTAAAGAAGATGGCACAGGCAGATGCGGTATATTTTGACGAGGGCTGGGAGTGTTCGACTGGATGTCAAGTAGAATTCTTTACAGCAATTAATTATGAGATACCTGTGCTATTCTACAGTGGAGAGTATGGAGGTAAAAAGGAGGTGACTGCTGAGTAATGAAGACAGATCGTTACTTTGAGTTCTTGTATACAAAGGGCTTCAGTGACGATAAATACGTGTCATTAGCAAGATATTTACATACATTACCATTTGAGTGGAGAATAGACATGGATAAAAATCGTATGTACGATGGTTTAGCTATGCGTACAGAATTTGATGACGATGATAGTCCGGATGATGTATATTCAAAACTCGATGGTAATATTTGTACTATGTTGGAGTTCTTTGTAGGTTTCTCGTATAGATTAGTACGAGATATGTTTGGAGATGAGGATATTTCTGTTGAGGAATTGGTAAAGATAATGTTAACATCCCTTAATATTTTTATCTGTGACGATGATTGGACTGGAGTTGAGTGTGAAGATAAAATTGAAGATGCTTTTGATATTTGGATCAATGGTGATTATGATGATTATGGGGACGGTAATATATTTACTTTCAAAGAAGAGAAGCCTGAATTAAATGAAGTGCATATGTGGATGCAGGCCTCCTGGTGGTGGAACGAAAATTATGGTTGGTAGTTTTTTCACTTCCTTTAATGAAGGAGGTGGAAGAGATGACGATATTAATATTGATCGTTGTCACTCTGATAGCTATCGCGTACGTAAGCGAGGCAAAGGAGTGGCGTGATGAGGTTTAATAGCCTCATCTCTTTTATCTCTTTATTTTTTGATGACTTGTAAAGACTTGTTTTAAAAATTGTAAAGACTTGTACGGACGAAAGGAGGTATGTATGAAGGATAAATACATGTTGCTGTATGAGAACAACAAGGAGTTTTATGATTACGTTGAGCGTTTGAGACGACCTGGTAAGAAAGATGCGGGTGTTAAGCTTGAAGAAATTCTTGCTAGAAAGACCGTGAAAGACGTGGGTGACTATTTTGAGTCAAAACCAGTGTCTGAACAAAATCACGGTCTTCCCGGTGTTTTTAAGGAGGAAATTGAATGCGATTGTAAGAGTTGTTGAAAAATCACGGTAAAATTCGCAAAAATGGACTCAGGTTTTATATATAAAAATTTTTTTCCTGTATAAACCTAAATTAAAAAAGGCAGTGAATACCGTGATTTTACAAATTAATAAAAAGGAGGTAAAATATGTGGATTTCTTCGAACCGATAGAAACAATGATGACTAATAGGAAAGTGAAAGTTGAAGCCAATTATTTTATGACTGGATTTAAGGACATAATGATTAAGGGTGGAGACTTTTATGCTATTTGGGATGAAAGTCGTGGACTATGGTCCAAAGATATTGGTGATGCTGTAAAGTTGATCGATAAAGAATTAAATGATTATGCTAAGACTTTAAAAGATGATCCTAGATATAATGGATATCTAATAACAGTTAAAAATATTGATAGCTCTATGTCAAGAGGTATGGATGAATTTAAACATTGGTATCAGAGATGTGCTCCTGATAAGTATAAGTGGCTTGACAGTAAAATTGTGTTTCAAGATCAGGAAGTTAAGAGAGATGATTATGCATCTTTTAAACTTCCATATAGTATGGCTGAAGGAGATACATCAGCTTGGGATGAGTTGGTCGGAAGGTTATATTCTCCATTTGAACGTAGAAAAATTGAGTATGCTATAGGAAGTGTTATAGCAGGCGAGTCTAAGAAGTTACAGAAGTTATTTATATTTGTTGGTGATGCCGGTACAGGTAAATCTACAGTTTTAAAAATCATAGATGATATGTTTAAGGGTTATACATCAACTATTGATATTAAGGCTATTGGTCTTGGTAAGGATTTTGCTTTAGAGTCTTTAAGTAATAATCCATTGGTGGCCATTCAAGATGATGTGGAATTGGATAAAATTACAGAGAACGATAGACTTAATAGTATTATATCTCACGAGTATGTTATAGTTAATGAAAAACATAAGAATCTTTACAAGGCAAGTTTTGACACTATTATATTTGCTGGAGCGAACAGAGAAGTCCAGATTACAGATGCTAGATCAGGTATGCTTAGAAGAATAGTAGACATTGAACCTACAGGAGAAACTTTTGAAAGAAAAGATTATGATAATTTAATGGCCCGTATTCCGTTTGAATATGGTGCTATATGTAAGAAATGCTATGATGTGTTTATGGAAGATCCTGGATGTTATAACAAGTACTTTCCAGTAAAAATGATAAGAGCAACTAACAATATGTACAACTTTGTTGAAGAATGTTATAAAGATTTCTTAGATGAAGATGACGGAACAACCTTAAGTACTGCTTGGGATTGTTACAAAAGATATTGCGAGTTATCTGACATCAGGTATCCTTTTGACAGGATTAAGTTTAAATTACAGCTTAAGGATTATTTTGAAAAATTTAGTCCTGATACTATTAAGAATGATAGAAGAGTTTATAGTTATTACTCTAAGTTCAAGTATAAAAAGATTGGTGTTAATATGGATAAAGACAATGGTAAAATAACAGAAACTTGGTTGAAGTTTGATAAAGTTGATAGAAGTTATTTTGATATTTTCTGTGAAGAATGTAAAGCTCAATATGCTACTAAAGATGGTGTTCCTGGAAAGAAGTGGGACGATTGTATGGGTCAATTAAAAAGAATAGATCCTAGTGAATTACATTATGTACAGGTTCCAGAGAATCACATAGTAATTGATTTTGATATTAAGGATCCGGAGACAGGAGAGAAGTCGTTGAATCTTAATATGGAAGCTGCTAATAAGTTTCCTCCTACATATGCTGAATTAAGCAAGAGTGGTCAAGGTATCCATCTGCATTATATTTATGATGGTGATCCTACTATGCTTAAAAATGTGTATGGTGAGAATATTGAGATTAAAGTATTTACTGGTAACTCGTCGTTGCGAAGAAAACTTACTCAATGTGTTAATCTGCCCATAGCCACCATAAATAGTGGGCTGCCATTAAAAGAGAAAGGAGAGATAAAAATGGTAAGTGATTTTGTAGTAAGTAATGAAAAAGCTCTTCGAACAATGATTATGAAGAATCTTATGAAGGAATATCATCCTGGAACTAAGCCTTCTATAGATTATATTTATAAGTTGCTTGAAGATGCTTACAAAGAAGGAGTGGAATATGATGTAAGTGATTTGAGACCAAAGGTTTTAGCATTTGCTAACAATAGTAGCAATCATGCTGAATATTGTGTTGGGCTAGTTAGTAAGATGCACTTCTATCAGGATATTGATCGTGTTATTGAAGGAGCTAGTGGTCCTGAGTATAAAGAGGATGATCCAATTGTGATATTTGATGTGGAAGTATTTCCTAATCTTTTTGTACTCTGTTATAAAACACTTGGTGTTCCTGGTGTAGTGAAACTCATCAATCCTTCACCTAAGACTGTTGAAGAATTTTGCAAGAAAAAGATTGTTGGGTTTAATAACCGTAGGTATGATAATCATATCCTCTATGGTAGAATTCTTGGATATTCTGAAGAGCAGCTGTTTAAGCTAAGTCAGAAGATCATTAACAATGAGCCAAATGCAACATTTCTTAATGCTTATAATTTGAGCTATACTGATATTTATGATTTCAGCTCAGCAGCAAATAAACAGAGTTTAAAGAAATGGGAAATTCAGTTAGGTATTACTCATTTGGAAAATAATCTTCCTTGGGATCAACCTGTTCCTGAAGAACTTTGGGATCAAATAGCTGATTATTGTTGCAATGATGTGGAGTCTACAGAAGTAGTGTTTAATCATCTTAAAGGTGATTATGTTGCCAGAATAATTTTGGCTGACATTGATAATATGACACCTAATCATAGTACTAATCAGCATTCTACGAAAATTATATTTGGTGATAACAAACATCCTCAGGGAGAATTTCTTTACAGAGATTTGAGCAAACCAGTAACATATTTGGAACCGGAAGTCAGCGATTTCTTGTGGAAGAAATTTCCGGATATGATGAAGTGGTGGAGTGAGAATACAGATTCTTTACTTCCTTATTTTCCTGGATATACTTTTGATAGTGGAAAGAGTATTTATAAAGGAATTGAAGTTGGCGAAGGCGGATATGTATATGCTGAGCCTGGAATGTATGGACTTGTAGGATTATTTGATGTAGCATCAATGCATCCTCATAGTCTTATGGCTGAGTGCTTATTTGGTCCTAAGTTCACCAAGAGATTCTTGGAGCTTGTTGAAGGTCGTATTGCAATCAAGCGAAAAGATTGGGATGAGCTCAATGATATTTTGGATGGTAAACTTACAAAGTATATTGCTATGATCGATTCTGGCGAAATCAGTTCTAAGGATCTTAGTAATGCTTTGAAGACAGTTATTAATTCTGTTTATGGTTTAACATCTGCTAAATTTGATAATCCTTTTAGAGATAGCAGAAACAAAGATAATATTGTTGCTAAGCGTGGAGCTTTGTTTATGGTTGACCTTGCAGAAGAGGTTAAGAAGCGCGGATATACTGTCGCTCATATTAAAACTGATTCTATTAAGATTCCGGATGTCGATGACGAGATTGCAAATTTTGTTATGGACTTTGGAAAAAGATATGGTTATGAATTTGAATGGGAGGCAACATATGACAAGATGTGCCTTGTAAATGATGCTGTTTATATTGCTAGGTATCGCAATAAAGATGGTTCTGTTGGAGATTGGACTGCAACAGGAGCTGAATTTGCAGAGCCATTTATATTTAAGAAACTGTTCAGCAAGGAAGAGTTGACACTTGATGATTATGCTCAGACTAAATCTGTTAAGTCAGCATTATATTTGGATATGAATGAAGATCTTCCTGATGGAGAACATCAATACAAGTTTGTTGGTAAGGTTGGTTCATTCTTACCGATAAAACCTGGTAAAGGTGGAGGAATACTTCTTAGAGATCAAAATGGTAAGATGTATTCTGCAGAAGGTGCTAAAGGCTATAGATGGCTTGAAACAGAAGTAGTAAAGAAACTTAAAATGGAAAATGATATTGATATTTCTTACTATGCTATCATGGCCGACAAAGCAGTAGCACATATCGAGGAATTCGGATATTTTGAATGGCTTGTAGATCCTATGCCGTATGAAGGAATTCCTTGGACAAAAATGTTAGACGTCCCGGAAGGTGTAGATGAAGAAGTACCTTTCCCGGATGAAAAATAATGCCACAACAAATAAAGGAGGATAAGACAATGGCAGAAGTAAAAAAGTTTTATGATGTAGTATCTGGAGCAATTCGTTTCAAGAATTTTGCAGGAAAGGAGGGGAGATTCAATGCAGAAGGTGATAGGAATTTCTGTTTGTTCTTACATCCTGATGATGCTGATGAAATGGTTAAAGAAGGTTGGAACATAAGATTTTTGCAGCCAAGAGATGAAGGTGATGAACCTGCTCCTTACTTACCTATTAAAGTTGGTTTTGGTGGTAAAGGACGCCCGCCTAAAATTGTTATGATTACAAGACGCGGTAAAACTCAGATCACTGAAGATACAGTAAATATTTTGGACTGGGCTGATATCGAGAAAGCAGATATTGCCGTTAATCCATACGAATATCATCTCAAAACTGGTAAGTCTGGAATTAAGGCATATTTAAAGACTATGTATGTAACAATCAAAGAAGATGACTTTGAAGAGCGTTACTACGATGTTCCTGATTCAGCTATGAATCTTACCGTCGAAGAAGACGATGATTGAATTGTATGATTATCAGCTTGCCGCAGTAAAAGAATTAAAGACTGGCTCCATCCTAGTGGGTGGAGTCGGTTCAGGCAAGTCTAGAACATCCTTAGCTTATTTTGATAAGGTTACCAAAAATAAGCCAAAAGATTTGTATATTATAACAACAGCTAGAAAACGTGATACATTAGAATGGGACGAAGAATGTATTCCATTTTTATTTTCTAAAAAAGGAATTAATGTAACTATAGATAGTTGGAATAATATAGAAAAATATGCTAAAGTTAAGAAAGCATTTTTTATATTTGATGAACAAAGAGTTGTTGGTGCAGGAGTTTGGTCAAAGACATTTATAAAAATTTCAAAATCAAATGATTGGATATTATTAAGTGCAACTCCAGGTGATGTGTGGTCTGATTATATTCCAGTATTTATAGCAAATGGATTCTATAAGAATAGAAGTGAATTTATTAATATGCATGTAGTGTATAAACCATTTATGAATTATCCTATTATAGATCATTATGTAAACACCAAACTTCTAGAGAAACACAGAGATGATATTTTAGTTAACATGGATTTTAAAAGAAAAACTATAAGGCATTCAGAAGAAGTATTTTGTAATTATGATAAAGAAAAGTATTTTTATATTTTAAAAAATCGTTGGAATATTTTTAAAGATGAACCGATAGTAAATGCTTCTGAATTGAGTCAATGCCTTAGGAGAGTATCAAACTCTGATCCAGATCGTTTAATAAAATTATCTAAAATAATAGAAAAGGCAGTAGGTTCTATCATATTTTACAATTTTGATTATGAACTAGAATTATTGAAAAAATTATGTGAAGAAAAGAAATATGTATATAGACAATGGAATGGACATAAACATGAGAAATTACCAAAGACAGATAAGTATTGGGTTTATCTCGTTCAGTATTCAGCAGGAGCTGAAGGTTGGAATTGTATAACAACTAATACTATTATATTTTATAGTTTGAATCATTCATATAAAATGATGACACAAGCTGCTGGGAGAATTGACAGACTTAATACACCATTTAAAGATTTGTATTATTATTTTTTAAAATCAAATGCTAACATAGATAAGTCGATAACTAAATGTTTAAAAGATAAAAAAGATTTTAATGAAAATAAATATTGTGAAGAATATGATGAGTTTGAACATCGATATTTGTGACTGTAGTTTTTTCACTCCATATTATGAGGAGAGAAGATATAAGAGGTCCGAAAATTATAAAACAGGATACGATTATATCAGATCTTCTATTCTTTTTATTTTTAGGAGGCGGTCATGAATAAAAAAGAAAATCAATACCAATCCGGATTAATAGATCGGATAAAGGATCGCTTTCCAGGAAGTATGGTCCTAAAAAACGATGCTCGGTATATACAGGGCATTCCAGATCTTTTAATCCTTCATGAAGATAACTGGGCAGCACTAGAATGCAAAAGAGATAGGAAATCTCATAGACAACCTAATCAATCTTATTATGTCGCGAAGATGAATAAGATGTCTTTTGCTAGAGTGATCAGTCCAGAAAATGAAGAGGAGGTTCTGGATGAGATGGAACAGACATTCGCGTCTAGAAGGACAACATGCATTCCTAGGCGCAAGCAAGCATAGTTGGCTAAACTATGATGAAGATAAGTTGACGGAATCATATTATAATTATTTAGCAGTTGCTAGAGGAACTAAATTGCATGCTATAGCTGCTGAACTAATCGAGAACAGAATAAAACTTCCGCCAACAGAAGCAACTTTTAACAAATATGTTAATGATGCAATAGGTTTTAAAATGAAACCTGAGCAGCCATTATATTATTCTGACAATTGCTTTGGAACTGCTGACGCTATATCATATTCGGATAATTTTTTACGAATACATGATCTTAAAACAGGATCGACGCCAGTAGCAGACAAATATGGCAATCTACCACAATTGGAAATATATGCAGCACTGTTTTTCTTAGAGTATGATCTTGATATCAATGACGTAGATATTGAATTGAGAGTATACCAGAACGATGAAGTATTAATAGAAAATCCTGGTGTAGAACAGATAGCACCAGTCATAGATAAGATCATAGCTTTTGATAAATTAATAGAGAGAATCAAAAGAGAGGAGCAGTAAAATGGAACACGATTACATTCTTCATTCAGGAACCAAGAGGCATTCAGGAAGATATCCTTGGGGTTCTGGTGAACATCCTTACCAAGATGAACCATGGTTCACTGGATGGGGTGAACTGAGAGCAAAAGGCATGAGCGAAAAGCAAATAGCTGAACAATTTGGAATGACTATGAAAGAATTACGTTATAGATATTCTTATGCTAAAGATGCTAAAAAAGCTGGTGATATTGCCCATGCTAAAGAATTAAGATACACTAGACAAATGTCTCCTAAAGCTATTGCTGAAAAGATGGGTGTATCAGAGTCTACTATTAATGCTTGGCTTAAACCAAATGCCGATGAACAAGTAAGACATACAAGAGATCTTGCTGATACTTTAGCTTCTAGAGCTAAACAGAATAAAGACATTCCTGCTATAGATGTAGGTAAAGGTGTTTCCAATATTTTAGGAGTAAATCCTACTAAATTGGAAGCTGCATTAACAGTGCTTAAGGATGAAGGATATATCGTAATCAAAAAGAAAGTCCCAAATCCAAATAATATTAAAAGAGAAACAGAAATGATGTTTCTTTATGCACCTCCAGAAGATTGGAACAATTTGAGTGATCAAGAAAAGTTTAAAAAAGCTTTTCGTGATGTATCCGTAAATTTGGATAAGATAGAACCTCCTTGTGATATTCATGTTGATGAAAATAATAAAACAACTATTGGTATTGAAAGACCTAAATCAATATCGTCTAAAAGAGTTATGATTGATTGGAATGATTCTCGTGATGGTTTGATCAGCATCAAAAGAGGAGTTCCTGATCTATATATGGGTGAGAACAGATACAACCAAGTTCGTATTGGCGTAGATGATACGCATTATCTTAAAGGTATGGCAGTATATGCTGATCCAAAGGATTTTCCTCCTGGCATAGACATTATTGCTCATACTCCTAAGTCTCCTGAAAAATATGTAATGATGTCACCTGACGATGATGCTAAACAATTTCTTAAGCCAATGAAAAAGAATCCTGATGGAACAGTAGATCAGGAAGATCCATTCGGTGCTCAGATTATGAAGGGTGGTCAGATGTATTATACTGACTCAAAAGGAAACAAGCAATTAGGTTGTATAAATAAAGTAAATGAGCAAGGTGTTTGGGGAGATTGGACATCTGCTAAGACATTAGCTACTCAGGTATTATCTAAGCAGGATCCTAGACTTGCTGAAAGACAGCTTGAATTGCAACGTACTAAAATAATGGAACAATATGAGGAAATTCAGAAGATAACAAATCCTGTTGTTAGAAGAAAAGAACTCATAGAATTTGCTGATGAATGTGATACAGCAGCTGTTCATATGAAAGCAGCATCTCTTCCTGGTCAAAGCGTGTGTGTTATTCTTCCTGGTAAGACATTGAAAGAAGATGAATGCTATGCACCAGGATACAAAGATGGTGATAAGTTAGCTCTTATTAGATTTCCTCATGAAGGTAAGTTTGCTATTCCTATTCTTACTGTTAACAATAGAAACAAAGAATGTCGTGAGATGATTGGAACCGATGTACCAGATGCATTGTGCATGAATCCTAAAGCAGCTGAAAGATTGTCTGGTGCAGATTTTGATGGTGATACTGTAGTTGTTATACCTAACAACAAAGGTGTTATTAAGAATGCACCACAGCTTAAAGCTCTTGAAGGCTTTGATGGTAAAGCTCAGTATCCTGGATACAAAGGCATGCCAATAATCAAACACAATAAGCAGCAGACAGAGATGGGTATCGTAACAAATCTTATTACTGACATGAATCTTATAGGTGCTGATCCCGATGAGATGGCTAGAGCAGTTAAGTATTCTCAGGTAATCATTGATGCAGAGAAGCATAAGCTTAATTGGAAAGCATGTAAAGAAGAAATGAGAATAGATGAATTGCAACGTATTTACCAAAAGAAAGAAGATGGTAGGTATGGTGGTTCAGGAACAATCATTTCAAAAGCTAGTGGTGAAGAGCATCCACCAGAGAGAGAATGGCAGGGTAAGATAGACCCTGAGACTGGAGAGAAGATCTGGAGATACACTGAACGACGTAAGACTGTTGATCCTGAAACAGGACGTTGGAAGTGGTATGGCCCAAACCATCCGAAGTATGATCCAAACGGTGAGCTTAAAACAATGGAATCAACAAAGATGGCAGAGCATAAGGATGCCATGGAACTCGTATCACCAGGCAGGTATCAAACAGAGCTGGTATATGCAAAGTATGCCAACCAAATGAAAGCATTGGCTAACCAGGCTAGGTTAGAGTCTACTAAGGTGGAAGATCTACCATATGATCCCAAGATGGCAGAGGTATATAAGGATGCCGTTGATTCATTAAAGGAGAAGGTAGACACGGCTAAAGTCAATGCTGTTTTGGAAAGAAGAGCAGCTCGTGTTACAACTGTAATAGTTAATGAGCGTATGAAGAACTATCCAGAACGTTACAATACAAAGTCACCTGATGGAAAGCAACATCTTAGCAAGTTACGCAAACAAGTAATGGATCAGCAAAGAGCCATACTTAATAAAGCAAGTGCTTACAAGATTAATGAGCGAGAATGGGAAGCAATTCAAGCAGGCGCTTTAAGAAAGACTTTTCTTGAAGATGTGCTAAGAAGAGCTGATCAGGATTCAGTTAAGTCTCATGCTTTCCCTAAAGAAACTAACTACACCGTAATGTCATCTGCTAACATAGCTAGGGCTAGAGCTATGCTTAATTCAGGGTTTACGCAGAAAGAAGTTGCTGATATGTTTAACATAAGCACAACAACATTGCGCAAACAACTCAATCCAAAGAAAGGAGAAAGCTAATGAGTGATGATGAACGAGAAGTTGTCGATTGTTTGCTTTCGACTTCTGACAATCCTTACAACCCATTCGAAGACTTTGCCAACTGGTATAGATTTGACATAGCGAAAGGCTATAACACATGCTCTTATATGGCTAGAGTTTGCGAATCATCTGATTTATCAGATAGAGAAGAGCGCTTTGCTTATGCAAAAGCAGCAGAAGAAGCTGTAGCTTTGAACTTGACTGGAAATAGAATATTAGTTACAAGACCAGCTGGACTGGACAATGAGTATGTTACCTAACTAAAAATAATAGTACCTCTACAATTCTAAACAATTCAAAAGATCAATTCAATTAACAAATAGTCACCATTTTGTTCATTGAATAAAGTTTCAAATCTAATCTGATTTCTTTCCGATCCCCATCTCTTTTACACTGTGCTGGTCCTTACAATAAAAAAGACCGTGCGTATAAAAATTTGGGGACCCGGAGGGGGGTCATTTTAAAACCCACCCCCACCGTCAT
>Ga0247610_10000393_pt1 | contig 63320 bp, 55 predicted proteins | sample 174DNAGHGhighgp2_FD_193483 | JGI IMG/M metagenome (GOLD analysis project Ga0247610, IMG submission 193483) | Sheep rumen microbial communities from Palmerston North, Manawatu-Wanganui, New Zealand - 1742 DNA GHGhigh gp2 | ecosystem: Host-associated > Mammals > Digestive system > Stomach > Rumen...
AGTGCTTTCCCTTAGGCAACGGCCACCTCGGTATGATGCCGGATGGTGGGGTGGAACAGGAGACCATTACGCTGAACGACATCACCTTGTGGTCTGGCGCACCGAGCGACGACAGCAACCCCTTGGCCTTGCAGTCGCTGCCTGAAATCCAACGGCTCTTGAAGGAAGGCAAGAACGACGAAGCCCAAAACCTGATGTATGAGACCTTTGTCTGCGGCGGCGAAGGCTCAGGTCATGGACAAGGCGCGAAGGTGCCTTTCGGTTGCTACCAGACCTTGGGCAACATGACGATTGAATACCATTATCCCAATGTGGATTCTGTAACCAATTATCAACGAACACTTTGCCTTGACGATGCCACACATACGATCTCGTTTGACAAAGGCGGACAGCATTATGAACGCGAGGCTTTCGTCTCACGGACGGATGACGTGGCGGTTATCCGTTTGTCGGGTCCAGCTTTCTGCTCTTTCGCGCTTTCAAGAGAGGAGAAGGCCCAAGTGATTACCGATGCGGATGGCGTGGTGATGTTCGGCCAACTGGACAGCAATGTGGAAGGCGGGGATGGAATGCGCTATTATGCCAAAGCACAAACGGTTTCCACCAACGAAGAAACTGTCATCTACTTCTGCGCTGCCACGGATTTCATGTGTTCCGACCCTGAAACATACGTCAATGAACACCTTCAAAAGGCCATTGCAAAAGGCTTTGATGCCGTGAAAAATGACCATCTGAAAGCCCATCACGAGTTGTTCGACCGCGTGGAGTTGGTGATTGGCGACCCAAAAGAAAAACAAGACCTGACCTTGGAAGAACATTGGAAAGACTTCCTCGTCAACGACGACCCTTGGTTGCCGACCTGTTACTTCCATTTCGGGCGTTACCTACTCATCAGCTCCACGCGCGAGGACTTGCTTCCACCCAACCTGCAGGGGTTGTGGGCCAACACCATCCAGACCCCATGGAACGGCGACTATCACCTGAATATCAATGTTGAGATGAACCACTGGCCCTGCGAGGTCTGCAACCTCTCGGAACTGCACCTGCCATTAATTCACTTTGCCGAAGGGTTGATGCCTTCGGGAAGCCAAACCGCCCGCGATTTCTACGGTGCCCGAGGCTGGACCGCCCATGTTGTCTGCAACCCATGGGGCTTCACTGCACCTGGCGAGCATCCTTCGTGGGGTGCCACCAAGACGGGCGGGGCTTGGTTGGCCCTGCACGCTTGGCAGCATTTTGAATTCACAAACGACACAAGTTTCTTGAAAGAAGTCTATCCATTAATGAAAGAGGCGGCCTTGTTTTTCCTCGATGCGATGATAGAGGAACCTGAACACGGCTGGCTGGTCACCGCCCCGACCACCTCGCCCGAAAATGCTTTCTGGCTCAACGATAGCACCGCCGTCAGTGTGTGCATGGGCAGCACTATGGACGTTCAGATTGTCAGTGAGCTGTACGACGCGGTCTGTCAGTCGGCAGACGTTTTGGGCATCGATGAGGCTTTTTCTGACAGCCTTCGTAACGCCAAATCCCATTTTCCTCCCATGCAGGTCAGCGAGCAGGGGTATCTGCAGGAGTGGCTGAAAGACTACAAGGAAGTGGAACCGCAACACCGCCATGTGTCGCATCTCTTCGGACTTTATCCTGGCACGATGCTAACCCAATCCAAGACACCCGAACTGATGGATGCCTGCCGTGAGACTTTGCGGCGTCGTGGCGACGAAGGTACGGGTTGGTCAAGGGCTTGGAAGATCTGCTTCTGGGCACGCCTTCACGACGGCGACCATGCATATCATCTATTGAGGAACCTGCTCGAACCAGCAGTCCATCTTGACGGAAGCCATTCAGCAGGCACCTATCCCAACCTCTTCTGCGCCCATCCGCCTTTCCAGATCGACGGCAACTTCGGCGGCACGGCCGGCATAGCTGAGATGCTTTTGCAGAGCCATGATGGCGAAATCGAATTGCTTCCCGCACTGCCCTCGGTATGGAAGGACGGCCATTTCAAAGGACTTTGCGCCCGAGGCAATAAGGTGGTGGAATGCACTTGGAAGAATGGCAAGGTCACGCATTATGCTGTGACTTCGCGGTCAGAATCCGACTAATCCATATAGCAAACGGCAACGAGGTCAAGAAGGTGCAAACATCGGCGACGGCTTGGGCGGCTTCGAGACCTGTGATGCCCCAAAGCCACGACATGATAAAGACCGCTGGCAGGAAATACAAGCCCTGACGGCACATCGAGAGCAAGGTGGCCTGCCAAGTGTAGCCGATGTTTTGGAAGAGCATGTTGGTCGCAGTGCACATGCCCATCAGCGGGAAAGCGATGCACTGCCAGCGCAAGGCCTGACTGCCCACACGGATGAGCTCAGGGTCTTCGCCACGGAACCATGAAATGATGTCAGGAGCGAAGATATAAACTACGGTAGCTAAGACAATCAGAAAAGCCGTGGACAGCGTGATGCAAAACATATAGCTCTCCTTGACACGCGCATAGAGTTTGGCGCCATAGTTATAGCCACACACGGGTTGGAAGCCTTGCCCAAACCCAATGACAACGGCAAAACAGAACATGGTGATGCGCGACACGATGGTAAAAGCTGCCACCGTGGAGGCTTCGTTGCCAGGCAAGGCATAATGCACCGCCATGCGGTTGAGGCTGATGGTGGCCACCACCGACAATGCCTGTCGCGCCAACGAAGGCAAGCCGCCCCGCGTGATTTCCTTGTAATAGTATAGAGAAGGGGTGAAGTTCCTGAATTTGATGTGTACGTTGCCAGGCCGTGATGTGCCCCAGAGAAGCACGCACCAACCGAAGCACTGGCTCACAGCCGTAGCCAACGATGCCCCGCTGACACCTAAGTCAAGTACAAAGATGAAGATAGGGTCGAGGACGATGTTGAGGATGGCACCCGAGGCGATGCCAATCATGCCGAAACGGGCGTTGCCCTGCAGTCGCAGCTGGTTGTTGAGCGTCAGCGACGACATCATGAAAGGCGTGGCAAGGAGGATGAAGCGTAGGTAGTCGTTGGCGTATGGGAGGATGCTCTCGGTGGCGCCCATGGCACGCGACAAAGGGGAGATGAAAATTAGGCAAACCACACCTGCCAAAGTGCCGATAATCAACGGAGTGAAAAAGCCTGTGGCAGCCATTTTGCCCGCGTTTTCCCCGTGTTTGGCACCCAAGGCTCGCGAAATGTAGTTGCCAGAACCATGTCCGAAAAAGAAGCCGCAGGCATTGATGAAGGCCATGTAGGCGAAGGAGACACCCACGCCTGCCACGGCTTCGGTGCTCAGATGTCCCACATAAAACGAGTCCACCATATTGTAAATGGTGGTCACGAGCATGCTAATGATGGTCGGCACAGCCATCTTGAGGATCAGCCGCTTGACGGGCTGCTCCGTCATCATCTTATAACGCTCGTTGATCTTCCGCTCATCGTTAATGTTGGACATATTCGTCGAATTCGAGTGCAAAGATAGCCCTTTTTGTGTCACTTTGTCACCCCAACTGACAAAACCCTGCCATTTTCCACTTTGGCACGAATTATGCCAAATCAAGGCCGTCATTCAATTTCGACATTTGGGAAATGAAAAGAAACTACGAATTGAACGAATTCAACGAATCAGGAAATGAGAATTTTGCAGCCAAGGCTGCGGATTTATACGAATGTGCCATGACAAATCATCATTCGTATCCATTCGCAACGAAGTTGCAAAATTCAAATTATAGAGAATTCGCAACATTTGTGTAATTCGTAGTTAGGTTTGAATTTTGAATTATTAAATCTTTAAATAACAATAAATTATGGCAAAATTAGCAATCAAACCTCTGGCAGACCGCGTGGTCATCGAGCCCGCAGCAGCCGAACAGAAAACCGCTAGCGGTATCATCATCCCCGACACCGCCAAAGAGAAACCCCAACAAGGTAAAGTAGTCGCCGTAGGTCCCGGCACCAAGGACAACGCCATGACCCTGAAGGTTGGCGATAATGTCATCTATGGCAAATACGCTGGCACCGAATTCCACCTCGACGGCAAGGATTACATGATTATGCGCGAAAGCGATGTCATCGCAATCATTTAATGGGTTTTTGAATCTTTGAATTTTAAATCTTTAAATCTGAAATTATTATGGCAAAAGACATTCTTTTCAATATCGAATCACGCGACGGCCTGAAGAAAGGCGTCGACGCTTTGTCAAACGCAGTGAAGGTGACCCTCGGCCCCAAAGGTCGTAACGTGGTCATCGAAAAATCGTATGGCGCTCCCCAGATCACCAAGGACGGTGTGACGGTCGCCAAGGAAATCGAACTCATCGACCCCGTTGAGAACATGGGTGCCCAGTTGGTGAAGGAAGTGGCTTCAAAGACCAACGACCTCGCTGGTGATGGTACCACCACCGCCACCGTGTTGGCTCAAAGCATCGTGGCCACGGGTCTGAAAAACGTCACCGCCGGTGCCAACCCGCTTGACCTGAAGCGTGGTATCGACAAGGCTGTTGCCGCTGTGGTCGCTTCGCTGAAGAAGATGTCGGTGAAGGTCGACGGCGACAACGAGAAGATCAAACAAGTGGCTACTATCTCTGCCAACAACGACAGCGAAATCGGTGGCCTCATCGCCGAGGCTATGGGCAAGGTGAAGCAAGAAGGCGTGATTACCGTTGAGGACGCCAAGGGCATCAACACCTACGTCGATGTCGTCGAAGGCATGCAGTTCGACCGTGGCTACATCTCACCTTACTTCGTGACCAACACCGAGAAGATGGAAGCCGTCTACGAGAATCCTTACATCCTCATCTACGACAAGAAGATCTCTGTGATGAAGGACTTGCTGCCCGTGCTCGAAAAGACTTTGCAAACGGGTCGTGCTCTCATCATCATCGCTGAAGACATCGACGGCGAAGCCTTGGCTACCTTGGTGGTCAACCGTCTGCGTGGCTCGCTGAAAGTCGCTGCCGTCAAGGCTCCTGGCTTCGGTGACCGTAGAAAAGAGATGTTGGAAGACATCGCCATCCTGACTGGTGGCACCGTCATCAGCGAAGAGAAGGGCTACAAACTTGAGGATGCCACCCTGCAAATGCTGGGTCAGGCCGACAAGGTCAGCATCAACAAGGACAACACCACCATCGTGAATGGCCACGGTGCCAAGAAGGACATCGAAGGCCGCACCGCCCAGATCAAGGCTCAAATCAAGACCACCACGAGCGACTACGACCGCGAGAAACTGCAAGAGCGCTTGGCCAAGTTGGCTGGTGGCGTGGCAGTCATCTACGTGGGTGCCGCTTCAGAAGTCGAGATGAAGGAAAAGAAAGACCGTGTTGAGGACGCTCTGAACGCCACCCGCGCTGCCATCGAAGAGGGTATCATCCCTGGCGGCGGTGTCGGCTTCATCCGCGCCATCAAGGCCATCGAGAAGATGAAGGGCGACAACGAGGACGAGACCACGGGTATCGCCATCATCAAGCGCGCCTTGGAAGAGCCTCTGCGCCAGATTGTTGAAAATGCTGGCTTGGAAGGTTCGGTCGTGGTCAACAAGGTCATGGAAGGCAAGAACGATTTCGGCTTCAATGCCCGTACTGAGGTCTATGAGAACTTGCTCAGCACTGGTGTCATCGATCCTGTTAAGGTGTCGAGAGTCGCCTTGGAGAACGCTGCTTCTATCGCTGGCATGCTGCTGACCACCGAGTGCGTCATCAGCAACCACAAGGAGCCTACACCTCCCACACCTCCTATGCCGATGGGCGGCGGAATGGACGGGATGATGTAATCCTGAATGCAGAATGCGGAATTAGGAATGCGGAATGGCCTGCGGACAAGGTAGTCTCGCGTCCCGCGTCCATAAGTCCCGCGTCAAAGAATAATGGAAACGAGCAAAAGGCTGACTGCATGAGCGGTCGGCCTTTTTTCATTAATGTCGCATTTTTTTCCTATTTTTGCAGGTCATTAATGACCTATCACATAGCAAAATGCCGGAAACATCTCAAAATACTAAGCCCAGGAAGCCTAAACTCCGTAATGTCTCCCTAAAGAAGCTAAATCGGAGATACGACTTCTTGATGTCGCACGACGAAAGCGGTCGCCCTATCCTCAATTTCAAACTCAACCTCCTCAATCTGATTTTGGTTATCATTGGCATCGCCCTCCTGCTTATCATCATCACGAGTTTCATCATTGCATTCACGCCCTTGCGCGAATACATCCCAGGCTACACCGACACCAACCTCAACCGTGAGGTCTACTTGCTCAGTCTCCGCGCCGACTCGATTCATCGTGAGTTGGAGAAGAAGGACATCTATTTCGAAAACATGAAGAAGATTGTGGAAGGCTATGACTTTACCGCTGACAGTGCTTTGGCTTCGATGAGCATCTATGAGCCTTTGCCGCAAGACGTCCTCGACACCATCGCGTTGAAGAAATCGAAGCAGGACAGCATCTTGCGTGCTGAATATGCGGCCCAAAACCATTATAATCTCTTCGGTCCCGACTACCTGCCACCCACCAAACCAAGTTCGCTGGTGAAGAATTTCTTCGTTCCGCTCAACGGTACCGTCATCAAGGCCTTCAATGCCGATGAAGGGCATTTTGGTGTCGATGTCATCTCCGATGGCGACAAAATCATCAATGCCACCTTGGATGGTACCGTTGTGTTTTCTACATGGAGTATCAACAACGGCTATTGCATCGGCATCCAACATGCTGACAGCTATTTCTCTGTGTATAAGCACAATGCAACCTTGCTGAAAAAGGAAGGCGACTACGTCAAGGCAGGGGAGGCCATCGCCATTTTGGGCCGTTCGGGCGACAAACAGGAAACCGAACACCTGCATTTCGAGCTGTGGCGCAATGGCATCGCAGTCAATCCTGTCGAATATATGACCATCAATCATCCCGATGGAAAGTAAAAATCACTATCTTTGCGCCGTTTTTTTCACCGATAAACAAAACCTACTATGACTATATTAATAAAGGTACTGCAGTTTTTCCTTTCCCTCTCCATCCTGATTTTCGTTCATGAGTTGGGTCATTTCCTCGCCGCCAAGGCTTTCAAGACCCGTGTGGACAAGTTCTATCTCTTCTTCGACTGGGGCTTCTCCCTCTTCCGCTGCAAGAAGGTGAACGGCAAGTGGCGCTTCAAGTTCTTCTCGAAGAATGTGCCAGAGAAGTACACGGTTACCGAATATCGGGATGCCGCCGGAAAGAAGCAGAAAAATTTTGATCCTATTGACTTGAGTACCCTGCCTGAAGACGATTGGCGCCGCAGCGACAGCACGGAATACGGCATCGGTTGGTTCCCGCTGGGTGGTTACAACAAGATTGCCGGCATGGTCGACGAGTCGATGGACAAGTCGCAGATGAAACAGCCGCCCCAACCTTGGGAGTTCCGCTCCAAGCCCGCATGGCAGCGTTTCATCATCATGGTGGCCGGTGTGTTCATGAATGTGGTCCTTGCCTTTGCCATCTATATCGGTCTGTTGTCTTCGGAAGGCGAACAGTATCTGCCTACTGCCGAGGTCAACAAATACGGTATTTCTGTTGATAGTTTGGGTTATGAGTTGGGCCTTCGTGACGGCGACAAGATTCTGGCCATTGATGGTGAATACATCGAGAAGTTCCAGGACATTCCCATGCAGATCATCCTCAATAAGGCCAAGACGGTTAAGGTGGAGCGTGAAGGTAAAGACATGACTATTAATTTGCCCGACGATGCCGTGACTAAATTGCTTGGCTCGCAAGATGCCAACTTTATCTCCTTCCGTGTGCCTTTCATGGTGGCCGATGTGGTCGAAAACAGCGCAGCCAAGGCTGGAGGACTGCAAGTTGGCGATGTGATAATAGGCATTAATGATATTCAAACGCCTTATTATCAAGATTTTGTGAAGAATATCAAACGGTTTAAGAACGAGGATATCGAAGTCAAGGTGGTCCGCAAGACTGACACGTTGGCTTTGGCCATGCATTTGCCTGAAGAGGGTGTGATTGGTGCTTATCTGGCGCCCATCTCGAGTTGCTTCGAGTTGGAGACCAAAGACTATACTTTCTTCCAAGCCATCCCCGCAGGTTTCTCAAAGACCATCAGCGAATTGGGCGACTATTGGAAGCAGGTGAAGCTTATCTTCAACCCTAAGACCAAGGCGTACGAGAATGTCGGTGGCTTCATCTCCATCGGCAAGATCTTCCCCGACACCTGGATTTGGAGCATGTTCTGGCGCATGACGGCCTTCCTTTCCATCGCGCTTGCCGTGATGAACATCCTGCCCATCCCGGCTTTGGACGGTGGTCACATCCTCTTCCTGTTATTCGAGATCATCACGCGCCGCAAACCCAGCGACAAGTTCATGGAAGTGGCCGAGATGGTGGGTCTTGTACTCGTGCTCGGATTGGTCATCTTGGCCAACGGCAACGACATCATCAGATTGTTTAAGTAAAAAAATATCATACTGAAAAACAAACTGTTAGTTTAATTGGACGAAAATTAATTTGCTCAAATAAATACTATTTTCGTAAATTCGCGGTTTCAAACGCAGCAATATTGTTGATTTTGAAGACGAAAATAACACATATTTCCCTACTCTTTGTCACGCTGCTTCTGGCTGGCATCGAGGTCAAAGCGCAACAGGCGCCCATCTTCACCAATTATTCGAATTCATACGCATATGCCAATGCGGGCTATGCAGGTATGAGCGAAGGCATTAATGTGTTGGGCCTCTATCGTATGCAATGGGCGGGCTTCACGGATATCGATGGCAACGAGATCGCTCCGACGACTTTCCTTTTGTCGGGCGACATGCCTTTCACTAAGTTGCATGGAGGCTTAGGGTTTTCAATCATGCAGGATAAGTTGGGCTTTGAGAATAATGTAAACGTTGGCTTGGGCTATTCTTTTCATGCCGATTTAGGTGGCTCTACACTCGGTATTGGCGTGGCGGGAACCTTGCTTAACCGTACTGTCGACTTCTCGCAGCTGCATCCCAACGAGGAAGGCGACCCGTTGATCCAAGGTCTGGGTGAGGAAAGCGCCATGATGTTTGACTTCAACGTCGGCCTGTTCTGGCAGATTCCCGACTCTTTCTTTTTGGGTTTGTCGGTCGTCAACGTGCTTGAGTCGATGAGCGAGGCGCTAAACGATAACTCGGAGAGTAGCGCCAGCTTTACCACCGACCGTACTTTCTATGCTGTTGCTGGCTATCCCTTCCAGTTTGAAGACATGCCTTACTTGACCTTTGTTCCATCTGCCAGCGTGATGAGCAATATCGCTTCGACCCAATTCAATGCTAGTGCTCGAGTGATTTATAACAATGTGTTTTCTTTAGGTGTCAACTATCGTTTTCAGGAATCTATAGGTCTGATGGCTGGCATTTCCATCAAGGATTTGACCATTGCTTATTCCTACGATATCAATACTTTAGGTTTGGGCTTGCCAGGCTCGCATGAGATAGGTTTGAGTTATTGCTTCAAGCTCGACCTCGACCGTACACCGCGCGACTATCGCAGTGTCCGTTATCTGTAATTTTTGTAGAAAGGTGAGGCTGTTTGGGATGTGATTAATGATGATTGAGAGGGGAATTAGGGAAAAAAAGTTGAAAAAAAAGAAGAACCAAATATAATATTTCATAATTTTGGCGGTTTTTATGAAGAATCGTTGTCCCGAAAAATCGGTGACTTTTTGGTTGAAAATAAAAGAAATAAAATAGTAATTATATCATTGTCAACAAGATGAAAAGACTACTGTTCGTGATTTCCGTAGCGTTGTTGTTCACGGCCTGCGGTAATTCAAATCAAGGCGAATTGGTTGGAGTGAGAAAAACCAGCAAAACCTTCAACCAGCCGGACCCCTACGGGATGGTTTTTGTCCCGCAAGGCAATTATACCATGGGTGTGGGTGGTGAATACATCACTGGTTCCTACCTCAACGAGCCCAAAACGGTTTCCGTCTCCGCTTTCTTCATGGACGAGACTGAAATCACCAACAATGAGTATCGCCAATTCGTATATTGGGTGAGAGACTCCATCGCAAGAAGAATTCTTGCCGATCAATTCCCGGATCGTTATGCCATTACTGAGAGTAAAACGGGTGAAGTGTACGACCCGCCGAGGTTGAACTGGAAGGAGAAACTCGACTGGAACAGCAAGGAACAAGAAGTCCGCGAGGCTCTTGAACCCATGTATCTCCCTGAGCATGAAAGATATTTCCGCCGTAAGGAGATTGATGCCAGAAAGTTGTATTATTCCTATTTCTGGTTCGACATGGTGGCTGCCGCCAAGAAGGACTTCTCTGACGACAAGTTGGTCGAAAATGATTATTCGTTGGGTGAGGCTGATGCAGGCATTAATGTCGACCGTAAGGGTGCTTGGTCGAACCGTAAGCAAGGTTATAGCGACCGTTCGGTCTATGCCCGCGCCGAGGTTATCAACGTATATCCCGACACGCTTTGCTGGATCCATGATTACAGCTACTCGTTCAACGACCCGTTGACTGAGAAGTATTTCTGGCATCCTGCCTATGACAACTACCCGGTGGTGGGTGTCACCTGGCAGCAGGCCCGTGCCTTCTGCGTGTGGCGCACCGAGTTGCTCAACGCCTATCTGCGTTCGAAGAAGGATGTCGACCTGTCGGAGTTCCGTTTGCCCACCGAGGCTGAATGGGAATGGGCTGCACGTGGCGGCAAGATGCTGAACCCCTATCCGTGGGGTGGTCCTAACGCCAGCAACGCCAAGGGTTGCTTCATGGCCAACTTCAAGCCCAGAAGAGGTAACTATCTTGCCGACGGTGGTCTGCGCACCCTTGTGGTGGGCTGCTATCCGCCTAATGGCTGGGGCCTCTATGACATGGCTGGTAACGTGTCAGAGTGGACCAATACCGCTTACGACCCCAACTCGTATAACTTCACTTGGGACATGAACCCCAATTATACCTACAACGCCAAGGCTGACGATCCGCCGGTCATGAAGCGTAAGGTCGTCCGCGGTGGTTCGTGGAAAGATGTTTCCTACTACCTGCAAGTCACTACACGTGACTATCAGTATCAGGATTCGGCCAATTGCTACACGGGATTCCGTTGCATCCAGCCTTACTTGGGTCGCAACAAGGGCGACAACCCGAGAATGTCGAGGGTTTACAGATAAACAGATATTTGAAAAATAAGAAGTCAACAAATTTAAATAACAAAACAACTAAAAAATCATTGTCATGGCAAAACAAAAAAAAGAACTTAGCGGATTCAAGAAATTCCTCATGTCGAAAAAGTACAAGACCTTCATGGGTTACCTCTATGGTTGGGGTGCCTCTGTGGTTATGATTGGTGCTTACTTTAAGTTGACCCACATCCCTGGTGCTGACTTCATGCTGGCTCTCGGTTTGGGTATCGAAGCATTGATCTTCTTTATGTCGGCTTTCGAGCCACAACATGTGGATTATCCTTGGGATAATGTTTTCGTTGAATTGGAAGAAGACTGGGACGGCGTGGAGAGAACCCAGTTTGCCACTTCAGGTTCCGCTGCCGCTGGTAAGCCGGCTGTTACAGATGCTGAAGAAGCCATGCTGAGTAAGATGTTTGAAAAGATGAACGTCAGCGAAGATACCTTCAAGAAATTGGGTAGAGGTATCGACAGATTGGCTGAAAATGCCGGTCAAATGGCCGACGTTTCCAATGCAATGGCTGCCACTACCAACTATGCCAATGCTATGGATCGTGCCACGAAGTCAATCGCCGACTTCTCGAATGCCTATATCCAAACCAACCAAAAGCTGTCCGATTCTCTGGGCAAGCTCGACTTCAGCGCCCTTGATGCCAACACCATCAAGAAAGTGGCCAGCAGCATGACGTCGCTCAACTCTATCTACGAGCTCCAACTCCAGGGTGCCGAGCAGACTTCAGCCGCCAGCAAGAAGTTGACCGAAACTATGAACAAGTACATGGATAACCTCAACGCTTCATCGCAGAATGCCGGTCAACTCAACCAACAGTTGACTCAGTTGTCGCAGCGCCTCACCGCTTTGAACAACGTCTATGGTGGAATGTTGTCAGCAATGAACATCAAGGCATAATTCTACTCGAACCTGATTGTTTAATATAAAAAAGGAGTAAGATTATGTCAGGCGCAAAAGAAACCCCAAGACAGAAGATGATCGGTATGATGTACCTGGTCTACACTGCCTTGTTAGCCATGAATGTCTCGAAGGACATCTTGGATGCCTTCGACACAGTGAATAGTGGTGTTCAAACAACAAACATCACACTTGCGAATCAAATTGATCAGAAATACGCCGCCTTTGCGGACCAGTATAGTAAAGAGCCGGAAAAGGCTGGCCCGTATTGGGAAAAGGCTCAAGCCTTGAAGAGTGAAGCCGATGACCTCATCAACTATGTCGAGGCCCTCAAATGGGACTTGGTGAAGAAGATTGAATGCGACAAGGCCAAGACCTCTGCCGAGGCTGTGTCGATGGCTCTTGAACAAGGCCTGCTGAAGAATACGGATACCCTGCGTAACGGTCGTAGAATTTACGATATCAACACGTCCAAGGTGAAATCGAGAGACAACTACAATAAGCCTACTGCCTATATGATGGGTGAACCAGAAGGCAACGGTGTGGCATTTGAGCTCTCCGAGAAAATCCGTAAGTTTAGATCTGAAATTTTCAAAGCCGTGGGCGAGGAGCACATCCATGAGATGGGCTTGATGACCGATAGTATCTTCAATCGCGACAAGGAAGCACTTGGAAACGTGCCTACCAAAGAATACAATGTCAAGGTTGACACCACTATGCTTAAATACTATGGTGCTAAAATCGACTATGCCCCTGGTACTACAGACGAACTGCAGAAAAGCTGGGAGTATCACAACTTCCATCACACGGTGTTGGTTGCTGATGTCACCCTGCTGAACAAGCTTATCTCGGATGCCCAAACTGCCGAGTTGAATGCCGTCACCCAACTGATGACGAACATCCACGCTGCCGACTATAAGTTCGATGAGATTGGCGCCAAGGTGTTTGCTGAGAGCGGCTACCTCCTCTCCGGCCAAACCTATAAGGCTCAAGCTATGGTGACTGCTTGGCAGAACACGCAAACCAAGGCTTACGTCAAATTGGACGGTGGTGCCGAAAAGGAATACACCAGCGATGGTCAAGGTGTCATCAACCTCGACTTCAATTGCGGTGTGGGTCAGCATAAATACACGGGTTACATCAAGATGCTCGATCCTTCGACTAACGAGATGAAGGACTTTCCGTTTGAGAATACCTTCACCGTGGCTCCTCCTGCGGTGAGTGTGTCGGCCGTCAAGATGAACGTGGTGTATCGTGGTATCGACAACCCGATTGCCGTCGGTGGCGGTGTCGGTGGCGAGATTTCCGCCTCTGCTAGCAGCGGCTCATTGACCAGAACGGGTAACGGTACCTACAACCTGCGTCCGGGTGAGGCCAACGAGGTGACCATCAGCGTCAGCTCGGGCGGTTCCAGCCTCGGTAGCATGAAGTTCCGTGTGAAAGACCTTCCGAAGCCCGTGGCTCTCATCCGTAACGTGGTGAATGGTCAGGTGTCGAAGAGCGCTCTTCAAGCTGCAGGTCGCGTTGAAGCTGAGATGAAAGACTTCGACTTCGACGGTGTCCGCTACGATGTGGTTGGTTATACCTTCCGTTACAAGACCAAGAGTGGTACCACCAAGGAAGCCAAGGCTGGTAGTGGTGCCTTCACCGATGAGATTAGGAATGCCATCAGCCAAGCCAATGTCGGTGACATGTTCGTGTTCACCGCCATCCAGGTGCGTGGTAACGACGGCAAGACCAAGACCATCGAAACACCTATCGGTGTTGAAATCAAGTAATGAACAATTTAAACCTTTATAAGATGAAAAAGACACTTGTTTCAATGTTGACCCTTGTGGCGCTCTTTGGCAGCCTGTGCTTGAATGCGCAGACGACCGACGTCAAGCCGCCGAAGAACAGCATCCTCTCTGGTCAGCAGCAAATCATGAACGAAAAGGCCCCGTCGCCGCTTCCGATCATCGATGAGTCAAACGTCATGTGGAAGAAGACGGTGATTAGGGAGATCGACTTCCGTCAGAAGATCAATCAAGTGTTCTACTACCCGATTAATCCGACCGAGGACTGGAGAAATCTCATCACGGTGATTTATGATGGCATCAACAGTGGTGACATCACGCCTTACCGCGTCGAGAACAACATCGACGATATGGTGACTCCCCTGACTCGCGACGACTTCGAAAAGGAAAACGTGAAGATTGGCGACCCGCCGGTTATCTGGAAAGATGGCGAAGAAGTGCCCAATGAGATTGTCTTCAAAGACCGTATGATCAACGTGACGCGTCTGAGAGTCAAGGAAGACTGGTATTTCGACAAGAAATTGTCGCAGTTCCTGGTTCGCATCATCGCTTTGGGTCCCATCGTTGTCGACGATGACGGTGGCCTCTCGCAGGTGTGCTGGATTCCTTACGAGGATTCGCGTGACGTGCTGGCCAAGGCCTTTGCATTCAACCGCAACAACTCGGCACAGCGTCGCACATACGACGAAGTCTTCCAAAAACGTATCTTCGATAGTTATATCATCAAGGAAGAGAACGTGTACGACCGTTACATCAACTCTTATGCTTTCAACATTGACGCCCTCTACGAATCAGAGCGCATCAAGAACGAGATGTTCGACTTCGAACAAAGCCTCTGGGAGTATTGATGGTTTGCTAATGACAATGAAAAAGGACGTCTTCGGGCGTCCTTTTTTTGTTGATGTCGCTTCGCGTCATTGCGAGGCCTCATTCCGTGAAAACGGAAAACGACGAAGCAATCTAGAGTAAAAGCATTTGTGCTAGATTGCTTCGCGCTTCGCAATGACGGCACAAAAAAAGCAGCAGAGAATTCTGCTGCTTTTTCGTCGGAGTGGCCCGACTCGAACGGGCGACCGCTTGCACCCCATGCAAGAATGCTAGCCAACTGCACCACACCCCGATTGCCTTTAACTGCGTTGAATCTTTCGATTTGCGGCTGCAAAGATACGAATGTTTTTTGAATTGATGTTCACTTTCCGAAAAAAAAGTTACCTTTGCACAGAATAAATCTAACTGAATAACTGAACAACTAATAACTGACAACTATGGAAAAAGTTGAATGTCTGATAATTGGCTCTGGTCCTGCGGGCTATACTGCAGCCATTTATACCTGCCGCGCTGATGTAAAAACCGTCATTTACGAAGGCATGCAGCCTGGAGGTCAACTCACCCAGACCACCGAAATCGAGAACTTCCCTGGTTATCCCAAGGGCATTAATGGCCCTGATATGATGGAAGACATCCGCCAGCAAGCCCTACGCTTTGGTGCGGAGATCCGCGAAGGCGAAGTCACTGGCATTGATGTCAGCCAACGCCCTTTTAAAGTGATAACTGAATACGATGGTGAATTACTTGCTGACAGCATCATCGTTTCCACTGGTGCGGCTGCCCGTTATCTTGGCTTGCCCACCGAAGAGGAATTCAAGGGTGGTGGCGTGTCGGCATGTGCCACGTGCGACGGCTTCTTCTATAAAGGAAAAGACGTGGCAGTTGTAGGCGGTGGCGACACGGCCTGCGAAGATGCCACCTATCTGGCCAAGCTCTGCAACAAGGTCTATCTCATCGTGCGCCGCGACGTGTTGCGTGCCTCCAAGGCCATGCAACACCGTGTGCTGAATACGCCTAACATCGAGGTGTTGTGGAAGCATCAGACCAAGGAGCTCTTTGGCGAACAGCAGGGCTTCATGAAGAAATTGAAGGGCGCAGTGCTGTATCATAGCGACACCAAGGAAGAGCGCACCATCTATGTGGATGGTTTCTTCGAGGCCATCGGTCATACACCTAATACTGAGCCGTTCAAAGGCATCCTCGACATGGATGAGGAAGGCTACATCATCACCAAGCCGAAGTCGACGGCTACCAATGTGGAGGGCATCTTCGCTTGCGGCGACTGTCAGGACCGCATCTATCGCCAGGCCATTGTGGCTGCCGGTACGGGTGCCATGGCGGGCATTGAGGTGGAGAGATATTTGGCGGAGCACAAATGATTTTCCAGACAGAAATAAAGATTCAACCTTTAGAGCAAACCATCGCCTATGGCGACGGTTTGCTTTTCTTGGGTTCCTGCTTTGCCGATGAGGTGGGCGCACTTTGCCGTGGCTTGGGCTTCGATGCCATGGTGAATCCGTTTGGCGTGCTTTACAACCCCGCCAGCATCGCGCAGTCGGTGGAGCGACTCCATAGTGGAAACCCATTTTGCCATGAGGAAGTGATCAGGGTGGGTGTGGGGCAATACTGCACTTTCAGTCATAATACGGCCTTCTGGAACGTTTCTGAGGCGGCTTTGCTTGATCAGGTCAACCAAAACCTTGCCAAGGCTCATGCGCATTTCTTGGATTCCAAGTGGGTCATCATCAGCTTGGGCACCTCTTGGGTTTTCAGAAACAAGGAGACGCAAGAAGTGGTTTCCAATTGCCACAAGCTGCCTGCGATGCGTTTTGAGCGGGTTTTTCTGTCAGTGGAACAGTCTTTCCAATGCCTTTCTGAAATTGTCCGACAGCACCCTGAAAAGCGATTTGTCTTTACCTTATCGCCATTGCGCCATCTGAAAGACGGACTTCATGATAATCAACTCAGTAAGTCTGCACTGTTGCTTGCCGTCGACCAAGTTTGCAAGCAATTCGATAACGCGCATTATTTCCCAGCTTATGAAATCCTTTTGGATGAGTTGCGCGACTATCGTTTCTACAAAGAAGACATGGTGCATCCCTCCGATCAGGCGGTACGTTACATCTGGGAACGTTTCATAGATTTTGCCGTTGACCCTAATGAAAAACCTGCCATGCAAGCCGCTGCCGAGTTGCGGAAGATGCTCAAACACAAGCCACTATTTCCAGAAAGTGAGACTTTCAAGAGGTTTGAAGCGTTGAAAGAGGAGAGAATCTGTGCGATGAAGAGAGATTTTCCTAGGGTATGTCTTGATAATTTTTAGTTCACAAACTTGTGGTCTACATTTTTGGGGTCCACAAAATTGTGAACCGTTATTGTGTCACCTATCCGTTTACATTTCCGACAACAAAAAAGGACAATCTTTCGCGCCAAATGGATGACGCTGAAAATGAATGTCCTATGTGGGTTGTTTTTACCTTTGCGAGGTAAAAATTAACCTAAAAACCGATGCGCCCGATGGGATAGAACAGGGCAGAAATGAACATGAAAAAAATGCTATTATGTTTGGCTCTAACTGCTGGAATAGCGGTCGGATCAATGGCTCTCAGTTCCTTTACTTGTCAAACAAGTGAAAAAATGGTTTCTGTAACAACAAGCATTCCGAGAGGCTACAATTATGTACAGGATGTTACAGCCTATTGTTCAGTTGGCGCTGGTGACGCAACGGCATCAAGAACTTTAAAGTTGTATGAAAAGGAAGGAGATTACATCCTTGTTATTAGCAGCAACGAATGGGAACCTGTCAGCAAAAATCCTTTATACAATTCTGAAATCGATGGCGGTTGGAGAAATTCGTACCAGTATAAGGCTGGCAAGTGGTTTTTCAATATGTAATTATCAACAATAAAGAGATGAAGAAATACTTTGTTATTATAATGCTTGCGATAATTATGTGTAGTTGTGCGAGCTACAAATTGGAGAATACGGTATGGAGTACTGTATCAGCCGCCGAAAAAGATGGAGAAAGGGGTACTGTCGTCACAAGTCTGCTGTTCAGATCATCAGAAGACGTCGATGTCTATACTGCTGTAGTTGTTGACAAAGATGTTGTTGTAACACCTTTTAAATATGCAGAAGGTAAGTATGTTGTTTCTGGTAACCCAAAAAAGGAAGCGGAAATTGAAATTACGGGAAACAACATACAGAGCCAAAAAATCCATTATAAAGGTGCTTATCGTAAAACTGATGCTATGTTTTTAATTTCGCAAGATTCTATTCCCTATATCTTCGGAATACAGAAAAACTTAAAGATTCAATAATTATCTAACTGAAAACATTTAATGATATGAAAACGAAGGTTACCATCTTAATGCTGTTATTCAGCTTGTCTTTTGGAACGGTTACATATGCCCAACAAAAGAAAGGTTTTTGGGATAGGCTTTCAGATTTTTGCACGGGCGTTAAAAATGTGTGCAACGCAACTGGTATTAGTGATATGGTAGGAGCGTATGTGGTAGGAAAAACTGCAGACTTTTATGAGAATCAAGGATATTCCAAAGAGGATGCACAAAAAAACGCTTCTATGATAGGGGAAGCTTTAGGGGTTAGTAAGGCTAACACAGAAAAAGGTGTTGCGTGGAATAATGCATCTAATAGGTATCAACAACTTGATGCACTATCGTACGATTCTACTGCTCGTCGTTCAAACGACCCTGATGCTAGAAGAAAGTATCTAGCACAAACAAGCCTTACTTATGCATTAGGATGTTTAGACGAAGCATATAAAGGAGACTCGGATAAAGCTGTTTTAATGGGTATTTTATCTGTTGGGGATATTCTATTTGAAAAAGGACGTATTGATCATATTGAGGATTCAATATCATATGCAAGTTATCTAGAAGATCAAAAAACCAAAAGAGAAATAGAAATGGAAAACCATTTTCAAAACTTAGGAGTTCGCAATTACACAGAGGAAGATGTAAGAAATTGTGCAAATTACGCGTTAGCTATCGCGCAAACTGAAAAACTGTCGGAACAAGAGAAAATTGGGTATTTGAATCAAATGGGCATTACACAATCTCCACAAGAGGTTATAGAACTATATGGTGTTGACAATCAGGCCGAACTTCTTCGTCTGGAAGAATTGAAACGCCAACAAGAAGAGGAAGAAAGAAGATTGGCTGAATTGAAAGCCGCCGAGGAAAGAAAGAATGCTTTGGAGTCGTTGGATTCAATGAAAATTGACGGTTTTGCGTTTGACGTGACGGTACTTTCCGATGAACAAAAAAACGGATTGGATGAGGCCGCGATTGTCCTTAACAAGTATGATGATGTGAACGTGCTGCTCACGGGCCATACATGCAAGATTGGTTACAGGAACATCAATCAAAGAAAAGGTATGAAACGTGCCGAAGCAGCAAAGGATTATTTGATGTCGAAAGGTATTTCAGAAAACCGCATAACCATTGACAGTAAGGGAGAAGACGAACCGTTGGTTCCAAATAATTCAAGGGAAAACTTGAGACGAAATAGGAGAGTAGAAATCCAAATTATTAAATAAGTAAAAGAAATGAAAAAAACACTAGTATTATTAATTGCAATGTTTGCTGTTTTTGCAGCGAACGCTCAAGACAGAATTAAAATCAAGGACGGGCTTTATCTTGCAAGTTATGGCAATACAGCTGTCATCGAAGATGATGAGAATAATCGAACTATCAGTATGTCTGTTACTAAAGAAATCAAAGATTATCAATCTGGTGAAGCCACGTACAATGTCGTTTGTGGAAAATGGTCTAAAAGGGTAGTTAAAGATGGACTTAAAGCTGCTATTGCTGGTGGAATCGCTGCTTCAGGAGCATCAGGAGGCACTTCTGCTATCATAAGTGCGGCAGGTGTCTTAGCAAATTACATCTATGATGATGTTTGCGAGTATTATGACGAAAAGTATAAATAGTACACCGCCATCTTCATAACGTTTTAGTTCAAGGTGCTTCCCTTTGTTGAGGCACCTTGAATTATATTGTTTTGAAAAAATGGGACTGATTTATAGAAATTCTTCGTATTTTTGTTCCAAATAAAAATCGAATGTTTTTATAGATTAAAGATGTAATTATTGACATATATAAAACCGAGCTTTACGCTCTTATTCCAAGTACTGAAAATCGGCAAATTTGAAGTAAAAGGAGGATAGGTAGCGAATGGTTCGCGTCTTAGGGCGTGAGCTGTTTGTTGTTTATTTGCCTTTTACGGGCTTTGCCGAGCCTTCAGTCTTCAAGTAAGCAATCAAAACGGTTCCGCCCGTTTTGTTTGCCCACCGCGCAAGGCTCCCGCAAAGGCAAACCGATGAACGAAGAACCGCATATAGGGAAAATCATCAAGGCAGAACTGGCTCAGCAAGGGCGTAGCATCACGTGGCTGGCCAAGCAACTCGGTTGCTCGCGGCAAAACGCTTACAAGATTCTCAACCGCAAATGGATTTATACCGATTTGCTGCTGAAAATCTGTGATATTTTGGATTATGATTTCTTTAAGTGCTTTTCGGAATGGCGGGAGCAAAGAAACAAAACTGCTACCAAATAACCATTTTGGAAGGAATGATTTTATGCACAAAGACATACCTTTCGGTTTTATGGAATATGAAGCACCATTTCCTGTTGTTGCTTAACAACCTTTGGGCAAGAGGATGATATTGTGCTAAAGTTCTGGAAGGAATCTCGGCTATGGTGTCGGCCATATAGGACAATTGGTTGATTTCGTCAATGAGTTCATCGGCATATCGTAGAGCGTTCTCTTCAGAGGTGTTGTAAGTAATGAACTCGATGATTTCGGCAAGGTCATCCCTGACTTGCGGCAGAATGATTACTTCTCTGATCTTCATAGTGCTTCCTGATGCCGTTTTTTAATAATGCGCCAAATTGCGAAACGGTCATACTGCCCTCGGGTATGGTTTCGTCAACAGTCGCTAATCCGGAGCTAATCAGATGTCCAAGGGCATCAAGCACCATCTGATTGTTTTCGTCATATCTCAAAGTTATTGTGGTCATTTTTCCGAATGGTTTCTGCTGCAAAAGTAACAATTATTTCCTAAATCGCTATAGTTTGTGAATTTCTTTGTATTTTTGCCGCCCATTATCGGACTTCGGTGTCTCAATTGTTCGAAACGACGGGACTTGAAAGTCGCGAGTCGCGCAGCCCCGCGTCCCGTAGTCCAATATCACATCTACATTATTTATACAACAACAAAATGACTGAAAACGAAAGATCTGGCAAGCGTCCGCGCACCAGAAAGCCTGCTGATGATGAATTCCAGCAGAGAAGGTCCTTCAAGTTCTATCACCGCGACGGTGACGAGGAAGGACGCGAAGAGAGAAGCTTTGGCGACAAGCCGAGAGGTGAGCGCCACTTTGATGACAACCGTGGCGACCGTAGATTCGGTGAACGCAAGTTCGGTGACCGTCCTCGTCGCCGCTTTGATGACGAACACGGTGAAGGCCGTCGTGACGACCGTCCTCGCCGCAGATTTGACGATGACGAGCGTCCTCGCCGTCGTTTTGACGACGACAAGCCGCGTGAACGCCGTTTCCACGATGACGACCGTCCGCGTCGCCGCTTTGACGACGATGACAGACCGCGTCGCCGTTTTGATGATGACAAACCTCGTGGCGAACGCCGTTTCGACGACCGTCCACGTCGTAGATTCGATGATGACGAGCGCCCGCGCCGTCGCTTCGACGATGACAAGCCGCGTGAACGCCGTTTCCATGACGACGAAAGACCACGTCGTAGATTCGATGACGAGCGTCCACGTCGTAGATTTGATGATGAAGACAGACCTCGTCGCCGTTTTGACGATGACAGACCGCGTGGTGGCAACCGCCGTTTCGATGACCGTCCTCGTCGCGGTTTTGAGGATGAGGAAGAGCCGCGTCGTGGCCGTAAGGGCTATGTCCGCGAGAAAGACCCGCTGTATGACCGCCCGAAAGCCACTGGCGAGATCCGATTGAACAAATATCTGGCCGACTGTGGCATCTGCTCGCGCCGCGAAGCCGACGACCTCATCAAGGCGGGTTGTGTAGAGGTGAATGGTGAAGTGATCACCACGATGGGCTATAAGGTGAAGACCGAAGACAAGGTAGTTTATGGTGGCCAGACACTCAACCGTGAAAAACTCCGCTATATCCTGCTCAATAAGCCCAAAGGTTACATCACCACTTCTGATGATCCGTATGAACGTGATACCGTGATGGAACTCGTCAAAGATGCTTGCCCTGAGCGCATCTTCCCCGTGGGTCGTCTCGACAAGCAGACCACGGGCCTCTTGCTGTTCACCAACGATGGTGACCTGGCCAAGAAGCTGACCCACCCGAGCAGCGAGATTCCGAAGCTCTACCATGTCATCCTTGACAAGCCCTTGACCAAAAACGACATGCTCCGTATCTCGGAAGGCATCGAACTGGACGATGGTCCCATCGCTGCCGACAACATTGCTTACGACCAAGATGATGACAGCAAGAAGAGTATCGGCATCGAACTCCATTCGGGCCGCAACCGCATCGTCCGCCGTATTTTCGAACATCTTGGCTACGAAGTGACCAAGCTTGACCGCGTGATGTTTGCAGGTCTCGACAAGTACAAACTCCCTCGTGGCGAGTGGCGTTTCCTTACTGACCTCGAGGTGATGAATCTGAAGAAGATTTGAACTTGAACGATATAACCAAACAGTTTATCAGGGAAAACCTGAATGCCGACGTGCCGACGCTCGCCTTGAAAAAGGCGCCCGTCGGCACTGACGTTTCATTGGCCTTGCGTCAGATTGCCGCCCGACAGCTTCTGCAAAAGAAGGTGCCGCAATGGGCCGAAAACGAGGACTTGCTCTTTCCCGCCCATCTGCCCATTGAGCAATGCTCTTCGGAGGCTAGTGCACAATATAAAGCAAGTTTGTTGCAAGGCCAAACCTTTACCGACTTGACTGGTGGCTTGGGTATCGATACCTATTTCATTTCTCAGAGTTTCATACAAACCGACTATGTGGAAATGCAGACCGAACTCTGCAATTTGGCACGACATAATTTTGTGATTCTGAATGCTGATGTCGATGTGCTGAACGATGCGGCGGAGAATTATCTGAAGCATTGCGAACCCAAGGATTGCATCTTCATAGACCCAGCCCGAAGGGACGAACACGGGCATAAGACGGTCTCCATCAGCGACTGTACGCCTGATGTTTCGGCGTTGCAGGATTTGCTGCTGCAAAAGGCGAAGCAAGTGATGATAAAACTATCTCCGATGCTTGACATCAGCAGGGCAATGGAGGAGTTGCGTCATGTTAGGGAAGTGCATGTGGTGGCCGTAGCCAATGAATGTAAGGAATTGGATTTCATTTTGGAACGTGACTATCAAGGTGTGGTGCAAAACACCTGCGTCAATCTGATGACCTGTCAACCACCGTTGCAGTTTACATTGGAAGAAGAACACAATAGCCAAAGCAGGCTCGCAGATGGTGTCATGAATTATCTCTATGAACCCAATCCAGCAGTTATGAAAGCAGGTTGCTATAAGCTGCTAACTCATCGATTTGATGTTTTCAAATTGCATAAAAACAGTAATTTATATACGTCCGAGCAGCTGATTCCTAACTTTCCTGGCAGGATCTTTGAGGTCGAAGGCTGGGCTTCTTATAATAAGAAAGTGAAGCAGAATTTGCTTCACGATGTTGAGAGAGCTAGTATCGCAGTACGTAATTTCCCACAATCAGTAGCCGAATTGCGAAAGACACTGAAGATCTTTGATGGTGATGTCATTTATCTATTTGCCACCACCTTAAAAGGGGAGAAGATGGTGATGATACGCACAAAAAAAGTCGCCTCTTAAAAAGCGACTTTTTGTGGGTTAAACAAAGAATAGGACTTATCTTCTGTCAGGAATACCGAATTTGGTCCACCAAGTCTGGTCATACTTTGACTTAATGGCTTTTTTTACGGTCTGAGTTCTACTTTTCAAGGTGTTCAATGCTTTGTGGGCTTCATCACTCTTTTTTCGGAGTTCTTCGTGAAGTTTGTCAATTTCGGCAGAAACGGCTTCCAAACGTTTGCAGTCTTCCTCCATCTTCTGCATCACGCTTTCTTCCACGCCGGCGTCGCGACCGAGGCGTTGATTCCTCTTTACGCCAGAAATGATGAGTTTTGACTTGTCGAGTTGGTCTTTAAAAATTTGGTACATAATCCGTTGAAATTTATGCTATTGTTGGTTTTTTGTTTTCAGAATCGAACGCAAAGATAAGAAAAAAACCAATGGTTTTTCATAAATAGTTGAAAATAAGATTATTACATTTTTAATCCATTGATTTTCAAAGGAGTTTGTGGATTATCCGTTTTTTTTGAATAAAGTATAAGCATGTTTGTGCTCAAACATACTCCGACATAATCTCTTCACGCTCAATCTGCTTCTCGCCCCAGTCGTCCATTAGGGCTTGGAGTTGCTCTTTCTTCTGCCCATATGCCCAATACCAGTCGTTATCTATCTTGATGTCGGGGTGTTGGTCAGGATTGGCCATGATGGCGTCTTGCTCGACCAGCTCGGCTTCCAGTTTGCCGATGGCTTCTTCGAGGCGTTGGATTTCCTTGTCGACCTTGCGCAACTTGGCGTCAATCTGCTTCTTGCGCTCGTAGTTGATCTTGTTCTGCGACTGCGGTACGACTTCTTGGACTTTGGTCTGTTTGGCTGCGATTTCCAACTCCTTCAAGTGGCTGAGGTTTTTCTGTTCCAAGAAGTCGTAGATGTCGCCGATGTATTCCTTGATGTTGGGCTTGCGGAACTCGTAGACCTTGTTGGTCAGGCCTTGAAGGAAGTCACGGTCGTGGGAGACGATGATAAGTGTGCCATCATATTGGATCAAGGCGTTCTTCAAGATGTCTTTCGAGAGCATGTCCAAGTGGTTGGTCGGCTCGTCGAGGACCAACAAGTTGGTCGGGAAGAGCAGCATCTTGGCTAAGGAAAGACGGGCTTTCTCGCCACCTGAGAGCACTTTCACCTTTTTGTCGATGTCGTCGCCACGGAAAAGGAACGAACCAAGCAAAGCTTTCACCTTCAAACGCATATCACCCACGGCCACATCGTCCAAAGTCTCAAAGACGGTCTTGTTCATGTCGAGCATGTCCTGCTGGTTTTGCGCATAATATCCGATCTTCACTTCATGGCCGAGTTTCACTTCGCCTTCATGGTCGAGCACACCGCAAATAATTTTAGACAGCGTGGACTTACCTTCGCCGTTGCGTCCCACAAAGGCTATTTTCTCACCTCTCGGAATCAACAGGTTGATGTCCTTGAGGATAACTAGGTCGCCGTATGACTTGCCAACATGATTAAGCTCCAGTGTGACCTTGCCGGAATGCGGTGCAGGCGGAAACTTGAAATGGATGGCGGTGCTGTCGATGTCATCCACCACAATCTCATCCATCTTCTCGAGCATCTTCACGCGGCTCTGCACCTGCTTGGCTTTGGTCGCCTTGTAGCGGAATCGTTCGATGAAGGCCTCGATGTTCTTGATTTCGCGCTGCTGGTTCTCGTAGGCCGAGCGTTGCATGTCGACACGCTCTTCACGCAGGCCGACATACTCGGAATAAGGCACCTTGTAGTCGTAAATCTTGCCGTTGGAAATCTCCACCGTGCGGATGGTGATATTGTCCAAGAAAGCACGGTCGTGCGAGACCATCAGGATGGCACCGTAATAGGCTTTCAGGAAGCCTTCAAGCCATTGGATGGACTCAATGTCAAGGTGGTTGGTAGGCTCGTCGAGGAGGAGTAGGTTGGGCTTTTTCAACAGAATCTTGGCCAGTTCTACGCGCATCTGCCAGCCGTTGCTGAACTCGCGCATGGGGCGCATCATGTCGTCGTGACCGAAGCCCAAACCGACCAAAATCCGTTCCGCCTCGCCTTCGATGCTGTTGCCACCAAGCAATGCCAGACGATCGTTCAGATTGTTCAGCTTGACAATAAGTTTCTCGTATTGCGGGCTTTCGTAATCGGTCCGGTCGGCCAGTTCCTGCTGCAGGCGCTCCACATCGCGTTCTAGCTGATGGTATTCATCAAAAGCGGAAAGCGCTTCATCCAAAACGGTTTTTGTGCTGTTCACATTCTTCTCCTGAGGCAGATAGCCAATGGTAACGCCTTGCGGGATAATGACATCGCCCTTGGAAGGTTGTTCCAACCCACAGATGAGTTTCAGCAGGGTGGTTTTTCCTGCGCCGTTTTTTCCCACCAAGCCGATGCGGTCCTTCTCGCGAATCAAAAAGGAAATGTCGGTGAAGAGGTCTTCACCCGTAAAATGCATACTCAGGTTTTGGATTGAAATCATCGTTTACCGTTTTAGGCGGCAAAGGTATGGATTTTTATTGGTTTGGCATGCTATCGCTTTGCAAATGCTAAAACATGATAAAGACCTTAATTATTGGAGAGTTTAAACGCCATTCCTCTTAATTCACCTGGGAAAAACCGACTTTCAATACCCTCCGATTTTATAATGCCATAAAAAGCAGCATCTAACCCTGTATCGAAAAATTGTAATAAACGCCCTTCTCTTTCATACTTACCAGAAGAAAATAATATATCCCGGATTTTATATTGATAATGTCCATCATTGAATAATTCTATACAATATACACCATACTGGTATTTCCCTTGTTTAAACGAAAGGTATTCTTTGCTTCGGAAATTGTCTCTATCCTCGTCAAAATTAGAAAAAGCATCAAAAAGAGCGGACATATCAAATGCGCTTTCACCGTCGAATTTGAATGACATATTCGCAAGCGGGGCAAATCCTTTTTTCAAAACTAGAACATCGCCGCATCTTTTTTTGAAAGTCATTTGAAAACCGTTTTTATAGTCTATTGTGGTGATTTTTTTTCGAGATGTTTCACAATTTCCGTATGATATTGTAATGAAACCATAACTATCATCTGATGTCCAATAACCAAGCAATAAACAATACTTGTCTTTTTCTTCGTTAAGAATCAATGAAAGATCATAATCTTGTAAAAATGGACTTTTGGAAACAAAAGTACTATTTTGGCCTACGATCATATTTGATACCATTATCGTAAACACAACTATTAGGGCTATTCTTTTTTTAATCATAATTCAGAATTTTCTCAAATAATTATCGTGAAATAACAAAAGTCCTAACCACCGCCCCAGTTTGCGCCATCACCTTAACCCAGTACAAACCATTCTCAAAGCCCGACAAATCGAGTTGTAGCATGTCGCCGCTGGTTTCTTTGCTGAGCAAGATCTGCCCCAAGGCATTGTAAACCATTACTTTTTGTAATCCCTCCAATTCAATGGAAACAAGCCCATTAGTGGGATTGGGATAGAGCTTGAGTGAGGATTCAAGGTTTTCCTCGGTCGAGGTGAGGTCAATGGAGATGTAATTCTGTTCGGGGTCGTTCAAGGTGGCGGCATAGTCCGACTCGCAGGTCTCACCATTGTCGGCCAAATAGAAGGCCGTCAAGCGGTAATAGACATCCTCGTGGTTATCATCGGCCAAGTTGTCGCGGTATTCATAATAAAGTTGACTTTCTATGGCAGGAATTGATGCCATTTGTTCATAGTTTGTGTTGTCGAATGAGCGATACAGGTTGTATTGCTGCAAAATGTAGCCGTCCTTGCTAAGTGCTACCGCACGCCCAGATTGGTTGGTGACAAAGGCGCGCAGCATCCAAGTGTAATACATGTTATATGTGTGCATGTCGGTCCAGGTTTGACCGTCCAACGACACCCATCGACCGTTGGCATAGCCCATGTCCTGGCATGCGGCAGCCGGACGAGACAAGCCTTGCTGTCCTACAACAATCCAAATTGGTTCGTTTTCAGGGATTTCGTAGGCAGGACTGATGATTTCCTCATGCCAAGCTTGCGCGTTGGTCAAGGCCATGTTTTGGGAGCGGACCAAGGTGCGCGGTGCTGAGTCGCCTCCCACATAGATCCATAACTGATAGGTGCCGGCACCCACATCGTAGAGCGACACCTTTTTCAATGCCATACCAACATAATCGAGCAAGTCTTCCGCACTATAACGCACGGCCCAAAATATGCGTGGCTCGTCGTCACCGCCCAAAGAGCGCTTGAACGTTCCGTTGTCGTAATACAACCATTGGGTGATAGGCTCAGGACGTTCGCCCCACGAAACCAAAGCACCATGGTCGTTTTCGTCCTCATAATAGACCACTCCGTCCAACTTGGCTGGTGGATTGCAATAGGCAGGGAAGAAGGCCGTGACGCATTCCTCGCACGACATAGAATAATAGGTGCCATCAAGGGCACCGTTGTACACAAGGCGTAGGCAATAAGTCACCTCGCCATGCAACTCTACGGTTTCGTCCAAGAAGGTGTTTTCCTCGGTAAAGCCAAGAAACTCACCGTCTCGCAAAAGAATGGCACCTACAAAATCTCCTTCCGGATAAACCCACGATAGTTGTAGCAGTTCGCCATTCATCAACCATGTCAAGTTTGTTGGGCCGGCGAAATTAGTGCATGTCCGATACACCCATTGGTACGACTTCCATTCGCCAGTTTCCGACAGAAATACGGGTCTTACCTGAGCCGTACAGATGTCGCCTTCTAACAAGTTGCTGACATCAAATTGGAAGGACATGTTGGTGGTTTGGCAAACTATTTCTCCATTTAATGAAATTTCAAAATATTGTAAATTACGTTGTTGTGATTCTTCTAAAGTCCAAATAGCCCAGCCAGTGGAAGAAACATACAGGCTGTCAATGCCATCGGTGGCTTCTAATAATGTGATTTCGATTTGGGTCGGCTCAAAAACGTACACCGTCGAGTCCGAAACATAGTCAACAAAGCCGTCAAGATGCACCCTTAGGTCGTATGAGTCGCGGTAGGTGGATATCGATACGCGTCCATTGGCATCCAATGTGGCTTGGTAGTCATGGCCTTGGCCGCTGTGCGACGAGAGCGTCACTGTGGCTCCTGCTGGCGACAGCCCCACATTGGTGAAGGCTTGGATTTCAAGCATTGTAGTCATGTCTTTGTCCAAATAGGCTGACCAGATGGTATCAGAGTTGCCGCGGTTGCCTTCGTAATAGCGGCTCACGCCCCATCGGTATTGTCCCCAAGGCAGGCTATTCCAGTTCATGTCCATAAACACTGTGTCGGTCAGATGCGAGGCCATCAACACGGGTGTTTCTTCGAATCGGCTTCGGAATAGATCATAGTATTGGAATGAACGCGTTGTTTTGGAGCTGTCCTCTTGGTAAAAGTGGATGCAATCTACATAGAAACAATCGTCACCCACGTTGGTGGAGGCGTCCTTCACGTATTCCCATCGTAACAGATGCTCTCCCGCTGTGATGTCGAATTGATGCTCGGTCCAAGTTTCTTCACCTGCACATTCCAACTTCTTCACTCCATCCAGATAAAACTGTCCTTTGTCCCATGGGTTTTCTGATGAAATCTTGCTGTAGAAGCTCATTTGTCCCTCCAAGGGAACATACACTGAAACCTCGATTTGCGAAATGCCATCGCCTAAACCTTCGCAGGTCGATTTCATGCAACACCGGCCTTCGTAGGCATGGAGCGTGTCAATGGCCCATGGGTGTTCACAAAGGTTGTTGTTCCAAGGGAACCGACCGAAACCACCAGTCTCAAAGTCTTCAAAGAGAAGGGGTTCATGTATCGACCACGTGATGCGCACCAAGTCGTTTGTATATTGACGCGCCGCCACGTAGCGTACGGGATGATAAATTTCATAAAGGACAAAATAGAGCCCAAAGAAGTATTGCCCATTCTCGATTTCCAGTGAGTCTGTTTGGTATTCCGTTTGATATCCTTCAGCAGAAGCCCAGACCCGATATATGCCTGCGTTAATACTGTCGGAAAAACAGCCAAGGGAATCAGTGGTAAGATGATAAACCACCGAGTCGCCAGCGACATCAATACCAGAGAAGGTCACTGTGGCGTTTTCAATTGGTGTCGAATAATCTTGCTCGTTCACTTCACCGTAAACCAAAACCTGCCCCATGGTCATCCGTACCCCCATTAGCAACAAAGTAAGAACCATCAAAATACTCTTCATTTCTCTCATAGTCAGCCCTTTCATTGTTTCATAAACTTCGCCATGATTGGCTCTGTACCGTCGTTGACAAGGATGAAGTAAACGCCAGGTGGTAATTCACCAACTGTCATTGGCAACTCGCCTAAAAGGTTGGTGTGTGTAGTGGTTGTCGGCATTATCGTCGTGCCCAAGAGGTTCATCACTGTCACTTGGTAAACTGTGTTACCTTTCAGTCCATCGACAACCAGTTCTGTATCAACAGGATTGGGGTGGAGACTCAATTTGGAGGCTACAGTCTCGAAGCCGGGTCTCAGGCAAACTCTACCTTCACTGCCGATAAAGAGGTGCAAGCCGCTCATCGATGGTTGTTCAGGTGAGAGTGTAATTTCTTCGCACATACCACGCCCATAGCGTGGTAAATCGGCCATCACATAGTAAGTGCCGAAAGGTAGGTCGGTGAAGTTGAAATGGCCATTGGGACCTGTCAAGGCAAAGCCCAAGATGCGTTGTTTGCTCGCATTGAGCAGCAATATGCCAACATTCGACAATCCCTCTGAGCAATATGAGACATCATTGCCTTCGCGCAGCCAAGGCTGACAATAGAAGTCACGGGCCTTGAACGGGACCTCTGGATAATCGAAAACGCCGTTGATAATGCCTTCTCCTGTGCGGAATCCTTGTGCCACTAAAGGTAAATCGATGTCAACGTCATAGACGTCTCCATCCATCTCAATCATATTCGACTCGTTCCATTGGAAGTCTCCTAGGTAGTAGCAGCCGCCAGCCTCTGCCTCCAAAGTGTCGGGGAAGGCGTAAAGGATATAGGTGTCTGGCAATAAGGCATCAAACTTGAAAAGACCTTCGTCGTCAGAAACCGTACGGTAGAATCCTGAGACAAACGGGTTGTCGTCGCTTAATGCTGCAGCAAGCACTTGTGTATGAGGTCGCAACGTGCCACCTGCCCATGTCCTTCCTTTAAGGGAATAGTCTTTGAAAAGATCAAAACGCACCGCATCGGAGGCGTGGCCGCAGAACGACCAAGCTTCGAGCTCTAATTCCACATAACCTTGCTCTTTATCGAGTTCACCGGGATAATAGACGGCTTGTAAAGCCAATGAATCTTCAAAACGACCATCGCCCAAAGAATGCCAACGCAACGAGTCGTAGTTGATAGCCTCGGCTTGGTCGAGCAAGAGTGGTTGGTTCATGCTACTGAAGCCATCCTCTCCGGCATACACGCTCAACGCCTTGTATAGCTCTAGATGCAAGGCATCGCTTTTGGTCACACCGTTGTTGGTCACACGCAAGGTGAGCGTCACTTCTCCCGCCTCGTAATCTTCATCCGAAGGGTAATATATGGTGCGCAATGCTATTGAATCAGAGAATACACCAGTACCTGAGCTTTGCCAAATGAAACTGCTATAGATGTATGGGATGTTGGCATCATTGATGGAATAGCCAGATTGCGAAGCACAGAGGGTGCCATCGTGACCCGCGTAGGGATAATAGTTGGCGAAGGCATAAGCACTTTGTCCAACGGAAGCATACACGTCGGGATTGTAAGGACGGTCGCAAGCCATAATAGCTACATTCTCAGCTTGTTGCGGTGTGAGAATATATGAATTGTCGGTGATATTGTCAATGCAGTTGGTGAATTTGTAGTAGTTGAAGTAACCGTAAAACAACACATAATGGTCGACATCCTGTTCTTTGTTTTCGTCCCATGAGATTAGCCATCTGTTGTTCACCAACTGCTTTTTTACCATGAATGGTGGTGCGATAGGTGCAGTGGTGTCGCATTCAGGCAGGTTGTCTTCATAGATGATTTCGCCTAAGGATGGGGAGTCGTGCTTGTCAAGAATCACTGATTCAATGTCGGCAGTGGTTTCAGCATCCCAGTAATTGCCCCGCATGTCAATGTCGTCGGTCGTGACGTTGGCGAAGAGGGTTGTGTTTTTCTTATAGTGTAGGAAGTTGTTGCCATTCATCCGTGATTTGTTAGAGGGGAAACTCACAATCCTTTTCTTTGCCTCGCTGATGGTGTTGCCTTCAAATTGCAGCGATCCGGCTGTCAGCAAGTTGGAGATAGTTAGCTCGTTTTCAAAGAAAGAGTTATGCTCCACGATGAGATGGCAAACCTTCATCATCCTAATGGCCTCGTCGTTGCTCCAAAACACGTTGTTGCGGATGACGACAGAGTCCATGGCCGCCTTCAGTCCGTACGATGAATAGCCCGATCCGCCTTCCGGCAGGTCCGAAGAGATAAGGTTGTTCTCGATGTAGTTGGTAGCGTCTTTGTCGGAGATGCCGCCTAAAGTTTCAAAGCTGATGGCTGTGGCAGCCCCTTGGAAACAGTTGTCCAAAACGTGGTTGCGGTTGCATTTGAAGCCGTAACCCACATTGGAGATCTCGAGATTAATCTGTCCTTGGTCGAAGATGTTGTGTGAAAAGATGTTGTCTTCACTGTCGGCGGCACGTGCTTTCAGCTCGATGCCCGACACACATTGAAAGAAGAAGCAGCTATCGACTAAGAAATGGTTGCAGTCGATAAGTTCAATGCCTTTGCCTGCATAATAGTTGTTGAATGTGCAATGGCTAACAACCACATTGTTGCTGGTGGAAGCATTCAAGGCGGTCAGGGCCCCCACGACTTCGACGTAGGAGATCCTTACAGTGTCTTCTACGGAAATGTTTTTCAATTGGATGCCGGCCCAGTCATGCGAAAACTCGTAGCAAAGTAGATAGATGGAGTCGTTTTGTTGCCCGTCAAGCAAGAGGTTACCGTTGTCAACACGAAGATAGGCTGATTGTCCAAAGTACATCTTCACGCCCCCTTCCATGCGTAAGGTGCCGCCGTTTTGCACGGTCAGCGACTCATTCACCCAATACACCGAATCGCCGCCCAACTTTGGCAAAACCAACAACGAGTCAATCTCTCCGTTGATCGGAACATAATGTTGTGCCTCGACCCAAACGCCCTGTGCCAAGAGGAGCAGGAGCAAGAGATGCCGTATGTGTTTGAGCGGTTTCATGGTTTAGAAGTAATAGGTCAAACTCAGTCGGAAGTCCCAAAGTCGCATGTGCATGTCGAAGGGGAAGTCGGCGCGGTATAAAGAGCCATTGGTCACGCGGTAATGAACTTCGGGAATGAATTCGATGCGGTTGGCCACCTTCCATGCTACGCCCAAACCGCCATAATAGGAAAGACGGGTGGGTTCCACCTGCTCCTTGGAAATGGGGGCATGGAAAGGCGACTCGGTCGCGTTAAGCGAACCAGCATAATCGACCAAGAAATCAATCGAAGCGCCAGCCTTGACGAAGGCCCTGAAATGCTCCATTTTGACGAAGTCGAAGGAAGCAAAGAGTCCGAGGGTCAAATAATCTAGGCGGTTGATGTCGCGGTAGGCGTAATGTGTTGTGGTCAATGGGATGTAAGTCGAATCTAAGATGTATTGGTAGGTGGTGTCGCCCGTGGGATGCACCACATAATAGGTGTCCAAGGTGTCGTTCACATAGCAGTCGCCGGAGAAAACGGTCTGCTCAAGCAGGAAACGGTAACGCACTGAGCGGTAACCAAGGTTCATGCCTACGCTGAGTCGGTTTTGCTTGTAGCCGCCGTCAAGGCCGATGCCATAGACTAGACTTGGGTTCAACTCGACCGAGCCGTCTTCGGGTTTCGGCAAGTCGAATTCATGTTTGAATTGGGCAGAGCCTAAGCCTATCGACGGTGTGATGAACCAGCCGTTGTTGCGGAATTTAGGCCATGGAATTTCTAGACCTCTATACTTCACTTGATACACTGTGTCCGTCTGTACCTCGTGCTTCACCTGAACGATGGTGTCGTAACGCATCACGGTGCGGATGATCTGCAAGGTGTCGTAGATGTGTATGGTTTTTTCCGTCTTGTCGACCACAGTGTCTCGTTTAGGCTTGGCGACTTCAGTAATAGGTTCAACAGGAGTTGTTATTGTGGCTTCAGGTTCGTTCGCAAGTTGTTGGTTCTTTCGGATTACATATTGCTTGCCGACTTTCTTGAAGCCATAGTCGGTGCCTTTCAGCAGGTCGGTCAGCACTTCCTCTACAGATTTATAGGAACAGGAATAGCTTTCGATGCGGATTTTGCTCAGTTCTGCCTTGCTGAAGGCCACATTCAGTTCATAATCGGCGAAGAGTTTTTCCAAGGCTTTGTCCAAAGTGCACGACTTGACCGAGAATGAAATCAACGGGTTAAACGATTGGGCTTTGGAGCTTTTTGGGAGGGCTAGAGTGAGGAAAAACAGGAATAACAGTGGTAGCCATCGCAACCCCGTTTTTCTATCTTTCTGTTTGTTAAGAGATATATCGAGATGAGGGTATTCCATTTCCAAATGAGTTCAAAATAGGCCGCTAAGATACGACAAAAAAATGAGAGGACTCTCATTTAATTGAAAAAAGAAACTTGGGAATGGGATTTCGTTTAGCGAATCTGGTAGACTTCGCCTTCTTTGGTGACTGTCACTTCCGACACCAAGGCGATGGTTTCGAGCACCTCATCGATGGATTCGTCATCGGTGAAGCGGGCAGTGAGTTTCTTGGAGGCGCACGACTCGCCAAGGTCGATTTCAACCTTGTAGATGTACTCTAAAGCTTCGACAATTTTCGATAGCTTCTCGTTATTGAACACCAGCACATGCTCGGTCAGCAGCTCGTCTTCCTTCACCTCGGAATAGCTCATCGCTTTCAGTTCGTTTGCAGAGGCATTCCACACGCCGCGTTCTCCTGGGTTGATTTCCACTACTGACAGGATATTGCTTTTTTTGTCAAAAGTGGTCATCTTCACCTTGCCTGAATAAAGGTCGACGGTGTAATGCTCGGCATCCTTGTCGGCATTCAGTAAGAAACTAGTACCGAGCACTTCAATGTCCATGTTGTTGCAATGGAGGACGAAGGGCTTAGTTTCGTCTTTGGCGACATCGAAATAGGCCACACCTTCGAAGTCGACGGAACGATCAGACTTGCCAAAATGTTTGGTATAGCTCAGTGAACCTTCGCTATTGAAGTTAACCGAAGTGTTGTCGGGAAGGATGTATGACGATTCGTTTTGTCCGTTGAAGGCGTAAGTCACAGTTGAATTGAAGTTGTTGCGTACCAAGAAGCCCACGAACAAGGCGATGAGGAAGGCGGCGGCCACACCGGAAACATATTTGTAGTTGCGACGGAGCCATGGCATCTGCACCACTTTGGTCTCAGTCTCCGTCTCCTCGATAGCATCAATCTTGGCATTGACGATATCAAGGGCGGCTTCCACATCGGTCTCGTCGAGCTCGGGCATGGCGAAGTCGGTGAGGTTCCACACTTCATACTGATCCTTTAATGCCTTGAAATAAAGACGATTCTCTTCCGACTCGGCCACCCACAAAAGCAGTTCACGGGCTTCCTCAGCCGAGCATTGCCCGTCCAAGTAGCTCATGATTAATGCCTCATATTTGTCGTTTGCCGAGTACATTTTTGTCGTTTTTATCTCATCGATTCACCTAAAAGACTAATAACTTAGGTTTTACCCTTAGTCGGGAAAAGAAATATTTTTAAAAAATTAATTAATTCGAATTTCGCACATCCCTAACGGGATGTAAGAGATGGATTTTTTATTCTTTTTACTGAACGGCAATCCCTACAGGATTAGTCAGACATAGTGATATCATCCCATCGGGATGCGCGTTCGGTAAAAAAAGAAGTTGGTTTTCTAGCATCCTGTAGGGATGCACCAGAACTGGCTCAGGGACCGTTGCCGAGTTACAGATACTCCTTCAAGCCTTCCCGCAATTGCTTGATGGCGGCACTCATGTGAGCCTCAACAGTTTTTTGTGATAGCCCAAATTTATCTGCGATTTCGGCATATTTCAGTCCGTCGAAACGGCTGGCCAGAAACACTTCTCGACGTTTTTCGGGCATGGTGGCCAGGACCTTTTGGTAGGAGGCTTCCAAATTGTTAGACTGAAGGGTCTCCGATGGGTCTGTAGCATCCGATTCGTCGGTATAGATGCGTTCGTTGACATCAGCGTGGACTCGTTCCTTATTAATATAAGTAATGGCCGAATTGCGCACCGCGCGTAACATGTAAGACTCAAAAGAGGTGTTGAAAGTCAGCTTTTCGCGGCTAGTCCAAAGCTTCACGAAAAGATCTTGCACAATCTCAGCAGCTTGGTCACCGTCGCCAACAAAGCGGACACAAAAACGGGTCAAAGGCGTGTAGTAGCGACGGAAAAGCTGATCGAACGACTCCCTGTCGCCGCCTTTCATTTTGTCAATAAGAACTTTGAGCTCGTTTTCGTTCATTAATTAATAAAGGTATTAATGCTTTGGGCAAAACTGGCCGCAAAGGTACGTATTTTTACGAGATAAACCACTTTTTTAATGTAATGATAGTCCATTTTGGGTACTTAGATCGTTTTCTTTGAGGTTTACTAAGTCAGGAATAGGGATATTAATGAGCAAAACGGCTGTATTTATTTAATTAATGTGAAAATATAATCTCCTGTTTTTTAGCATAATAAATGCCAGTTTAAAGGTCTTTGAAGAAAATTAATGCGAAAAATCGAAAAGAAAATCTTGACCGATTGAAAAAATGTGTATTTTTGCAGTCCGAAAAAAATGAGAGTTAGTATCTAACTAAAAGATATCGAGAAATGTACGCAATAGTAGAAATCGCAGGACAACAGTTCAAAGTGACGAAGGGACAACAGATTTTCGTCAACAGACTGCATGAAGAAGAAGGAAGCAAGGTTTCTTTCGACAAAGTGTTATTGATTGGAAACGACGGTTCGACCAAAGTAGGAGCCCCGACGGTAGCCGGCGCCAGTGTCGAAGCCACGGTGATGCAGCACCTGAAAGGTAACAAGATTATCGTTTTCAAAAAGAAGAGAAGAAAAGGATATCAGACTTCTAACGGTCACCGTCAGTATCTGAGCAAGATCCAGATTGAAAACATCATCACTGAGTAATAACCCGAAAAACTGAATAAGATATGGCACACAAAAAAGGTGTTGGTAGTTCTGAGAACGGTCGTGAGTCCGCTAGTAAGCGACTCGGAGTGAAACTTTTCGGTGGACAAGCCGCCATTGCTGGCAACATCATCGTTCGTCAGCGCGGCACGAAGCACTATCCCGGCAAGAACGTCGGTATGGGCAAGGATCACACTCTGTATGCATTGTGTGACGGCATCGTCGAATTCCAAAAGAAGAAAGAAGGCAAGTCCTTCGTCTCCATCCTTCCCGTTGAAGGTCAAGTCACTGAATAATTGTTCATAACATACCGTTTGATCCCGACTGTCGTTCGATGGTCGGGATTTTTTATGCCTGTTTCCACCAAAATGCGTATCTTTGCCGTCCTAACTTCAATTGGTTTGTCAATCTTATGAATAAAAAACATATCTTCTTCGGATGGCTCGCTGCTTTGCTGCTGTTTGCCAGCTGCCAGCCTAAGTCCGACCTCGGCAGAATTGATGCATTAAGAAAGCAAGTCAATAAAGACGCGAAGGTGCTGAACGATTTGAATGCCAATGCTTTCATGCAACTTGAAAAGGACTTTGTCGCTTGTGATTCTTCGCTGCAATACCTGCCCGAGGAGCAGTTGGATGTTGTCTTCCCTAAGCTGCAACTCGTTGATGCCTACATTCAGCAATTCAAGGAAACTCGGCCTGTCATGCAAGCCGAGATGGACTCTGCATTGAAGCGCCTCGACTTGCTCAGAAATGATGCTGCGACACATTATCTCGCTGATTCATTGGTCACCGCTTATATCGAAGACGAGACCCTACAAGTGGAAAAGCTGAGTTGCCAAGTGGAGTATTTCAAGGACCGTTTGGGAAGTTGTCGTAAAGAATTAGATGGAATAAAGAAAACAAAATGATCCCTCTACTTTTATGAAAAAACACTGGTTCTTCTTTTTGTTTATTATTCTTACATTCTTCACCCAGTTGAATGCCCAGATTGCCACGAACCCCAAAGGGAAGAAAGTGGATGCGAAGCAGAAGGAACAAATCCAGATCGACGATCAGCTGGCCTCGCAATATTATCGTGAGCAGGATTATGAAAAAGCCCGCGACATGTATGAGAGGCTTTTTGAAAAGACGAATCAAACAGGTTATTTCCAACAGTATATTGAATGCCTATTCCATCTGAAGGATTACGAGAAGGCTGAACGAGAACTCAAGTCGTATGCAAAGAAAAACCCGAGTTATACTAAAGCCGTTACCGATCTCATCTATGCCTATACCATGCAAGGAAAGACGGACAAAGCCAAAAAGCAGTACAACGAATTGGTGAAAGACCTACCCGACCACGCCCCGACCATCCGAAACCTGAGTTTTGGATTTCAGTCAAGGGGACTGAACGACATGGCTTTGGCTGTTTTGGAGAAAGGCAATGCGCATTTCAATGGAAAAGAAACCTTCTATTTGGACCAAGCTTACATCCATCAGTCGTCCGCCAACTATCAGGAGGCGTTTAGGTACTATTTCCTTGAGTTGGAGACCCATCCTGGACAATACAACAACATACGCAACCGCTTGCAAACCATGATGTACTATGACGTGAATCATAGTATTTCCGATGATTTGCGAATGGCTCTGCTGAAGCAGACCCAGGAGAAACCTGACAACTTGGAGTTTGCCCAACTTCTTGTTTGGTTTGCCCTTCAACAGGAGGACTTCGACATCGCCTTGGCCCAAAGCCAAAGCATCGACCGCAAGACCCACGATCAAGACGGTCAAATCAACAACCTGGCGGGTATCTGCCTGAACAACAAGCAATACGATATCGCAAAGCAGGGCTATGCCTACATTTTGGACAAAGGCCACAGTAGTCCCTATTATGGTCAAGCGCTCACGGGGAGTCTCAAGGCCGACTACCTGAAACTGAAGGCAGCCAACAGCACCGATAAAAAAGCCTACGAGAGGCTTACGAATCGCATTGAGGAGGCCTATACCGAAATCAACTCTAATGACTTGGCGAAGCTGACACTGATACAAGCTGATATCATGACTTACCAACTCGACAAGTCGGAGGAGGCCATCGAATTGCTGAAGGAGACCATCGAGACTGTGGGCGGATTGCAGGATAAGGCTGAACTCAAGTTGAAACTCGGTGACATCTATCTTTACAAGGATGAGGTGTGGGAAGCCACACTGCTCTATAGCCAAGTCGACAAGAGCCGTAAGGAAGAACCGTTGGGCCACGAGGCCCGTTTCAAAAATGCGCAGCTGCGTTATTTCATCGGCGAATACGAATGGGCTGAGAGCCAGTTGAAGGTGTTGAAAGCCGCCACCTCCAAGCTCATTGCGAATGATGCCATGACGCTCTCGCTGGTGATTAAAGACAATCTTGAAGTGGATACTACTGGTACCGAACTCAACCGCTTGGCCCGTGCCGACTATAGGATCTATCAACAAAGGGAAAACGAAGCTTTAACGCTACTGGATGACATCATCGCCACGGGTAACGAAGTCAGCAAACCGCATGCGTTGTTCCGTAAAGGCGAGATTATGGAGAGAAGAAAAGATTATGTCAATGCCGAGCAATTGTTTCTTCAGATTGTGGAGCAATACCCAGGCAGTTACATGGCCGATGCAGCCTTGATGCATGCTGCTATTTTGGAGCAAAACGAGTTGAAAGACAAGGAAACGGCCAAACAGCATTACGAGAAGTTGATAGACGAATACCCGACGAGCATTTATACCGCGCAAGCGAAGAAAAACTATCGTAAGTTGTGAGTTGTTCAGTTGTTCAGTTGTTCAGTTACTCAGTTATGAGTTGACTGGACAACTGAATAACTGAACAACTACAAACTGAACAACTGAAAATGAACGAAGTACGACCCAAAAAGAGCCTAGGCCAGCATTTCCTGACTGACCAAAACATAGCCCAACGCATAGTTGAGCAACTGTCGCCCGATGTGGAGAGCGTCATCGAGGTGGGTGCAGGCACGGGTGTGTTGACCCAATACATGATGCAGGACATCTTGGACAAGTTCCATGTCATCGAGATCGACAAGGAGTCCATCGCCTACCTGCAAAAGCATTTCCCCATGCTGGGCGAGCGGCTTGTTGAGGGTGATTTCCTTCGTACCGATCTTAGCCAATTTGGTCAACAAAACATGGCCATCATCGGGAATTTCCCCTACAACATTAGCAGCCAGATTTTCTTCCAGGTGCTGAAATACAAGGAGCAAGTCGTGGAGGTGGTAGGCATGGTGCAGAAGGAAATGGCCGAGCGAATGGCTGCCAAGGAAGGCGGCAAGACCTACGGCATCCTAAGCGTGCTGATGCAGGCTTGGTACGACATCGACTACCTCTTCACCGTGCACGAAAACGTGTTCAACCCGCCGCCCAAGGTGAAATCGGCGGTTATCAAGATGCGGCGCAATGCCGTCACCGATTTGGGTTGCGACGAGAAGCTGTTTGTCAGCATCGTCAAGCAGGCCTTTAACCAGCGCCGCAAGACCATGCGCAACTCGCTGCGCCCGATGCTCCGCCCCGACATCATCGAAAACGAGGTCTTCAACAAACGGCCTGAGCAATTGTCGGTACAAGAGTTTGTTGATTTGGCGAACTTGATTGGGGGGACAATGTAAAGACGTTGCGAGCCCGTCTCTACATCGACATTTGTTTGTGTATCATTAGTTATTTATCGCCCTCTTATGGCTTCAAACCAGCTCTTCTCCATTACTACCACTTCCGCGTTTAATTCCTCTGCAACCGTAATCTCATCATTTTCGGATAATTTGATATGCACTTCATATTTCCCGTTGATCCGTTTCTCTGAAACGGAGACAACCATTCCTTCAACCGTCTCGTCTTTCACCATGATGGAAACAGGCATTCCTTTATGAAGAAAAACAGCTTGTTGCTTATCTAAATAAGACACACCTTCGGTTTTTGATTGCGGGTCAAATCTCACAATAAACCTCGCAGTTTCCTTGTAAGGGATTAGCATCGAAACAAACATAAGGACTATCAGCACTAACCCAATAACCATTATCCCATATCTATCTACTGCAGGCGGTATTCTGCCAACGACGTTCCTGACTTTTTCACTTCGCAACCCTATGTTTTTTTCTTCAGCCATAACAATTTTTAGTTACCAAGTTCCAGTTGGTTTTTTACTAGTTCATAATACCGTCCTTTTAATGCCGTCAATTCGGTATGAGTGCCTTGCTCCACAATTACCCCGTGTTCAAGCACAACAATATTGTCGGCCTTTCTTACCGTACTCAGTCTGTGTGCTACAACTACTACTGTCTTGCCTTTATAGAACTCATTTAAGTTTTCCACTATGGTTCTTTCGTTGTTTGCGTCAAGGGCATTAGTGGCTTCGTCAAAGAACAGGAATTGCGGGTCTTTATATACCGCTCTGGCTATTAATATCCTTTGTCGTTGTCCTTGGCTCAAGCCTTGCCCATCTTGTCCTATCATAGTGTTGTAGCCTAACGGTAATGATTCCACATAGTCGGCGATATTGGCAATACGGGCAGCATGACGAAGACGTTCCAAGTCAACCTCGTCATCGGTGACGGCGATATTGCGTGCGATGCTATCCGAAAACACATAACCGTCTTGCATTACGGCACCGCAGATGCTACGCCACCAGACAAGATTAAACCGCTCCATATCCTCGCCGCCCACGGTGATAAGTCCTTCGTTTGGGGAATAATAACCCAATAACAGTTTGACCAAAGTTGTCTTTCCACTGCCGCTTGCCCCAACGATAGCGGTTACCTTGCCTTGCGGAATCTTCAGGTTGATGCCGTCCAACACATAATTTGGCATGGCTCCGTCGTATTTGAAACGCAGGTTCTCGATATTGATGTCGTTATTGGCAATTTCGCTTACAGTTCGGTTCACATTCTCCTCATTTTTTCTTGTATGGATTTCGTTCATACGCTCCAATGCGATACCCACATCCTGCCATTGATACACGAATCCCACCAGCTGTTCCACAGGACTATTGAGTTGCCCTATGATGTACTGGACTGCCAGCATCATGCCAAGAGTCATCTCTCCGTGAATGACCGCAGCGGCTGCCAACACGGTGGTCAGTATGTTTTTCAACTCATTGATGCAGATGCCTCCAACCTCTTGGTTTTGCTGCAAAGATAAAGCTTTCATATTCACATCAAACAAGTCGGCTTGTGCGTCTTCCCATTGCCACCGCTTGCGTTGCTCGCAGCCTTGTAGCTTGATTTCCTGCATTCCGTTGATGAGTTGGAACACTACATTACGACTGATTGCCTGTTTCTCGAAATACTGGTAGTCGAGCAATCGCCGACGTTTCAGGAACAGCAATACCCATAGACCATATACGACGCTCCCTGCGAGAAACACAAGGAATATGTTCAAATTGTAGTAAAGTAGTACGATACCAAACACTATAAAACTAAACAAGGAAAAAAACACATTCAACGTTTGTACGGTCAGGAAGCGCTCGATGCGCCCATGGTCCTCAATTCGTTGTAGCAAGTCGCCCACGAGCTTTGTATCAAAGAACCTCATAGGCAACTTCATCAGCTTGATGAAGAAGTCGGAAACTAACGAGATATTGATGCGCGTACCGATATGGAGCAGAATTCTGCGCCGTATGAAGTCGATGGCTGTGCGGCTGAGCAGCAGCATGAGTTGTGCGATGAGTACAATCCATATAAAGCCGATGTCCTTGCTACCTATGCCTGTATCGACAATGGCTTGCGTAAGAAACGGAAAAACTATTTGCAGTAGGCTACCAAACAACAACCCAAGAGCGAGTTGAAAGAAATATCGCTTGTAGGGCAGGAAATAGCTTGACAGGAATTTCAACCGACTCTTTTCAGGGGCAGCTTCACCCTTGTTGTCATAAAAGAGACGGGTCGGTTCCATCAGCAAGACAATACCCTTGTCCTCTCCTTTGGTGTTGGTGCTGAGCCAATGATTGCAGAACTCTTCCCGTGAATAGGTGATTAGCCCCTTCCCAGGGTCAGCCACAAACACTTTTTTGCCCTTGATACTGTGAACAACCACAAAATGGTTTTGGTTCCAATGAATGATGCAGGGCAGGGGTGCCTTGTCTTTCAAGTCTTCATAAGTGAGCCTGCCCCCCACCGTTCGTAATCCAATCTTCTCTGCTGCACGGCTGATACCTAACAACGACACACCCTCACGTCCGATGGAAGCTTCCTCCCGCAGTGTATCGAGGGAATAATGGCGTCCGTAATGCTCGGCCACCATTTTCAGACAAGCCGGACCGCAATCCATAGCGTCGGGTTGGCGGGTGAAGCGGAAAGCATTCATTTCTGGATTATTCTGTTAGCCTTTGCCTTTCTTCATCTCCAATTGTCCGAGAGCGGAACGATTTCTTTGCTTTGCCGAATTTATAACTTGCAGAAAGTGTGACGCCTCGTCGGTCCATGTCGAAGTAGGAATATTGTTCACCTCGAAGCAGGCTTTGTTGTTTGTATATGTAGGTGTCTAAAATGTCATTAAAGGACAATGTTACGTTCAAAGCCTTCTTGAACAATGTTTTATTGACTTGGAAGTATAGATTACACAGCCTTTCGTTGATAACAGTTTTTCCTGAACAGGCTGTTGAAGCATCAAGGTTCACCGCGATTGTCCAATCCTTTGGCAGTTCTATGGTATTGGCAATCATCCCCCTAAAACGAGGTTTATCGTTAATTACGGCCACTCCGTCAACCTCAAAGACATAACAGTTTTGATTATAAGACAAATCAAAATAAAGAAACCACCAAGAAGTGGGCGAAAAATTGGCCCAAACATTTGCCGAATAGCTGTTATAAGGATTTCCATTATACCACCTTCCTTCCAATACGTTGGGATTGGCAGCACTCGTTTGGAAATACTGTATGATTGGATTTACAATGCGATTATAATAAACACTGGCACCAATACCTAATGGGAACGACACCGAGAGCGAAAAATTGTGGGAGAAAGAGTTGGTTAGTGTCGGCTCGCCCATGTTGTTTGCCAGCGAGTCCATGACCGAATACGATGGATTCAGAGCGGTGAAAGACGGTCTTGTCACCGTTTTCGAATAGGAGGCTCTGATGCTGTAAGATTCAGCTGGTATGAATTGAATGTTCAATCGAGGATATAGTCCTTGTTCTATGAAATCGAGCTGTGTGATTCCGTTTTCCGAGTTGGACCGGTGCATACGCTCACCCCTTAACCCGGCAATGACGGACCATCTTTCCGACAAAGTCCATAATCCTTCTACATAACCTGAAATGTTGCGCTCGTCACTTTCATAATCGTTTCTGTAGTCGGTGAATCCGGACAATTCCACTAGGTTTTTCACGAAAATACCATAACATTTGGAGCCAATGTTCAACTTGAATTTTTTACCCAAGGGCAGGCTGTAGTCCAATTTTCCAATCAAAACATCACTAGAGCCTGTGTTGGAGTTGGTGTTCAACACATAATCCAAGTAATTGCCTCCAAGGGGGATGTTCCTAAGCGTGTCGCGATTGTCATTATCAGAATGTGTGTAATCAAAAGTTGCCGTCAATTTCTGCCCCTTTTTGTTGATATCCCAATTATAGTACAGCGTGCTGTAATACATGTTATTATGGCCTTTTGCCCCGCTTGGCGTGTGAAAATCGGAAGCATCGGGAGATTCGTTATGAACCACTTTGTCCAACACATTACGCATTGAAGCGATTCGCGCGTTTCCTTGCCATCCTATAGAATGGCGCGGCGATATGGCGTATTCTGCACTTGCCCTCAAATTGTGGCTGTTGCCATAATGGAGATTATCGGTATAATCGGTATGAATCAAATATCCATTTGATCCTTTATAATGTGAGCGTTCAATGGGTCGCGTTCGGCTTTCATTCAGTCCGTAATAGATATTTCCAGAAAACTTGTTCTTCAAGAAATTGACATCCACGAATCCTTTTTCGTTCCAATCCCGATGCCTTGACAGGTCACCTCCTATCCTGACGTTGTAAAAGTCGCTCCTGCGGAGGGTTGTAATCTTGATTACCGCAACTGCATCCGCATCATACTTGGCTGAAGGGGTGTCGATTACGTCAACTGATTTGATGAATTGAGGATCAAGGCTTTCGACCTCCGACAGAGACTGCACCCGATGGTTGTTGATATAAATGATGGGTGTTCCCTTTCCAAGCACTGAGATGCTTCCCAACGGGTCAACCCAAACTCCGGGTGTCAGGCGCAGCATTTCCATGCCGTTGATAGTATTGGCGAGAATAGATTTCTCCACCTCAACCACAATGCGGTCTGGCAAGTTGGTAATCAACGGCTTCTTGGCCACAATACTGACCTCGTTGAGCATTTTTGCCTCGCTATTCATTGTGATATTGCCAACTTCTCCCTTAGGAGATTTAATCCAACATGGTTCATAACCGATAAAAGTGATTTTCAGTAGATTGCAGGCTAAATCAAGCATAAATCGGCCATCATTATCGGTAGTCACGCCGTCCAAAAAGGTGCTGTCGGGCAGGTGCATCGCCACAACGGAGGCGTAGGGAATGGGGTTGCCTTTTTCGTCAACTACTCGACCACTGATGTTTTGGGCTTGAAATGTTATGGGCAATAAGACGCATAACACTAATGGCAACAATCTCAATGTTTTTGTAAATGGATTTATCATTGGTGCTCTATTTACTGTATTCTTTTTGCTGTTTTATCTCATAATATGTTTCAAGATTCCGCTCGATGTTGTTTTTAAGCGGTGTACACAAATCTGTGGTTATACCGTCTTTGTTGCGTCGAAGCCGCCTCACGGTACAGCCTCCGTCACAAACAGGCAACAAGACACACTCCTTGCATTCTTTGTCGTCATACATGCTACTGCCCACCAAATAATCGGCTAGGAGAGATTCGTTAATTGTTTTTATGCCTTTCACGGTGCCTATTGCTCTTTCTTTGTTCCCTATGTCAACCCAACACTTGTACAAGTAGCCATCAGCATCCACAACATAAGTATTCAGTGCCGTGGCACAGCAGCCTCCTTTCTGTAAATGTGGATAGAAGCTCGTGGTGAATACACCTTTTTTATGCATATTGTAAAAGAAGTCACTCACCTCTTGTCGGTTGAGCAACACGCAATTCTTTTCATAGTCGGTGATGAATCCAGGATAGGGGTGGATGTTTGCGCAATGTTGCCGGATAGTTGCTACCGCCTCGCACACTTTCTCAAACTCATCCACCGTTTCGGGGCTGACGTGTATGCGCAAGTTTACCAGCACTTTTGGGAAAGCTTTGGCAAAAGCCTCCATGTTGCGGACCACCACATCGTAAGTCCCTTGCCCAGGCTTATGGTAAAGGCGAAGTTGGTTGTGTGTTTCGCGGGTGCCATCAAGGGTGATTTGCACGTCGCGAATAGGATACTTCTCAAAAAACGTGTATTTTAGCTCGTCAAGCAAATAGCCGTTGGTGATTAGCGATTGATGGACGATTTCCTTGTCCTCAATTGAAGCATGAAGCTTGTCCATAAGCCTTTGCATTCCTTTAAAGTTCAGCAAAGGTTCACCGCCGTACCATGAAACGAAAACCGCTTTGGCCAAACGGTGTGCTTTTGCAAATTCCACAAGGTTGTCTTCTGTTTCCTCCGTCATGTATAATTTTGGCTTGCTTTCCTCGTAGCAATAGGTGCATCGGAAGTTGCAGTCCATTGTTGGGGCAACTGTAAGCACAATTTGTGACTGGTTAAATGCCGACAAGTAATGTTGCAACTTCTGTATGTTCACAAATTCCTTGTCGGCATCTTCGGTTACTATCACTCTCAAGCGCCGCAATGTTTCAAGTTCCTCATCGGAGAATAGCTGGCTGATGGTTTCGGGTGCTTTTTTTGCATTCTGAAGCGCGGCCAACAAGCTGTCGGCTATCTCGGCAAAACTATTGCTGCGGGCATTGTAAAGCAATGGAATCCCTGTTGACGAGCGAAAAAAGAAGGTGTATTTTGAAACCGTTTCCATTATTCGCTGGCAGTTATCAATTAATAAAAAAAGAAGGGCAGGAAATCACACCGCATCCAAAATCCTCACATTCAAACGACTTGCATGTTAAATTACAGATATATTCGTCGCAGCATAGATAAGAACAATTGAATTTCCTGCAATCACCTTTTGTGGGCCCGAAACCTCCCGCAATGGCATTCAGTTCAAACTCGTTGAAGGAATCAGATTCTTCAATGACATTAATGATTCTTGAAGTTGTTTTCATTTGATTTGAATTTTAGTTGTTAGACATAGATTGAATTTAAAGCGTTTTTCTATTCGTTTGAGATACAAGTAACTTTGTGGCAAGTTACTACTTCGCATTCAAATTCCATGCACGATGACGACACTGTGGTGCATGTGTATTCGATGCAAAGATTCGTCCCGCATCTGAATCGATTGCATTGGTCAAAAGGATCATATCCTCCAACAATTGCCTCAAGTTCAAATTCGCTAAAGGCATCCATTTCTTCAATGATGGTTATAATTCGGTTTTCCATAGTATTGTTTTTTGGTATGAATAATAGTTTTTCAATTATTTTTTCCGATGTAGCTTTGCTTTCGTCAGGCAAAATTATTGTCTTTGGAAATTGTGTCAATAAAGTTACAGTTTTGTTTTTGGCTTTTACAAAATATTCTCCATCGATTGCTTATAACTCGTTGGATACCATAGATAAAGTAATCAGGATTTACAACCTTTCAAGCTTAAGATTCCAACAGGAATAAGCCATTTACAACTGTTTTTTCAAATCTCCAGGCTCAAAACCCAACTTCTTGCGGAGCTCGCTGCGGCTCTTGTTGACGGAATAGACGCTCAGGCCGAGCAACTCGCCCATCTCCGTGTTGGTGATATCGCTGCACGAGAGAAGGCAAACTTTGGAATCTGTATCGTTCAAGTTAGGATAAAGCTCGCCGATTTTCGCCTGTAGGCCAGGATAGGCACTCTCGATGACTGACACGGCAGCCTCGAAGGCCGTTTCCTTGCCGTTCATCACCTGCCGCACTAAAGGATTCCACTCCTTCTTAGGGTCGTTGGCTCGCTTTTCAGCACGTTGGGCTGTAAGAATCAAGCGAAGTCGAGATGTAATCTCTTGATTGACAAACGAGTTGCTATCGAATGCATGCTTTTCTTTTTCGGCGTTACTTATCTCGGTTTCTAGCTTTGCCACTAGTTCTTCTGCTATTGGCTTGCGTTTCCGCAAAAACAGCAGGATACCTATTATTAGAAAGAGTACAGCCAAAGCAATCATGCAGAAAACCAATACTTTATGCTGCTCTTGAATCTGTGTGGCATCCATTGCATTCCGAATGGCCAAATACTTTGTCCTTTGCCGTTGACGGTTATATTGTTTTAGAGAATAATGCTCACTACATTTGCGATCTGTCTCCCAACGCATAGGCGACAATGGAAAAAGATCGTGTTGTCGTCCGTATGAGTTATACATCTTGATTCCAGAAACTTGATATTTCTCGTTGGTTTTTTTTGATTTATTCCATATATCCAAATAATAATTACAAGAATCATCATAAATAGGCTCGATTTTATGCAAAAGATTATGATCCCTGAACAATTTTCGAATAGCGTCTGCCTGGGTTGCCAGTTTCAATCCGTCACCCTCTACGTTTAGTTGTTTTAATACCTTAATCCCTTCGTCTCTTTGGTCAAGGGTCTTGTTGCCTAACATCATTCCATAGTTGAACAAGGCCCGCCAAACGGCATCGTCATTACTGCTTTCGGTTGCAAAATCAAGGCATTGGGCATAACATTCTGTTGCCTTGTCATATTCATTCAAGAAGCAATAATTCAAGCATAACATATTCTGCACATAAGCCTTCTCATATAAACGCTTGCCAAAATACAAATCAGCAGAATCCAAAACAGTTGTGGCTTCTTTGTATTGCTCGTTTTGATACAACAATCTTCCTGTTTGATAAAGGGCGCGTGCTGTTGTAAGGCTGTCATTGGCCAAAAGGCCGTAACGCACAGATTCTCTAAAAGATGGCAGTGCTATGCTGTCAGCAAATATCTCCTGCAAGTCATAGCCTTTATAAAGTGCGGCCAAGGCGGCCTTCTCAGGATGGTCGTGCGAGGCGAAATAGGCAGGAGCGCGGTCAAGGTCGGGCGAGAGGTAGATTTGGTTCATTATCTTGTCCAACATGAGGTTGCCGTTGGGTTCGGTAGGGTCGGTGGCATCACGGTCGTCACCGTAAATCGCCCGTCCTTGCAGCAAGGATATCTCCATGCGTTCGGCTTCGCTGAAATAGACTTCCATATGCATTACGCTGTCTATCAAGTGCAAGGCACTATCGGGATAGGTTTCCACTATACTTTCGGCTTGGTGGAGCAGCTTTTTGGCTTCGCGATTGGGTTGGCTACAGGCTGCGAACAACAATAGACAGCAAAATAATAAAGGTTTGGTTTTCATAAGGCAAAACTACAAAATTGTTTGTTTCCTGCAAAACTACTGTATTGAAAAACACCGTTTGTCGAATTACCGTTTTTACTTTGTTTTTTACAAACTATTTCCCGAATCTAAAATGTAAAGAAATGAATTTCAAAATGATATGAAAACCTTTTTACAAACTGGTTGTATCATAGTTACAGTAGAGACGCGCCATGGCATATCTCTACAAAAACGATTATAAACTATGTTTACTCGTAAAACCGATTCTCTTTCATATGAACAAATGCCTTCTCCGGCATGAAATGCCTGACATCGCGCCCTTCCTTGACGCATTGGCGGATGAAGGTGGACGAAATCTCCAGAATCGGGGTCTTTAGCACCGTGACCGAGGGATAATTGATGAGCTCGCCGCCATCGTAGCCCTCACGCGGAAAGACTAACAGCTCATAATTGTCAAGAATCTTCTGATATTCGCGCCAGTTTTTAAAGTTTTGCAGGCTGTCCATGCCGCAGATGAAGACAAACTCGCAGTCAGGGTGCTTCTCCGAGAGTGCTGTTAAGGTATTAATGGTGTAAGAAGGGGTAGGGAGGTGCATTTCAATGTCGCTGACATGAAAACGCGGGTCGTCGCCGAGGGCGAGCTGCACCATCTTGAGGCGCTCATCGTCATCAAGCAAATCCTCCTTTTTCTTCAAAGGATTCTGTGGTGTGATCACAAACCATAGCTCGTCCAAGTCGGAGAACTCGACCAAATAGTTGGCCAGCATCACATGACCGTGATGGATGGGGTTGAACGAGCCGGAGTAAATGCCTACTTTTTTCATGATACGATGTGAAACGGCCCTTCGATGCTTCGACTTTGCTCAGCAACCTCGGGCTCAGGGACCTTTGCAAGACTTATTTTATTAAGCTTCAAGGAAGGCTTGCACCACTTCAAGGATCTCGCGCTTGGCGGTCTCGAGGTCGTCGTTGATGATGGTGCGGTCGAACTTGCCTTGGGCAAACTCGGTCTCCCACTCAGCCTTAGACACGCGGTTCTCGATTTCTTCCATCGAGTCGGTACCACGATTGATAAGACGTTGACGAAGCACTTCAACAGATGGTGCTTGGATGAAGACCGAAAGGGCTTGGTCGCCATAGTGCTTCTTGATGTTCACGCCTCCACACACATCCACATCGAAGGCCACATGCTTGCCCTCTTCCTGCATCTGTGCGACCACGGAGAGCAAAGTGCCGTAGCAACGGCCGGGATAGACCTCTTCCCACTCAAGGAACTCGCCATTCTCGACGCGCTGCTTGAACTCGTCCATCGACAAGAAATAATACTCGCGGCCATTCACCTCCTCGCCGCGAGGCGGACGAGTGGTGGCCGAAACCGAGAAAGCCATCTCAGGGATGTTGGCCATGACATGATTGAGCAAGGTGGTCTTGCCCGAGCCCGAAGGGGCACTGAAAATTAGAAGTTTTCCTTTCATAGTAGTTTTTTATTGCTCTTCTGGCTTCTGGCCTTTGGCTTCAGGCAGTCTCATGATTGAAAAGAAGTCTTTACTTCTGTTGGGATTGCCAGCTGCCAATAGCCAGTAGCCAGTGGCCATTACAAAATGTTACACACCTGTTCTTTGATTTTCTCCAACTCGTCCTTCATCTTGACGACAATCTTCTGGATGTTCACCTCGTTGGCTTTCGAGCCTAAGGTGTTGATCTCGCGCCCCATCTCTTGGGCAATGAAGCCGAGTTTCTTACCCGCTTGGTCGTCGTCGCAGCTCTCATTGAAATAGTTGCAATGCTGGCGCAGGCGCACTTTCTCCTCGGTGATATCGAGCTTCTCAAGATAATAGATGAGTTCTTGTTCGAAGCGGTTTTCGTCGTATTGTCCAGCGGTGGTCAGCTCGCTTAGGTTTTTCGTGATGCGTTGCTTGATGACTTCGTGGCGACTCTTCTCATAGGGCTCCACTTGTCCGAGCAGGTCGAGAATCAGTTCCACGCGGTGCAACAGGTCTTTTTTCAAAGTGTTGCCTTCTTGGATGCGGAAGCCATCGACGATGTCCAAGGCTTGGTCGAGGATCTCAGCCACTTTGGCGACAAAAGCTTCGTCATAATTCTCAACGGGCACATTAAAAATGCCTGGCATACGGAAGAGGATGGAAGCCATGTCGTCGGCAGGAGCCACGTTCAAGGCAACTGAAATGGCCTCAATCTGGTCTTTGTAAGCCTTCACGATGTCTTGGTCGATATGGTAGGTCTGGCTTAGGTCGGTGTCGGTGATGGTGATGACCACGTCCACCTTGCCGCGTTGCAGCTTGGTACCGATTCTGTTGCGGAAATCCAGTTCGGCGAAACGCAACTCGTTGGGTAGCTTCACTTGAAGGTCCAACTGCTTGCTGTTAAGGGTCTTGACTTCGACAGATATCTTTTTTGCATTATAGGTTTGCTCGGCGATGCCGTAACCTGTCATGGAACGAATCATAAATCTTGTATTTGTTGATAAAGCTTATTGTTGGACAAATCCCCAAGGCTTTCTGTAGAGGTCTTTTTGAGTGCCAGCCGAGATTTGGATATCTTTAGTTATGTTGATTCTTGAAGAGAAAATGCCGTAACCACCCGATACATTGGTATAGTCTGGAACGGTCTGCGAGAATCCTGACTGTGAATTTACTTGTATGTAATTGTAAAGTTCGTTGGCGCCAGCTGACAATTTGATCTGAATGGGGTATTTGTCGAAGGAGCGTACCACATTGGGATGGTTCACATCGTAAACCGTGTCAGCTCCAATGGCATCTTCCAAAAGGTTAAACAGGATGTTTTCACTATAGGTGAAGAAGAACAAACCGTTTTCGGTGTTTAGCTCCTCAATGCTCTTTGAGCCGCATGAATACGATACTTGTTTATCCACCATTGGGCCGCCATTAATGGATTCGTGATAGTTAAAGAAGAATTCCAGGTCATAGAATACGGCATTGTCGGCAGAAGTGAACTTGATTTTGCTTGACTTTTCGCTTGGCTCGGATGTGAAATGGAGGGAATAAGTCGCAATTTTGAATTCCTCGCCTCCTACGATACTCGTCTCAGCGGAAATGGTGTCATTGTCCTTAAATACAAAAAGCCTGTATTTATAATTCGTATGACCGTTGTTGTTGGCAAATTTGTCCTTGTCAGTAGTGAAATACACTTTTTGGTCGGGCGAGTAGAATATGCCTTCTTGCTTGTTTCGAATGGTTATCGTATCAAGTTTCAGAGTGTCGCCAGTGGGATGGTATGTATTGCCATAGCCTTGCTTGTATTCAACAATATAGGCATTCAATTTGCCAGGATAGTTGCAGGAGTCGGCGATAAGAGCCACGTTAAGGGCGTTGATGTGGCTTTCATTGCTGCCAGAGAAAGCCCTGTTAATTCTCACGTAGTTGGTGTCTTCTGAGGTGTTGAGAAGGCCATAAATTACGGGAATGTCCTTGTAGTTTGCATAAAGATCAACGTCCGTGCTGCATGCGTTGAAGCCTACGAGACCTGCTACCAAGGATAGGTAAACAAATAGTTTCTTCATCGTTTGATTAGATTGTTTAGGAACTGCAAAATTAGCAATTTTTCAGTAAGCATGGCCAAATTAGGTAATTATTGTTCCTTGAAGCCCCAGGGAGATATGCCGAAAAGCTCTCTTTTGGTATTTGCAGAAAGATTTGCCACCCTTTCGATTTTTGTGCGTGATGAAAAAAGACCGTAGCCGCCTTCGATGTTGGTGTAGGTTGTGACGAGCGACATAGGACTGTTGGCTTGAACTTGGCTGGCTATATAATAGTATGCGAGATCGTCGCTGGCGGCACTGATGGAAATGACAAAGTCATCGGTGTAGCGGATAACATTGGGGTGATTGGGGTCAACAATGGTGTCCCCGCCGATGGCGTAGGCGAGGGCTTCGAAAAGCCAGTTTTCGGAGTATTCTAGATAATAGCAGTTGCCGGTTCCTTCAAGCTTGTGAAACTCATCGATGGTTCTCGTTCCAAAAGAACGATTGATGCTTTTTTTCTTTGTCCCTTGTCCGGCCTTTTGTTCGAGGTAATTGAACTGGAACGAGACTTCGTAAAGGGAGGCAAAACCGTCTGCCTTGAATATGATCTTCCTCACGTTATTTGTATGAGCCATCTGAAAGCCCACACCTCCTGTCAAAATGGAGAATTCCTCGTTACCGACCATGCCCGTCTTTGCAGTGAGCGAGTCCCCATCGGGTTTGACTACAACAAGACGGTATTTGTATTTGACCCCGTTCTTACCCGTGTTGAAAGGTTCGGTGGTATAATAGAAGGTTTGGTCGGGGGCATAGAAAACCCCCGCCTCCTTCCCGTGAAGTGTTATCGTATCCAATGCTATAATGCGGCCTGTAGGTTCGTAATAGCTGTCGTGAGTGCTTTTCAACTCGACGATGTGGGCGTCCAACTTGCCTGGATAGTTACTGGAGTCGGCAATCAGCGCCACGTCGTTGGCATTAATGAAGTTATCGTTGGAGCCGCAAAATGCACGAGTGATTTTGACGTAATTGGTGTCTGACTTTGGATTGAGCATGGCATAAATGATGGGAACATCTTTGTATTCGGCATATAAATCCACCTTTGTGCTGCATGAGTCCAATACCAAAACAAAACAATATAAAGTGAGAATAAAACGTATAATTTTCATATTGAAACAATTTTATTGATACGGCAAAAGTAGTGTTTTTCCCTTTCTCTGCATATTATTATGCAATTATTTCTATTTTTGTCCTCAAAATAATTCAAACAATATGAAAAGAAGAATAGCTTTACTCACTATGTGTCTCCTTTCGGCCTTCACGGTAAAGGCTCAAGTGGAATACCTCTACGACTTCAATAGCCTCACTGAAGGCTCGCAAAACCTCAACGGTCAGGATGGTTGGATGACGCATTACCAGACTGCCACCTCATCGCAGGACTTCGACGTCAGCTATGTCTGTGGCTCCGACATGGCCCCTGATGAATCCATGGCCATTTGGTATCCCTATGGTGGTTCGGGTGTAGGTCGCACGGCTACACGCAAGGCCTCGTCCAACTTCAACTTCAGCTTCCAAAGTGGTGGCATCATGGACCTTGAGATCGATATGAACCGCACATGGTGGGGCTCCTTCTTCGGTGTGGGCTTCGATAGTGATGGCGATGGCCACATCCTGCCTGGCATGACCGACCCCGATGGAGGCGTCTACCTCTTCATCAAGAGCCAAGGCGACAGTGGCCACGCCAAGGTGTGCCTGCCCGATGGCTCCAACATCCCCTTTGACTACGAGGATGGCGGTTGGACCCGTTACAAGATGTCGTTCGATTTTACCGCATACGACGGCGCAGGTGCAGTGACGGTTTTTGTCAAGCCTGGCTGCGAAGGCGAATGGATTCAGATGGCGGGATGCACCAACGTCTGCATGAACCTTACACCTGGCAGCAGCGACAAGAATGACTACCAAGTGTGGGACGGTGTCTTCTTCCACTCGCAGGGCGGCACGGGCGGTTTCGACAATCTCCTCGTGCGCCAGCAACCCGATGGTAATGCCCAACTCATCGAGATGGCGGATATTCCCAATCAATTGATTTTCAATAATCCAATTACCTTAGAAGCAACAGCTTCGTCGGGACTGCCCGTCAGCTTCGAGATGATGGAAGGCCCAGCCAGCATCAGTGGCAATGTGCTCACCTTGTCGGGTGAGACGGGTGTGGTCAAGTTCAAGGCCACGCAAGCCGGCAACGCCGACTGGCTGCCAGCCCCTGATGTGGTGAAGACTTTCGAGGTGGTCGATCCATACGAATATGACCCTGTAGTGACCATCCGTCGTCCCTATGATAATACAGAAGTCTATATGAACAATACCCGTCATCCAATAATGATTGTGGTTTCGGCCTACATCGACCATCCCGAGGTGATCAAGTTCACCGAAGTCAAAGCCACCATTAATGGAGAAGACATCCTCCTTAAAACAGATTATCCCGACGACCCTGACAATGGCTATTATTACGGCTTGTGGAAACCCAATGAATTTGCCGGTTTTGATATGACGGTCAGCGTCACCCAATCAGGTGGAAAGGTCACCACGGTTGCCAATTATTTTGAAGTTCATACCATGTCCTCCCCTGGCGATGTCATAGACGTTGTCACTATGAATGGCGATTTAACTTGCACCCCGTCTCAACACAGTGCTCGTGGCGAGTATGTATTTCCATCGCATTTGGGCTATTTCAATAACATCATGGCGCATTTTGAGTATAATTGCGTGAATGGCAACTGCGACACCTACGACCGCATAGGTGGAGTGAAAATTCGCAACTACCGTGGCGAGTGGATAGAGCTGTTTCGCTATATCACACCCTTTGGCACGCAGTGCCAAGACGATGTGGATGTAAGTGATTATACATCTATGTTGCAAGGTTTGGTGGAGATGGAGTATTATTTGGAGCTATGGAATGGTAGTGGGTCCAATCCTAACCTGATTTTCAGCTTCACTAAGGGTACGCCCGACTACCTCTACGCCGATGTGGATGAAATCTGGTTTGGTACCTTCGCTTTTGGCGACTATGCTAACCAACAACCCGTTCCCGTTGTAGATTATTCTTTCAGCGACCAAGCGCAGACAGCCAAGTTGAAGATTACCACCACCGGCCATAACTGGAGTAGTGGCGTCAATAATAGTTTCAATACGGGTAACGCCGCCGAGTTTTACGATGCCACGCATCACATCTTCGTGAATGGACAAAACAAATACGACCAGCACCTGTGGCGTACCTGCTCGCCCAATCCAGCAGGCTGCCAGCCGCAAAACGGTACATGGCCACATAATAGGTCTGGTTGGTGCCCTGGTAGCATCGGCATGGTGTGGGACTTCGACCTGACGGAGTATCTCGCCACCGGCCGAGCTGAGCTGTTCTACCAGTTTGACCCGACCTATCTCGACTACTGCCACCCCAACCACCCCGACTGCGTCGATGGCGTGACTTGCACCGAATGTGCCGCGCCCGACAATCCGGTGTTGCGCGTGGCGGGCAAGGTCGTCACTTTCAGTAACGATGAGAATATGATGGTGAACGTCCATGAAGCTCACGTAGCCCCTGCTTTCACAGTTGAGATTTATCCCAATCCCGCCAAGGGGCAATTCACCCTCCGCACCGACTATGACAAAGGCGCAGTCAGCGTGATGATGCTCAACATGTACGGACAGATGGTGATGTTTTTCACTGTGGAAGGCCAACGCACCATCGACGTTAGCCATCTTCCCGCTGGCGTCTATACCTTGCAGATGCTCGGTGGTAGCTTGGTGACAAAGAAAATCATTGTGGAATAATTATTGTATAACCATTGGTAGAGACGGTGTGCACACCGTCTCTACATCAAAACCTTGTTGATATGAGAAAACACCTTTTAATTGCCCTCATCCTGCTCCTGGCCCTGCCGAGCATGGCGCAAGAGGCTACCGTTAGATCCAAAAGGGTCAAAGTTCATCATGGCAACGCCAGCTTGACTGTGACCACGCCACGTAACTTGAACGCTCGTTTATGGCTCTATGTCGACGACGTGCTGCAAAACGAGCAGTCCGTCCGTTCCATTTGCATTCGCAACCTTGGCGAGAACAGCTATTATGTTCGCGTAGAACTTGACAACGCGCTGCAAAACTGTGTGGGTCAGTTTGTTGATCTTCGCCAATCACAAACCCTAGCAGTCGTCAGTTCTGGCAAATGGTATGGTTTGGAACCTTCTAATATCAACATTCGGCCTGAACTGACCATGGATTTGAAAACTGGACAAGCCGAGCCTTCAATTGTGCCTCCTGTGCCTCCCGCGCCTCCTGTACCAGTCATCCCATACGCTATGAATCCTCAGGATTATGAAGAAGCATATCAACTGATTTCTAAAGAATCATTCGACAGCTCAAAGCTGACTCTCGCCGAGCAGGTGGTGTCGGCCAACCCGATGTCGGCAAGCCAAATTCTTGGCATCTGCAAGCTGTTCGCCTTCGAGAGCAACAAGTTGGAGTTCGCCAAATTTGCCTATGAGTTTTGTGTGGATCGAAACAAGTATTATTTGCTGAACGAGGCTTTTACTTACGAATCCTCAAAACGCGAATTGAACGAGTTTATCAAGGGTTTCTGAGTTCCTGTTGGAATACAAAAAAAGGTCGCAGTGATGCGACCTTTTTTATGGATATAATGTGCTTATTAGTGAATCCTATAACGGACGCTGAAAGCGACACCGTAGCCGAAGCCATTGTAGGCACAAGCGGGATCCATGAGAAAGTCATATAAAGGACGACCGTCAAGAGACAATTGAATCGGCACATTTTGTGGATCCCATTCCGCACCACCTTGCACACCAGCGGCTAGACCGAAGCCATGGTTTCTGCAGTGACCAGTATTCACGCAGGGACCAATGAACCAATGGAAGTCGCCAGCGATGGGGAATACCCAATGATAGGCGGCTGCCAGGTTGATGTAATTGTCAGTGTTGTGGCTGAAACCAAGGTCCAGCTCCAAACGATTAGAGCCAAGGTAGTGTTGATAGGAGAGTTCAGCACCATAACCCTTACCGCCACCAAAGCGGCCGCCGATGTTCTGTGCATTGGCAGCAAAGGACAAGCCTAAGACTGCGACCAAGACAAGCAATAATTTCTTCATAGTTGTTAGGTTTTAATGAATAAATAGGTAAGTTGTTCTTAGATTTATAGGGCAAAAATAGGAAAAATAACAGGAAAGCAACTCTTTTCTCCTATTATTCCTCATACAGCACGTGGAGCAGCACGTTACCTACCATGCCAAGGGTGTTCTTGTCAATGTGTTCCAAGTTGTCGTTCAAGGTGTGCCACACATCAGGAAAACATTCGTTGCTGCTTTCGGGTTGCAAGTCGATGATGTCGATGGTGGGGATTCCCGCGATTTCATTCATCGGGATGTGGTCGTCGCTGATGGGCGATCCCAATTCGTTGTTGAAGTAGGGACGGTAGCCCAAGTCGTAGGCCATGCGCCAAACCTTGTTGCTCACTGTGACGGCATAACCTTGCGAATAATACTCTTTTGGGAAGTTGGGGTTACTTCCGCCCACCATGTCTAAAAGGATGCCGTAGTAAGCTTTGTAACCATACACGTGCGGGTGCTTGGACCAATATTGCGAACCCAATGCCCAATAGTTGACTTCTTCGCTGTAGTATTTCTCAGCTTCTTCCGCGTGGGGGCCGTAGTCCTCAAGGTCGAAAAGGATGATGTCGATTCCAAGTTTTTCAGGCAAAGCTTGGGCCTTGAAGAGACGGGCGCATTCAAGCAATACGCCTACGCCGCTAGCACCGTCGTTGGCACCATCGATGGGCGTGTGGATGTTGGCCTCATCGGGGTCGTGGTCGGCGTATGGGCGTGAGTCCCAGTGGGCGCAGAGCACGATGCGCTTCTTGGCTTCAGGATTGAAAACACCTACGATGTTTTGTCCGTCGATGCCCTTACCGTTGAAAAGCTTGGCACGGAAATCTTGCACAATGACCGTGTCGGCAAATTCGCCCAATTTAGCCGTAAGCCATTCTGCACATTGGGCATGGGCATCGGTTTCGGGCACACGAGGTCCAAACTGGGTTTGTTTGGCCACAAACTGATAGGCTGAATCGGCATTGAAGTTGGGTACGGCGACAGTCTTCTTGGGCTCTGGTTTGCTGTTGGGGTCTACTTTGGGTTTTTCGGTGCAAGCGGCTAATAGAAGGGCCGCAGCTATGGTGAATAGGATTTGATTTTTCATTTTGAAAGGTTTTAGGCTGCAAAAGTACAATTTTTCTGCATTCAGATTCATTCCACAGCCAGCTTTGTCCATTTCAGGTTGGGCTCGTAGGGCTCTCCCAATGAGTTTTCCAACTTTATCCCTTCTTTTCTCGATATTTCCTTTCCGTTCAAGGTGTAGCTGCTTTCAACATAGCCCTCTTCCTGTTCATCCCATTCCGATACTGCCATAAGGTAGGTTTTTTGGCTGCTTTCGTTCAAAATGACATATACTCCTGACATACATAAGGCACCACAACTACCGGTATGGCCTACGGCATTCTTGTAGAACGACAAAAAACGCATACCGTTCTCCCCGGCGAGCAAATCGATAGTCAAGGCAATGGCATAGACCGCACGAAATTCCTCGTTGTCTGATTGCAAAACCAACTCGGGGTTGCCATCATTATCAATGTCCGTCATAGCATATTGAGTGAACGGATGGCGTTCGTCACCGAAATAGTCCGCGTTGAATTGTGCTTGGCAGTTGTCCAACCGGTCGATGGTGATTCGCGGATTTGAAGGTTTCATCCCGTCCCAACCGTATGTGTGCTCGATAGTGATGCTTCCGAAGTACTCGTTGATGACAAGGTTTTTGCCGACATGGGGCAGCAAAACCCTGTAGCGATAACCAGGAAATGAAGGAGTGAACAGGTCGTTAAGGCTCTTTTCAGGGGTGAGGGTATTCGTTTTTAGGTCGTAATCATAGAAGCAAAGCACCACCAGCTCTGATGGGGTCATTCGGGAAATGGTCACGGCAAAGAGCTTGTGGCCGTTTTTCCGGTTCCAAACGCATGCGTCCAGGATTTCGTCCGACTCGGCATCGGGGTCGTCTTCCGAGTATTTCACATAGCCGTTTTTCAGGTCGATCACCTTATCGGTGTTGTCGTATTCCTCATCCGACACTGCGAACTTGATCAACTCCCTGCCTGAATAGGTGGGCCAAACCTGCTGAAAAGCACTTACCAGCTCTAGGATATTTGCAGGCGAGGCGTCTTCCACATTGATGTTCTTCGATTGCCAATGGTCACGAATTTGTTCGAGGGTCACGTTGCTTTGGGCTGAAAGGCCTATGGCAAAGGCCATCATGGTGAGAAAAAGGAAGCATTTTTTCATGGTGATATTTCTTTAAATAAAGTCCAAAATATGAATTATGGGGACAAAAATAGGAAAAAAGCAAATGATGCAAACGGGAAGAGCCGAGTTTTTAGGGATGGGCTTTTTTAGAATGCGTGGAATTTGTACCTTTGCACGGTTTCAAATCAAATAGAAAAACTTTTGCAACCTTGATAAATTAAACCATGAGCAAGTCACCGATTATAGGCGTCACGCCACTTTGGGATGCGGAGCGCAAGAGCGTTTGGATGCTGCCGGATTATCTGGACGGCATCAAGGCCGCTGGAGGCGTTCCTGTCGTCCTGTCTATTGAAATGTCAGAAGCTGACGCTGACCGCATTGTGGAAACCTGCGACGGTTTTCTGTTTACGGGCGGTCAGGATGTCGCACCAGAGCTTTATGGGATGAAGGATGCCACTGGAACCGTCGTTCCCAGCCCCGAACGCGACAAGTTGGAAACGCTGTTGCTGTCGAAGGCCCTACAAGCCGACAAGGCCATCCTTGGCATCTGCCGTGGACTACAATTCATCAATGCGTTTCTTGGCGGTACACTTTGGCAGGACCTTCCCTCGCAGCATCCTTCGGATATCGTCCACAGGCAGGACAAGCCCTACGTCAATCCCACGCATAAAGTCTCGCTGAGTGGCGACTTGCGTACGCTATTAGGCAAAGACACCCTTGAAGTGAACACGCTGCATCACCAAGCCATCAAAGACCTCGGCAAGGATTTGATCCCCCTGGCCGAGTCCCCCGACGGCCTCATCGAAGCGGTAAAAATGGTGGGCAAACGTTTTGTCTGTGCCGTGCAATGGCATCCTGAGTATATGTTCAAGACGGATGGTGATAGTTTGAGAGTGTTCTCTTGGTTTGTGAGACAGTGCGGATGAAGACGACACAATAAACAACGAAGCCACGCTATTTTGGCGTGGCTTCGTTGTTTTTCAATTGATGGTTTCAATACACGGCGTGGTCCAAAACAAGTTGCCTTTCAATCTTTTCGTCCGAGTTGATAGTAATAGGATTGATGCCACCATAGCCATCGAGTCCACCTCCATCCGTCAGTTTCCCGTTATACAATAAAAATATCGAGTAAGTGCCAGGAGCAAGATTGATTTCGTAGAAGCCTTTGGCGTTTGATGTGGTCTTGGCCACAAACGGTTTTGGCATTGCGTCAATAGGATAATTAACGGAAATACCGCTGCCGAAGTCAGAGAGCATGGTGTACTCGTAAACGTACACATCGCAAGCGACGGGTCTCTCGCCATGGTCGGCGTTTGCACCAGGCATCCAATCGCCGTAACGTTCTATTACAGTGCCATACACGCCTTGCATGATGGAAGGTTCTTTTTTACAGGCGGACATCAAAGTGATGACGCTCAATAACGCGAGGATAAAAACTGATTTTTTCATGTTATATAAGATTTAGTTTACGTTATCTTTAACGCTTAAAAGTCGTAATTATTTCGTTTAAAGGAATTTTTTCCTGAATTATTGGTTTTGGATGGCAATTGGGGACAATGGTGTATGGAGCGGAACACAGCCATTTTGGGATGCTATATTCATCTACTTTATACTTTCTTTATCGCAGTTTGTGAGGGCAAAAATAGGGAATGTTTGGAAAAATCACGGTTGTTTGGATAGCAATTTTTGTTTTTGTAACCAGCATTAAGTTAATGCGCATTAAATTAGCAACAAATCATTGTTAAGTTTTATGATAGGAAAAAGGGTTCAAGGTTTTTCGGACAAATTGGGCATAAACTACCAGAAATCGACAAGGTGGCTACCCTAGGCAAGGAATTGGCATAATATGATGTCCGTCAGATTGGATTGTGTATGGAGGATATGTGATTTGGGCATAGTATCATTATCATTGGTATTCATCGGATAAATAGAAATTATTACCTTGGATTTTTTCGATTTTTGCCGAATTATTACCTTAGATTTTTTCGATTTTTGGCAAATTATTACCTTGGATAATTTCATTTTTTATATCTTTGCAGCCGTAAATCAAGAAGTTGTATGTATTACAAAAGAATCATAGACCGTTACTTGAGCGAATGGGCAACTCGTCCCGTTCACAAGCCCATCTTGTTGCGTGGAGCACGACAGGTCGGCAAATCCACTGCCGTCAGACATTTAGGCGAGAGTTTCAAGTATTATGTGGAAATCAACCTTGAGAAGCAATTCAATTATATCGACCTGTTTAAGAAGGATTTGGATGTAACGCGTATAGTGCCTCAGATGGCAGCCATGTGCGGCACACCTATCGTACCCAATGAAACCTTGTTGTTTATCGATGAAATACAGGAAAGCCAAGAGGCCATTATGGCATTGCGTTATTTCAAGGAAGACATGCCCAACCTTCATGTCATTGCCGCAGGGTCGTTGCTTGAGTTTGTGCTCGACGAAATCCCGACCTTTGGTGTTGGGCGCATCCACTCCGTGTATATGTTCCCAATGACTTTTGACGAGTTTCTGCGGGCCAACGGCGAACAACTGTTATTGGAAGCACGCGGTCAGGCCAATATCGATGCACCTTTGCCAGCACCTCTCCATGAGAAAATGATTGGGTTGATGCGCACATTTATGTTGGTGGGTGGTATGCCTGAGTCTGTGGTCAAATGGGTGCAAACCCACGATTTTTTGCAGTGCCAAGAAGTGCAGGACGACATTATCACTGGTTACGAAGCCGACTTCCCAAAGTACAAGAAAAAAGTGGACCCACAACTGCTGATTGCCACGATGAAAAGCGCCGCAACCCAAGCCACCAAGAAATTCGTCTATTCCAGGGTGTCAGGAGAATACAAGACAGCGGAAGTGAAAAAAGCCCTTGACCTGCTTATCAAGGCGGGTGTTTTGGTACCCGTTACGCACTCCAGTGGCAACGGTTTGCCCTTAGGCGACGAGGCTGACGAAAGCATCCGTAAGATATTATTGCTCGACACAGGGCTGATGCTGAGACTGCTCAACATGACGATGGGTGATACGAGTGCCATCACTGCACAAATCCTTACTGCTACGGCTGCCGACTTAGTGAACAAAGGGCCTATGGCAGAGATGCTGGCAGGACTTGAACTGCTGCACTACCTCACCCCAAACCTGCACCACGATTTGTATTATTGGGTCAGGCAAGCCAAGAACTCTACCGCAGAGATTGACTACCTTCTTTCGCGGGACATGAAGGTTTTGCCTTTTGAAGTGAAGGCAGGCGTGCAGGGGGGCATGAAAAGCCTTTGGGACTTCATGCGTGAAAAGAAACTGGACCAAGCCGTCCGATGCTCATTAGAGAACTTCGGAAAGT
>Ga0247610_10000394_pt1 | contig 63217 bp, 51 predicted proteins | sample 174DNAGHGhighgp2_FD_193483 | JGI IMG/M metagenome (GOLD analysis project Ga0247610, IMG submission 193483) | Sheep rumen microbial communities from Palmerston North, Manawatu-Wanganui, New Zealand - 1742 DNA GHGhigh gp2 | ecosystem: Host-associated > Mammals > Digestive system > Stomach > Rumen...
TTCTGGAATGCCACAGGAAAGAGCCGCCGGAACCCAGTCTCTTCGAGTAGGGGGGCTTACCTTTTAAAACCGAAATCCGCAACGCCTGTTTATGGGCATTGCGGATAGGATAATTGGGATTAGAGGACTTTTAGCGGACACTAATAATAAAGTTAGCTTGCTAACATACATAGTTACGCTCATAACTATATATGTTACGTCAATAACTATATATGTTAGCGAGAAAAACATGGTTTTTTCTTACTTTTAATTCAATTTTTTGTTTGTCTGATTCTGGAATGCAAGAAAACTCGAACAAAAAATTGTCACGCTTTATGACAATCTTCTGCTAACACTTAATAATTAATAGCAACATGAAACACGTAAAATTTTTGGTGGTTTTGGTGAGCATGATGTTTTTCATGGCTGGATGCGAAGATGATAAGATTGTTACCGCAGACCAATTGCCTGCTGCTACCAAGGCCTATATTCAAACCAATCAGCCTGGTGCAAGTATCGTCTTTATCAAGAAAGATAAAGAAATGTTTTCCACGAAGTATCAAGTGCAATTAGACAATCGCGTGGAGATTGAGTTTGATGGCGATGGCCAAGTGATTGACATGGATATGAATGATTAGGTCTTGATAGCCTACTGGTTTATATCGCCATTTGAAAAATACCCGCCATTGCAAAGACTGTCACGTCAAAGCAATGGCGGGTAAATTTTATCTTTCAGTCAACAGACCTGTTGATTACTGAGCTTTCAATCCAATGTAGAACAGGTTGCCTACATCAGCTTTTTTAATCTCATGATTGCCAGCCTCAATGTCAACTGTCAGGATGCCGTTGGTTCCCGTGTACTTTTTTCCATCTACCAAAGCCGTGAAGTTGGTGTCTTGGCTACCGAACACGAGGGTGAGCGTCATCTTCGTGGTGGTGGTGAACTTGATGGAGGTTTTAGTCTCTAACTTCAGACATACGGAATAGGTCGTTCCGTTCACGGTAGCCGTACCCTTGCTGTTGGAGTAGCTGCCAACAACGGTGAAGGCGCTGTTAGATGCGGCATTGCCTTGGAAGTTACATTCCACGTCGGAAGAGATGGTAGTGCCTTGTTCTCCACCTTGTTCTCCTCCTTGCTCTCCACCTTCACCACCTTCGTTGCCGCCAGTTCCTTCACCGCCGGTGCCTTGCTGGTTAGCGTCTCCATAGATACCTACCAAGGTAGATTTGTATGCTTGGATGGCTTCCTTCAACTCGCTGATTACATCAGAGTAGGTGTCTTCGGTGGCATTGTTGAATGTCCAAGTAAAGTCACCGTGGTTCAGACGACCAGCACCGTAGTATCCAGCCAATTTGGCAGGTATGTCGGCAGCAGCATCAGGAGTATAGCTATACATCAGGCTGCTGTTGGTGTCGAAGTTGTCATACGTATGGTTGCCACTCAACGATTTCACGGTGCTTGGCACGGTCTCGTTTCTGCTCGTTGCCTCGTATGCATCGAAGTGAATCTTTGTGTCTATACCTAAGGAAGAAGCCGATTTCATCGAGCCCTTGGTGAGCATAGACGTGGCAGCGTAAGGCCAGTATGATGTCTGTGAACCCGTGATGACGTTGCCAAATGACTTCATGATGCCGCCTTCCTCACCGCTGAATGTGCCATAGTCGGCATTGTATGTATTGGTTCCTGCATACATATCGTTGCCTTGCAAGGATGAGAGCATCGGGAACTTACAATTACGGAAATAGTTGTTTTCTACGAATGCGCTACTGCCCGTCGTTACACCCACACCATACTTGGAGTTGCCATCAAAGTAGTTGTTCCATACGTGTACGGACATCGTGCGGATGCGTGGGTGGCGCGAATCGCTATGGTCAAACCAGTTGTGGTCGTAGCTGATGTAGTTCGGACCGCTCTCACTCTTCATTCCACAGAGAGAAGACTTGCCTGCATCCCAGAAGTGGCAGTAAGACACGGTGATGTATTGAGAGTCTGACTTGATGTCAACAGAACCGTCGCCCTTGGCTTGGTCGCTGTCGCTGCCAGGCTTGCCGTAGAAGATGTCGATGTGGTGAACCCATACGTTCTTGTTGTCGGAGTCAATAGAAATACCGTCGTCCATGAAGAGCATTACGGCAAAGTTGCGAAACTCTAAGCTACGTGCGCTATGTGCCAAGATACCAAAGCCCTTGATGGTGGCATCTTCGCCAATACCCTCGATGGTGACATTGATTTCGTTGCTCTTGTTGCTTTTGATTTGCAATCCTTCTGCTGAACTGCTGAATTTGTCCATGTCGCTGTCGTTGATGGTACCAATCAAGCGGAAGGCGATAGGTGTAGAATCGTAACCTTTCTGGTAAGCATCGAGGATGGCTTGGAATCCCGTGCAGGAGGTGGTTGCTCCCTTCTCGTTGGTTATCACGTCGCAGGTGATAGTCTTGGCGGTGTTGGCAGTCACGTAAAGCACGCGTGCTCCGCTCTTCAATGAACCATCGTTATTGTATGCACCTACGCCAGCCGTGCGGTTGAAGAATGCGAAGCCGTCGCGTTGGTAATTGATTACTTGCAAGTTGTTGGCGATACCGTTGGCAGAGAGTTCGTTGCCGTCGGCATCTACGCCCACTACCTTCATCGAATAAGTACCGGCAATCAATCCAACCATGTCGGCACGACCGTAGCTGCCATAGTTGCGAACCAGCGGACCGTCTATCTTGGTGTAAGTGCTGTACTTGCCACCTTTGATATATACGTTGTACGACTTGGCTTCGCTGATGGGAGTCCATTCAGCATAACAGCTCTCATGCCATCCCTTAGATTCGGTAATCTCGATACCATTGTTCACCGTCTCTCCTCCTATGCCACTGTCAGCCTTCTTGCTGAATCCGATGTGTTTCACGTTGCCGTAGTAAACATCGTTGGTACCATCACCATTCTGCAAGGAAACGGTAGCAGCCTTCTTGTCAATGCTCACGTTGGTGAGGTTCTTGGTATTGTAATACTTGATGTCGCCCGTGGTGAGTTGCACTTCCATCTGGTTGGCTGTCAAGTCTTGTGCCACAGCGTGTGTGGTTACGTCGGTATAGGATGAGCCTTCTGTGGCAGGAGTGATGGTTACGTCATCGGAAGGTTCCACGCTACTGCCATTGGGATCATACACAATGCCGTAGAGATTGATACCTGATGCAGCACTATATACATATACGGTGGTTTCTTCACCGCCCGTGTAAGTGTAAGACACCTTGCCGATGCTGTTTCCATCGTTGGGGTTTGAGGCTACTACATTGCTAAACTTACCTGTGGCGATGTTGAGCGTACGTTCCGAATTCGCCTTTCCAGATATGTAATAAGCCGTGATGGTTCCATTGCCTGGTATGGTGATGCTGGCGTATCTGTATGTTTCAGCTCCGCCACCACCAAGTTTCAAGGTTTTGGTAAAGTTGTAACCGTCGATGGATTGGCTGCTTTTGGCAACAGCAACGGTCTTATCGCTTGTAGCCGTAACGGTCAGTCCGTTTTTGGTAACGGTGCTGCTGAAGGTCTCAGCGTTCCAATCCGTAAAATCGTAAAGTGTCTGTGCATTGACGGTAGTGGTTGCTCCGCTCAAGACGAGCATGAGGCTATATAATATAATAATGTGTATTCTTTTCATGACTTCTGTTCATTATAGTTACCGTTATTCATTCTCCATAATGATGTTTACCAATTTGGTGACATCTGTGATGTTGATTGCGTTGTCTGAATTGATGTCGGCATTACCAATGATAAATGTTGGGTCTTCTATGCCGAGGATATAGTTCACCAAAAGCACAACGTCGGTGATGTTCACCTTTTTGTCTCCATTCACATCACCCAATAAGCCGTCAGAATCTACAGCCACACCATCGATGGTAAACGCATTGATGGCTGCACCGTTGGAAGAGAGATAAGCACGGAAAGGCTTGACGTTACTGCCATCTTCCAGTTTCTTGATGGTGTTGTCAGAGTCAATATAGTAATTGTTACCTGTAGGAGAAACGGTTGACATCGTTCCTATCAAGGCGTAGTCTGTCGTGTTTACCGAACCTCCTGCCGTGAGATTCTGCAGTTCTACGTCTTCAATGGTAATGGTGGAAACCGAATTGGTGGGATTGATGATGCAGGGAATACCTGCCTCAATGCTCTCAGTGGTAGTGAAGTTCACCACGTTGTCTTGTGCGTCGGTGAAGTTTGCCACTTTCGTACCGTTTCCAAAGATGGTTTCAATCTGAGCTGCCGTCAGTGAGAAGGGCAAGCAGAGAGTGTTCCATACCCCATTAGTCATGGGGCGGGAGAGTTCTACCTTGACGGTCTTACCGCCAAATGTCTTGAGCATTGCCTGGTTCGTTGCGTCGTTTTCGTCGCTCAACAATGCTGTGTAGTCGAAGTCAATGCTCAGGGCAGAGATATCTACCGTCTTCTGCGAGCCATCCTCGTAAGAGAGTTGGGCATTGCTTCCGCTAAAAGAGATGTTTGTGATAAATCCTTCGTCGCTTGCCCCATTGATGGTAATGCTCTCGTTGGTCTGCGCCATGGTGAACAAACTGCTGAACAGACAAGCGAAGAAAATGCTGATTTGTTTCATTGTAGTGTATAAAAATTGTTGATGTTGTCATTTAAGAAAAAATCCACTAAGACTTACTATCTTTTTTACGAGTAGTGAGCAGTCTTAGTGGATTTCTGTTTAATGAAAGGGATTATTCATCCCACACGCTGCGGTTTGCGGCAGGAGCCTCTTCCTCTTCGAAGAATACTTCCTTACCCAACTGACCGCCAGTGCCTGGCTCATCATGGATACTCAATGCAGCCATGATGAACTCATCATAGTTTACCATAGCAATAGATGGTTGAACGTACTTTTTCATATTGTTAAAATATATTTGAATGTTTCAATTACTTAATAACAACTTTCTTGCCACCTACGATGTAGATACCCTTGCGGAGCGTGTTGGCGCGTGTACCGTCGAGGTTGAAGTATTCCTTCTTGCTCTCAGAAACGTTCACGTCGTTGATGCCATCAACCAAGCCGTCGCCTTCGCTGACAAGTTCTTCTGTGTTTCCGAATACGAAGTACTTAGCGTTAGAAGCACCGGCGGGAACTTCCAAGTATGCCTTGTGTGCACCATTGTTAATCTTGTGGTTATCATTGTTGTCATCAAGGTAGAATCCAATACCATACTTGCCGTTAGAGAGGATGTAAAGATTGTTTTCACTTGTAATCTCTGTTGCCTCATCAGTACCTTTCAGCATGTTGTTGTCAGGAGCAGCGAGGTCCACGTTAACAACCTTAAAGTCATAGTCTTTAGGCTCACCTTGTAATACAACACCCGTATTAGCCGGGATAGTTCCATCAAGTTCTTCAAATGTAACGTTCTTTGAAGTGTTATCAACTCCAGTTACGATGCTTGCGGTAACACCTTCGGGAATCTCCAAAGCCTTCTCACTGTAATACAATGTAGCATAGCCAGTAGAACCGATGGTTACAGGAATAGTTTCTTCCTCTACTTGTGCTATCTTGCGATAGATAAGTGGGAGCGAACCTGTGGAAGATGTTGAAGCATAGCAAGAGAATATTGGGTTGCCATTGTTAGGATTGTAACGCATTGTATTACGTGTATTGGTTCCTTGGAAAACAATAGTGGCACCATTTTCGTCAATAGAGATAGTAGCCTTAGCATTATCGTCAGCCTCAGCTTCTGTTCTCAACCAGTTCTTACTTGTGCTTGCAGCGTAGAGATAGCTATCACCTACATTGAAATACCAGCCATCTGCATCGCTTTCAAGGGTAATCACTTGAGCGGTAGAGTTCGGTGTAAGTGTTGCATCCTCATTATAAACTACTTCAACTGCAGGACGGTTATTAGTTGCTTGCTCTGCTCCCAACGCTTGTGCTACAATAGCTTCTTCATTGGTATTAACATAGGCAATGATGATTTCATCTCCAGCTGCCAATGTGCTTGCATCGGTAACAAGTTCGTATTTGTCAGTTCCTGGTTCAATAGGTTCAGGTTTCTCTTCAACAGTCAGCACGTAAGAAGCTTCACCAGCCTTGAATGCGTCAGTTTCTTCAGATGTAGCAGTGATAGTTGTCTCACCAGCACCAACGAGAGTGATGTTACCCTCTGCGTCAACGGTAGCAACGCTTTCATCGGAAGAAGTGTAAGTTACTGCCAATTCATTGGGGTTAGCCAATACTGGGAACTCGTTTTCTCCATCGATAGTAGCGGTGTAAGCCTCTACTGGATAGCTCAACTCAGCGTCAGCCAAAACAGGTACATCATTGTGCTTGAGATCAACAAGATGGTTGCCTTGGTTGAACTCTGGAGTTTCATTGTATTTCTTCAATGTACCATAAACGATAACCTCATCACCAACGGCAATCTGGTCTGCAGAAGTGAAGTTTTCACCTTCGAGATATTTACCGCGATAAACTTCCATTTGTGTGGTAGTTCCACCATCGTCAGAAATCCAGTAAGTAGCATTTCCGTGTTGTGTGCTTACCTCGTCAATTTGTGAAATGATACCCTTTACATACACTTCGCTTGAAGTACTTGTACCAAGTGTCTCAATAAAAGCGATAGCTTGAGCTACAGTATAAGGATTGTCGATACTTGCACCTGGAGCATCTGGGTCAACTACTGTAATCGTGTAAGATGCCTCACCAGCTGCATAGCTGTCATTACCAGCAAATGTAGCGGTAATCGTAGCAGTTCCAGCACCGTAAATAGACAATTTGCCATCAGCAGCTACTTCTGCAACATCAGTGTTAGAAGAAGAATAAGTAACGGCAACGCCATAAGGATTGTTCAAAGTAGGCTCTGTGAAATCATCGCCAAGCTCAACAGAAATCTCTGTTGGCACGAATGACAAATCTGCACTGGGCTTACCACTCTTAACGATAGAATAAATATAGTTGTTTTGTGCAACTTCTGGGGTCATAGTTCCATTCTTCACATACCTCTGGAGTTGACCAACAACAACTACTTCATCACCAACTTGGATTTGGTCTGTGGCTGTGAATTTTGCATTGTCAAGATAGAAACCACGGAAAGCTTGAACGCCATTTGTGGTGCCATCATCTGAAAGCCAATATGTAGCATTTCCATAACCAGTATTAGTAGATTCGTTGAATGGACTAACTTCTACTATTTCAGAAATAATACCTTTAATATAGACATTTGTTGGGGTTTTTGCACCGTCTGCCAAACCATCTATAACTGCTAAAGCTTCAGCTACTGAGTAAGGATTGTTCTCTGAGCCTTTTGCATAGGGGTCTTTCACAGTAATGGTGTATGAAGCAGAGCCTGGTTTATATTCGTCATTTCCTGCAAAAGATGCTGTGATGGTTACTGTTCCTTCATCTTCACCAATTACTACTTCTCCTGTATTCTCATCAACTACAGCAATATCTTCATTGTTGGAAGAATAAGTTACTGTTAAATTGTTGGGGTTAACCAAGGTAGGAGCGGTGAAATCTGCATTTGGTGCCACAGTAAACTCAGTTGTCTCAAATGACAGTTCTGCTGGTTTGAGGGTTGGACCACCATTTACTTCGTAAGTAACTACTACACTTGTGTGACCAGTTGTTCCTCCGATTGCTGCAATGATGGGTTCTGTTCCATCAATAGGTGTAACAGTTACGGTTGTTCCATCTATTTTTGCAGTTGCGTTAGTCCATTTACTTGTTTGCAATGCCGTTGCATAATTTGCATTTGTAGCTGTAAAAACAACTGAAGAAATAGTGTAACCACTTTCAGGTGTAATGGTTAACGTTGAGCCCTTGTAAAAGCGAGAGCTTGTTCTGCTGTTTGCATCACCACCAAGATAATTGTTGGCATTAGTTGTTGAACCTTTTGTGGCTTGCATAGAAGCGTAATCGCTTGTCCACAAAACCAAATCTTCAGAAGCACTTGCATAAGAATTTGTACTCAAATCCCATGTCACTTCGTCAGCGAATCCTACGTTTGCCACTGCCAGTAGCAAGAACGTAAAGAAATAACGTAATTGTTTTAACATAAGGTTTTTGTTTTAAATTGTTTATAATGTTATAATAAAAAATCTGTTATAGTCTTTCTGCTTCTTTGTTGAAATAAGGCAGTTGCAAATAGATGAGTCTTATCTTGTCTGAAAAGACTTTTTTAGTTCTCATGTCTGACAGGGCAATCTCCACTCTCTTCCTTTTCTTGCTTGCCTCGAAATAGCTTCTGAGGTGTAAAGGATGCTTCTCTTCAACTCCCCCATGTTTTCCTTCGTGAATATTTAAGATTCTGCAAAGATATAAAATTATTTGATAGCAACAAAATATTTATGCGTGAATTGTTTAAAAAAAACAACTCAAATTTGCAAAAAAAGTGGCTAAATCACCAAATATAGTGTTTAGCCACTTCAAGTATGGTGTTTAGCCACTTGAAAGAATATGTTTGCGTGTCGTAAACCTATTATTTCAAGAATGGGTTCACGGTCTTGTCTGGTCCGAGGTAAAATCCTGTCTCTGGTGGTTGGTTGTAAGCCACGTTTTCGGCAGCCACGCTCAGTCGATAGGGAATATCTTCCATCAGGCAATTGATACGATATTCCGATGGAATGGGCGAAATATAGAGTCGCAGCTCGGTACTTTCCTCGTTTCTGATGAGCACTTCCTCACGCCAGTCGCCCAAGAGGTCGGCAGAGAGACAAGGGTTAGATTTCGTCCAGTTGTTGAATCTTCCCTCAAAACGCATGATGGTCTCGCACCTTCCTTTATTCCAGTCATATTTCTGTACTTGTTCGTGGTCGAGCAGTTCTCTTAGCAGGTCGCCATCCCACCATATTCCGAAGTTGGTAGATAATCCTACGTTGCGTCCACGTCTAAGACTTTGTTCGGGATTGTCTGGGTCGGCAGGTCTCACCACTTCTCCCTTGATGTTTCTGATACCTTTCGAGTCGCTGCTCCACATCTCCAGTCCTGGGTTGGTTGGGTCTATGTCGGCAGCCATACATCTTCCTACGTCCATCGGACTGGGCAGTTGGAAGACAACCTTTCCCGTGGCAGCCTCACGGAAGTCTGAACCATCCCGTTTGTTCTCATGGCAATCCCACACGTGCAATTTGTCCGTGGTAGGGTCGAAGACGGTGAGGTGTAAGGCGTCTCCGTGTCCGAAGCCCGTGTTATACAATCCCTTACCGTTATTGTCTATGCACATTGAACCATACGTAATCTCGTCGCAACCGTCACCGTCCACGTCGGCAACGCGCAGGTTGTGATTGCCCTGTCCTGCGTAACTACGCCATTCCGGGTTGTTCGTGTCGAATGTCCAATGCTCTTTCAATGTCTTTCCGTCCCAATCCCATGCAGCAATGACTGTTCGGGTGTAATAACCTCTACAGAAGATACCACTGGGATGAATGCCGTCTAAATAACCCACACCTGCCAAGAAGCGGTCAGAGCGGTTAGCGTGGTCATCTCCCCAGTCGCTGCTGTTGCCTCTTTGCGGGATGTAGTTGGCTGTGGCAAGAGCCTTGCCTGTAAGTCCCTCGAAGACGGTGAGATACTCAGGTCCTTCCAGTAGTCTGCCAAATTTGCCACCCTCTTCGTAACATCTCCAGTCTTTGTCCTTGTCTCCAATCACGTTTCCCATACCGTCAACGGTTCCGTCGGCGGTTCTCACCATCATCTCAGCCTTCCCGTCACCGTCAAAGTCGTACACCATGAATTGCGTGAAGTGCGCTCCCGAGCGAATATTCTTACCCATGTCTATTCGCCAAAGTTTTGTGCCGTCTAATCGGTAACAGTCGATAAACGTATTGTTGGTAAATCCCGCCCGTGAATTATCCTTTGAGTTAGACGGTTCCCATTTCACGAATATCTCATATTGACCGTCACCGTCCACGTCGCCCACGCTGCAATCATTGGCAGAATAGCTTACGTTTCTCCCGTTTTTGTCCATTTCATCGGCAATTTTATCTATTTTGATAGGAATGTAACCCTCTGGAGAGTCAGCCTTTAATAGATAACTGCCGTTTACGGTTCCACCTCTCACCTCATATTGAGCGTCAGCGGCAAGAGGATGTTCGTCAACAAACATCGACCCGTTTTTCGTGAGCGGTGTCTTGTTGAGTTTCTTCCCGTTGCGATATACGTCGAATGGTTCAGCCACCTTGTCGGAGCGAAGAATACGCCACGACACCACCACCTGATTACCAGACTTGATAGCTACCACGCCCCGATTGAGTTTTTCTCGTTGCATGTTATCGTAATCATATCGGGGTTGGGCGAATGAACAAGCACAAACGCCAGCCATGATACACAGAGTCAATAATTTCTTTCCCATTTTTTGATCGTTTTGGTTATGTTTGCAAAATTAAGTAAAAAGTTTTTATCCACCATCTTTTTCATGGTGAATTTTTCTATAATCATTGTTTTCAAGTGAGAAAACTCTGTTTTCTTTCAATTTACAAGTGAAAAGGCGAAAAAAATACCTTTTTTATATAAATAATGTGTTATTTTTAGTAATTTTGCAATTTGATTAAATATTCAAGAACATGAAAAAAGTATTGATTATTTGCATTTCCTGTTTGGTGTTTATTCTCAATGAAGTGAATGCGCAAATGCCAGCCGTTGTGCTGAAAGACATAGATGGCAAGATGGTCTGTACGGATACGTTGTCTAACAATGGCAAACCCATGATTATCGATTTCTTTGCCACATGGTGCAAGCCCTGTAACCGTGAGTTGGATGCTATCAGCGAGGATTATGAAGAGTGGCAGGAAGAAACAGGTGTTAAGTTGATTGCCGTTTCCATTGACCAAGCCCATAACATCCAAAAGGTTAAACCATTGGTCAATCAACATCAGTGGCCATTCGAGACCGTGTTGCTTGACCCCAATGGCGACTTGAAACGAGCATTGGGTATTCAGATGATTCCTTTTGTCCTGATTGTCGATGGGCAAGGCAATATCGTGTATAAACACAGTGGTTATACCGATGGCTCTGAGGAAGAGTTGATAGATAAAGTACGTGAAATAGTGAAAAAAAAATAGTAGATGTTGAGACCATACATTACCCTGATTTGTTTGGTTTTCGTAGTGTTGTTCGCCCAAGCGCAAGATGACAAGGGAATCACGCTTAGCGGAAGCATTCAGAGCGACATTCTTATCCCCGAAAATGATAAGAAGATAGGAACCGAAGAAGTACGCGACAACGTGCTGACCAATACATACGCCGACTTGCACCTGATGAGCAAGTATGTAGATGCTGGTGCAAGACTGGAATACTTGGAACATCCCCTTCCTGGCTTTGATAATGATTTCAAGGGATGGGGAGTGTCCCATTTCTATGTGAAAGGTAAACTGAAAAATGCAGAGTTGACACTTGGTCATTTCTATGACCAGTTTGGTTCAGGATTTATTTTCCGCACATACGAAGAACGGAGCTTGGGAGTGGATAATGCCCTCTTGGGCGGACACTTGATGCTCCAACCCGTGAAGGGATTGCGTTTGAAAGCCCTTACAGGAAAACAACGCCGTTATTGGAATTACAACGACGCGTGGATTTCTGGTGCAGACGTCGAATTCAACTTAGAGCAGTGGATTCCTCAGTTGGCAAAGAAAGAAATCTACGTGACCCTTGGGGCGTCGTTTGTCAATAAGCACGAGAGTGCCGACAACGACCAGATTTTCGTTGATGCCAACCGTAAGTTGAATTTACCTGAAAATGTCAATGCTTGGGATGTGAGAGCCAGTCTGACGAAAGGTGGCTTCAACATATTGGCTGAATACGCCCAGAAGACACAAGACCCTTCCTACGATAATCATTACATCTACCGTAAGGGTTACGTAGCCATGCTTTCCGCTTCGTATTCCAAGAAAGGACTGAGTGCCTTGTTGCAAGCCAAACGATCAGATAACATGTCGTTTCGCAGTCGTAGAAAGATGGACCATACTGCTTCTACCATCAACCACTTGCCTGCCTTTGCATACGAACATACCTATTGCTTGGCAGCCAACTACCTCTATGCTACACAACCAGACGGAGAATGGGCGTATCAGGCTGAATTGGGCTATGCGTTTAAAAGCAAGACACCATTGGGAGGAAAATACGGCACAAACGTCAAATTGAATTATTCGTACATCCGTGGTATTGAGAAGAACGCAAAGAAAACACAAGTGGGACCCGACGAATGGATCAGTGGACGAGGCTCTGACGGTTATGGCTCGGCATTCTGGAAATGGGGAGGCTCTACTTATTATCAAGACTTGAACGTACAGGTGGATAAGCGACTGACAAAAGACTTCAAGATGACCCTTCTCTATATGAACCAGTTGTATAACATGACTGTGGTTGAGGGAGAGGGTGGCTTGATACATAGTGACATCTTCGTGGCAGATGCCAAATACAAAATAAACAAGAACCTCACCTTGCGTGGCGAACTGCAATATCTTTCCACCAAGGAAGATGAGGGCGACTTGGCATTTGGGTTGTTGGAACTCTCCGTTGCGCCTCACTTCATGTTTACCATCAGTGATGAGTGGCATTTTGATAAAGTCAATGTACATTATTATATGGGAATGGTTACTTACAATGTAGGAGCACATCGCATACAATTGGGCTATGGCCGCGTCAGTTCGGGATATAATTGCGCTGGAGGCGTATGTCGCTTCGTGCCGGCTTCAAAAGGTTTGAGCATTTCCTATAATTATAATTTCTAAATGAGAATGTGATGATGAAGAAATGGCTAATGATGATGATAAGTGCCGTGACATTGCTCACCGCTTGTAGTAAGATAGACGACAGTGAACGACTGATTTACGTAGATTCTCCCAAAGAGGATGGTACGGGACCCGCTGTCTATCGTGCCGCATTGATAGAAGACTTCACGGCGCAGTATTGCGTGAACTGTCCCAATGCTGCCGATGAAATCGAACAACTCGTCAAAGAATTTGGGGAAGACAAGGTGATTGCCGTAGGCATTCATGGAGGACCATTGGCGCACAAGGGAGGTAAAGGTTCAAACGAAAGAATGCCTCTCTGCACCGAGATGGGGGATGGGCTCTATGATTATTGGAAAATTCAAGCACAACCCATTGGCAATGTCAATCGGACGGGATTTGCCACTCACGACCTTTGGATGGGCTTGGTACGAGAACAGGTACGGCAAAAGGCAAAGGTGAAACTGGATGTGGAAAGTACATATCAACCGACCTCCAATAGCGTGAACGCAGTTGTGACCGCTACGGGACTGAATGTCGTTGACATGATGTTGCAAGTATGGTTGGTGGAAGACAGTATCGTCTCTCCCCAGATGATGCCTGATGGTAAGGCGAAGGTAGATTATATGCACCATCATGTGTTCAGAACTGCTGCCAACGGTATGTGGGGTGACCCTGTTGCCTTGGCGCAAGACGAGAAACGAACTGCAAAATATGAGATAAAACTCGATAAGGAATGGAACCCTGCCCATCTCTCCGTGGTGGCTTTTGTTTATCATGCGAAAGGTAATCCTGGAGAAGTAGAGCAGGTGGTCAAGAAAAAGATAAGCTTATGAAAAAATTAATTACTTTGTGTATGGCTTGGGTGCTGGGATGGTCTGTTATCTCTGCACAGGAAGAGTCTTTGGTGTTTGTTGATGTCAATGGGAATGTAGTACCTGATGGTACGACCATCGAACTGCGTGATGTGGAAGGTGGCGACATTGACCCGATGACAGGTGAAACGGCAGCCTTGCAGATACCTACGGGGTTGTCGGTCAGGAAAGTAACCGACGGGAAGGTGGCAGCACAGATGAATATAGACATTTCATCTATGCCCAATGGCTCTTTCCAGACTTGTTCGTTCGGTTCTTGTCTGCCGGAATGGACAAAGGCAGGTGTTTATACTTCCTCAAAGAATATTGTCACAAAAGAATTGGAGCCTATTACGACCGAATGGTATCCTGCAGCCTATGCCACATGGACTGCCACGTTGCAGATTCAGTATATGAAAATAGAACCTAACCGCTTCGGATTAGAACAGGCTACTTCGACGGTGGTGGGTAATGGTCCCAAAGTAACCTTACGATTCGTTTACGCCGACCCTGCAGGTATCAAGGATGTTGATACGAATCGCCAAGTGGTGGAAGTGGAACATTTCGATGTAAGCGGTAAACGTACGGATGCGTCGCGAAAAGGTGTTCATTTGGTTCGTATGAGCGATGGAACGGTAAAAAAGACTTTCGTTAGTGGAGATTAAATTTATAAACCATTTAAAAATAATTTTATGAGAAAATTTTTATCTGCTTTATCTATTGTGCTGATACTCAGTAATGCTGCGTATGCACAGTTTAAGACAATGCCAAGTGTAGGTGTTGACCAGTTACAGCGCCAACCGAGAAAGCAATTGTTTGTCAAAGGCAAAAAGATGCCTAAGAAAGCCATCGAACTTGCTCAAAACCAGAAATGGGTAGGTAATTACACTGGTGATGAACTCTGTGACCCATACGAATCGATAGGATTGCCTAGGTATGCAGGACTGGTCACGGCGTTGGCAAGTTATGTACCAGGTTCTGTTTTCTCGCGTTATACTGGTGACAAGATTGTGGGAGCCCGTATTGGAATCCATTATCCATCAGGACCAGTCCGTGTTTATCTGTTGGGTATTGACGATGAAGGTTACGTGGGTGATGATTTGTTCTCAGCCAATATCGACTCACCAATATCTGGCTGGAACGAAGTGTTGTTGGATGGGGCTTATACCATTACCGATCAATATCCTGCCTATCTCTTCTGCGTGGATTACACCCAGGTAGATACCAATAATGGGGAATATTACAATGACGAGTGCTACCCGTTCTCAGCCTTGACGGGCGAAGGAACGAATCCATTGTATGCTTATGGTGACCTTGGTGACGGAGAAGGATTCTATAGTTGGCAAAATGCCAATCTGAGCATCCAGGCATTGGTGGAAAGTGATGCCTTGTTGTCGGCAGACCTTAATATGTCAGCAATGTCTGTCAGTCCGTTTGCCAAACAAGGAGATGACGTGATGGCTACCATTACGCTTAGCAATGAAGGAAATGGTGAGGTAAGCGACTATGCCTTATCTTATTCTATAGATAATGGTGCTCCCACAGAACTCCAATTATCACAAGTGATTACTGCCACTCCTCAGAACATTGAAGTAAACTTGGGTAAACACGCGTTAGGAAAGCATGATGTGAAGATTTGGGTGAGCAAGGTGGCAGGCGAGGCTCCTGCAGGAAACTTGCAAGATGATGAAATGACAGGTTCGTTCCGTGTCTATCAACAGACCAAAGATCGCCAGAAACACCTTATCGAACAGTTTACCTCTACTTCTTGCACCTATTGCCCATTGGGTATCGATTTGCTTAAAGCATTCGTTTCTGATCGTGATGATATGATTTGGGTGGGTATTCATGGCATTCAGTCACCTTCTGTTCCTGATGGAATGAACAATGGTGTTTGCGATTCTATCATGGCTTTCCAGCATGTTGGTGCATTCCCTTCTGCCTCTTTCGACAGACTTTATGATGAAGAAGGTACAACGGCAACGAGCCTCGGTTATGACGCTTCTTATCACTCTATGGTCATCGAATATCTCTTCAAGCCCATGATAGAATTGGTTGATTCTGTTTATCCAGCCCTTGCTACGGTCAATATCGATGCTCAATATGATGAGAACTCAAAGAAATTGAATGTGACGGTTAGTGGAGAAGGTACAGAGAAAGCATCACAGACTATTCCCGATGGCAAACTGACCGTTTATCTCTTGGAAGACGGTATTGTGGAAGCGCAATTAAACTTAGGTACTTGGGACAATGCCTTTGTTCATAACAACGTCTTGCGTACCGCTCTCGGAAAGTGCGAAGGCAATCCTATCCAATGGAATGGAGACAATTTCAAGAACACGTTCTCTTGCAATATCGAGGATGGATGGAAAGTGGAAAATATGAGGGTTGTTGCTTTCATACACCTGCCAGTGACGGATGATGTGACAGCTTTGAACGTATTGAATGCCAATGAAGGTGAAATCAAAAATGCAACTGCCATCAAGGATGTTGACTTCAATGCAACTTCACAAGAATCTGTACGCTACAATGTTGCAGGACAGTTGATTGGAAAAGGTCAAAAGGGTCTGAACATCGTGAAGCTCGCCAACGGAAAAGTGGTGAAGGTGATAGAGAAGTAATCAAAGTAACGTATATAAACCATCATTGATGGTGTGAATGCAGCCATCAGTTGTCATTATCGGCGACAACTGATGGCTGTTTTCGTATGTATAGGGTGATTGCAAATGATCCTCTCGATAAAAGATGTGTCAAAATGCGTGACAAAAAGTTGTTCGGGATTTCTTGCGAAATAGAATTGAAAGAGCGAAAATATGGGTAAAGATGGATGAGAAACCGTGTTTTTCATCATAACATAGTATGTTACGCACATAACTATATGAGTTATGAGCGTAACTATATATGTTAACAAGCTAACTTGATATGTTATGAATACTCCAAAAATGTGTTTTTTGACGTAAAAACAAGGTTTTTATGTCTGGTTTTTAATATTGGTATTTTGCAAGTAGCTGATAATGATTAACTTACGGTAAACTGTAAATTTTCCCATTTTTCGCACAAAGATACGATTGGTTTGAAAAAATGCCAGTATTTTGATACCAAAATTCAGAAATCCTATGACAGAATAGGGGAAGGAGAAAGTAAGAGGTAAGAAGAAAGAAAGGTCAAGCGATTTTTCATAGGGGAAGAAGATTGAAAATTATAATTCACAATTCATAATTCATAATGGATAATTGAAAAATGAAAGATTGTGTTTGTAGTCGATGTCGAGTAATAATAATGCAGTACGGAAAGATGCCGATAGGCATCAGATGTTAGTAGCCAGCCATACAGCCGTTCCGATAGGTACGGCTGTATGGCTGGAAGAAGAATGCCGCAAACGGAATGCCCTGCCTTTAGGTAGGGGACATGAAAAGCTATATCGCCTACCTAAAGGCAGGCTTTCTCCACCACAATTCTTTCTTTCCAGCCATTTCGAATCACCTAACGGCGATTCTGCATGGCTGGCTACTAACATCAAATGCCTAACGGCATTTCCCTCTATCGTGACATTTCTATCGAGACAAATCTTCAATGAAGACCATGAGTCTTTCATCATTGGCCATTATCTGATTCATCAGTCAATCTTCACTTGTAAATTATGAATTGTGAATTAACCATCTTCTTCCCCTATTGTTTTTCGTCTGAGCCAGAAAGAAAGAAGCTAGAAAGTTAGAAGCAAGAAGCAAGATATATGTCCTCCATTTGAAAGGCTAATCTCTTACCTCTTGCTTCTTTATACCATTACTTAATAGGTTTCGGTGCCCTATGTTTCACTTTGAAACGGTCGAAACCTTCACCATAGACACCAATGACTGCACTTTGGGAGACGAAAGCATTGGGGTCTATCTCATTGATGAGCTGGAATATCTTGGCACTCTCACGTCTTTTGGCAAGCACGAAGAGCATCTTGGTCTCCCTTCCCGTATAGAAACCCTGCGCATTGATGACCGTACATCCACGATGAGGATCTTTGTTGATGCGTTTGCCAATCTCCTCATATTTACTGGAAATGATGAAAAACTGAACGCTTCGGCGCATCGAGTTTACCACTTGGTCGAGACAGAATGCCGTGATGTAAAGTACCACGTAACCGTAGAGCACACGCTCCCAATCGCGCAGCACCAAATAACTGGAGGTGATGATTACCACGTCGCAAAGCATGATGATGCGCCCCAGTGACACGTCACGGTATTTGTTGATGATGGCAGCGATGATGTCGGTACCACCTGTGCTGCCATTATTGCTCAAGCACAATCCGATGCCACATCCGCAGAATACAGAACCCAATACTGCTGCCATGAAAGGTTGGTCGTGCAACATGGGCGTTTCAGGCAAATATCCACGAATGATGGAAAGAGACGTGGTGAGTACCACAACGGCAAATATGGTCTTGACGCAAAACCGCCATCCCAGTATTTTCAGGGCAATCAGCAGCAATATGGCATTGATGGAAAAGTACGACCACTGTGCAGGTATTTGCAGGGGGCTCCATTCCAAGATAGAGGAAACACCCGATACACCACCCGCCGTGATATTGTTAGGCAAGAGGAACACTGACCATCCGATGCAGTAAGACAGCATGGAGATGGTGATGATGGCATAGTCTTTAAACTCTCGCCACACCCTGGCTTTACTTACGCTCATTTTGTTTCTTCATTTTTGCATCCCACTTCAATAGTTTCTTGTACTCCTTCTTGGTGATGCGCATGAAAGAGCCGTGTTGAGGTCCCGTTACACCCTTGATGTCCACGGGGGCATGGAAGTTACGCAGGTACTTGTCGGCTTTGCAGATACGATAATGCTTGGGATTGTCGCTATATTGGATGTAAGCCACGTTCCAAGTGTCTTCGCCCATCAACTGGAACGCACTGGAACCCTCGCAATTCTTTCTGCCCTCAAAGCTGACGTAGTCGTTCTCTACAGGTTCGCCCCACCCAGTGGTGAGATTCTTCGACGTAGCGGTATAGATGCCAGGCTTGCCTCCCTCTTTCTTGATGAGCATGTGGTAAAGACCATCAGAAGGCAAGTAGTTGATGTCGGCATCGATGGTCGCATAACCCCAATCGAAGAGCAATTTAGGCTTGGTGAACTTGGTAAACGACTTGTCCGCATAGCTATAATACATACGGTCGTATTTCTCTTCGGGGCGATTCAGCATCGAATAATAAATGCAGTAACCGCCTTTGTCGCCATTCTCCCACACGTAGTTAGGATCCCAGAATATCTGAGGAGCCCACACGCGATTGATAGTTGACCAGTCCTTATATACGCTTGGAGAGTTTGGGTCGCAGAAAATGCTCTCGCCCTTACGATAGTCAAACGTCACCGATTCCCAGTTGATTAAATCCTTTGACTTGAGCAAGTCGATGCCGTAGTTGTCCCACTTGTGCGACTTGCGCACGCACATGTCTGTGGTTACCATGACGTAGCCCTTGCCATTATAGGCACGAGTAATGAAAGCATCTCTTTGTCCGCCCTCGATGCGAGCGTGTACCTCTGGATCCATGATAGGGTCGCCATTGATGATGTCTTGATAGTTGTACCCGTCACGACTCACGGCATAGGCAGTCCATTCCCCCTTGTCGCTCATGTGGCAATACAAGTAGCCATAGTCTCCCTTCACGATGTTTTGTGCAGAAACGGCAAGGGAAGACACCAAGCAAAATGTGATAGAAATAAAAAACTTTTTCATTGTCTTATTGTTTTTGAATGTTTACGAGAGAAGAAGCATTGTTGGAACGCAACATCTTGTCGTGTTGCCATATCTCGATGCTGTTGATGATGTTTTGCCAGAGGATGTAACAACCAGGACCCACTGAAGACAGAGGGTTGAGATACGTATATGCAATCCAAATGGCAAAAGCCGTGTTTTTCTGTCCGAGTGCCTGTCCTGCCTCCGTGGTGTTGTTAAAGTAATGTCCGATGAACCTACCCACGGCAAACTGGATGATGCAAAGCACCAATCCCATGAATGCAATGGTCAGGAGAAAGGCGATAGTGGTGTTGGCATGAACGATGTTTTTTACCGTGGTTCCCGTGACAATCATCAGCGAGCATCCCCACATATAATAAGAAAGGTCTTTTATGGAGATAATCCATCGGTGGAATCGGTGAAAATAGTGCTTTACGATATATGCGAGAGCCATCGGGACAATCAGCACGATGCACACCTCATGAAGAATCTTGAGGAAAGCCGACATGAACGAGTTATCTACCGAATTGTCGATAATAGGAAAGCAGACTGGTATCATGATGGCTGTGATGATATTAGAGAGAAAGGTGTAGGTAGTCATCTCTTCCAGATTGCCGCCCAACTTCTGCGTAACAACGGCAGCGGCAGCCGCACAGGGTCCGATGATACAAGTGAGAATAGCCTCCATGAGAATCAAACTGTTTCCCTTGAGGTGAAAGCCCAGGACAATCCCTACGACGATAAGAACGAAAATCACTTGGAAAATGCCCACCCACCAATGCCACTGTACGGGACGTAACTGATGGAAATTCACCTTGCAGAACGTGACAAAGAGAATCAGGAACATGAACAATGGGAGGATGGTGTCAAAGATAGGCGCAAAAAACATCGCTGCCTCATCAAGAGCCGGAATAAAGGCAAAGATGAGGTAGAGCAATGTACCCATAGCCATTGATACGGGCAGTGTCCACTCCTTGATGAAACGAATGATGCTCATATTTGCGACAAAGATAACAAAAAAATAGGAGTTTTTGCAATAGTTGATTAGGAATTTATCGTAAGAATCGCAATGATGTACGTTCTTGAGAATGGATGCTTAATTAAAGTGTAAATATCGATGCCCATTGACGGAAGCGAATCACGCCTTTTTCTCCAAACTTAGCGAGGCTACGTTCAGCCTGTTCATACGTTTTCTCACGGTCAGGATGTGTCTTGCTGAAAAACTTGTCAGCATAGCAAATCACTTGTTCTTCCCATGTCTCAGGTATGAAATCCTGATGGGGTAGGGGTAGGTTGCGAGCGATGATGTCTTCCTTGGTAAGTCCTGTACCCGTATGTCGTTCGCAGACACGAGCGTGACGAGGGTAGCCAAGCGAGCGAAGCATCTCTGCACCAATCCTGCCATGACAGATGTAAGGCTGTGTTCCAAAGCAATAGATGCCTGGTGCGTCGCACTCGATGATACCAATATCGTGGAGCATTGCCGCCTCACGGAGAAAATCTAAGTCGATGTTTAGTTCTGGATGTAAAGAGGCAATTGCCAACGCCTTGTTGGCAACTGCCTCGCTATGAGTCAACAAAATATGTTTCAGTTCGTTGTCCTCAGGGTAAAAGTGATTGATAACTTGATGTATATTTAACACTCTTTTCTTTCTATATATGCAATCACATCGCCCTTGTTCACCTTACTGCCTTGCTTGGCATTGATTTCCACCAACTTGCCACCGAGTGCGGCAGGAATGGCAACAAACTCGCCCCAAGGAGCTTGGATGTAACAGAAGGCGTCACCCTCTTGATATTCCTTTCCGATATATGGTTCAACGGTAGCCACAGCCTCGCCGTCACCGCCAAACTCCCAGAAGATTTGTCCCTTGACGGGAGCAACGATGGCATCAGCCTTGGCATGTTTGAATGCAGCCAATTCCTCTGGTGAAAGTTTAGAACCCAGTTTTGCATCCTTGGCAGCCTGTAAGTCAGCAAGGAAGTTTTTCTTGGCTTGACCGCTCTTGTAGTTACGATACTGTTCGGGGTGCATGGCGAGTTCAAACAGTTCCTCGTCATCCTGTCCATACTCCCAACCATTCTCATCCATCTCCTTGCGGAAGTCATCCAAAGCGTTAGGAATAAGAGTATGAGGATCAGCATCGGTAAATTCACGACCTTGCTTAGCAGCCAACTCAATGAGTTCGGGAGCAATTTCGCCAGGAATCTTACCGCTCTTGCCAAGAATCATACCCCACATAGAGTCGTCCATCATCACGAATCTACCCTTGCCCTGTTCCATCGTGAGCAAGTTCATGAGGGCAATGTTCTTCACGTACTGGCTGAATGGCGTTACCAATGGAGGATAACCCACGCGTGGCCATACGTATTCCACTTCATTAAACAGTTTCACGAGCATATCGTCGGTAGATAATGGCTCATCGCCACGTTTCGTACGGATGTTGTTGATGGTTCCCATGATGCCACCGAGGTCAGCCATCATACTTCCCATCATACCGCCAGGCAAGCCGCAACCCAACAAGAGAGAGCTCATCACCTTGTTTCCTGGGTTGATGAAATAGCCCAACCACTCGTCGATAAACTCTTGGGTGAGAGAGCGAGCTTTCATGTAAGCCTTCATGTTGATGTCGGGAACGTCGAAGCCCTCGTTTCTCAACATACTCTGTACGGAGATGATGTCAGGATGCACCTTACCCCAAGACAGTGGCTCGATGGCAGTGTCGATAATGTCGGCACCATTGTTGCAAACCTCCAGGATGCTTGCCATAGAAAGTCCTGGACCAGAGTGGCCATGATATTCGATGATGATATCGGGATGGTTTTCCTTGATGCGCTTGGTCAGTTTTCCCAGCATGGCAGGTTGTCCGATACCAGCCATGTCTTTCAAGCATATTTCTTCTGCACCAGCAGCAATCACCTCGTCAGCAATCTTGCTGTAGTAATCTACGGTATGAACGGGAGAAGTGGTGATGCAAAGGGTGGCTTGTGGAGTCATTCCCGCTTCTTTAGCCCACTTGATGCTTGGAATGATATTCCTTGTGTCGTTCAATCCACAGAAGATACGGGGAATGTCAACACCTTGTGCGTGTTTCACCTTATACATCAAGGCACGAACGTCATCGGGTACGGGATACATACGAAGGGCATTCAAACCACGGTCAAGCATGTGCGTCTTGATACCCACCTCATTGAAAGGCTTACAGAATGCGCGAACGGCATCGTTGGGGTTTTCACCTGCTAATAAGTTTACTTGTTCAAATGCTCCACCATTGGTTTCCACACGGGCAAAACAGCCCATCTCAATAATTACAGGGGCGATACGCTCCAGTTGGTCTTTGCGTGGCTGAAACTTACCTGAGCTTTGCCACATGTCTCTGTAAACGAGACTGAATTGTATCTTTTTCTTCATAAATCCTTGTTATCGTGTCAAATATCTCTTTTGGGGTGCAAAATTAGGTAAAAAAAACAAAATACGTGTGAGAACAATGTTTTTTTATGGTTTAAAAGGGTCTTTTTTATGATTTATAACTATCTTTGCACGATAAAAACGTAATTAATGAAAGCATTAAACACTATATTTGTCATTTTCGTGTTAGCGATGGCAATTTCCTTTGTATCGTGTGGAGGCTCTGCAAAGACTGAATCTGCACCAAGAGAAGGCAAGATGAACGATGAGTTGAAGTTGGAAGGAGACAAGACCATTTACGGACTTGCCTGTGAGGGTTGTTCAGATTCCACTATTATATTGCTTCCTAATGACGGTAGCGACCCTGTTCATTACGACATCTTAGATGCAACACGAAGGCACAAGGTGATGGGAAAACCAAAGGTAGGCGACTGGGTTGGTCTTGTGTTGAACCCAGAGGATTCTACCGTAGCTGACTTGGTGATTAACTTAGACGAACTGAAAGGCACCTGGTGTTATGTGGTAATGCCCAAGATGCGTGATTACGATAAGATGAGTCCTAAGTTGCAGAAGCGATTGATGCGGGATATGCCTGATTCCATCAAGGAAACTTTTATGATTCCACGCGAGTATGGCTTTTCTCTGAAACGTCAATGGACGGCGCAAAGCGTAGGTTACGTTCAAGAGAATACGTTGGGTGAGAGTCCTGTGGTTTATCCTAAGTTGGGCTTCTTTACGGCTTGGCACATTTGGAATGGTAAGTTGGTGATGACGAGCGGAACGCCCCATTTCTCGGATAAGACCAAGGAAATGACAATCAGTGACATTCGTCATGATACATGCGACATAGACTTTCTTGGCGACGACTCCTTAGTGCTGAGTAGTGATGGTGAATCACGCAGTTATTATCGTAACAGTGACGTGAAGAACATCAACAAGAAAGCCAAGGAAATCGTAGCCAAGCAAAAACTAAAAGCCCTCGAAGATATTAAGAATTGACATTGAGGTCGTGGTTCATCAATCTGTACTCTGCCATTCGCTCATATTTCGTACCTGGTTGTCCGTAATTGGCGTATGGATAGATGCTGATTCCGCCTCTTGGTACAAAGAATCCCGTAACCTCAATGTATTTGGGTTCCATCAATCTGATGAGATCTTTCATGATGGTGTTGACACTATCCTCATGAAAGTCGCCATGATTGCGAAAGCTAAATAGATACAGTTTCAAGCTCTTGCTCTCTACCATCTTCTTATTGGGTAAATAGCTGATACGTATCTCTGCAAAGTCAGGTTGACCCGTAATGGGGCAGAGGGTAGTAAACTCAGGACAATTGAACCGTACCCAATAGTCGTTTTCAGGATGTTGGTTCTCAAAGGTTTCCAACACGTTGGGATCATAATCTGATAGGTAATTCGTCTCTTTACCTAATGCTTTCAGTCCTTCTTCTTTTCTGTTTTTGATGATACTCATAGTCTTGTTTTGTTAAAGGGGGTTACCAAATACCCCTATATGATTACTTTGCAAAGTTACGAATAAAATGTATGTTGTGCAAATATTTATACGTAAAATGGCAATGATGCTCACGCACCGTTGCCACTTTGTTAGCTAACCTCTATCAATTCTATAAAACTTTAATAACTTAAAACATTTTATTTATTTAATCGCCTATGCGCTCAAGCTCAACGTCGCAGGCAGAAAACCATTTCGCACGCATCTTGCCCGTATTGGTACTGATTCCGAATGTTACTTTCGCCGTACCTCTCACGATGATGTCTTCAATAGCAATGCGTGTCCATCCGAAGCCTTTGCCGTCATTGGCATTTCTGATGTTTTCTATTTCCGTTTTCCGGATAGTTGCATCATTATCGTTCTTTTTTCCATTGATAGCGTTTAAGTCGGTGTTGCAAGCATCCTCCCATACACTTCCCCCTTCGTTTCCAGTAATGGGAAAATCTATTTGATAGTTTCTGCCATGTACCTTTGCATAAAGGATGGGACCTTTGTTCTCTGCACGGACAACGGCAGTCAGTCTATATTTTCCTGGTTCTACTATTTGGCTTTGTTCCACTTTCATTCTCATTCTCGCACGATCTTCCCAATCGTCTAAATACTGTATTTCCTTGTCGCCGGAATAGTGCTGACCCTTAGCGGTGAATCGGTCGCAGTTCATGCACATGACCACTTTCCAATTGTTTAATTCCAAGTATTCCTTGTCTTCTTCTGACATAAACACTCCGTCTTTCAGGCGTGATTCGTAATATTTTTGGTATTTATACTCGTCACTTATTTTCGTCAGAGTGATACCTGTCATGATAGACGTTGCCAATGCAATGAGCCAAATGAGTAACCAACTGATACGTTGCATCACACTCATCCGATTGGTAAGGCAATAGATAATCACGTAAGCTGGAATGAGTAGAGACATCACGATAGCGACGATGAATACGTTGAATGTGCCCAGGCTTTCATTGAAAATAGGGATGGTATTCCAATCAAAGAAATAGTTGATGTTGTTTGGTGAGACGTATGTTAATATTGCCCAAACCACGATGATGGCTCCCATAAAGAACAAACCAATAGCCAGAATCACCAATAGAGCTTTCATACAACCCGTGAGAAATTTCATGATGGTGTTCAGTATGCTTTTTGCACCATGAGCTGGTTTGATTTTTTGCGTGGCTTCCGATACGTTTTGTACCACTTCGTTGGCAAGATTGCTCATGTTGATGGGTTTCCCTTGCATCTTCAGTTGTTGTTCTGGCGTTTCTGCTTCGGGCATAATGGCAGCTAAGATACAATAGGTGATGATGATGAAAAGTAGCGGATGTAAATTAATGAAGAGAAAGTTCGGGTAACGAATGGCGCTCACCAATATTGCCACTACCACTACGATCATACGAAGAATGGTAACGTCAACTTCAAACGTACTGGCAAAGCCCGAGATTACACCAGCAAGCATCTTGTCTTTCGGGTTACGATAGAAACGCTTGTGTTTGATAAAGTCTTTCAGCTTGTCTATACCACGTGGAGTTTTCTCTTCTTCACTTGTTGAGAAATTTGTCTGTTCTTGATAATCTTCTTTCATCTCTTCTTGGTTATCATCCATTTGCTCTGGCTGTCCGATACGGTTGATAACGTCTTTGATATGTTCTATGTTGATGGCCTCTGTACCTTTTGCTTTCAGTTCTTCCAGCAATTCCGCAATTCGTTCCTCAATGTCGTTGGCAATCTCTTCCCCTCCCTTTTGGTTCTTGAAATAGTTGTGCAACGTATCCATGTAATTCTTCAACAATTCGTAAGCGTCCTCGTCGATGTTGAAGAGCCTACCGCATAGATTGATGGCTATATTCTTTTTCATGATTGATTCTCCTCGTTATTTACACATTATTATTAATTAATAAATCCTTATTTTTAAGATGGCTTACGGTATTCGTCAACTCATTCCAGGCTGAGTCGAGTCCTTCCAAGAATGATTCACCCAATTCGGTGAGCGCATAATATTTACGAGGAGGCCCTTGTGTACTTTCTTGCCATTCGTAAGATAGTAGTCCGTCGTTCTTCAATCGGGTAAGCAAGGGATAAAGCGTACCTTCCACAACCAGCAACTGGGCCTCTTTCAGTTTCTGGATAATGTCGCTGGCGTATGCAGGTTGATGTCTTAACAGCAATAAGACGCAATATTCCAGCATTCCCTTGCGCATTTGTGATTTAGCATTGTCTATGTTCATTTCGCTAATATTGTTTATCTGATGCAAAGATAGGTAAAATATAAGTACCTTGCAATACATAGTACTATAAAATAATATCTAAATAACATAAATTAACTATAAAGAGCCTTTTAAATCATGCTTGATTGATTGAAAACACTTACTTTTGCAATCAGATATTCAAGTAATTAATGTAAGAACATGAAGAAGATTTTATCAATTGTGGCATTTGCGATGGGAGCGATTCCTGTATTAGCCCAAACCAACGGTGTGGCGAAGCAAAAATACACCGTTCAAGGTACTTGTCCAACTGACAAACAGAAGGTGTTTTTGGTTGATGTTGCCAAAAGATATGCAAGTATTGACAGTGCGGAAGTAAAGGACGGAAAGTTTATGTTTACCGGAACATTCGACAAAGATGCTTTCCTTGGTGTCGGAAGAGGTCCTTATTGTCTTTTTATCAATGACGGAACGCCTGTGACGATAGATTTGAATACTGGCAAGTCGAAAGGCTCAGCCTTGAATATGAAGTTGAATGGTTACAATCGCCATATAGATTCTGTAAGCAATAAGGCAAAGAAAATCGTAGCGCCTTATATGCTGGCTCAAATGTCTGGAAAGTCACAGGAAGAATTGCAAGCCATGCTTCCAGCAATCCAACAGCAGTTGATTCCTTTGGAGAATGAGCTCAATGAGTATTTCAAGAAGATTATTGCAGACAATCCCGATAATATTATCCCTGCCGCTTTCATTGACAATGTGATGTATGAGTATGAAATAAACGAGCTCAAGGCGCTGCTCGACCCTAAGTTTGCTTACGCCAATCACCCTATGGTAGCGCCAATCAAGCGTTATATTGCTGAGGAAGAGTCTAAACAGGCTATCGTGGGAAAACAATTCATCGACATTGAAGAGAATGACGTTGATGGAAAACCTCACAAATTGAGCGAGTATGTGGGAAAAGGAAACTACGTACTCATCGACTTCTGGGCTTCATGGTGTGGACCTTGTATGGCTGAAATGCCCAATGTAAAAGCCAATTACGATAAGTATCACGGCAAGGGATTTAACGTTGTCGGTCTTTCTTTCGATAGAGACAAAGACGCTTGGGTAAAGGCTATCAAGGAAAAGGAACTCAATTGGGTTCACCTCTCTGACTTGAAGTTCTGGAAAACCATTGCCGCAAGCACGTATGGAATCAATGCCATTCCTTCAAGTTTGTTGGTTGACCCAACGGGAAAGGTGATTGCACGTGATTTAAGAGGTCCTGCACTGGGTAAGAAACTGGCTGAGATTTACGGCGAATAGTTTTTCTGTTTGTCTAAACGATATGTTTACGGTGGATAAAGAATATGTTTGGCTTGTCCAAAGATATGCTTTATCCACCGTAAAGTTATTGTTTCTCTCTACTTATTATATGGCATTGGCAATCAACCAAGCCATATAAGCGAAGAAAATCACCAAGAGCGCAACGCCTTCCCATCGTTCTATCTTGTATTTCGTGAACGAGAAACACCAAATAAGCAACATGGAAAGGGCCATGACTCCATAATCTACAAATGTGATTCCTTGTATTTGAAGAGGACTGATGAATCCTGTAACACCCAGAATCATCAGGATGTTAAATACATTGCTGCCCAATACGTTGCCGATAGCTATTCCACTCTGTCCCTTATAGGCAGAAACCACACTGGTAGCCAGTTCGGGTAGCGACGTTCCACCTGCCACAATGGTCAAGCCAATCACAGCTTCGCTTACGCCCAAGAGTTGGGCTATTTCCGTCGCGCCATTGACAAATAGGTTAGAACCTAAGACCAAGCAAGCCAATCCTATTATTATATATAAGGTGGCTTTTGCCGCGGTGTAGTTCTTCTTTACCGAAGGTTCTTCAGCATGACTGCCTTTCGCTCCATGAACGGTGTAATACATATACACCAAAAACAAGACAAAGAGCACGAAAGCTTCCCATCTCGACACGTCGTTTCCCCAATAGCACATTGCCATCAGTATGATAGAGGCAAACAAGGCGAAAGGAATATCTTTCTTAACCGTTGAGGTGAGAATGGTCATAGGTGATACAACGGCTGCTGCTCCTACGATAAGCATTGCGTTGAAGATGTTGGAACCCACCACGTTTCCCACGGCTAAGTCGGCTGTTCCTTTCAGTGCCGATGTCAGACTGACACAAAGCTCAGGCATAGACGTACCTAATGCCACTACGGTAAGACCGATGACGATTTGAGGCATATTGAGTTTTTCGGCTATTGCTACCGAACCGTCTGTCAGACGGTCGGCTCCCCACAATACCAATATGACTCCGATGACGATAAAGAATAGATTCAACCACATAATGTATATTTTTTAGACGGTGCAAAAATACAAATTATATTTCACATATCGCATTTCTTTGTCTTTTTTTCTCAAGGTAAAGAATTTTCGCATACCATTTTAGCCATGTCGTTTAACGATAGACATTGGTTACGTGAGATGGTTTTCTTTTCGTTGTGATGTTCCCAAGGTGCAAGAAGGAGCAACTGTCCTCGTGCGCAAGCATCCATTCTCTTACCGTGGGGTTTGGCAAGATGGGCGAAACCATTCTCTAACAAGATGATAATCGGAAGGTTTTCCTCAAATGCCGCTCGCATGATAGCCTTTTCTCCTGGAGAGATAGAGGGAGAAACGAGTACGGCTCCGCTTCGTGCCTCTTGTATGTAATCATTGATTGCTTGGTGGATTTGTTCTTCAGAGAGCTTTCTTGAGCATTGTACGGGAATGAGATAAGGCCTTTGTAGCAGAAAGCGGTTGCCGATGGCTGAGAACGATTGGTTGCCTATCAACAATTGTCTTTGCACGCGAAAGAGGTCGGGGTATTCTCGTTTCATTAATAATCTTCGGGGGTTGTCATTGAGATAGTTGAGCCATCGGTCCAATTGGCCCTCCCTGAGCAGCAGACGGTCGTTGTAGCCGCGTGAGAAAAGAAGGCCATGCGTGCGGTCTTCGCCTCTTCTGTCTTTCTTTTGGGGAGCCGCTTGTCCTGTTTGTTGCGTTGCCAACGCAACAGACGGAACACTTGCCAACGCAACAGACGGAACGGTCGCAACAGACGGAACGCCTAATATCAGCTCTCTATAATGCTTGTTACAGCTTTGCTTAAAGCCTCGGATAGCCATTCCCAATGGGTCTTTCATCTTTTCCTTCACGTAGAGAATGCCGTGAAGATGGTCAGGCATCATCTGAAGGGCAATGGATTGAATCTCTGGGTGAAATGTTTCCGTGTTCTTCCATTCTTGTACCACTCTTTTCCCTAATTCAGATAATTCCATGCGAGGGGCCTCTGCACTATCTTTAGCTGCATCGCTTTTTCCTGTTACCTTCCCGAAAAGAGGCTTGCGCCCTTCGGTGGTCATGGTAACCATGTATATTTGGCGTTCGGTGTAATCATGCCCTACGCATCTGCGAAGCATAGAGGGCTTTTTGGGGCCGGCAAAGGCCTTTTGTCTTTCATACGTTTCTTTTTTCATAGTATTATTGTTATTGATGGTTATCGTTAATGGTGCCGCCTGTTGGTTCTGTCTGTTGCGTTGACAACGCAACAAACTGGACGGAAGCGGGCTAAACCGATGGCAAAGGTACGAAAAATAAAAATAGCTTTGACAAATAATTTGCTTAAATCATGAATAATTTGTATTTTTGCGAGATATTAAGAATACCCCATTGTTTATGAGACATGTTTTATTGTTGATGATGAGCCTATTTGCCATTTGCCTACATGCAAATCCCGTTACTGATATGCTTGAACGAATCGACAAGGGAGCTTCAAGGAAATTCAAGATAGAACTCCGTAAATCTAATCAAGACTTTTTTGAAATCTCCCAGAGTGGCGACCGAATTGCCGTGAAAGGTAATACGTGGGTAAACATTGCCACGGGTATTCATTGGTACTTGAAATACCATGCTGGCATTCATCTCACATGGAACAACATGCAAGCTTCTCTGCCCAATCGTTTGCCACGGGTAGATAAACCTGAAAGACACGAAACAACCCTTCCCTTACGATACGATTTCAATTATTGCACGTTCTCTTATTCTATGGCATTTTGGGATTGGGAACGTTGGCAAACGGAAATCGATTGGATGGCGTTGCATGGTGTGAACTTACCGCTTGCCATCGTAGGCGTAGAGTGCGTATGGCGCAATATGTTGCTCAAGTTAGGCTATACAAAAGATGAGATAAACCGATTTATTGCTGGTCCCGCATTCTTGGCTTGGTGGGAGATGAACAACTTGGAAGGATGGGGAGGACCATTGCCCGACTCATGGTATATACAACAAGAGCGATTGCAAAAGCAAATCCTCAAACGCATGAAAGAATGGGGTATGCAACCCGTTTTGTCTGGTTATTCGGGAATGCTTCCAAGTAACGCCAAGGAGAAATTATACGTTAATGTGGCTGACGGCGGCAAATGGAATGGCTATACACGTCCTGCCTTCTTGCAACCCACCGACAGTAGGTTTCATGAAATTGCCACATTATATTACCAAGAACTTACCGCTCTCTATGGAAAGGCTAATTATTACTCGATGGATCCTTTCCATGAAGGGGGAAATACCAAGGGTATAGACCTCGCTGCTTCTGGTGATGCTATCATGAGGGAAATGAAATTGGTTAATCCCCATGCTGTTTGGGTGATTCAAAGTTGGCAGGAGAACCCACGTGAAGAATTAATCGGTCATTTGTCGGAGGGAGATTTGTTGATACTCGACCTCTTCAGTGAGTGCAGGCCTAAATGGGGCATTGCCTCTATCTTCCAAAACGACAAGGGATATGGCCATCATCAATGGCTTTTCTGTATGTTGCAAAATTTTGGAGGAAACGTAGGATTGCATGGCAGGATGGACCAATTGCTCAATCATTTCAACCAAACGAAGACCAACCCGAAGGCTGCACATCTGAAAGGTATCGGATTTACGATGGAAGGTTCTGAGAACAATCCTATCATGTTTGAATTGATGAGTGAATTGCCGTGGATTGACCGATTGGATTCTAAGGAAGAGTGGGTTCGTAATTATTGTTTCGCTCGTTATGGCGTTCGTGATGAAACCATCGAAAAGGCTTGGCTGTTGTTGGCTCAGTCTATTTACAACTGTCCGATGGGCAATAACCAACAGGGAACTCATGAAAGCATCTTCTGTGGCAGACCTTCCACGAATAATTACCAAGTGTCGAGTTGGTCTAAGATGTCTAATTACTATGACCCGGAAGACACTCGAAAGGCTGCTTTGTTAATGTCGAGCGTAGCGGAAAAATATCGAGGAAACAATAACTTTGAATATGATTTGGTAGATATCGTGCGTCAGGCGATGGCAGATCAAGGGCGTGTGCAGTATTTGCTGGCAATGGCTGATTATAAGGCATTTAGAAAGCAGGCTTTCAAGGTAAGTTCGCAACGCTTTCTCGATATGTTGTTGGCACAAGACCGGTTGCTTGGCACACGCTCTGAGTTTCGTTTGGGTCATTGGATAGAGGCTGCCAGGAAGTTGGGGAACAATGAGGAAGAGAAAAACTTGTATGAATGGAATGCGCGTGTGCAAATCACTACATGGGGCAATCGTATCTGTGCTGATCAAGGAGGACTTCGTGACTATGCCCATAAAGAGTGGCAAGGACTCCTGAAGGACTTTTATTACATGCGTTGGTCTGCTTATTTCAAGGCGTTAAACGACCAGATGGAGGCGAAATCCAAACCCGATATTGAGAAATTAGGTAACGGAAAATATAAAGGGCTTACCACCAAGCAACTTTTCCAATTGGCTTTAGAGCAAGACGTGACACTTGACTTCTATGCAATGGAAGAACCTTGGACATTGCAACACAATGTTTATACTTCTCAACCAGAAGGTGATTGTGTGGAGGTGGTTCGTTGGGTCTGCAATGAATATCTTCAATAGATTCACATACTATGTAACCGATGGTCACCATGCTGGAAACCATCGGTTTCTTATATGGTGACCATCGGTTTCTTAGTGAGTTACCATTTGGGAATCATATCAAGAAAGATATAAATACCGTCATAAATGCGTTAATCTTTAAAAAACGTGCTGATAAATCAGGTTTATTTGTTATCTTTGCACCAAATATATAGAAGAATTAACATTATCGTATGAATATATTAGAACTGAGTGAGCAAGAGATAGGCCGTCGCCAGAGTCTTCAGGAATTGCGTAACATGGGTATTGACCCATATCCGGCAGCCGAGTTTCCCACCAATGCGTTTAGCACAGAGATTAAAGAGAGTTTTAAAGATGACGATGAGAAGCGAGAGGTTTGCATCGCTGGTAGAATGATGAGTCGTAGAGTGATGGGAAAGGCTTCCTTTGCGGAGATTCAAGACTCGAAGGGCAGGATTCAGGTGTATGTTTCCCGTGATGACCTATGTCCTACGGAAAACAAAGACCTGTACAATGTGATTTTCAAGCGATTGCTTGACATTGGCGATTTCATTGGCGTAAAGGGTTTTGTGTTTCGTACCCAGACCGGCGAAATCTCCGTTCACGCACAAGAACTGACACTCTTGAGCAAGAGCCTCAAGCCACTTCCTATCGTGAAATATAAGGATGGTGTTGCTTACGACAGCTTTGATGATCCCGAATTGCGTTATCGCCAACGTTACGTTGACCTCGTTGTCAACGAGGGAGTGAAGGATACGTTCCTGCAAAGGGCAACGGTAATCCGCACCATGCGTAAGGTTCTTGATGAGGCAGGATATACTGAGGTGGAGACTCCTACGTTGCAGATGATTGCAGGTGGAGCGTCTGCACGTCCTTTCATTACCCATTTCAATGCCCTTGACCAAGATATGTATATGCGAATAGCCACTGAGCTGTACTTGAAGAGGCTCATCGTGGGTGGCTTCGAGGGCGTTTATGAAATAGGCAAGAACTTCCGCAATGAGGGAATGGACAGAAATCACAATCCAGAGTTTACCTGCATGGAATTGTACGTGCAATACAAGGATTACAACTGGATGATGTCGTTTACAGAGAAATTGTTGGAAACCATTTGCATTGCCGTCAACGGTAAGCCGGAAAGAGAGATTGACGGACAAATCATTAGTTTTAAGGCTCCATATCGCCGTCTCCCAATCCTCGACGCCATCAAGGAGAAGACTGGCTTCGACTGTAACGGAAAGACGGAAGATGAAATCCGTGCCTTCTGTAAGGAGAAAGGAATGGAAGTGGACGATACAATGGGTAAGGGTAAACTGATAGATGAACTTTTCGGCGAGTTCTGCGAAGGTACCTTTATCCAACCTACGTTCATCACAGATTATCCCGTTGAGATGAGTCCATTGACCAAGATGCACCGCTCAAAGCCAGGTCTGACCGAACGATTCGAGTTGATGGTGAATGGTAAGGAACTGGCAAATGCTTATAGTGAGTTGAATGATCCCATTGACCAAGAGGAACGCTTCGTAGAGCAGATGCGTCTGGCTGACAAGGGCGATGATGAGGCAATGATTATCGACAAAGACTTCCTCCGTGCATTGCAATATGGAATGCCCCCAACATCAGGTATCGGTATCGGCATAGACCGCTTGGTGATGCTGATGACGGGTAAGACGTTTATACAAGAAGTGCTGTTCTTCCCACAGATGAAACCAGAGAAAAAGATACCACAATCATCCTTTGCCGAATGGGAGGTGATTGGCGTTCCTGAACCTTGGGTTTACGTGTTGCGAAAGGCAGGTTTCAACCTCGTAAACGATATCTCTACGGAAAAGGCACAAGGTCTCCAGCAAAAGATAGGCGAAATCAATAAAAAATATAAGTTGGGTTATGACAAACCCAGTGTAGAAGAGATACAGGCTTGGATAGATAAGGCACAAGGACTTTAATGCCTTGGTGTCCTAATGGTCTTTCGAGACATTCATGACTTTCAAGGTCTTCAAGACGATAAAAGATGTACGATTGCGGCAAGATAGCGATTATTGGTGGAGGTAGTTGGGCTACTGCCATTGCCAAGATAGTGGTTGGTCACACTCACCACATTGGGTGGTATATGAGACGCGACGACCGCATAGAGGATTTTAAACGCCTTGGCCATAATCCCGCCTATCTCATGAGTGTGCATTTTGATGTCAGCGAGATTTCTTTCTATAGCGATCTCAACAAGATAGTGAATGCATACGACACGTTGGTTTTTGTCACGCCTTCTCCATATTTGAAGAACCACCTCAAGCGATTGAAGACCAGGTTGCGTGATAAGTTTATCATTACAGCCATCAAGGGAATCGTGCCAGATGAGAACCTCTCTTGTTCGGAATATTTCCATCAGGTTTACGACGTGCCTTACGACAACTTAGCTTGCATCGGTGGACCTTCTCATGCAGAGGAAGTGGCTCTTGAACGTTTGTCATATCTTACCATTGGCTGTTCTAATCTCGATAAGGCACAGGCTTTTGCAGATATCATCGTTTCAGACTATATCAAGACAAAGACCAGTAGTGACGTGTTGGGAATAGAGTATTCGTCGGTATTGAAGAATGTCTATGCCATCGCTGCGGGTATCTGTAGCGGATTGAAATATGGAGACAACTTCCAGGCAGTGTTGATGGCAAATGCCGTTCAGGAAATGTCAAGGTTCCTCACGGCTATACAGCCCACGGAGCGCAATGTCTATGACAGTGTGTATTTGGGAGACTTGTTGGTGACGGGATATTCCAATTTCTCTCGTAATCGTACTTTCGGAACCATGATAGGTAAGGGCTATAGCGTGAAAAGTGCGCAGATAGAAATGGAAATGATAGCAGAGGGCTATTTCGGTGTGAAGTGTATGAAGGAAATCAATCATCACATGCACGTGAACATGCCGATTCTCGATGCCGTATATAATATTCTATATGAACGCATTTCTCCACAAATCGAAATCAAATTGCTTACCGACTCGTTTAGGTAACCGTAAGGGGAATGGGCAAATCAAAAATAACATGGATTGACAGATGAGACAATATAATAAATCAACCGATTACGACTATTACGAAGTGCAGGAAGACGCTCCTTTGTTAGAGTGGCTTTTGGCAAACGTGAAAGGCAGTAAAAACAAGATTAAAGACACCCTGCATGGACGTGGCATTAAGGTGAACGGAAAGGTGGTGACGCAATATGACACTCCTCTGAGAAAGGGAATGAAAGTGGCTGTCAGCAAGACCAAGCGTAATGACCTTTTCAAGAGTAGGTATGTGAAAATCGTTTATGAAGACCGTTACTTGGTGGTAGTAGAAAAGAATATTGGTATTCTTTCGATGGCTGCGGGACATTCTTCGTTAAACGTGAAGTCTTTGTTAGACAGCTATTTCGTGAAGTCAAGGCAGAAGTGTAGAGCACATGTGGTACACAGGCTCGACAGAGACACCAGTGGCTTGATGATTTATGCCAAAGACATGGAAACGGAACAGATACTCGAACACGAATGGCATGATATTGTTTATGACCGTAGGTATGTGGCTGTGGTATCTGGGGAAATGGAAAACGACGAGGGAACCATTGCCAATTGGCTGAAGGACAACAAGGCTTATTTCACATATTCTTCCCCCGTGGACAATGGTGGCAAATATGCCATTACCCATTACTACACGCTCGACCGCACCGTTGACCACTCTTTGGTGGAGTTTCGTTTAGAGACTGGACGTAAGAACCAGATACGTGTGCATTCGGCAGACATGGGACATCCCGTATGTGGCGACGTGAAGTATGGCAATGGTGACGACCCGTTGCACCGTTTATGCTTACATGCTTACGTGTTGTGTTTCTATCATCCCATCACTCATGAGGCAATGGAGTTTGAAACTCCCATACCTTCTTCGTTCAGGCATTTGTTTAAATAATGAATATATCTTATGGATAGCAATTTCTTATATTACGCATTTGTATTGGCTGCCATCATCGTCGGAGTGTTGGTGGTTAAGAAGATCGCCAGTTGCCTTATCAAGTCAATCGTACTGATTGTATTGGCAGCGTTGTTGGTATTCATTTATTTCGCATATTTCAATGCGGGATAGTCATGGTTTGAATTGGAAAGACATCTACATAATTAAAAACAAAAGAAATGAAAAGTATTAGTTTAGACATTACGAAAGCCGCTCAATTCTTAAATGAAGGTGCAGTGAAGGCTTATGAGCCAAAGGTGCGTGCCGCACAAGAGGCATTGGAAAATGGCACTTGCCCAGGTAATGATTTCCTTGGATGGTTGCATCTGCCCACAAGTATCACACCAGAATTTCTTGACGAGGTGCAAGCTGTGGCTGCAACGTTGCGTGAGAAATGTGAAGCTATCGTTGTTGCCGGTATTGGTGGTAGTTATTTAGGTGCTCGTGCTGTGATTGAGGCTCTGGGCAACTCTTTTGCTTGGTTGGTAAACGACAAGAAGAATCCTACTATCCTCTTTGCTGGAAACAATATCGGTGAAGATTATCTTTATGAACTCACGGAGTATCTGAAAGGCAAGAAGTTTGGTGTTATCAATATCTCCAAGTCGGGTACTACAACGGAAACAGCACTGACGTTCCGTTTGCTGAAGAAGCAATGCGAGTTGCAAATGGGTAAGGAAGAGGCAAAGAACGTGATTGTTGCCGTGACCGATGCGAAGCGTGGAGCAGCCCGTACATGTGCCGATAAGGAAGGCTACAAGAGCTTTATTATTCCCGATAATGTTGGTGGACGCTTCTCAGTGCTCACTCCAGTAGGTTTGTTGCCCATTGCTTGTGCAGGATTTGACATCAAGGCATTGGTAGCTGGTGCTGCTGACATGGAGAAAGCTACTGCTTTGGATGTACCGTTTGAAGAAAATATCGCTGCTCAGTATGCTGCCGTTCGTAATGGACTTTATGCCCAGGCAGGAAAGAAGATTGAAATCATGGTTAATTATCAGCCTAAGTTGCATTTCATCGCTGAATGGTGGAAACAACTCTATGGTGAGAGCGAAGGTAAGGACAAGAAAGGTATTTTCCCTGCAAGTTGCGACTTTACTACCGACTTGCATTCGATGGGACAATGGATTCAGGACGGTGAGCGTTCTATCTTCGAGACCGTTATCAGCATAGAGACTCCCAACTGTAATCTCTTGTTCCCAAGTGATGAAGAAAATCTTGACGGTCTGAACTTCCTCGCTGGCAAGCGTGTGGATGAAGTGAACAAGATGGCAGAGTTAGGTACTCGTCTGGCTCACGTTGACGGTGGTGTTCCCAATATCCGTATCAGCGTTCCCGAACTCAACGAGTATTATATCGGTCAGTTGATTTACTTCTTCGAGATTGGTTGTGGTATCAGTGGCAATGTCCTTGGCGTGAACCCATTCAACCAACCTGGTGTGGAAGCATACAAGAAGAATATGTTTGCTTTGCTGAACAAGCCTGGATATGAGGCTGAAAGCAAGGCCATCCAAGAACGTTTGGCAAAAGAGGCTTAATAGTAAATGAGATGAGTGAGTCATATATGATTCTTAATGACTTACAAGATAGATATGACCAACAAGGAAATAATTAATAATTATTTAAAAAAGCATGGCTTTGAGAGGTTTGCTCCCAAAGCCGTGCTTTTTGACATGGATGGAGTGCTTTATAACTCCATGCCTAATCATGCTGTTGCTTGGCAAGAGTCTATGCGGCAGTTTGGTATTCACATGACAGCAGCCGATGCCTATGCTACAGAAGGAGCAAGAGGTATTGATACCATTCGGAAGATGGTCGTGGAGCAAAAAGGAGTGAATATCTCGCTTGAAGAAGCGCAAAAGATGTATGATGTGAAAACACATCTTTTCCATGACATGCGACAAGCAGAAATTTTTGATGGGGTAATCCCGTTGATGGAAAAGATTCAGCAAAGAGGGATGAAGATTGGCGTGGTGACGGGCAGCGGCCAAAAGCCATTGATTAATCGTCTGCTCCACGATTTTGGGGCATTTATAGATGAGAGCAGGATTGTTACCGCTTACGACGTGGAGCGTGGAAAGCCTGCTCCTGATCCGTATCTCATGGGCTTGCAAAGATGCGGAAACTTACAACCTTGGCAAGGCATCGTAGTGGAGAATGCTCCATTAGGTGTCAGTGCAGGTGTTGCGGCTGGTTGTCTGACCATTGCCGTGAATAGCGGACCTTTACCCGATGATGTCTTATTGGATAAAGGTGCTGATGTCATTTATCGTAAAATGACAGAATTGGTTGATGATTTTGAAAATATATTGAGTTGAACATATATATAATGATTGTGTGATTGGCATGAAACGTCTGCCCCTTGTTTTTTTAGTCTTATTCTTCTTTCATTTGTCACAAGCTCAAGTAATAATAATGAATTCTTCTGACAAGAAGGAAGTTGCTGACTCTGTTGATAAGAAGAAACGTACCTTACGATTGACGGGAAACGTATATGACTCCTTCACCAAGGCAGCCTTGAAAGCACATGTCACGTTGATGCGAAGCGACTCTACGGTAGTAGATACCACTACGTGTTGGATGTGGTCATGGGGTACAAGCAATTCTTACTATGAGTTTAGCGTGCCACGTGTTGTTGAGAAGTATATCATCAAGGCAGAAAGCGAGGGTTACCACACGGGTTATTTGAATTATGAAGTGAAATATCTTGGCAGGAATCGTTCGTTTGCGTTGCCTCGATTGTTGTTGAAGAAAAAGGCAGACGATGATGTCTTTGCGGAAGGCACTTTAGACGGTGTGGTAGTGACAGGTACGAAAGTGAAGATTGCCTATCGCGGAGATACTGTGGTTTACAATGCGTCTGCTTTCAACCTTCCCGAAGGTTCTATGCTCGACGGACTCATTCATGAGATGCCTGGTGCCGAACTGAAAGACAATGGTGACATCTACGTGAATGGTAAGAAAGTGGACTATCTCACTCTGAACGGTAAGGATTTCTTCAAGGGAAACAATAAGGTGATGCTCGACAACCTACCTTATTATACGGTACAGAACGTGGAGGTATATGATAAGTCGTCTGAAGAAAGCAAATGGAAAGGCATGGAAACGACGAAGAAAGACTATGTGATGGACGTGATCCTCAAGCGAGAGTACAATCGTGGACTGCTTGTAAACACCGAAGCAGGAGTGGGTACGGACAATCGCTACTTGGCGCGTCTCTTTGGACTTTATTACACAGACCATACACGCTTGTCTCTTTTTGCCAATACCAACAATGTCAATGAAGACCGTAGGCCTGGCTATGAGGGTGATTGGACTCCTGCCAACCAACCACAGGGCTTGAGAGCTACCAAACAAGTTGGAATGAACCTCACTTCTGAAGACCAAGACAAGAATGTAGAAGAACGCTTTGATGCCACGCTGACGTGGAGCGATGCTGATGACCAGACGCGTACTTCAAGTGAACGATTCTCATCGGATGGTAATGTGTTTGGTAATTCGGAATCATGGAGCAGACAAAAAGACTTTCGTTTCTCAGCTTATAATAATCTGACAATTAATGTGCCAGTCAAGTTGCAGATGTACACTACCGTTTCTTATTACAATGGTGACCGAAACTCTGAAAATAGTGATTCCACTTGGCGTGACCCCTCTCTTAATACAGGACAATTGTCTTTGATTAATCGCTCTCACAACTTAAGACTGAATAAATACCGTACGATTAATTTAGGCAATAGCCTTCTATGGTACCAAAAGTTGCCTTGGGGAGATTATGTCTTTTTGTCGGCGAGCGCATCTTATTCAAATAACAAACCTGCAGACTCTTTTTCTCAAAACTTGGTGGAATATCTCCAAACAGGAGGAAGTGATTTCAGAAATCGATATAATGACACACATTCCAACAACTATAATTACTCTTTAAATGGCGAATACACCATCTCGTTGCTGAATGGTTGGCGTATAGCTCCAAGTGTTGGATATAAACAGACGTACAAATCAGATCACAACTTTAATTATCGATTAGACAGATTGATAGAGTCCCAATTGTCGGCAGGAGGGAAGTCGTTCTATAATAATAGTCGTCGTATTTCTTCTACAACAACCAAGTCGCCATATCCCATCGGTTGGCTTCCTTCCAATGAGTTGTTGTTGGACGTGATGGATAAAAACAATTCCGATCAATCCACGGATTTGGAACGAACCTATTCCGCAAAGTTAGAAATAACCAAGGAGATTGGTAATGAAGAGGGGTGGTTGTCTTTGACGTTTCCTGTTGATAAGGTAGATGAACGTTTGCACTTTGATGATGGAGTGCTTGATACCATCGCACGTCGTTCGGATGTTATTTTCCAGCCCAGTATTTCGTACAATGAATGGGGGAAGAATTTCAAGCAAATAGAATATAGCATGTCGATGGAACGTCCAGATTTCCTTTCTCTCATGCCTCATGATGATACGACCAACCCCCTTGTCTATACTGTCAACAACGTGAATTTGAAGAATCGCATTAACCATTCTTTCGGTACATATTTCAATTTCCGCAACGACTCTACGGCACGAAGGATTTCACTCTCTGGTAACCTTACGTTGACGCAAAATGCGTGGGGTACTCGCAGTAGCTATAACAGTAAGACGGGTGCTTATACGTACATGCAAGATAATGTTAACGGCAATTGGAACGCTAATGTGAATTTCGGTTATGAGAGGCCTTTCGGGAAACAGCGCCTATTCAATATTGAGAATAATGTCAGCGCATCTTACGTTCATAGCGTAGATTTTGAACTCATCCAATCAGTTACGGCAGGAATGCAAGTGGAATTGCAGGATGAGTTGACAAGTAGCTACTCGAAGGTAAACACTACCAATCTCTCGGAAGAACTGCGATTGAAATACCAGAAAAAGGCACTATCTCTTTCTATCGGTGGTCAGGTGGATTGGCGACATTCCAAAGGAACAAGCGAAAACTTCCAAACCATCAATGCCTGGGATTATAACTATGGCGTTACGGCAAAATATACCATTCCTGTTGTCAAGGTGGATGTTGCTACCGACTTGAAGATGTTTTCACGTAGAGGCTATAATAGCAGTATGATGAATACCGACGACTTGGTGTGGAACGCCTCTCTTTCACGTGCGTTTATCAAAGGAAAACTGACGGCAAAACTCATGGCTTTCGATATCTTGCACCAACTCTCATCCACGCAATATAGCGTGAATGCGCAAGGTCGCACGGAAACATGGCATAATTGCATCCCACGTTATGCTTTGCTCACGTTAAGCTATAAGTTCCAGAAAATGCCGAAAAAGAAGAAATAAGCTATTGTTAATAGCCTCCAATAAGGGGACTATTCTATGGTAATTTCTCCTGAACCAAAGCATTTGTGATGCTCCTTGTCGTAAACCACGCAGAACTGTCCTGGAGCTACACCTTGTACCCATCTGTCGGAATGTACTACATAGCAGCCATTACCTGTTTGTTCCAAGATACCATAGAAATAGTCGGGTGTGTGCCTTATTTTAAAAGTCACTTCCTTGGGTAATTCTCCTCCTTCGGGAGTGAGGTAATGGAAATCCTTGATGGGAAACTCCATGCGATGTGCCTTGATAGGTTCGTAGCCCTTGATGACGTATAGAATATTCTTCTCTATGTCTTTCTTCACCACGTTCCAAGGACCACCGCCTAATCCAAGACCTTTTCTTTGTCCGATGGTGTGGAACCAATGTCCCTTGTGTTTACCCAATACCTTGCCTGTCTCCATGTCAATGATGTCGCCTTCCCATTCTCCGAGATAGCGTCGTAGGTAATCGTTGTAGTTAATCTTGCCCAAGAAGCAAATGCCTTGCGAGTCTTTGCGTTTCGCATTCACTAAATGTTCACGTTCGGCAATGGCTCTCACCTCGTCTTTATAGTAATGACCGATGGGGAATAATGCCTTCTTCAATTGCCAATCATATATCTGAGCTAAGAAATCTGTCTGGTCTTTCACAGGGTCTGGACTGGTAGTAAGCCACTTATGGCCGTCTATCCATTCTGTTTGTGCATAATGGCCGGTGGCAATAAGGTCATAGTCGTGACCACGTTTCTCGTCGAAAGCCCCAAACTTGATGAGTCGGTTGCACATCACGTCAGGATTGGGCGTTTGTCCAGCCTTTACCTTTTCCATCGTGTAACGTGTAACGTTGTCCCAATATTCCCTATGGCAGTCGATGACCTCAAGTTTACATCCGTATCGTGTCGCCACGGCGGTTGCCATTTCCATGTCTTCCTCGCTTGAACAATCCCATTCTTCCTCTTCCTCTGGTCCTATCTTGATGTAGAAACAGTCGGGATGAAGGCCTTTCTTTGCCAATTCATACAACACCACGCTACTATCTACACCTCCAGACAGCAACACGGCAATACGCTTATCTATTAGTTCTTGGTCATTAATCATGAAGTTTTCTTTAATGAGATGATTCCTTATGGTGATATGTTTCCCTTGTGGCGAAACAGACAAAGGAGAAACTTTTCGCAAAGTTAGTGATAGATTCTCAAACATCCAAATAATTCTTTCAAAAGTAGGGATTATTTATAATAATCACTTTTTTTTAAGGAAAGCCATCTGATTTACGGAAAAAGTAGTATCTTTGCAATGAGTCTTTGAAAAACAATCGATAGCAATAACTTGAATAATGACATATTTGAAAAACAAGAATAGACCTATGAAAAAAAATATTTGGTTAACGATGATTCTGTTGATGGGGTTATGCGTTGTTTCATGTAGTAGTGACGATGATGAGAATAATCTTACACCCAAAGGAGTAAGTGCGGTAGATCTTGGATTGCCCAGTGGGACAAAGTGGGCAAGTTGCAACGTAGGAGCCAACTCTCCCGAAGATGGCGGCAGCCTTTATGCTTGGGGTGAGGTAAATGAAAAAGGTGTTTATGAGTGGAGCAATTATATTCATTGTGACGGTACGCGGGAATCTTGCCATGATATAGGAAAGAACATCAGCGGTACGCAATATGATGTGGCTCGCTTGAAGTGGGGCGGAAAATGGCGTATGCCTACCTACGAAGAGTTTAAGGAACTGTTTGATAACTGTACCCATGAACAGACTATGTATCATTACGTGAGTGGTATCAAGTTTACTGGGAAAAATGGAAACAGTATCTTCTTGCCTTCCTTCCCACTGAAAGATAAGGCTGTAAACCATTCGGGTTATTATTGGACGGGAACCCAAGAAACAGATGTCACTGCTAAATCTGGTGCATATTGTTTTACTTTCGTAGAAGATAACGGTTATTGGGTATATGGCTCAAGTTGTCTTGGACTTGCCGTCAGACCCGTCATGAAATAAGTATTCCGTATGAATGAAGAAGTTCCTTTTAAAGTGCCTCGAACCAAGGAAGGTACGATTTTCGAGATTGTCACGGTGATATTGATACTTGCGTTATGGGCAATAACATGGTATTTGTATCGCAATGCACCCGAACAAGTACCCATTCGTTTCGGGTTGAATCTCAATCCCGATACCGTAGGTAGCAAGAATACGATCTTGGTAATGGCTGCATTAGGTACAATTTTCTCTGTGGGGATGCTGGTATCTGCTTATCGCCCAAAGTCTGTCAATCTGCCGCTTGAGTTTAGCCTTCCTAAACAGTATGTTTGCGTCGTGCGAATGGTACGTTTGCTTGCCGTAGAGACGGCGTTTCAGTTCATAGCTGTTGTGCTGATGATGGGAACTTCTCATGTAGGTTATTATCCGATGATATTTTTTGCTGTCGTATTATTGCTGATTATAGCAACAACCATATACTATACTGTGAAAATTTACAAGATGAAATAAATTGGCAATGAGGAAATTGTGTGTAATCTTGACGATTCTGTCTGCCGTAATAACTGCCCACGCGCAAGGTACAATCGGAACATGGAACGGAAATCTGAACTTGGGAACGATGAAGTTGCCGTTGGTATTTCACATCGGAGATAATAGTTGCACACTGGATTCACCCAACCAAGGGGCAAAGGGCATTCCTGGAAAGGTGAATTTTCAATCTGCCGATTCCATCTCTGTGGCTTTTGAGTCATTGGGTGGTTCGTATGTGGGCAAACTTCAAGAAGGCAAGCTCAAAGGAACGTTCACGCAAATGGGCTACCGATTGAGTTTGGAATTGGAAAAGGGCGAATTGGTCAGGCTTCGTCCTCAGACACCAAGAGCTCCGTTCCCTTATCAAACGGAGGAGGTGATATTTGTCAATGAGAAAGATACGGCTTCGTTGGCTGGAACCTTAACTTGGCCAGAGGGTTATCAAAAAGGAAAGAAAGTTCCTGTTGTCCTGATGATTACTGGAAGCGGAATGCAGAATCGAGACGAGGAAATATTCGACCATAAACCTTTTGCGGTAATTGCTGATTACTTGGCTCGTCACGGGGTTGCCTCTTTGCGTTATGATGACCGACAGGTGGGTGGCTCAAAGGGAAATGTTACTCATGCCACGACCGAAGACTTTATGCGTGATGCGGAAGCGGGATTGAAGTACTTGAAAGAATTGAAGTCGTTCAGTAGGATAGGGGTGCTTGGCCATAGTGAGGGAGGAACCATTGCCTTCATGCTTGCGAAAGAGAAAAAGCCAGACTTTATCGTTTCCTTGGCTGGAACAGGTTTGCGGGGAGATAGCGTGATTACCGAACAGACGAATTTTATCTTACGCCAACAGGGAAAGCCTGGTAACATGACGGTAAAGCAAATGCACCTGACGATGATGATGACGAAAACAACACCGTGGTATGATTTCTTCGTGTCGTATGACCCTGCTGAGGCTATTCAGAAAGTGAAGTGTCCGGCACTTATCTTGAATGGAAACAAGGATTCGCAGGTGTTGGCGGAAAGCAATTTGAATGTAATCAGAAACTTGTTGCCCAAGCACACCAAGAGTAAAATCAAGGAATATCCAGGACTGAACCACCTTTTCCAGCCATGTAAGACTGGAGCGGTGGATGAATACGGAACGATAGAGCAAACAATTTCAGAGGAAGTGCTTGCCGACATTGCCGAATGGATTCAGACATTATGAAAGGGAAATGGGAATAACCTCTAAGTCGTCTGGCACAAAGATGTTTCCGTGGAAATATGCTGAAGCCTCGGCAGTGTAATCTCTCTTGCGTGTATGGATAGTCTTATCTTCCGTGTGATAAAGAATCAAGTTTCTCACGCCCAAATCCTCAGCAAGTTGGGCAGCATCTTTCACGGTGGAATGATGTTTCTCGTATGGTTTGAAAGTGTCACGGTCAGCATATTTACAGAAAGCCTCACTCATGAGCCAGTCTGCACCTTCCACTAAAGAGCGATTATGCTCGTTGTAAGGTTCGTCACCGAGGCAGACAAGCTTTTGTCCGTCAGGAAGGCAAGTGGTAAATCCAAACTGTTTCTCCTTGGTGCTGAGAATGTCGAAACACTGAAAGCGCAGATTGCCTACCTCGAAAGTGTCGCGGTCATTGAGTTCTTTGAATATAACGGAAACACCTATCTCCTTGACCAACTTCTGGGGAAGCATGTCGCGCATCATGTTTAGAATGACTCGAATCACTTTCTCGTGTCCGTAGATACGGATGTTGCCTTGGCAAATGCCGCGAGCCTTGTGTTGCAGGAAGACACGTATCACCCATAATGCCCCAATGATGTGGTCAGTGTGAGCGTGTGTGACGAATAGGTCGTGAATGTCGCCTATCGCAATCCCCGCATCACTCAGTTGGCGGAGTATTCCATTTCCTCCACCCGCGTCAACGAGTAAAATGGTCTCTTCATTACGTAGGGCAAAACATGTATTGTAGCAGCGCGTAACCAGGGCGTTGCCTGTTCCAAGGATGATGATTTCTGTTTTCATGCAACAAAGATAACTCATTATTTTCATCTGTACAAGATATTTTATGAGGTTTGTTGTAAATTTTATGTGTTCACTTCTCGTTTTTAACGGAAAAATGTTAACTTTGTCACACATTATTATATATATAAATACATCATACCATGGAAGAACTGAAAAACGAACAACTGGTAATCAAGATTGCCGAAATGGGTGCGGAATTGCAGAGTATCAAAGATGCACAAGGTAAGGAATATCTTTGGCAAGCCGATGAAAAGTATTGGCCTCGCCATTCTCCATTGTTGTTTCCCATTGTGTGTGGCTTGTGGGAAGACAAATATTACATAGATGGCTATGCTTATCGGATGTCTCGGCACGGCTTTGCCCGTGATACAAAATTCACGTTGGTTTCTAAAACGGATAATAAAGTGACATTTGCCATCCACGACACGGTGGAAACTCATCGCGACTATCCTTTCCACTTCAATCTGGCTGTTACTTATCGGTTGGAAGGAAATAAGATACACGTGATTTGGCACGTAGAAAACACCGATGCCAATGAGATTCATTTCCAGATTGGTGGTCATCCTGCGTTTTATCTACCTGATGTAAAGGAAGGAGAACCGATGCACGGAATGATTAAGTTTGACAATGAAGATGAGATTGAACGTTTGGTAGGCAATGTTGGTGGTTGTATCGTGCCGGGAAGATTCCGTTTGGACACTGAGAAAGGTTATTGGGCATTCAAAGAGAAGAGTTTTGATGAGGATGCAGTTATCATTGACAAATGCCAAGTGAAGGAAGTGGCACTTTTGGATAAAGACCGCAAGCCAGTTGTAACGGTGAATTTCAAATCGCCGGCAGTAGGTATATGGAGCCCATTTGGTAAGAATGCCCCATTCGTTTGTATAGAACCATGGTACGGAATACATGATAGAGTGAGCTATAATGGTGAGTTTAAGGATAAATATTTGATGAATCACCTGCAACCAGGAGCCTCTTTCATGGCGCAATATTCCATTAAAATCGGTTGATAAGTATCGTGAAAATGTGGCGAAAGCCTTCGATTGATAGGTTTTTCAAAGAAATCTTTTAAATTTTTTGGCTATTTGAAAAGATTATATTACCTTTGCAGCCGAATTATTTGAAGGTGTTGGCGGGATAGCTCAGTTGGTTAGAGCGTCGGATTCATAATCCGGAGGTCGAGGGTTCGGGTCCCTCTCCCGCTACATACGTTTTTGGGGAGTTGCGAAGTGATTCGTAACTCCTTTTTCGTCAATAATGAATATCAGAATCTCATACTCAGCGGTGTCCGAGTATCTAAGTCTTATCGTGTATGTCATGAAAGATGTCTTTTTTTCAAAAGAAATGATCTTTTTCAATATAAAATGATTAACTTTGCAATCAAACTATAAATTGAATACCTTATGTTCAGCAAAGAAACATATATTGACAGACGGGCAGAATTGAAAAGGCTCGTGAAGAGTGGAGTGATTATCCTCTTTGGTAACAATGAGTCGCCAAATAATTATCCTGCAAATGCTTATTATCCTTTCCGTCAAGACTCTACGTTCTTGTATTATTTCGGACAACAACGTGATGGATTGGTGGGAGTGATAGACATAGACAATGATACGGAGATGTTGATTGGTAATGACATAGACATTGAAGATATTGTTTGGTATGGTTCTGTTGACAGCGTTAGTGACTTAGCTGCTCAAGTTGGCGTGAGTGAGTCGGCTCCTATGGCTGCCTTGCGCACGATTTGCAATGAGGCATTAAGGCAGAAACGTACCATTCACTTCCTTCCTCCATATCGCTATGACATCAAGTTGCAGATATTCGACCTTTTAGGCATTCATCCCAATCAACAAAAGGAGTCTGCCTCGATGGAATTGATAAAAGCCGTGGTGAAGATGCGTTCGGTAAAGACTTGTGAGGAGATTGAAGAGATGGAGCGTGCCGCAGAGATAGGTTATAAGATGCACACGACAGCCATGAAACTCATACGTCCGGGAATAACGGAGAAATACGTGGCAGGTCAGGTAGATGGTATTGCTCATTCTTATGGCGCACAAGTAAGTTTTGCTACCATATTCTCTCAACATGGTGAAATCATGCATGGCAATCCTTCTTTGGCTTTATTGGAAGCAGGAAGGTTAGCACTTTGCGATGCAGGTGCTGAGACCGTAAATAATTATTGTTCCGACAACACGCGCACAATGCCTGTTAGCGGTAAGTTTACCCAAAGACAACTCGATATTTATTCGATTGTAGAGGAATGTCATGATATGGTACTCAACGTAGCCAAGCCAGGTGTGAAATACATGGATTGTCATTTTGCCGTGGCACGGTTGATGACAGACCGATTGAAAGAACTGGGCTTGATGAAAGGAGATACGGAAGAGGCTGTTCGGGCAGGTGCTCATGCCATGTTCTTGCCTCACGGATTGGGTCACATGATGGGAATGGACGTACACGATATGGAAAACCTTGACCAAATCAACGTGGGTTTTGACGAAGAGACACGTCCCATCTTAGATCAATTCGGAACCAATTGCCTGCGTATGGGTAGGCGTTTGGAAGAAGGCTTCGTGGTAACTGATGAGCCCGGTATCTATTTCATTCCTGCCTTGATAGACGATTGGCGCAAGAGTGGACATTGTGCGGAATTCCTCAACTTCGATATGTTGGAAACTTATAAGGACTTCGGCGGAATACGCATAGAAGATGACATCCTCATCACGAAAGATGGTTGCCGTTTCCTTGGTGAAAACCGCATTCCATATCATCCCAAGGATGTAGAGGCATTTATGGATAATAATCAATCATTCAATAAACAATAATCCAAAATGAAAAAAACATTAGCTATCATGTTGCTTGCGTGTTTCGCATTAAATGTAAGCGCAGCAAAGAAAAAGGCAACTCCAAAGGATGCCAACAAACCAGTGTTTACTATCATCAAGGAAAATCCTATCACAAGTGTGAAAGACCAAAACCGTTCGGGAACTTGTTGGGATTACTCTACCTTGTCTTTCTTCGAGTCTGAAATTCTCAAGGCAACAGGTAAGACATACGACTTGTGTGAGTCTTTCGTTGCCAACAAAACCTATATGGATCGCGCCATTCAGGTGGTTCGTTACCATGGCGATTGCCAGTTTGCACAAGGCGGTTCTGCTGAAGACGTGCTTGCTACAATGAAACAATATGGTATTTGCCCTGAAGGAGCTATGCCATTCCCAGGTTCACTTTATGGAGATTCGTTAAACAACTTTGGTGAGTTTTTCTCTGTGTTGGAACCTTATGTTGGAGCCGTTGCCAAGAGCAGTGCGAAGAAGATTTCCAATCAATGGAAAGTGGGTATGCAAGGTATTCTTGATGCTTACTTGGGCAAATGTCCTGAAAAGTTCACATACGAAGGAAAGGAATATACACCGAAGTCGTTCATGAACAGCTTAGGTATCAATCTGAATGATTATGTATCTGTAACCAGCTACACACATCATCCTTTCTATACAACCTTTGCCGTAGAGGTGCAAGACAACTGGCGTTTCCCACAATCATATAACGTGCCTATGGACAAGATGATGGAAATCATCGACAATGCCGTAAATGAAGGTTACACTATTGCTTGGGGTGGTGACGTTTCTGAAGAAGGTTTCACACGCCAGGGATTGGCATACGCCGTAGATACAAAGAAGGCTGAAAGTCTTGCTGGAAGTGACATGGCTCGTTGGTTGAAGCTCACTGCCGACAAGAAGCGTAACATCATCGACTCATTAGGTTGCAAAGTTCCGGAAATCGTACCTACACAGCAAATGCGCCAAGAGCGTTTCGACAATTGGGAATTGACAGACGACCACGGTATGTTGATTTACGGTATTGCTAAAGACCAAAACGGCAAGGAATATTACATGGTGAAAAACTCATGGGGAGAGTCTGGCAAGTACAAGGGTATCTGGTACATGACGAAATCATTTATCGCAGCCAATACGATGGACTTCCTGATTAACAAGAATGCCATTCCTGCCAAGATTCGTCAGAAGTTAGGCTTGTAAACTTGAAAGAGTATCATTTAAAGAAAATATTTATCACGGAGACGTGCCAAAACTATGGGTGAACAGATGTTTTGGCACGTTTTACCCTTATAATTATGAAACGATTAATTCTTGCATTATTTATTGCCGTTGCTTCCATTCCCGTTTTTGCTCAGACTGACGCAAGAGCATGGGTTTCAAGTGGAGCGTGGCGAAACGGTTTTATGGACGCTAAACCCGATAAAACCGTCAATATTGATGAGTTCTATCGTCAATATCATAAGAATCCCAACCAATGGCACGCTTTGTTTAAATGGTTGGCAAGTACCGATTTGCTCACTATTCCCGCAGGTAAGCACCCGATACCTGATTCTACGTTGGTGGCAAGTGTAGAGGATTCAAAGAATGAGCCGTTGGAAAAACGGAATACGGAAAGCCATCGCAAGAAAATAGATTTCCAATATGTGGTGAAAGGCACTGAGGGATTCGCTTTGCTCGACCATGCTTCGAGTGTTGTGACGATGGAGTATAACGAGAAGAAAGACTTGATTCGTTATGATTATCAGAAAGAAAAAACGAATTTCTTCCCCTCTACACCAGGGCGATTCCTTATTTTCTTTCCCACGGATTGGCACATTGCCAAGATAGAAACCAAGAAGAAAGATCAAAACATTCGCGTGATAGTTGTGAAGGTTGATTATATAGAATAAAGTGGTAAACATCTTATAATTGATAAAAAACGAGACATAACTGTTAAAAAACATGCTTTATGTCTCGTTTTCTTGTTTTTTATTCGTATCTTTACAACGTTAAATTGCCTAAATAGGCTTTTAACCCTTGAAGCGATAAGAATAAAAACAAATATAAATGCAATTTAAATGGAATTACAAGACACCTACACCAGAAGAAAGTCAAGCAGCTAAGGAGCTGGGCGAGAAATTAAACATCAATCCCGTTCTTGCCCAGTTGCTCATTCGCCGGGGTATTCATACAGAGAGTGCCGCCAAGCGATTCTTCCGTCCACAATTGGCAGACCTCATCAATCCGTTTCTCATGAAAGACATGGATGTGGCTGTGGATAGGTTGAACGATGCGATGGGTAGAAAAGAGAGGATACTGGTGTATGGCGATTACGATGTAGACGGTTGTACTGCCGTAGCATTGGTGTATAAGTTTTTGCAGCAATTCTATTCCAACATCGACTATTACATTCCTGACCGTTATGATGAGGGATACGGCGTGAGTAAGAAAGGATTGGAGTATGCGGCTGCAACAGGTGTGAAATTAATCATTATCTTGGATTGCGGCATCAAGGCAATCGAAGAGATTACGCTTGCCAAGACACTTGGCATAGATTTTATCATTTGTGACCATCATGTTCCAGATGAGGTGATGCCTCCTGCGGTAGCCATCCTTAATCCTAAACGTGAGGACGACAGCTATCCCTTCAAGCATCTTTGCGGTTGTGGGGTAGGGTTTAAGTTCATGCAGGCATTTGCCAAGAACAATGGCATTCCTTTCTCAAAACTTATTCCCTTACTTGATTTCTGTGCGGTGAGCATAGCAGCCGACTTGGTTCCTGTAACAGAGGAAAATCGTATCTTGGCTTTTCATGGGTTAAAACAACTCAATCAAAGTCCGAGTATAGGATTGAAGTCTATCATCGAGGTCTGCGGACTGAGTGGCAGGGAGATATCCATGAGCGACATCATGTTTAAGATTGGTCCTCGTATCAATGCCTCTGGGCGAATAGAAAACGGCAAGGAGACGGTAGATTTGTTGGTGGAACGTGATTTCAACACAGCCTTGAAAGCTGCTCGTCATATTGACGAATACAATGAGCAACGCAAGGACATTGACAAACAGATGACCGTTGAGGCCAACCAAATCGTGGAGAAGTTGGAAAGTCAGAAGCATCATTCCAGTATCGTGCTCTACGATGAGAATTGGAAGAAAGGAGTCATCGGAATCGTCGCTTCCCGCCTGACGGAAATCTATGTCCGTCCTACCGTGGTGTTAACGAGAGACGGTGATTTTGCTACGGGAAGTGCACGTAGTGTGGCTGGCTTCGATATTTATTCTGCCATCAAGAGTTGTCGGGATTTGTTGGTCAACTTTGGAGGACATACTTATGCGGCAGGTCTTACCATTCGCTGGAGCGACATACATGCTTTCCGCACTCGTTTCCAACAATACGTAGATGAACATATACACCCGGAGCAGATAGAGCCGTTGTTGGATATTGATGCCGTGATAGACTTCAAGGACATTACCAAACGATTGCAAAACGACTTGAAAAAGTTTTCTCCGTTCGGTCCAGACAATGAAAAACCACTCTTCTGTACCATCGGCGTATATGACTACGGTACCAGTAAGGTGGTGGGTCGTGAACAGGAACACATCAAGTTGGAATTGGTAGATTCTAAATCGAGTACCGTGGTCAACGGTATTGCCTTCGGGCAGAGTGCTGCGGCTCGCTATATCAAGTCGAAGCGAAGTTTCGACATTGCCTATTCCATCGAGGAGAATATCTTTAAACGTAATCAAGTACAACTTCTCATTGAAGACATCCGCCCATCAGAGGAGGATATATAATGACCGACAAGTATCTTGACATTCTCAGAGAATACTGGGGGTATGATGATTTCAGGGGTATCCAACGGGAAATCATTGAGAGCATTGGTGCTGGGCGCGATACGTTGGGGTTGATGCCTACGGGTGGTGGCAAATCCATTACCTTTCAGGTACCAGCCCTTGCTTCAGAAGGAATGTGTGTGGTGGTTTCTCCGTTGATTGCGTTGATGAAAGACCAAGTGTATCACCTCACTCGTCAAGGCATTCGTTCAGCCGCCGTTTATTCGGGAATGTCGCGTGAAGAAATCATCGCAACCCTTGAGAACTGCATCTTTGGAGGAATCAAGATCTTGTACGTCTCTCCAGAACGTTTGTCATCCGACTTGTTCCAAAACAAGTTCAGGAAGATGAACGTTAGTTTTATTACCGTTGATGAGGCTCATTGCATCAGTCAATGGGGATATGACTTTCGTCCTACTTATCTTCAAATAGCTCGAATCCGTCAATTAAAGCCAGATGCTCCCATCTTGGCACTTACTGCCACGGCTACTCCCAAGGTGGTGAAAGACATTCAGAAGCAATTGGCTTTTAAGGAGGAGAATGTCTTCCAAATGAGTTTTGAGCGTAAGAATGTAGCATACGTAGTACGAAAGACGGAAAACAAGCGCGAGGAATTGGTGCATATTCTTTCTTCGGTAGGTGGCTGTTCTATCGTATATGCGCGAAGCAGAAAACGTACCAAGGAGATTGCTGATATATTGAAGAGCAATGGCATATCTTCCACATTCTTCCACGCAGGTCTCGAACCATCGGTGAAAGACGAAAGACAAAACGCTTGGCAAAACGATGAAGTGCGGGTGATTGTGGCAACCAATGCTTTTGGAATGGGAATAGACAAGCCCGACGTGCGATTGGTCATTCATTATGATTGTCCAGACTCTTTGGAGGCTTATTTCCAAGAGGCAGGCCGTGCAGGTAGAGATGGCAATAAGTCGTATGCTGTCTTGTTATATAACAACAGCGATAGCAGGAAGTTGGAAAAACGTATCGCCGACAATTTCCCAGAAAAACAATTTATCATTGATGTGTACAACAACCTTGCCTATTTCTTCCAAGTTGGAGTGGGAAGTGGTAAGGGTTATACATTCGATTTTGACATCGACCTCTTCAGTCGGACGTATAAGCATTTTCCCGTGGTGGTAGATGCTGCATTGAAGATATTAGAGAACGCAGGATATATTCATTATGAAACCGACCCAGATGCAAAGGCAAGGGTGAGATTCCTCTTGCAACGCAATGAGTTGTATAGGCTTGACAATTTGTCTCCGCATGAGGAGTGTGTCATTACGGCATTGCTGCGTTGCTATGGTGGATTGTTTACCGACTTTGTTTATATTGATGAAGGGTTGATAGCGAAAGAAGCTGACCTTGACAAGCAGCAAGTATATCTCAATCTCAGGGCTCTTGGTCAGAAACGTATCATACAATTCATTCCCACCAAGAAGATTCCGCTCATTACGTATATGCAACATCGTGAAGCTGAAGAATATTTGGTGATTCCCCCTGAAGTGTATGAAGAACGAAAGCAGCAATTCGCACATCGCATCCAGACCATGAAATTGTATGCCACCAATGATGAGATATGCAGGAGTAAGCAACTGTTGTATTATTTTGGCGAGACAGATGCAGGTGATTGCGGGCAGTGTGATGTATGTATTGAGCATAAGTCGAATGAGGTGAATACACATCACTTGACTCATGCTCAACAAATGATTCTCCATGTCTTAGAAGATGGAGAATATCATCAAATTACCGAATTGCGGTCGTTAAACCTACCCAACCGTGTGTTTGATGCTGCCTTGGATAGTTTGGTCAAAGAAGAAATCGTTCACGTACAAGGCATATTGATATGGACATCACGGTAGGTATGGCCAACCGTCGGCTGTCCATTGCATCTCTCGTTGTACCAAGATAGATTGTCCATGAAGTGGAACGCTGTAGCCGTGGCATACAAAGATGTCTTTTCCTTCAAAATGGTAAGCGCTGCAATGTCCCGCAGCTTCAAATTCCTTCTTGTCGCCTTCCAGGAACAGCGTACCTCCTCCTTTGCGCATGTCTTTTCCTTCACGGTCACGGTAAGGACCATTTACCTTTTTGCTTCTTCCTACCACTACGCGATAGTTGCTTTTTGCACCCCTGCAACAATAGTCCCAACTCACGAAGAGATAGTACCATCCGTTGTGCTTGAAGATAAACGGGGCTTCAATCGCATTTACACCAGCATATTTAGAGGTGGGGTTCTCAAGGTTGGGCATCGGACTGCCATATCTTCTGGCAATTGTCTTGGGCTTGGCTTTCTTTGCTATATGCATGTTTTCGTCAAGCTTCACCATTTGAATGCCGTCCCAGAAAGAACCGAACGTTAGCCAAGGGCGATCTTTGTCATCTATCACGATATTCGGGTCAATGGCATTGAATGGGTCTTTGGTCTTGCTCTTCACCACACATCCTTCATCTTTCCAGATAGGATCTGCAAGTGAGTTGGTGGTGAGCAGTCCGATGGCGGAAGTGTTCTTTCCAAAGGTAGAACACGAATACATCAGCCACCATTTCCCGTGCCATTGTATGATGTCAGGAGCCCAAACGTGGTCTCTGAATCCAGGAACTGCTGTTTGTGTCCATGCCGGAATAGAGTCCATCACTCCGTGGGGTTTAAACTTCCATGATTTTCTGTCCGTGGAGGTCATTATCTGAATCCTCCTTCCAGTACTCAGTAGATAATATGTACCATTCTCAAATGCCATGACAGGGTCGTGTACCATGGCTGTGTCTGTGGTAAACTCACGCATGATACGTGGACGACGATTTCCTTGTGCGCTCAGACTCAAGGTAAAGTTAATAAAGAAGAAAAAAACCAGCAAATGCCGCATAACCAATCATTCTAATAGGGTTGATTTTTAAGTACATAGTTCCTACAAACGTGGCGAGAAAGATACCCACACTGATCCAAAATCTCCAGGGGTCGTCGGTCATAGAACTAAAGTTTTCTTTGTTCATCAATAAAAGGGTGGCTGCGGCAAGCAATCCTACTACTGCGGGACGCAATCCCTCGAATATGTTTTTCACGATAGGCGAATTGATATGTTTCAGAAACATCTTGCTGATGAGTATCATTAAGATGAGTGATGGCAATACAAGGGCAAAGGTGGCTACGGCAGAACCTAACACTGCCATCATGCCGCTGTAGCCTGCGTTATGCGCAGCTGCATATCCGCAATAGGTTGCCGAATTAATGCCGATAGGACCAGGAGTCATCTGCGAGATTGCCACGATATTGGTAAACTCGGCAGATGTGAGCCAATCGTGATGCAACACGGTTTCGGTCTGTATGAGCGACAGCATTCCATATCCTCCGCCAAATCCGAAAATGCCTATTTCAAAAAATGTGATAAATAAATAAACGAAAATCATTTGTGTCAATCCTTTAAGAATTTACCGTAAATATATCCTCCCAAACCAGCGGCAATGATGATGAAGATGGGGTTTACGTGCATTGCCCATATCAGTAATGCCGACAAGATGGGAATCCAACAATTGACTAACGTGATGTTTGCACTCTTTGCCAAGTTGAATGTAGGAACGGCAATCAATGCCACTACTGCTGGGCGAATGCCGTTAAACATGGCTGCTATCCAGGGCACATCCATAAATCGGTGGAAGCACATCGCTATCAATAGAATAATCAAGAAAGAAGGTAGGGCGGTGCCTAATGCCGAACAGATGGCTCCTTTCTCCTTGCGCATCTTGTAGCCGATAAAAGTACTGATGTTGATGGCAAACACGCCAGGACAACTTTGTGCGATGGCTATCAGGTCGAGAAACTCTTCTTTCCCTATCCATTTCTTCTTGTCCACCACTTCCGACTGTATAATAGGAATCATGGCGTATCCACCGCCCAGGGTGAATGCGCCAATTTTAAAGAATGTCTTGAACGAGGTCCAATAAAAATTATCTTTCATGTTTTTCTATCCATTTACGGGCATTCACGAATGCCTCTATCCATGGTGTTATTTCGTCATTGCATCTGTCTGCGGGGTACCAAGCGTTTTGCCAAGGGAAGATGGCTCGTTCCAAGTGGGGCATCATGGCAAGGTGTCTGCCGTCAGCCGAACAGATTCCTGCTACGTTATAGTCGCTGCCATTGGGATTGGCTGGGTATCCGGCATAGTTGTATTTCGCAATCACATGGTAATGGTCTTCTGACAATGGCAGGGAGAAACGTCCCTCTCCGTGTGCCACCCAAATACCGAGCTTGTTACCGCTCAGACTTCCAAACATCACACTGTCGTTTTGTGGGATTTGCAAGGTGAGGAAGGCACTCTCAAACTTATGCGAAACATTATGCAACATCTTGATGGAAGAATCTGGGGCAATATTGGATTCTTCATTCAACAGTCCTAATTCCACCATCAACTGGCAACCATTGCAGATACCTAACGAGAGGGTGTCTTCACGGGCGTAGAATTTGTCAAGGGCTTCCTTTGCCTTCGGGTTGAACAGGAATGCACCTGCCCATCCCTTTGCCGAACCAAGCACGTCGGAGTTGGAGAAACCGCCACAGAATACAATCATCTTGATTTCTTCCAACGTCTCACGTCCACTGATGAGGTCGGTCATGGTCACGTCTTTCACGTCGAAACCAGCCAGATACAATGAGTAAGCCATCTCGCGCTCGCCATTCGTACCTTTCTCACGGATGATGGCAGCCTTCGGGCGTTCGAGATCGGTGCCTCTCCTGTTAGGAGTAATATAATATTGTGATAACTTACCCGTGAAGCCCTTGTTAAACTTCATCTCCAAGGGTTGATGCTTGTAGTTCTCGAATCTCTCTTTTGCCATTCCGTTCATGCTCTGCTTACGGTCGAGCAAGTACGAGGTCTTATACCAGCAGTCGCGCAAAGTGTCGATGTCGAAAGCATATTCGTCATCACCTTCCTTGATAATGAGCGCACGTTCTGATGGAGTGGGGTAGCCAATCTTGGCAAAGCCCACACCAACGTCTTCCAAGTATTCGCGCAGGTCGAACTTATGTTCGTCGCTCACTTGGATAATCACGCCTGGATTCTCGGCGAATAGCTTTTTCACCATGTCATCGCCGGCAATGTTGTAGAGGTTGATTCTCATACCACCGTCCTTGTTGCCGAAGCACATCTCTAATAATGTGGTAATCATACCACCTGCTGAGATGTCGTGTCCAGCCATCACCCATCCACGTTTGATGAGTTCTTGAACGGCGTTGAAGCAGTCGGCAAAGTATTCGGCATTCTTCACGGTAGGAACATCATCGCCTACCTTGCCCAGACTTTGGGCAAATGCACTACCGCCCAAACGTTGCTCGTCAAACGAGAAGTCGATATGGTAAAGGGAAGAATGTTTGTCGTTCACCACCACGGGAGATACCACCTTCTTCACGTCAGAAACCTCACCACCTGCACTCACGATGACGGTTCCCGGAGAGATAATCTTCTCGCCGTTGGGGTATTGCTGGGTCATGGAGAGTGAGTCTTTTCCAGTAGGCACGTTGACGTGCAACTCACGGCAGAAATCTGACAGGGCTTTCACGCCAGCATACAAACGGGCATCTTCGCCTTCTTGTGAGCGACATGGCCACATCCAGTTGGCAGATAATGATATGCTCGTCAGTCCGTCTTCCATAGGTGCCCAAACAATGTTGGTGAGGGCTTCTGCTACAGAGAGCACACTGCCGGCTTCAGCTGATGCCAATCCAGCTTGTGGAGCATGACCAATGGCTGTGGCAATGCCTTTCTTTCCACGATAGTCGAGTGCCACAACGCCACAGTCAGAGAGTGGCAACTGGATTTCTCCTTGGCATTGCTGACGGGCAATCTTTCCCGTTACCGAACGGTCAACCTTATTGGTCAACCAGTCTTTACAAGCCACGGCTTCCATCTGAAGCACTCGTTCAACATAGTTGTTAAGTACCTTAAAGTCTTGAATGCCCTTAATATCTTGATACTCTACAGGAGCATAATGTCTTTCCACGGTGTTGTCGCGCATGATGGTCTTGGGCGAGTGGCCAAACATCTGCGCCACGTCTAAGTCGAATGGCTTCACGCCATCGGCTTGCTCAAACGAGAAGTGTGCATCGCCTGTGGTTTCTCCCACTACGTACAATGGGGCACGTTCACGCTCGGCAATCTTTCTCACCTCATCAATGTACTTCTCGTCTATCAACAGTCCCATGCGCTCTTGGCTCTCGTTGGCAATGATTTCCTTGGCAGAGAGTGTTTTGTCACCAATAGGCAGTTGGCTCATCTCGATTTTTCCGCCACACTCTTCCACCAACTCACTCAGACAGTTCAGGTGACCGGCACTTCCGTGGTCGTGAATGCTTACCACGGGGTTGTCGTCTGATTCTACCAATGCACGTACCAGATTGTATGCTCGCTTTTGCATCTCTGGGTTGGCACGTTGTATGGCATTCAGCTCAATACCGTTGGAATATCGTCCAGTATCTACTGACGATACGCTACCGCCTCCCAATCCGATGCGGTAGTTGTCGCCACCTACCACTACCACCTTGTTGCCTTTTTGTGGCTCTTTCTTCAGACAGTCTCGCTTGGTACCATAACCCACGCCACCAGCCAACATGATTACTTTGTCGTAGGCGTATTTGGTGGATGTAGCTTCTTCTTCCTGATGCTCGAAGGTAAGTACTGAACCGCAAATCAGCGGTTGTCCAAACTTGTTTCCAAAGTCGCTTGCACCGTTAGATGCTTTGATCAATATCTGTTCGGGCGTCTGGTAAAGCCATTGTCTCACGGGTAGGATGTCTTCCCAGTCGCGTACTTGTTTGTAGTCATCTTTCAGACGGGGGTAGGAAGTCATGTAAACGGCAGTTCCTGCAATGGGCCATGAGCCAACACCGCCGCCCATACGGTCACGAATTTCACCGCCCGTACCCGTTGCGGCTCCGTTGAATGGCTCTACCGTCGTCGGGAAGTTGTGTGTCTCTGCTTTCAAGGAGATAACACTCTCTATGTCTTTCACCCTAAACCAGTCGCTCGTGGTTTGGTCGGCTGGCGCAAACTGTTCTACCACGGGACCTTGCGAGAATGCCACGTTGTCCTTGTAAGCAGACAGGATGTTGTTGGGATTCTCCTGTGTAGTCATCTTAATCATGGCAAACAGGGATGATTCCTTTTCTTCACCGTCAATGATAAACGTTCCACCGAAAATCTTATGGCGACAATGCTCTGAGTTGATTTGTGCAAATCCGAAAATCTCTGAGTCGGTCAACTTCCTGCCGTTTTCCTCTTCTATCTTGTGCAAGTAGGCTATCTCCTCGGGAGAGAGGGCGAGGCCTTCCTGCTCGTTGTATTCTTCAATGTTGTCCACCAACTTGATAGGTTCTGGCTGGCGGTTTACGTTGAAGATGTCTTGGTTCAGCCCCTTGTAAAGGCGTTGAAGCATGGGGTCGTGTTCAGCATCTTCCGTTTCTACGGGGAAATATTCCTCAATGCGAGTGATGCCCTCTAAACTCATGTTTTGCGTGATTTCCACCGCATTCGTACTCCACGGCGTAATCATTTCACGTCTTGGCCCTACGTAATATCCATTCAAAGTGTCTGACTCTAAACACGTTGCGTTTCCGTATAGCCAACAAAGTTTGTTGATTTCCTCTTGATTGGGTTGATGATTAATCTCTGTCGCAATAATGCTTTCCGTTGATGTCTTGAAGAAAAGTATCATAATTATCCTTTATTTTTTTGCAAAAGTACATAAAAATAACGAATTATAAGACACGTTGTTCTTTTTTTTATGGATAATTGTGAGAGGTGAGGGATTGGATGTGTTTTTCAATTCACAATTGACAATTCAAAATTCACAGTTGACAATTCGCAATTAGTGATAGATGATATGTAATTAATCTGAATTTTTGTGACAATATTTTGTTCTGATTTTCTTGCAAACTAGAATTAAGAGTGCGGAAAAATAGGTTGGAATGAGTAAAATATCGTGTTTTTCTCCGTAACATACATAGTTATTGGCGTAACTATATATGTTACGACCGTAATATGATATGTTAGCGAGCTAATGATATATGTTACGGAAGCCGCAAAATGTGCCTTTTTTGACGAAAAAACACTGTTTTTGATATACCTTTAAATGTTGTAAATTCGTAAATTGTTGATTATCAATAGTTAATGGAAATGCCGAAAAATGAGCATTTTTCCTACTAAGTCACATCTCGTTTGAAAAAATGCCCGTAAAATGAGGGGTAAATTCAGAATTTTTATGACAAGAGAGGGATGTTGTTCGTTGAGGGAAAAATATATTTGTATATTTTTTCAATAAACTGCTACAACTGCTACAAGCAAATCAGGTAAAATACTTGGAGTTTTTAAGGATTGCCTCTTTGATGGGTGAGATCTTGCTTCTCGAAACGGGAATCGCTTCAGGACAATGTCTCACGACGAGTTGCATACTGCCTGATTTATAAATAACTCGTTCTACCTGACCGAGGTTGACGAGGAAGGCACGGTGACAACGGACAATCATCGGATAGTCATGCAGTTCTTCTTCCATCTGTTTGGAAGTAGCACGGAGCATGTCTGCACGAACAGCCCCGTTACGAAGATGATAGACCTTCACGTAGTTTCCAACAGCTTCTATATATAATAGGTTGGAAATCTGAAGCGTGACGGTCTCGTTGGTCGTGCCGGATAGCGTAATATCCGATGTATGTGATGAAACGGGAGAGGGCTTTAATGCCTGTAACTGCTCATTCAGCAGTTTCGCCTCCTCCAATTCTTCTGCCAGATAGCGGCTGCGGAACTTAAAGCGCCAATAAAGACCGATGGCGAAGGAGCAGAAAGCGATAATCAAAAGCGTCTCGAAGAAATTGCTCCATGAGAGACGGTTCTCTGCGATAAGGTCGCTCATCACGAAATGACGATAAAGGCAAATCATCAGCGTCACCAACAGGGTGTTGATGATCTGGAAGTACAGATTACGGCGGATGAAATAATTGACATCCCTCCGACTATCGTCCATGCGAACTGGTTTCCGGATAAGATACTTCATCAGGGCATCAGTCAACATGCACACGGCAACACCCAACACAAAGATATTCGCCAGATGCAGATAGCCTTGCCAATGCCATGCATCAAGTCCGAAAGGCTTGAATACGGCAAGGGCAAGTGTCGTAAAAGCGGTACTGACGACACGCATGCGGAGGATTTCTTTCTGTCCTTGATCCATAGGTCAGCAAAGGTACGAAGAAAAATGAAGAATGAAGAATGAAGAGTGAATAATTTGCTACCGCTCGTCACATTTCGTGCTATTTATCCCTGAAGACTTACTATCCGTCACAAAAACATACAGAATATCCCAGATATTTGCGACCTTCAGCGATGCCCCTTAACTTTGCAACCGTAATCATGCAACAATCATCAAATGTTTTAATGAGGTTATGAAAAGAAGAACTGTTATTGGAGTTATTTTCATCGTGGCTGCCCTGTTGAAGTTGGCTACACTATGGGGCATTCTCCATTGGAGATGGTTTGAAACTATGTCGGAAGGCCTTTGGGCAATGTATTTCAGTATATTCGTTTTGCTGTATGTTGGCGTACATCTTGTTATCGACAGCTATCGTCGCGACCCAAGCCAATGGCTGCGGCGACCTGTTCCGCCTACGGAAGAGGGAAAGCGCATCTGCTGTTCGGTTCACTATGGCGGCGATGAGTATATATATAAAGGTGAGCCGTTCCACGGAGCCCGACTTGACGCTTTCTGCGGGGGGCTTCGCTTGGACTTGCGCGAAGCAGTCATTACGGAGGACGAGGAGATAGACATCCACACCTTCATGGGTGGTGTGGAACTGATAGTGCCCAATTGGCTGAATGTCGAGACGAAAAGTCGCAGTTTCATCGGTGGTGTGGGCAATGAAACGAACCGCAACGTCAAGGACGGTACGCCCTGTCTGCACATTGTTGCCAGTAATTTCCTTGGTGGCGTAAGTATAAAAAACAATTAGGAAGTATAATAATATGAGAAGTATTGGTTTTAAGATGGCAACATTGATGACTGCCTTGATGAGCACAATGACAGTGTATGCCAAGTCTCAAGACGTGGGTGGTAGAGTGATTAATGAGAATGGCCAGCCGATGCCCTATGTGAATGTGGTGCTGCTGTCGATGCCCGATTCTGCTTTCGTACAGGGTGCGAAGACTGACGAGCAGGGTGTGTTTAAGATTGTGACAGATATAAGCGATGGTCTGTTCAAGGTGACTAGCGTGGGTTACCAGACCTTATATATCAATGCTGGCAACGACCTGACCATCCAGATGAAAGAGGACACCCAACTGCTAAAGGAAGTAGTGGTAAAAGGTCAGATGCCTAAGACTCATGTGAAGGGCGACGCCATGC
>Ga0247610_10000395_pt1 | contig 63099 bp, 63 predicted proteins | sample 174DNAGHGhighgp2_FD_193483 | JGI IMG/M metagenome (GOLD analysis project Ga0247610, IMG submission 193483) | Sheep rumen microbial communities from Palmerston North, Manawatu-Wanganui, New Zealand - 1742 DNA GHGhigh gp2 | ecosystem: Host-associated > Mammals > Digestive system > Stomach > Rumen...
TCCACCCAGGCATTGGGAATGATGATGTGCAACTTGGCAGCAAGGGAGTTTTTCAGGAACGAGTTGATGTAGATGGCAGTCTTGTTGGAGCCTTGTATGTATGGACGTGCCCCTTGGTGCGTCTCGTTTGCCCCGTAGAACTCATCCACTGATTTTTCGCGATGATGGCTGACGGCTGCATAGAGATAGTCGTCGAACTCCTTCAGGGAGAACTTGGGGTATATCTTATATTGTCCGGTACCAAAGAACCACTTGCCTACGGCGATGTGATGGAAATCGCCATACTGGATGAGCTCCGTTGCCACGTCCGTTCGGGTAGTGGCCAACAGGCAATGCTTGTTTTCTAAGGATTCCAACCCTGTTACAGGCATACCCACACCTATGCGCTTTCCGCGAGAGAAACGCCACTTGACAAAGAAATCGCCAAAATAATAGTAGTTCTTGATGTTAGTCTTACAAAACTCCTGCACGGTTGACATGCCACGCTCATCCCATGTATTAAGCCAGTCTGCCACGTCTGGCAGCGAGGTGTACTCTCGTTTAAGCCTTCCTTCCTTGATGGTCTGCACGTACACTGCAGGGCCATGCCCATAGAGCATCTTTATCTGCTTGGAGTACAGGCGTGGCAACAACCGATTCTGCTTGATCTCCATCGTTATCTCATCGCAAAGCGTATTGTTGCGACCACGCATACAAACCTGAAACCCTTGCAACCCGAGCCAATGGTGGTCGTGCAACACTGCCGTGTTTCCCCATGGTACTCGAATGGCAGGATCATCGAAGAGCTGCTGTCCCTCCCCAATCTGAAAGGAGATGACATTGCCATCACTGACGTAGTTGCCCACATTGCCGTGAACCTCTATTCTATCCTCTATCATAACCAATTTATCTTATGTAGTTTATATCCATCCTGTGGAAATGCCATGAACCTGATGAGAATACGGTAGCACATCCTTGGGGCTCCATTCTCGTCGGTAAAAAGGAAGTAGTTCTCCGAATCAACCGAGAACCGTTCGTATGGCAACTGCGTTCGGTATTTACAATGCTCTTTCACCACCAAGTGCGCACCCGCCTCGCCCAACGATCGAGAATAAGGGAAAAACGCAACCGTGAAGTCACCATCAGGTAACTTGCTTATCTCTCGTGCGTTTTGCAGAGCAGTAATGCCATCTATCTCAAAATCCTTATCCATCGATGCGAAATTACGAAGAATCCATGTAGGCACAAAGGACGAAAGGTACTGCCATAGGGTGCACGCAGGAGGTCGCCGTCATATTTCCGACCATTAGGAGACATTGCACTTCTTATATCAAAATCAGCGGTGCGTGCCAACAAGAAAGACTTGAACAAATCGTTTTTTCTTTTTCGGATGCTTAAAGCGTTCATTTTCAACAAAATGAGTTTTTCACCTCTGTAAAAAGGGCCAATTATTATATGCTTTTCAGAAATTATTGTGTTCTTTTCACATATATATTATATATTAAAGGCTCAAATTGTCGGGCAAATCGTCGGGGAATGTACTCAATTCTTTCTTTGCGAGGTCGCCATAGAGTCCATATAACAGGTATATCATTGCACTTGGGAGTTGCGTTGTCAGTCCTGCCTGACGTTTCAACGACTCTTTCTTCTCGCTCGACTTATCGAGTTCAATCATGTTGCCTTTCTTGGTAAGCGGACTGATAAGGATGGCCGAGCAAAGGTTCTTGCATTCGTTCTCACAGATGCGTATTTTGGGCAGTATTGGCAAACGCTCACCAAAGAGCAAGAGGCAGAGCTTGAACTGTTGCCAATGATAGATAGTCGGTGCGCCCTCGTTGTAGAGGATGACCGTAAAGCCATATCCTTCCAGGGCTGCCTTCAGCGCACGGCTGTCTGTGGTAATCTGTTCCGTTTCCTCACGTCGCTTGTTTCCTGCACGGTCTGGATAGAGATGGATGGTCTTATTTATGCTGTCAGAACCGAAAAATTGATAGAATTGCTGCGCAAGTGAGTCCTGACAGTCTGGAAAGTATGCCCAAAACTCCTTAATGATATCGAGCCTCTGTCCATAGTCTTTCTTCTGTGCGACGATGAGCGAGGAGAAATCACCTGGGTCATAGCCTACATAGAGCGGTTCTCGCTTGTCGTAGTGACGCAGATATCGTGCTGAGAGTATGAACTTGTCCTTGAGGTTGTGTTTCAGGATTTCGTCATATATGTAACTGTCGCGGAACTGATGTTTCTCCCTGTCGTAGGCGGCAAAGAACTTATTGGTCACTTCCTTATGACGTATGGCACAGATGGCAGTCAGAAACTCATCGATATCGAGCGTGTCGAGCTGCGTCTTGAAAAACTTCGGGCCAAGGATATCCTTATTGCAGAAAGAACTGGCACGTATATAGTAGATGGCATTGCGCCGCATGTCGGCAAGCCGTGGTTTCCACATGGCTACAAAATGTTGCAACCGTTCTGCTTCCAGACGGATTTTCTCCATCGTGACAGGATTCTTTGTTTCTTTCAGTTCCTTCTGCAAGGCATACTGACGATAGAGTGACTTGTTGACGGCCAACGACACCGTGGCAATCTCATCAATCAGATTTCGATCCATATTGTTCTCGTATTCCTCGAACCAGTCATCCTCACCCAAGTCAACACGTGCAGTATCGGAAACACCTGTCACGCCTTCGTAATAGGCAGAGCGACGTATCTCCGCACTTCCACCACGCAAAGAAGGGAACAAACGGCTTTTGAGCTTCTCTCCACTGTTGTGCTTCATCTCTTCCACGAAAGCATGTACGGCATTACGTCCAGCCACGCTTTCCGGCTGATCGCTGCTCACCAACTGTAGATGTGAGCCATTGCGAAAGATGACGGAGTGTTTCGCATAGCTGATTGGGTAACGGGGCCTGCGGAAATGGCTTGGCAGGCGACTCTCTCCGACCACATAGTCTATTCCGTACTCCAGCATGGCACGTTGCTTTCCGTTTACCATCACGGGACGTGAGAAATAAGCCTGGATGTTCGGCCAAACGTTGGTCATCAGTGCAACGTAGGTCTTATGAACCAGGAATGACAGCTCTCCAGGCATGTCATTCATCACACGGATGAGCCTTGGTCCCATCACGCCCTCAGTCTTTCCCGTTGCACGTCCCCATTCCGCATAGAGCATGTTCGGGTCGATGATGGTAGCCAGCATTTGCACCGAATTCATGTAATAGTGCTGAAACTCGGTGACATTGGTTTCAAGTTCAGTCATTCTTTATCTCCTCAAATTCAGCGTATTCGATGTCACTATCTCGCAACAATCTTTTCTTTTCAATATTCTCAATGGGCAGGGAATCGATGAGCGTGAGGTAGAATCCCTTATTGTGCTTGGCGGCTATCTCCTTCAGACTCTTCTTACTGAAGCCCATCTCCTCCGGCGTGAGTTCCGGCGAAATGAGAAAAATAACACCCAAATCGCGATCCGCCTCGGAGATTTCCGCAGCACGTCGTCGGCATTCCAGCGCACGCTCGTAGCATTTGCCTTGTGTCTTGTAGTCGCCTGCGACCGCACAAAGCTTTGCGAGATTCTCGAACTGGTTGGCGTACTGATTCTCCCATACCTTGATGGGCACGTTGTTATCGACGGCGAAATAGTTGATGGCCTGATATATTCGAGCCATGCAAGTGCGATCCTCTATCTTGATACGTTGCTCCGCATTGATGCGCAAACGAAGTTTTCTGGCTGCACGAGTGATGTTCCGTTCATACTCAAAAACCTCTGCTGCCCATTGTAACTGCTTCAGGAATATCTGAACATCATTGGGTATACCTTCACTCTCGCCTGTGGTCAGGAAAGCCGATATCAGATCAGGATGTATGATATCAAGTTTCTCAATGTCACTTTTCATATTCCGAACAGTTTATATCGAAGGTCTTTCTCGGTACGCTCGTTTTTTCTTTCCTCCAAAAGTGTTATGGCTTCCTTGTCTCCAGTCTCCGCCTTCTTCGCCAACTCCGCATCGATATTGTATTCTCCCAGTGCACGTCCTTGATGGTATGCATCATGATAGATATCCCCTGGCATTTCCATTCGTAAGGTGAGAGCAATGCCCTCTTTCTTGCTCAAGCCTAATAGACGACAGATTCGCTCTGGTGTATAGCCCAACGCTCCAAAGGTGCGCACCTGTTGGACATACCTATCTGAAATCATCTCATTTACAGGTGTCACATCCATACTCATGCCATCAATTTCTTTGTTTCTTCCACTGTAAGCAGTTGACCGTCTCGCTCCACTCGTACTGGCAATTGTGGGAACATTGCCACAAAGCGACGCACAGATGCGGCAACATACTTCGGATCAATTTCCATTGCATAGCCAATACGGTCTGTTTGCTGACATGCCATGATGGTAGAGCCAGATCCAGAGAACATGTCAACCACAATATCACCATGTTTGGTGGAATTGCAGATAGGATAAGCCATTAATGCCACAGGCTTCATGGTTGGATGAATGCGATTGGCTTGTGGCTTATCGAAATTCCAGACGGTGGTTTGCTTACGGTCTGAGTTCCAAAAGTGGGCAGTTCCAGGCTTCCATCCATAAAGACATGGCTCATGTTGCCATTGATAATCCTGACGGCCCATGACGAGTGAGTTCTTTACCCAGACACAACACTGGGCAATCTTGAAACCCACTTCGCGCAAAGCCCTGCGGAAATTCTCTCCCTCGCTGTCTGCATGAAACACATAGAATGAGCCACCAGGCTTCAATATGGAAAACATGATTTCAAAGCAACTGCGCAAGAATCTGGCGAACATATCATTCTCCATGGAGTCGTTCTGTATGGTCAACTTATCTTCATTGCCACCTTCGTAGTTCACGTTATAAGGAGGATCAGTGAGTATCATGTCAGCCTTGTGCCCATTCATCAATGATATGACATCCTTCTTTGAGCGACAGTCACCACACATCAGCCGGTTGTCACCCAACAGGAACACGTCACCCGTACGGGCAAAAACTTCGTCTTCGGTTTTAGGAAGAGTGAAAACAGTGGAATCTTCCTGAACTTCCGAGGCATCATGTTCTGTAGGAAAGAGTTTGTCACTCCCTATATTGAAGTCGTGTTTCTTTAACTCAAAGCCAAGATTGAAAGTAGAGAGCGTGTCTTCGGAAATCTTGTATTTCTCAAAAAGGATGGTGTCAGGATTCTTCTGGGCGAATTCAGAGTTGTAGGCTGCAATCTCTTCAACAGCCTCTTGCTTGGTAGCTGCCTGTATCTCCTCATAAGGAATCTCCGGAATTTCGTAACCATACTTGCGTAGTCCGAGAAGAGCCTTTCTGCGTTGGTGGGCATCAATGATCATTAATCGTCCGTTGTCAGGATCACGCCACACCTTGAAAGAATATTTGAAACCACGGGTAAGGATGAGCATTTGCAGCTTCGACAACTTATCGGGATCACTTTTCTTGAAATCTTCCTGTAATTCGAAGAAAGAGTCAAGCGGTGCAGTTGGAAGGTTGCCCAGATTGTATATTTCTATTTTCTTTTCCATTTTATTGAGATTTGGAGTTGTTTTGTTCGATGATCATCTTGAAAAGCCGTTCCTTTTCCTCGTATCTGGAGAGATGTTTCCTATCTGACAGTCGTTGAGCCTTTCGTTCATCACGTTTAATGTAAGCCTTGTAACGACGGATGTTGTCGAGTACGTTCTTGTGCTTACGAAGAAACTCTGCAGGGTCGGTCTTGAAAAGACGCAGCAGCTCGGAGAACTCTGAACGGCCAAAGAGGATGGGATGCTTGCAGAGGAACTTTCCCGTGTCGTTGAATGACTGCAGCTCGGCAAACGCCTGAAGGTTCCTTATCCTGAGTTCGGCCAATGCGGCCACAGCCTCTGGGGTCGGGCTTTCTTCAAGCTGCTTGTCGAGCTGCTTCATCTTGCGCCATGTGTTGACACGGTCATTGTAGATGATGGTGGCCGTCTGCACGTCGGCATCCATGAGGTTTTCCCAATCTATACGAGGGTATTCCTCTTCCTTTTGGACTACTTTTTTTTTGCATCCTCGCCTTCAGCACCCTCCACAGGTGTCGTCTCTGAAGAACCAGATGCCTTTTCGACATATTCCTGTTCCGGAACTGTCTCAGACTTTTGTTCCGTGGATTTCCTTCCAACGGCACGGGTGCCTTTCTTACTTGCGCCAGCAGTCTTCTTAGAGCCGCCACCACGTTTAGTATTGTCCTTGGCAGCAGTTTTTTTGGTGTCATCCGTGGAATTCCCACGATTAGCCTTGATATCTTCTGCCGTGCAGCAGTCAAGCAAGTCATAGAGGATGTCGTCTGCATATCTCTCAGGATTTCTTTCATACCTGGCAAGCCTTGAAAGGGATGGGGTGTTTTTCTTCAACAACTCAAAGTCTTTCCGTGCAGCGGATGGCTTGCGTAGCGCATTGAAATGCCTTATTTTGTCTGTTCTGCTATACATCGTATTCTTTATTTTATTAATGTCGTCAATGGTGGTCGAAGGAGAGTCCGAGGCGTTTAATCCAACCTCTCCTTCGGTTTAGGTCACCATTGTTTCATTCATGCGACTGCGACTGGATGTATCAGTTGCCTGTATTAGCTTGAGACGTTACACCGCTGGGGTCAGCGTCATACAGCAACGGAAGGTCAACTGAATTACGTTTGAAGGTGAAGGTGGTGTATCGACCGTCCTTGTCATCCTTTGTCTCGGTATTGGCAAGTATCATCGGACGCTCCAGCTCTCCAAGGATGTGCCACTGACTTTCCTTGATGTGCTTGTAAATAATGATGAACTTCCCACCACTATAATGTTCAATGAAATTCTTGATGGTATCACGGTCACCACCCATGATGATTACAAAATTATTCTCACCTGTAGTGGTAATGTCCCCCTTCTCTGTCGTGCTGACCAGCGTAGGAATGTCATGTGCCTCGAAATAGAACGGTGACTCACCCGTTTTCATGGGTATTTGACCCACGGTCCTGTTCTCGTCAGGCTGCGGGAACGGCTGGGAACGGTCGAGCTGGCTGATGTGCACCAGATAGACAATGTAGGAGATGGCAGAACCGTGCGTGTCACGGTCTGATACATCGTCAATACTGGCAAGAGCGACAACTGAAGCCATGGACAATCCAGAACCTACCATGCCAAAGGCACACGAGGGCTCGAGGAACATTTGTACGAATAACACTACCGCCAGAAGTGCGAAAAGGCTCATGAACATCTGACGAACTTTCTTGTTGGCGTAGGCATTGCCCTTTGCCATGTTGCGCTTGACAACGCGCACGGGAATTTTGTTTCTTTTCGACATAATCTCTGTTCTTTAAGGGCATCCAGGACGTGTTTCCTGGATGCCGTAACAAACATTTACTAACTCAAATTATTAACTTTGCATGAAAAGAATTCTTTCTATCGACCACCGATGACGTTGGGTTGAACGAGCTTGTTGATGGAGCGCGTTCCACCGACACAACGCTCGAGTTCGCGGAACTTGCCCTCACTGTCAAGAATGACCATGATGTAGTCTCCAACAGCAGTCGGTGTCCATGCCGAGGTGAGGTTTGCGAACTTCCCGCTCTTGGCTATGGTTGACTTGTTGGTTGTTGACCCAGTCTCGATGACGTATGCGACACCTGCCTTGGCATGATCGATGTCCGTAATCGCCGTAGCGGCGGCATTGGCGACAGAGATAAACCAGAAACCGTCATTAGCATCTGGCTTGGTGGCATCTGCAGCGAGCTTCACGGCTGGCTTGTTCATGAAAATCTGCTGCCATTCATAGTTGTTGGCATCCATGAGGGCCTTTGTCGCGAACTTACGACCGGTGAATGCGGCTCCGCATCCCTCTTTCCATGTGCTCCAGCCACGTACCATTTCCATCTGCTCCTCAATCTTGACTGCAAACATCTCACCAGGAATGTACTCGATAAACTGAAGGTTTCCTGGGACATCAAGCAACATGAGAGGCAGTGAGCCAAGATATGGCAGCCAAATGATGCGGATATCCGTTTCAGGAACTCGGTTAATGAGTGATTCCGTACCGGTGAAGTCCTGGTCGAGGTGATAGGTGGTGCGGATGTTGTGAATCCACCATGTCTTGTGACGCGCATTCAAGTAGAGAACGTGCTGGTCGAGATCCATGTCCTCGGAGAGTGAGGATGTCACGTCGCTGATGAACTCCTGAACGGCTGCGAGCATGGTGCTGCTGGTATAGCCCATGTAGCCTTCATCGTCGTGGAGCTTCAAGCTATGCTCGTGGTAATAGCGAAGCAACGTGTAGATGATACCGGTACCTGCGTTCAGGTAGGAACCTGCCACGCCAGCCTCCGGCTTCACGTAGATTCCACGCACACGACGTTTGTTCTGCTCCACCTGAGCAGTCTCCAGTTCATGGAGCAGACAGTACTCAATCATCGACCACTTGATGGGGTCAGAACCGTCGCGGTTCAAGTAGGCGATGTACATGCGCTCCAGTTCCTTCATTGGACCGAATTGAATCTTGATCATGGCATCGTCAACGTAGCCCATCTCGTTCTCGATCTTCATGTCACCCTTATAGATCTCACCTTTTTGGTAAGCCTGTGAAAGTTCACCGAAGAAAGTATTGAACAAGAGGTCGCGGTCTTGAACGCCATAACGTACGGGGAAGTACTGAGTAAGGTTGCGCTTCTTCAGCACGCGGGCAATGAGTGCATCCTGACGACGGATGACGTACTGGTCTCCCAATCCTGCACCTTCAACACCGTCGTAGTTGTTGGAGAACTCTCCCGTCTCAAGCAACTTGGCATTGAGCATGGCATTCTGCTGAAGATAGGCAAAACGATGCTGCAAGGAACGACCGTAGTTGCTTACGGCTTTGTAGAAGGCTTTCTGCGTGTCGTCATCAGGGTCGTTCATGGAACGGGCAGCACGTGGGTTGGCGGCGATGATGTTCCAACGCTGCTTCATGTCGAACATAGGATTCTCGATGCCAAAGAGGTACTGAGGCGTATTTCCTGGACCGTTGACGGCCAACGTCACGCCAGCGGCCGTAACCGCAGGCAGGTCTTCAGCTGTGGATTGAGCCATTCTGTCGAAACGAGTACCAAGGTTGTTGATGGCGGTAATGACACCTTCCATCGATACGTTCTCCTGGTGCTCTTGTTGGCCATCCTCCGAGTTGGTGCCGATTCGAGCGACAGCATCGTAGATTTGCTGCAACATTTTCTGATTCGTCTCTTCCTGTTGCTCCGCAGTAATATCGTCTTGAAGCGTTGTCTGGTACTTCTTCTGATACTCCGCTACAATGGATTGAAACTCCTCATTGGTCAGTGACTTGTCCTCGAACTTCTGCTTGAGTCCAAGGTATTCGAGGACGGAATAGAGTTTTTTCTTCATACTGAAACAATTTTTTTACCTATTAATTAATAACTATATGGCATTATACACGAAATCTTTCGCTTTTTTTGTCTCCGAGTGCAAATGGCCAAGTGTGGCTGCCTCTGCCACGGCTTCAGCCAGTGTCCTGCAACCATCCGCCAAGCCTATCTCCACGGCATCATCCGTATAGTAGGTTTCTCCGCGCAATGCAGGATGACCGTCTTCAAGTTTGGCCAACTGAGTGCGTTGTGAACGTACGGTACTGATGAACTCTTCGTTGAGTGGATTAAGCACGTTCTCTACGAACTGCTTCGGCTTGCCATCCACGAGGTCATCGAACATCTTGTTCTTCAAGTCACTTTTCGTGGCCTTGGCTTCCACCTTCTTGATGCCGAGCTTGGCATAGTATTCCTCAAAATCCCAGAACGAGGTCATGGTACCGATGCAACCCACGAAGTCAAACTTGGTATTTGCATACACCTTGGTACCGTGACAGGCGATGTGATAAGCTGCCGAACAGCAGTTCTCGTAAAGCACCACGATGGGTTTCTCGCAATTTTGCATGGTCTCACCAAGACGGTCGAGATACCAAGCCTCTCCTCCAGGAGAGTTGACATGCAGGAAATGGCAGGTGATTTGCGGATTGGCATCGGCTGCCATCATGTCGGCCTCCAGCTGCTTGCTTGAGAATCGGTACGTGCTGTTTGCGGTAATGAAACCAAACACACGATGATAGGCAATGGATCCATAGGGGAGTTCTGCGGATGAGTAATCGCAAGTAACGTTGACGGTCTTCGTGGATGCTTCCTGCTTCAGCATGGCCTTGATTCTGTCAAGTTGCTCCCTCGTCTTCTCTTGATAGGTCTTTTCCTCAAGGAAAAAGAACTGTGACGAGTTCGGAAGCTTTGCCTTATCGATGGGCAGTGCATCCATCTTCACCATGGGGAATGCGCTTATCATGAGTTGGATATAACCGCTGGATGAAATCCAAAGCGGCATATCCGAGAGTAATAGTTGCTGTATTTCGTTCATGAACGTCTTATTTTGTGTTCAAAGATACACATATATGATATGAGTGCAAAAGACTTTGTTTGTGGATAGTGTACCGGTTAAAATACGCGCGACTCAGGAAATATTCCACGCCATTCGGGTATGAATTTCGGTTCCTTGGTCATCGTGCAGCGTACGATGAGCTGGGATTTCTGGAGTTGCTCCACTACTTGCACACGTGCAGGAACCTCATGCGTGCCAAGTTCCATGATGGCGCGGCCTGATGTTCTTAGGGTGACAATGGCACTACGCGGTACTCGGAAACGTCGAATGGTGTCGTGGGAAGGCGTGTCGATTACGAATATCTTGTCGCAATTCCAAGATGCGCCACCCTCGTCATCGTTGGCCGTTGGGGTGAAATCAAAACTGTCTGCCATGAACTCATACGCCGTAGCAGATGATTCGGATGTGAGGTAGACCGTGATTAATGATGTAAATTCTTCCATGTTAACTGACAAAAACGGTTGTTCGGTATGTATTAAAATAATCTAAATAAAGGTCATTTTGTATATTTTCTCGTCTTCTTGGGTCGTAAACGGTTGCGATAACGATAGTAATTCTTCAGCAAGGCATCTTCACTGATGGAACGCAAACGATACATGTTGATGAAATCTCGGATGACATCCAAGTTGCAACGTGTCTTTCCAAACTCTTCATTCTCCAGCAGAACTCGGTGCAGCTCGAAATTGAACATGCGTCGAATGCACCCTCCAATCTCCTTGGCGGCATTAAGGGAAAGGAAGTTGAAGTAAGCGGGATCCTTCCATGTCTGGCCATCTACACGAGTTTTACGGCATGGCAAGGATATGCGCAGGTTTCCGTCTTCTGGCTCACTTTGATTGGATCGTTGTCGAGACATGTGTTCCCAAACGCAAAAATAGAGGTCGGTAATAGGTGGAATCTTCACGCCACCAGTCATGGGATCCAAGCCGTATTTTGCAGAGACATACTCCGCCAAGTATGGCTCAATCTTGATTGTCGCCACTTTTTTCGAGTACCTTTTTTTTTGCTCCATGCTTAAAACGCTAATTTTGAGTTCCTACGTCCTACAATCCTACAAATTATATATACATTTATGCAAAGATACTGATATTTAATCAATTACAAAAATAAAATCACGCAATTATTTGATTATTTAACGCAATATTCATTCCTACAAACCTACAAATTACCCTTTTTTGTAGGTCAATGACAAAAAAACTACCATTTCCTACAATTTTTGGCATTTCCTACAAGTTCCTACAAATTCCTACAGCCAAAAACAAAAGCGAAAAACCAAAAATGAATGTAAATTATTGATATATAAATAAATATAGATATAGTTAGTTTGAAAAATGTTGTAATTTGTAGGATTGTAGGATTGTAGGAACGTGTTTTTTCTGAAAAATATTTTTCAAAACTCGCTTTTCTATGTTTTTTTATAAAATTTGGGGGTACGGGGGTTTTTGCGCCAGTTGTCACGAATAAAAAGAAAAAAAGAGACCGTGCATATCCATGTGGACTGGCACGGTCTTGAATGAGAGAAACAAATGCTGTTTCGGGTGCGTTTTCCTACGCTAATCTTCATCAAAACGGAACATTAGCCTTCGCTTTGTCCGTTTCCTCAAACGGGATGGTTTGCTGCGGGTCTTCCGGTTCTCCTGGTTCTCCTTCAGATTGGCCGTCTTCCCCGTTTTCCTGCGTCATGGTGGATTCTGCAGAACGTCGGAAATCGATGTTGTACATTTGAACGAACACGTCGTAGTCGAGGATAACAGCACTGGTACTTGTCATCTTCGGAACAATCTTCTTCACCATCGTATTGTTTGAGTCGGGAACTTCCACGGTCTCTTCCCACTCAAAACGCCGGCTACTGACGGTACCGAGGTAAGATGGATGGGAACGCAGGTTCTGATCGATGGTGCTGAATGTTGAATTCTCGCCGTTGTAGCCGTTGCGGTCGTATATGCTGAACACGGCGTTAAGCCGGATGAACATGATGTTCTTGCCTGGTTCGAACAAGAATGTCTTGCGCTCGCCCCTCGGGTCGTTTCCGGTCACCTTCTTTGGCTGCTCGATGAGGAACTCACGGCCTTGCTTCACTTTCTGCACGTCTATCATGTTGTTGACCGCCGTGAAGAACATGGCCAGCTTGTCCGTTGAGCGGATGAGCGAGAGCTGGAAGTCTATCTTCGACTTGGCTATCTTGAAGAACTCCTGATAGGTAAACGGAAGCCGAAGGTCGCTGTACTGCTCGATGAGTTTCACCATGCCAAGGAAGAGCGAAACGGTCTTCATCAGGCGGTCCATCTCTCCGCTGTTGATGACGTTCTCCTTCAGCTCCTCGTAGGCTTGCTGCTTGAGGTGCCTGAAGTGATCCATCACCATCGGACGGAGTGAGAGAATCTTCAGCAACACGTTCGACAAGCCAATCTTGCTCGGATCTTCCATTTCCTTCAGACGTTCAAACAGCCTTACCTCGTCACGGGTACGGTTCTTTGGCTTTGGCACCTCACAGATGATAACACGGCTCATCAGGGCATTGTCATCACGCTGTGGCGTTTCCTGGCCACAGATGACCACAGGGGCGAACACCTTGTCGCTTTCAATCTCACGCCCTGACGTTCCCTTTCGCTTTTGCTTGCTGTCTCCGTCATAGACGATAGACTTCAAGGCCTGGAACTTGGTTGCCGATATGTCATTGTTGTTATATTCGTCAAGCACAACGGGAACGTCCCTGAATGCGCTCATCAAAGATATCATGGCTGCATCAGTTCCAAGGTTCAGGTTGAAGATGCTCTCGTGTGGGGAAATGAAAAGGCTTCGAATGGATACGGCAATCTGCGTCTTTCCGCTTGACATCGGCCCCATGAAGAAGGGAGCCGTGAAAAGACGGTCAATGCAGTGGATGTTGCTACGGAAGGCGCACATGATGGAAAACAGGAGTGCCCACTTGCCGTTGTCGTTGATTTTATAGACTTTGTCCATCAGGTCAGCCCAAGTCTCAAAGCTGACCTGTTTCTCTTTCGGTACTTCCCTGTACACCAACTGGGAAATCATCTCGTATTTGTCACTCTTGCGACCGCTTCCCGCATAGATGGAGGAGAAAGCAGGGAGATAGTAATTCCGCTTGTTGTGCGTGGCCACTCCCATCTCATTGATTGGCTCAAACATCACCTGGTTGCCAATCATGTGGCAGATGCCATTGCTGAAGGCAAAAAACTGCTCGTCCTCGCGCCGGCTCATCCCGTCGCTTTGCTGGTTGCCATAGACCTGTATTTCGGAACACAGCACGTAGTGACGGCTCATCCATTCCTTGATGCGTTTCCATTTCCATTCCTCCCCGTTGCTGAAGTTCACCGCCTCGTAATTAATCAGCACGTCCTCAATGGTGGACATCTTCTGGAGAGCCTTAGAAACGACCTCGATGTAGATGGGGGTCTCATAGTAACGACGGTTGATGCGTAACACACGCTTGTTCTGCTCAAAGTCGTCGTTGAAGATGTGCAACAACGGTGTCATGTAGAAATCTCCCACCTGCGTCATGCCGTTGCCGCTCTTATTCCTGAACATGTAGCATACTGGCTCACCCTTCTTGTTGAGACGGGGAAAATAGCCGTACTGCTTCCACATGCAGCGATAGTCGTCATTCTCGCTCACATAGCTTGGCGGTTCGTCAACGTCGAAGTCTTCGTCGTCGAGATTGTCGCTTTGGATGTTCACCTTCATGGCTGACCTGCGCTGCTGGACGAATGGTTTGCGCAGGTCATCAAACTGACCCTTGGTTAGCTTCAGCTGACTGCAATAATGACTGCGATTGACCGTGACCACCGTATCGTCGGCATAGCTGGTCAGTTCCACGCAACGACTGATGAGAGGCACCCTGTCGCCCATATAGTCACCCAACATCTCGCCGTGGAGCCGTATATAGAAGTCAACGAACGACTCCGTTTTTTCCCCACAAGCCACGGATATCCTCGTGATGCCATTGCGGTACATCTCTGCCAGTGCTCTCAGATATTGGCTTTCCTGGCCGTCCTTCTCTACGAAACATCCTTCATCGGAGGTGACAAAGTAATTGTAAGTGGAGCGCAGTGCCTGGATCGCCGTCTGGTCTGGTACACCTGACACGAAAATGATGGCGGTGTCACCGTATTGGTCGAGGAACTCCTGCAGAACTGAAGTGAGGATTCCAGGATGGTCATCCTCCAAGTTCTCACTGAAAGTATCAAGCCCATATAGGCCTGGCTGCATGCTAGTCTTGCTCAGCTCATCGGCAATCTTGCTGCGTATATTCCTTACCTTCGCGTCAAGGATGGTCATCTTGGTCTTGAAATCGGCGGCCATGCTCTTGATGTATTCCAGGCGCAATCCCGCATCGCTCACGCATGCCACAAGCGAACAGATGCTGTTGATGGCATCGCTGATGGCCTGCTCATCCTTGCAGCCACGAGGAATGAGCAATCTACGCAGGGCATAAGGGAAGGTCTCCGTACGTTCCTTTAGGAGCTCGCTTGTTTTTTCCTTGTTCTCACGGGCAAACTCATCAGGATCCATACCTTTGGGCAGACGGATGCATTTCACGTTTGCACCTGCCTTCAACAACAGTTCACTGTTGGTCAGCGCAGCTTTTATTCCTGCAGCATCGGCATCGTATATCATGACCACGTTCTGCGTAAACCGAAGAATCAGCTTTACCTGGTCTGGGGTGAAGGCGGTGCCTGAGCCACCGATGACATTCTCAATGCCGTATCGATGGAGTGACATCACGTCGAACTGCCCTTCTACCAGGTATGCAAACCCGTTCCGTCCGATGGATTGCCTCGCCTGGTATAGCCCAAAGAGGTTCTTTCCCTTTGTGAAGAGAGGTGTCTCCGTCGTGTTTAGATACTTTGCCGTCTTGTCACTTGGCATGACAGCACGGCCGGCAAAACCGATGACCTTACCCTGCAGGTTATAGAAAGGGAACACCACACGGTCGCGGAACGTATCATAATCGCGACCTTCTTCAGAGGTTCTGATGATGTCCGTTTCCTTCAGCCTGTCCGCTGAATAGCCATGTTCCGTCAACCATCGCATGGCCACGTTGCCTGATGGGGCGTATCCAACACCATAGTCGGCCAATGCCTTCTCGTGGATGTCGTCATAACCACGTGACTTCAAGAACGATTCAGCCTGGACGATATTGTTCTGGTAGTATTTGGCTGCCCCGTCAATGGCGATGAGCTGAGCTTCCCTTTGTTTGAAAGCAGCTTCTTCATCGGAGTTCATTTCGCGCTTGGGCATCTGGTCCTCAAGATTTGCCTTCTTCGCCAGAACCCGCAAAGCCTCCATGAACGTCAGGTTCTCATGTTCCTTGACGAATTCGATTACATCTCCATGCTTGCCACAGACAAAGCAATGAAAGGTCTGCCGAGACTTGCTTACGACCATTGACGGGGTGTGGTCGTCATGAAATGGGCAAATGCCCTTATAGTTCACGCCGGCTTTCCTCAATGTCAGGTATTCCTCGACAACGCTGACAATATCCAACGCATCCTTAACCTTCTTGACAAATTCTGTTAACTTATAGTCCATATCATTTATTCCTCATCATCAAATAATGACAGTTGTCTTGACTCCATTGCCTCTTGTACAGTGACCCCGAGATAATCTGCCACCGCTGCATACTCTTTGCCAGTGATACTCTTGCGCCCAAAATAGAGATCCCAGAACCTACGTTGCCCGATGCCCGTTTCGCTATAGAAAGCACGGCTCGGCGTAAAGTCCTCAAGATTCTTAAATCTCATCTTCAACAACTCGACCAGTATGTTACGCCTTACAACGCGACCGCCTGCAGGCCATTTCTTTCGCAACACAAACAGTCTGACAGACATTTCGCTGCGCCCGAGATGCTTGGCCATGGTGTCAAGCGTGACCTTACCATAGTTCTGACGTACATATTCCGCATCTTCGGCAGTCCAACGTTTATTCTTTACTTCATTTGCCATCTTACCTACTCTTGTTTCCGAAAAATACCGTTTAACATATTTTTTGCTATAATAATCGCCGAAAATTGATATGATAATCGCCGATTATATCATCAATAATTTGGGAAGATTTGACATCCCGTTTCGTCGTTCTCATTCTCGCTTGACTATCTGCATTTTCCTGATTACAGGCATACGTAATTTGTTTCGCAAAAAAATGCGAAACAAGTCCGAAAATCTTAAAAAGAGTAGGAAAAACGAAAACCCGAAAGCCTTATGGAAGCCACGATTTTCATTAGGATTTGGAAATTCAAAATCAAACTCAAAGTTTGGATTTGAGAACCAAAGGGAGGGGAAACCCTCCCACCTTCGGGTTTTCGATGCAAAGATAGTCATATTTTTACTAACAACAAAATTTTTAACGCTATGGAATTTCACGCTGAAATCGAAATGCCAGAAAAGAAATCTGGAAGAGGTGGGCATTTGTAATGCCTGCTAATCCCAAAGTCTGTCAATTAAGTCATCACGATACTTTATGCGGTATTCCTTGATAGATGCTATTACCATCTCTCTTGATAGATAAATGACAGAGCGTTTATGAAGTTTGGTTGCCCAATCAGACCATTGGTCAATCCTAAAATTCGCATCGGACGATTCTATTTTCCTGTCTAACTTGAAATATTCGCCTGGTTCCCACTCAGATAATCCAAGTCGCTTTGCCTGGTCTACTTTCTTCTCACCGTCAAGGGGATGCCAGAGTAAATCTCTTGTAAGGTATTCGCCGAAACATTCTTTAAGCCATTTCTTAAAGGTCTCTGGCGTAACAACTGGGTCTTTTATGAATATATGCGCCCACCTATATTCGTAGTTATAAACGAATTCGCATTCTCCAAAGAAACGTTTAGTTACCTCCAGGAGTTCCTCCTTTGATATGATTCTGAATTTCTTCATATTCTTTTTCTAGTCTCTAAAAATTTAAAAGTTCATCTTCTTCATCGAATTTCAAGTCGAGACGACTGTCTCTCTGAGCTGGCACTCCATTCACAGTCACGCCAAGCCTTTGCCCGTTCTTGTCACGGTAGATCTCGATTTTTATGTCATTCACCTCTTCAGGCCAATAGAACGTAGTCAACACAAGGGCCGTCCCGTTGGCATCGTACACTATAATGTCATAGTCGGTATTGCCGGCACACAAAAACCATTTCACATGATTTTTCTCAAGTCTAACCTCTTTTGGTTCCAACCCCATTTTGAGGATAGCTTTTTCAAATTGCTCAGTTTTCATTTTTCAGATCTTAATAAAGTTAATCATTGACCGAACAGACTGAGCTGTTCTACACTACGGAAGTGGTTTTCCTGCTTCTTCATTCTGCCAGCTTCCTCTACTATCAGATTACCCAAGTTCTCCATGTCTTCCGCATTGGTGAACTTCATCACCACGCTGCCGTTCGCATTGTCCTGAACGTGCAACTGCACCTTACCGTTAGCCAGTTTCATTGCTCTTACCTTCATGATTATCGTTCCCTTCACTTTGCTTGATTACATTGCGAAATTAATACCTGTAATATTTTCCAACGCTCCCATTTCCAAAGCCGAGAAACTTCCACGTTGGCGTTTTGTAAACCATGCTGGATAGCTAATCTCGCTAATTTTTAGAAATTCATCCCTTACTCTTTTCTTTTCTTTAAGAGGAATAGAGTTGTAATACTCGTCAAATTTTCTTTTGTTAAAAACTTTTTTATCCATAATTTGAGATTAATAAAAATAATTATTAATTATATTGTGCAAAAATAGATATAATTTGAGAATTACGCAAATATAATTTGAGAAAATCTCAAATATTAATATATATTCACAAATGGAATTACATTATTAATTATTAATTTTATAGTTATGAATTTAGCAGGTAATATTAAGGAAATTAGACTGCAAAAGTCTATTAACCAACAAGTTATTGCAGATGCGTTAAACGTAGATGTTGCATCTGTCAGTAATTTGGAGAATGGCAAACGGGAAATTAGATTTCGTGAAATTGAGAAAATCGCAAATGTGTTAGGCGTCTCAGTGGTTGATTTAATCACATACCCTAAAAAGTATGTGGAAGTGAAAGATGATGAAGATAAAGACGTTGAAGCTGTTCTTATGATAAAACTTAAGGAAAGCAAGAAACGCCTTATCCTAAAATCAATCTTTGGTGATGAAAATCTTGAATTATTGAACGAGTGAAATGATAACAAGAGAGAAATAACTGTAAGAATTCAAACTATTCGAAATGAACTTATCAAGTTTGAATAACATACCAATTTTCACTTGGAGAACATTACTTATGTTTTTATCATTGGTATTGTCTCCAGGAATATTAATTGTGTTTGTGTTCTTCAATGACTTGTTTTTTATTTTAGATTTCTTCAAATTAATACTATTTGCATTTTCTTTAGTATTGCCTATATGTGCAATTAATTTTGTGATGTCAATAATAGCCTTAAGATTTAAAGATTATCTCAAATCATCTTCGGAAGATCAAGTAAATTTTTTTATTTTAGCCATTATACTTTCATCGGTACCTTTATATTTGGTTCTTCTAACAAGATTTCTATTTTGTATATCCATAACAAACGCAATATGGGAGTTAATATCAATAGAATTTATTTACTTTATATTATCGTTTTTAACTTTTAAATCAACAAAAGAATAATGAGCGGAATGAAAACAGTAAACGAACGTATTAAGTTCGCAATGGAACAAGAGGGACACACAGTGGCTTCTCTTGCAAGGAAATGCCATCGACCTGACAACACCATCAGGAGCATTGTAGATTCTGACAGGAATCCGAGGTTCGACATTCTTTGTGATATCATAAGGGCTTTCGACGGAAAGTACGATGCCAACTTCATCGTCATGGCACAAGAATCAAAAAACATCGAAGTTGACAAGGAATTTAAAAGACTACATGCAATTATCGATAGGCTCACAAAACAGAATGAGCAACTAACCAATCGACTTTTGGAGATGACTGTTCCTGCAGAAAACAGCAAACTAACAAATGCCGGATAATAGAATTGTTTCCTAAAAAGCACTGATTCTATTATCCAACTTAAAAAAATGGCATAATAAAAATCAAATAACAGCGTGAAAAATCACGCAATTATTTGATTATGATAGTTCTACGTTTTTTAAAACTCAGTGCGCACTCGGTGTAATATCATATTATTTAATGAATGAGCCTATTGATTACCAAGGAATTACAAAAACATATATAGTCAAGATACAATCCAGTAATCCCGACCAGATTAAAGTTAAAGGGTTGGTTTCCAACCCTTTAATCGTTGTCGGAGGTAAAATGGTCGGTGAAAAATCGGCAGTTACTTTCTTGTTTTATTATGGCTCAAGCGAAAAATCATAGGGGTAATCTTACAAACCTGACCACGGAGTATTGCACTTCTAACGACCGATTTGGGATAATTCTTGTCTATAACATGTTTGGTTTGCAGATTATTTGCTTTTTCCGCATCGTGTCATTCAACTTATCTTGCCGTAAGCAAGGTATTGCGGAGTCGGCTTTGAGAAGAAAATTATCTATATAGGGAAGATGCAACATTCCATATAGAGAAGCGGCACTTGTCAGTCTGGTTTACGCGACCAGTCTATAGTCTTGCGGTGTTCTTCTTTATGGGACTCCCCTACGAAACCTACGCTCATCCACCTGGGGTCAATCGCAGTACAAAATATTCTAAAAAAGGCAAACGTGGCATTAGGCTAAGAATAAGGTCTATTATGTGGTGCTTATTATGTAACAGCGTAATACGAGCATGGAATTAAGATTTGTTTCGGTCTGTTTTGACCCAATTTAATCGGTGAAGAATATACAAATCCAAATATTGAGTGATGAGTGTAGAATGGTGAATATTTTCTACCATTTGATGATAGGCATATTTGCATTAAACTTCCCCCACATCACAGGATGTTGGAAATCCATTGACTCTTTGGTTACACCTTGATGTACGAAGTCGTACAATTCACGGGCAGTGATGATACGGTCACGATTGTAGTCTGCCCCACCCCTTAACGCACGCTCTAAGTATAGCGTAAAAAGGCTATTATTGAATATTGTTTCAGAAGAACGTTCTTGTGAACGGGAAGAAAGGAAAAACATCACGTTCATATCTGTGACAGATTGGTCTTTTTTGGCATTCTCTTTTCTCATTTTTCCAGAGTAACAAGCATCGGCAAATATCACTTTATTACGTGCCTTGCTCTTTTTCATCATGGAAAAAATGTCTTCATAATAAACATGAGTGTCATAAAAGAACAATCCGCCAGGAAAGCCATGACCGCTGAAATAGAAAATCACGACATCTTCAGCTTGAGCTTTAGAAAAAATACTATCTAAACTTTCTAAAACATTCGATGATGAAGCTGCGCTGTCTGTCAGACATAAAGCTTCAGAATTACCGTTCCTACGAAAAATCTTATACATTGTCTTTGCGTCAGTGGCACTCACACGCAAATCCATGTTTGTGTCTGGATAATCAGACACCCCTACACACACGATGTAAGTTTTTGCCTGTATCCAAGACACAAAACACAATGAACATACCAGGAACAGAATCCTATATTTCATAATCAAAAAATAGAAGACATATCAGCATCCTGCATATAATCAGGCATATCGGGAGCCACCTCTGGATTATCAGAAGAGTTCTCGTCTATATCCACAGCCTTAGAAGCCTCTAATGGAGCGGGATGAGAAGTTGCCGACTCTGGTACTATCAATTCGGCAATCTCTTCAATGATCTTTCCCACTACCCCATTGCCTTCCTCAACAGAAGCATCATCCACTAACGTTACTTCTATCTCATCAGTCAATGGTTGATCCTCAGATTCACCTTCAGCTACTATCACCACATCAGATTCGGGCGTAGATTCCACTTCAGTTTCAACCACTTGTACAGGATCATCAATATGATCAGCAACTACATTAACTTCCACTTTCGGTAATTCCTGATTAGTAGAATGTTCTTCGACATTAATTGGATTAACATGCTCATTCACGTCAACAGAAACAACTTGTTCTGGTTGGCTGTTATGCTCTGCAGAGCTCAGATCAACATCCAAATACTCTTCTGGCACCAAATGAGAGACGACCGTAGCCTTTTCCAAATCACTCTTATCATCCCATTCCTCTGGAGAACAAGCTACGTAAGCCCCATCCTTATATTGGAAGACACCATCAGAGCCAAGTTCCTCACGTGCCTCATCAAATGCCTCATCAAAAGATTTGCTGTCATCGACATGGAAAAGTTCACGTCCCATATTGCCCAAAGCATAAGCACCCACTCCAAGCATGATAGCACTCACGCCACCTATTGTCACAGGTTTCCAAACTGATTTTACATCAAGTTTCTTTTCCGTTTTTTTCAGTTCATCTAAATAATCATTCAGAAAAACCGTCTCTTCATTGTTCGTATTCATAATCATTATTTATTAATTCCATTGCAAATGTCGTAATAATCATCAAAAGTACCAAACAAATTGAATCATTATACACGAACTATATAGATTACTACACGAAATGTCAAGCTAACACTTTATAACGCCACACCAATACCGATAGTAACACGATTTGCCTTGATATAATCTTGCAAGTCTTTTTTGAGTGCAAAACGATATTGATAGCCAAGACGGAAAGCAAAATAGCTATATTTCACAACGATACCAATTGTAGGAGATATTGCAAATGCAGCATTGGTCTTTTTCAAATTATAATTCTCTTCTCCGGTTTTTTCAACCAATCCCTCCTTGTTTTCATTAGGATATGCAAATTTATTTTCTGGGTACTCTTTATCCTTAAACTCTCCATAATAAGGTTTATAAGTAAATCCAGGACCCACATAGAACCACACAGGATTGGCAATCTTATGTGTAAAGCCAAAAGAAGTATTAACCTCTGGTTTGTCGCCATAAGTGCAAGAACCTCTCATTGCATCAAAAATCTTCCCGTTAAAATCTAATTCAAAGAAGCCACCCGTCTTTTTCGCCTTATATCCACCGACATGAATACCAATAGGACTGTCACCAGTCAATGCCAATTCATACGTCAGTACGGTATTATGATTTTTTCGAGCTATCTGATATGCTTCTATTTCGTTCAATCGGGAAGCAGCCATTCTATAGCTTTGGCATTTATCATTTATCACCTTTTGGTAAAGTGTTTTCGCCTTGTCGTAATCTTTCTGGTTATAATAATGTTCTGCCCTATCAAAAACAGCCTGACAATCTTCCCTGAATTTCAAAATACAGTCATCTCTTTTGCCTGAAGCATAAACATCATACGAGTTTAATTCCACCACTCTGCTATATTCCATACTTGCCTGACGATAATCAAGTAATTCAAGACTTTTAGCCGCTTTGCTACGATAATACATGATGGTATCAACCAACTGAATGTTTTTCTCGTTTTCTTGTGTATTTACGTCCGAACATTCCCTTGCGAGTTCAAATTGGTTTCGAGCTTCCTCATAATTGGAGTTTTTCAGTTCTTGTATTCCTTTATTTCTGTGTCCCCTATAACAACCAGCATCTATCATACTGTTTGGGTCAATGATTTGATAAGACACCAACTGTTTGGGTTCCAATTCAAGGCTAATGTTATATGCTCGATAACCAGGAGCAGTGATAGTCAATTCACGTCCTCTATATTTTCTTCCTGTTGGGAAGACAAGGTAATACAAGGAATCTGTTCCCTGCAAGTCACTCATATAAACATTGACCTCTTTATCCATCGACGATGAAAAAGACAATGGAATTTGATGGTTACACCTAATCAATACTGCCGCCTCATCATCTTCTCCCGAATAGATGTCATTAGGTTGAGAGATGTCAGTAACTTCAAAAACATTCTGTGCTATTATGATTTGCGTAGCAAATACCATAGCCATCAACATAAAAAACTTTTTCATATCATTCCTTTTATTATATTATACATTCTATATTAGTTATCTCGTTATACGGAAAGAACCAAGATGGAACACTTGATCTTCCTGTGTTACCACTTTTCCTTGCTTATCCTTATAAGGTTGCCATGTACGTACCTGTATCAAAGGATTGTTTTTATCTCTAAAGTCAATCAACAAGAACAAATACCCTTCGTCACTATACCTGTTAGTATGCCAATACTGTTTCAAAGTTACACCATATATATCATCATACTTGGGATGTTGAGCAACGTCAATATCTTGAAATGCCACATTAATATATTTAGTGTTCTTGAAGACCCTTTCAAGATTAGCCAGGTATTCAGCCTTGGTTTGCTTGGTATAAACCACACGGTCATTATTCAATCTTATCTTGGAAATATCCGTATTAGGTTTTTCAGATACCACCCTACCAGTAATAATCAAGGCCTTATCTCCAAAGACACTACGCAATAGTTTTAGATCCTTACGATTATAGGCAGTTCTGAAATTCTCCACGAAATTAACGATAATCTGTCTTCGAGAATAATCCAAGTCGTTTTTACAATCCTTTGAGGTCATAATGGCTTCATATCGGTGCATTTCCATTGCCACGGAAATATTAGAAATCTTTCCATCTTGTGAGAAATCAATGGAAATCTCTTGCCTTTTCTCAGCTGAATCAGCCTCATCAAAATCCACGGGAATGCCCCTTACCTGCCATCCAGATGACGTTTTCAGACATCTACAAGCTAACTGAGAAGAAGGGCAACTCATAGCACTCGTTGACCATATTTCATCTAAGTTGTCAAGAGCATCTTTAGATATTATATCTTTAGACAACCTGACAGATTTAGATTGCTTCTGTTGGGCTAAGTTGATTGCATCCAAGAGAGCATTGACATTCGACTCTATCTTAGCCTTTAATACGGGGTCTCGCATACCTTCAATAATCTTGAAGACCCCATTCGAATGAACAGACTCAATAAAAAACAGCAGTAAGACTGAGAGCGTTAGTAAGCGGTATGAATAAACGTGTTTCATTTTGTTTTATTTTCTTTAAATAGTGAGCGAATATTATCTTGTGGTATGTTACTATATAAATCTGCCTCAATTTGAGACTTGTCTTTCACCAAGTAACGAGTATCAGCTGACACCTCAAAAAGATGGATCAAGTTCTTATTGGGATTGTGAAAGACCATGACACCATTGATTTTCTTCTTGTCAATAGCCGTAACAAAGCAATATAAATCCATGGTTCGAGCAAGCAGGTTAAACATATTGCTCATGGGCATTTTCAACTTCTTGACCACGTTTCCATATTGATGATGGGTTATGAGAATGGTATGGTCATTCTTCGCAACCTTGTTCATCAATAAATTCACGAAAGACTCAAGAGGATAACGAGCATCGTATATTACGTCATACTGATGACCATTACGTCTCACATAGTAATCAGAACAGAGCGATTCCACCTGGAACGATTTACCAATCACCTTGAAGATATTGTCTTCACTGGTTTTCTTCAAAATGCTGTTTGAAGGCACAACCGTAGTTTTCACAGACGTTGGTGGCAATGCCGTCTTCAACTCATTGTATAACAAGTTGTCTGCATCCACCTTGTCCATACCTGCATTTTGTCCCTTTGCTACATTCACGATGAGCATTGACAATAAGCCCATCAATAACAACTTTATTTTCATATCAATCTAATTGTATTTCAATTTGTTCTTCAGGATTTACCTCACGATGTTTCTTCTTAGAAGATTTCTTTGTTTTCTTTTCTTCGACAATCTTTGGCTCCTGTTCGGTTTTCTTCATCTTTGTCGGACCATAAACTATTCTTGGCTTGACTTCGTTTTTCGTATTTTCTTCAGCCTTTGCCAAATTACTTTCACGAGCCTTTTTCTTCCAATCTTCACTTTTCAAAGAGTCTTTTTCCACTAAAACGCCATTTGCATAACATTCTGCCAAAGTTATTTGAGCTTGTGGAAAGCCTGCTTCAGCTGAGGCAAACAAAAGGCGACGAGCCTCGTCATAATCACGAGTAACACCTTTTCCCTCCATGTAGCAAAAAGCCAAATTGTATTGCGCTTTTGGAAAATTTTGTGCAGCTGACAGATGAAACCACCTTGCCGCAGATTCGTAATTCTTAATGATTCCCTCTCCAGCATAATAAGCATAGCCCATACAGAATTGTGCTTCGGCATTGTTCATGTCAGCAGCTTTCTTGTAGCATCCCACTGCTGCGGAATACTTACCTTCCCCATACAAAGAGTGACCTTTACTCAACCACTCTTGTGCACTTTCCTGGGCATTCACCATCAGAGGTGCAAGGCACGCTACAAATAATGATAACAATCTGCAAATTTTCATATACTCATTAACCTTTATACTTCTACTCCATTTTTCACAGAAACATAAACACTTCCATCTTGGTTGAAATAAGTACCGTTGTAAGGTTTTCCTTGTTTAAATTCCCCTTCAAAATACATACCCGTTTCCTTGATGGAATATCGTCCTTTATCGTAATAATCGTTGGACCAGGAACCATGATAACTATCGCCATTGTTCAATTTCATGATTGCATACGAGTCATTTCGTTTGCCAGCACGATATTTCCCCTCGTAAATACCTTCCGCATAAGTTCCGACACCCTTTCCTTCGGGACATCCATCCACCGTTTCTCCTTGATAATGAAACTGAATGTCTGGATTGCCATTTTCACCTTTCAAAGTGTAATCCAACTCTTTCACCTCTCCCTTAGATGACTGAATAGCCATTTCGGTCTTCTCTTTTTCTGATTCTTTACCATCGCTTTGCTTGGTCAGAGTAAAGACCAACAACAGGATCACCGCAAAAGCAGCAATTGCGGTTAATATCTTTGATTGATGCAAAGCAAAGAATGATGGTTGTTTAGATGGTTCTTGCTTTGGTGTCTTGACACTCGTATCACTCTCAAGAATCTGAGTTTCCGCATCATCAATGATTGGAGTCATTCTTTTCCCGTTCAAGGCATTGATAAACTCATCCATACTTTGATAACGGTCTCTTTTTCTTGGCGACATCGCCTTCTTGATTACATCCCAAACATCTTGTGAGACATAATCAGGTTTAGCAGGAAGTCCATTATCCAGCACCTCGCTTGCCTCTGGGGGAGTCGATCCCGTGACAAGTTTATAGTATGTTGCACCTAAACTATAGATATCCGAAGTAGGAGAAAACTCATGGATAGACTGTCTGTATTGTTCCAATGGTGCATATCCCTTACTGATTCCCACAGGAGTGCTACTCGTTTCATTTCCACCTTCATCATAATTTTTGGAAATACCGAAATCAATCAATTTAGCATCGAGATTGTCGTCTAACAAAATATTGCTGGGCTTGACGTCGAAATGACACATGTGCATATTTACATGCATGTAATTGAGCGCATCTGCTATTTGTAAGACATATTTCTTTGCCAAGTCATCACTCATAGCACCATGTTCTTTGACATAATGGCGAAGAGAATGGTTTTTCAAAAATTGCATCACGTAATACACGGTGTTGTTTTCCTCAAACACGTCTATTACCTTTACAATATGAGGATGATCAAGTTTTGAAAGGTTATATGCTTCCTTGATAAATTTTCTCTTATATCTCTCTATCTGCTCTTTGCCACCCTTGGTTGGTATAGAGACATCAAAAGTGTGGTCGTCACGCACGCAGGAGTCTTTCATAAAAAACTCTTTGACCGCTACGGGAATATCAACTTTCACTCCTCCCAGCACACCTGAAACTGCGCCGTGGGTAATAGCTTTATAAGTAATACCAAATCCACCTTGTCCTAAAACGGAATGAATGGTATATGTTCCATTTTTCAGTTGAGTATTGGCTTTCAGTTCCATATTAAATCTAATACATTATTTATTAATAAAAGCATAAGACAATAATTGCAAACAAAATGCACAAGACGAAAAAGGCTATTTTCCACCAGTCTATATTTCGGCTCGGAGATTGCTTCTCCTGTTCTCTGGAATTTATTTCCTTAGCCTTTTCATTTCCTTCCAAGTACACATTATTTATATGTATGATATACGCGCTATGATTATCAGCATTATTTGAAGAATTTTCTATCAGCCAATTTCTTTTTTCTTCATCAGATAAATCTTGACGGGAAATCAGATTCAGCAATTCGTCATCAGAAAGATGCTCAAGCATTCCATCTGAAAGCAACAAGAAATAATCATCGTCTTGTATGTCAGCAATATGTTTAACTTCAACGTCAGATTGGGTTATTTCTTTATCTACCCTGATTGCTTTGGTTATAACATGACGTTGTGGAAAAGAAGATACATCCTTTTCCGACAAGACACCAGCGTCTAACAAGTCGTTTACCAAGGAATGGTCGCGAGAAACATAGAGTATCTCATGGGAACGAGGGCGAATGTGATAGATTCGGCTGTCACCGACGTGAGCGGCAAAACATCCACGATTGTGAAAGCAAAGCATGGTTAATGTTGTTCCCATGCGATTGTCTTTACCTTTCACTTTTCCCAACAGTTTCTTATAACTATACGACAAAGCCTCAAAGAACAATTTTTCTGAAAACAAGCCGCCTGACCGCAAATACTCAGACAATTGTTCACAAATGGTAGAACTGGCGATTTCTCCCTTTTCGTATCCTCCCATACCATCGCATAATATAAACAAGCGATCAGAACATGAAGCATGTTGATGCAAGGGGAAAATACTATCTTCTTGGTTTTCCCGCCTTCCTTGTTCGTAGATTGAAATCGGTTGATAGAAAGAATACAACATGGGCTTTAATATTCAGTGATGATAAAGGTTATTTTTCCAAAGCAAAACGCATCAATGTATTTCCCATTTTTATCTCATCATTATCGGACAAAATCACCTCATCGTCTTTCTCCAATTTGACGCCATTGATGAAAATGGGATTCTTGTTGTTGCCATTGGTGATAATACATCTCAGTTTTCCACTGCTGGTCTTCACGACATTGACATTTGCATGTGAACGACTCATGTAAATATCACCGCATTGAATCTGTACGTTAGCTGTAGAATGACTACTGCAACGTCCCACTACGTTCATGCCGACATTCAGCTCATAACGAAGTCCATCATAAATAAACATGGCTTTTGAAAAATGGGTCGTAGGCAATACCGTCTCTAAGCTTGTCTCTTCTTCATCAATGCCAGCATCTACCGGTATCGGTTTTTCCTCTTCCTTTTCCACACGGAACCGAATCTGTAAGACACTGCCACACTTAGGACATTTTATTGATTTGACCGCTTCATTCTTTGAGTTCCGAACCTCTAACAAGACGGAACATTTCGGACATTTTATTCTGACTGTATTCATATCATCATTTTTAATGTTCTTCCAAGTAAGTTGACGCTTCTGACAATCCAGCCTTGGCAGCCTTGTTCATCCACATCTTTCCCATAGAGCTGTCTTTATTGACACCCAATCCTTCACAATAACATTTTCCCAGCATGTACCAAGCCTCTACCTGAGCAGGAAAACCTTGTTCGTTGTATGATTCATCTTGGGCATTTTCATTGTTGGCAGCCAAACGCAACCAAGTAATAGCTTCTGAATATTTAAACTTATTGATATAATAGGCAGCAAGGCTACTTTGCATATAGACATTGCCCATCTCAGCATATTTGAGTACCGTTTCCAATGCAGCAGATGTTGTTGGCCAATTCAAGCAATGGAACACAAGATCTATCTGAGCGCAGTAATCACCCTTGTCTGCGGCAAAAGTGTACCATCTGATTGCCTTTTCCTCGTCTGGCAACACGCCATTGTAACCATAATCCTTGTCATATAAATGTCCAAGGCAATGACACGCTTTCACGTCTCCGTTCTCGGCGGCTTCAACAAGCCCATCATTATATCTTGAATAATCAACTTTCGAGATACGCGAATAATTGTTGTGTGAAATCTTTCCAGTCCTCGAATGGTCTGTTCTCCTTTTTGTCTCATGAGAAACATGTGGCGTTTTACGCTCTTCTGTCTTGTTGACGTTTGACTTCTGCGTTTTCACGACTTTCTTCGGTCCTGTGATAATCCCTTGTGCATCTGCCTGAAGCGCACTCAAGGAAAACATCAACATGATAAAAAACAATTTCAGAATGTTCATACCAAAGCTATTTTACGTAAAATACATGTTATCAGCATCTATCCCATCACCACTATCTGTAACTTTGGGATCAATATAGTCAACTTGCGTGGAAATGTCCACCTGATTTTGGGAAACATCTAAAACATCTTGGAAATCACTGTCCTCGTAATCATCATCCATATCAATAATAACGACATCTTGATCCTCATTGCCATTAATCATCATCATGACCTCTACATCAGAAATATCTCCACTCGAAATGATGTGAACATCATCATCTATGTCTTCATGACCCTCTTCAACAACCACTACTGATGCTTCTTGGTCATCATTCATTGCTAAATCTTCAACAGGTTCCTCCTCTGAAACAGGCATCGTTACATCGTCCTCATCCTCGGCAGATAATTCCGGTTCCACCTGACTTACATCTTCCTCTTCATAAACCATATCTTTAGCATCGCTATCCATCATGTTTACGTCTGCTAAATCTATGGTTTGGTCTTCCGAAACCTCAACGTTGTCGTTCGCATAGTTGTCGTTAACTTCTACCACATCCAATGCAGAAGGGTCTATTTGTTCTATGATGTCATTCTTTTGTGCTTCCGGCAAATGCTCCCACTCCTCTTTGGTAGCAGTAGAATACACATTTCCTTTCCACGTAAATGCGCTATGAGCCCCCCGTTGCTGACGTGCTTCTTGAAAAGACTGCTGGAAAGAACGTTCTGAAGACACATCATTCAATGCCGTATCATCCTTTCCCTTGGAATGATACGCTGCATCTCGTTCTTCCAGTCTCTTCATAATCTGGGAAGAAACCGTGGTAAACATGATGGCAGAGAATGTGCCGATAGTGATAGGCTTCCAGATAGAAGCTTTATTTTTTTGTTCCATTTCACTTACAAATTAATTACCATGCAAAGATACATATCAAAATGGTAGGATAAGTCATTTAAATAGATTTATTACACAAAACACCCCGATTAATGTACCAAATTTCATTGAAAGTCAAAATTCACCTTGCAATGAGGGCAAGTTTTATTTTGCTTCAACAAGTCATAGGATTGGGAACCCAGGAAATGATGACACTTGGGGCACTGGTATTCCTGTTGGAACTTATCCGTCAATGCCTGCATTTCTTGGGGAAGTTTAGACGAAGCAATATAAGCTTTAATCGTAAAACCCAATGAAATAAGAATGGCAGCTACATACAAGAGGATGTAAAGTGTCTCGCTCTTCTGGATAAAGTTCAAGACGATAGCCAACATGGTTATCAATCCAGTGGCCGACTTCAAGGTATTAAACTTGCGTTCGGCTATTTGTTGCTGGAGTTTCTTATCTTGATAATCATCCCAGATCTTCTTTAAATGAGAGACATTAACGTTTTTTGCCAACACACCATCCACATACTCCCATCGTAGAGGATAATGAGAACTTCCCAGTTCTATCTTGTCGGTTTTCGATAATTCCTTCTTCTGGATGCTAATGCCATTGACAAAGGTCTCGTTCTCAAGTTTCAGGTTCTCGATATAGAATTTGCCATCTTTTAACACCGACATCTTGCAATGTTGTCTGCTGACCGTTTTGGGCACACTTCCCACTTCGTCAAACAAATAGTTGAAATTGTCAACTTTGGCACTAAGTTGCGAATTTTTTTCCTCTCTTCCGAATATGATGTCCATAATTAACTATTAGAATTAACAAATATATTTTTCATGTTCTTCAATGCTTCCTTGGAAATATCCAATGTGTATGTAAAAGAAATACCGTCTGACAAGACCAACTTATGTTTAAGTGTATTGATCTGAACAACATACCTGATATTGACGATAAACCTTTTACCGACTCGCATGAATATAGCAGCCCGCTCGTGCAAATTATCTGCAAGTGTCTGTTCCATCCGTGCGAGATTCATACATATAGGGCAATTTAGTTTATTAATAAGGACGATATGGGTGTAATTACCATCTGCCTCAAAATAAACGACCTTAGAGATTTCAATTCTGTATAATTCATCTCTGGAATTAAACAAAATTATATCTTTGTTCATATTTGATTAGTTAATTGTATTGAATTTTATAATGTGCAAAAATAATCAAAATAATTTATTATATCAATTTTTTGCTTAACTTTTTAAACTCAACCATGTTATTTTCAAAACAATTGCGTAACTTTGCACCATATTTAGGAGTATTGAATATGGTTAGACCTGAAGATATCATACAAGTAAAAGCATTCGCACGACAAGATGGAGCATTCTTGTCGTTGTTGTGGATAGCCAGTTTTGCTTGCATTGTTTATGCCTCTGGCTCATCTATGGGCAACTTGTTGATGATGGCTACGCCCTTCTTCGTGGGATGGCGACTGATTAAATTCAGAGAGTATGCGCTGGATGGAGTCATCTCTTTCCGTCGCGGCTATGCCTACTCCGTCTATACGTTCTTTTACGCATCGCTGATTTTCATGCTCGCACAATATTTGTATTTCAAATTCCTGGATCATGGCAACTTTATCACGATGATACAAGCTGCCGTCAACACGCTGACTCCCATTTACCAACAAGGAGGAATGAACATCCAGGAAATCAAGGATACCGTAGAGACCATGCGGACGTTAGGTCCTATGCAATGGGCTTTTACGTTCATGATGCAAAACATGTTTATCGGCATGGTGGTGAGTATATTTATCGCTTTGATATGCGTGAAGCGAGCCCAAAATAAGAAATAAACGAATGAAACATAATATGGATATTTCAGTAGTAGTACCCCTTTTCAATGAGGATGAGTCTATTCCCGAACTGTTTGCCTGGATAGACCGTGTGATGAAAGACAATCATTTTTCGTATGAGGTGATATTCATCGACGACGGTTCCAATGACCATTCATGGGAAATCATTGAAGACCTCAAGATTCAATCACCCTTTGTGAAGGGCATTAAGTTTCGTCGCAACTACGGCAAGAGTCCTGCTTTGTATTGTGGATTTAAGGAGGCGCAAGGCGATGTGGTCATTACCATGGACGCAGACCTGCAAGACTCTCCCGACGAGATACCAGAACTGTATCGTATGATTACCCAAGACGGTTACGACTTGGTGTCGGGATATAAGCAGAAACGATACGACCCTATCTCCAAGACCATTCCTACAAAATTGTTTAATGCCACTGCCCGCAAGGTGAGTGGTATCAAGAACCTTCACGACTTCAACTGCGGATTGAAGGCTTATAAGAACGAGGTGGTCAAGAACATCGAGGTGTATGGTGAAATGCACAGATACATACCGTATTTGGCAAAGAATGCCGGTTTCGACAAGATAGGCGAAAAGGTGGTACACCATCAAGCCCGCAAATATGGTTCATCTAAGTTTATGGGCCTCAACCGTTTTGTCAACGGGTATTTGGATTTGCTCACGCTTTGGTTCCTGAGTACGTTCGGCAAGAAGCCCATGCACGTATTCGGATTCTTAGGTTCCATCATGTTTTTCATCGGATTCATGGCGGTGCTTATCATTGGTATCGACAAGTTGTATTGCCTTACAAACGGCATTCCCCAACGTCTGATTACCAGTTCGCCGTGGTTCTATATTGCATTGACCACGATGTTAATTGGAACACAATTGTTTTTGGCAGGATTCTTGGGCGATTTAATCAGTCGTTCTTCAAGCAACCGAAACGATTATCAAATTGAGAAAAAGATTTAATGAGTATTTGGATTTGGGAATGAAAGAGTCTATACAAATAAATATAACCAAGATGACTGACAGGAAGCGAAAAGGTATCGAGAAAGCAAGACATGGCTCTCGCCCACTCTGCGTATTGCTTTTCCTGCTTTCATTCTTCGTGTCTATGATTCTTCCTTCCTCATGCACGTCTATCGACTGCCCGCTGAACAATCGCGTGTATGCTAAATTCAAATTGGCGGGAACCGTCACGACTATTTCAGATACATTGAACATATCCACCATCAAGGTGACTGGAGAAGACTCCGTACTTATCAACGATGATGTAGAAGTGGACAGTTTTATGCTTCCAATGAGTTATAGAGGTGCAGAAGATGTTTTCTATGTACGCATCAAGAGCAAAAGCGGAACATCTACCTTAGATACGCTCAAAGTGAAAAAGCTCGACCATACACACTTCGAGTCGGTAGATTGCAAACCCTCTTTCTTCCACACCATCACTGGAGTGGAGAGTACCCACCATCGGATAGACTCTGTAGTAATCAAATTAGAATACGTAACTTACGATGATTCGAAACCCCATTTTTACATCTATTTCAAGAATACTGGCAATTAGCGTCTTCCTCCTTATATATATAGGTGCAGATGCTCAAACGAAAAAGAAGATCATGGCTGAAACGGAAGACAGCATTTCTCTTTTTCGCGGATTGTCTGTTTCTTTTGATGCGGTAGGATTGGCTCAATTGGCATTTGGTGATTATGGGCAATACGAAGGAGCTCTTCACCTCAACCTCAAGGATAAGTATTTTCCTGTGGTGGAATTGGGATGGGGAAAGGCTAATGCCTCTGACATCATCACCACGATTACATATAAAACTTCTGCGCCTTACGGTAGGATTGGCTGTGATTTCAACATCATGAAAAACAAGCACGATATTCACCGCCTATATGCAGGATTCAGATATGCTTTTACATCGTATAAGTTTGACGTGTTTAGTTCTGGCTTAGAAGACCCCACTTGGAAAAACAAGGTGGAGTATGAGGCGATGGGCGTAAAAGCTAACTACCACTGGTTAGAACTGGTGGTAGGCGTAGATGCAAAGATTTGGAAGTGTTTCAGATTGGGATGGAGCGCAAGATATAAACGAAGACTCTTTCACAACGATGGGGATATCGGTAACACTTGGTATGTGCCTGGCTATGGCAAACAAGGGAATATACGATTAGGAGGCACTTTCAACATCACCATAGAACTTTAACCTTAAAACAACCAATCTATCATGAAAAAGAAATCCTTAACTTGGCAGTTGCCTTTCTTGATATTGTTAATCGTGGGAACGGTGCTGATTATCCGCCAGCAACGTAACACACCGTATCAAACCAACAAAGGGTTTATCTTCGGAACGGTGTTTACCATCACCTATCAGTACGAAAAGAATCTAAACGATGAGATTCTGGCGGTATTGAATGAGGTGGACAACTCGTTGTCGCCATTCAACAAGAACTCCATCATTACCAAAATCAACGAAAACATACCTGTAACGCCTGACAAGATGTTTGTCGAAGTGTTTCAACTGGCCAAACAAATATCCACAGAAACAAATGGAGCATTCGACATAACCGTGGCACCTATGGTCAATGTTTGGGGATTTGGGTTTAAGAACGGCACGTCTCCCACGAAAGAAGTGATAGATAGCATCAAGGGTATCGTTGGGTTTGAGAAGGTGAATTACAAAGACGGGAAGGTGTTGAAGCAAGATCCACGCATCACGCTCGATTGCAGTGCGATAGCCAAAGGATATGGTTGCGACATGGTGGCTCGGCTCTTCCGTCAGAAAGACATCAAGAACTTTATGATTGAGATAGGCGGTGAAGTGGTAACAAGTGGTATTAGCGAAAAAAGAATACCATGGAAAATTGGTGTGACCAAACCCACTGACGACTCGCTCAATACCAACCAGGAATTGCAAACAGTACTCAACATTACCGATATGGCAATGGCTACGAGTGGCAACTACCGCAACTTCTATTATAAAAACGGGAAGAAATATGCGCATACCATCAATCCCAAGACTGGCTATCCCGTACAACATAACATTTTGTCGGCTACCGTCTTGGCTCCAAACTGTGCTACGGCTGATGCCTACGCCACATCGTTCATGGTGTTAGGTATGGAAAAGGCAAAGCAAATCCTTGAGAAACATCCTGAATTGATGGCATATTTCATCTATTCCGACCCCAAAGGGCGAAATGCCGTGTGGTATTCACCATCCATGAAAGGAAAAACCATTGAATAGTTCGTTCACCATATTCGACAAGCTTCTTGAACTTCCCTTGTTTCAAGGCATGAGCAAGAACGACATCGCTACCATCGTGGGACAAAGAAAATTTGGGTTTCATAAGGTGGCTGAAGGGAAAATCGTGGTGAAAGACGGTGACCCTTGTCATTCTCTGCGATTCCTGCTTGACGGTGAACTATTCGTCACGACAGAGGCTGATGACCACGGCTATCTGTTAACGGAAGAATTATATGCGCCTAATATCCTCCAACCAGAACACATCTTCGGATTGTCGCAACGATACTCACGCACTTTCACTACAAAGACACAATGTAGCATCTTGTCGATTGAAAAGGGAGAAGTGGTAAAACTGTCTGAGGAATCGGAAATATTCAGAATCAATTTCCTCAACATCCTATCCACCCAAAGTCAAAAGCAACAACGCAATCCTTGGCACATACAACCCAAGGAATTGGACAAGCGAATCTCACGGTTTATTGAAACACACTGCATCCGTCCGGTAGGTTACAAAACCCTCAAGATTAAGATGGAAAGACTTGCCCATGAAATGAACGACAGCCGATTGGATGTTTCAAGGGCATTGAACAGGATGGAACGGGAAAAGCTCATCGTTTTACATCGTGGAATGATTGAGATTCCTGCTTTCGAGCTATTAATTATGTAAGATTCGTTAAAAAAAAAGTATATCTTATCTCTTATACAATTTATTTTGTTATTTTTGCATATTAACATTGAAACATCAGTTAGTATGAATGAAAATTGTCAAGAGAAAACAGAACGCATCAATCCTTTTTTTCAACAATATAACACACCGCACCACACCGTACCATTCAGCGATATCAAGATAGAAGACTATGAAGAAGCCTTCATGGAAGGTATTCGCAGAGACAATGAGATTACGGCAAAAATTATCAATGACCCTGAAGAACCTACCTTTGACAACACGATTATCAGAGTGGATCGTGATAAAGGTGACGAGTACTATGAGTTGTTGGATAGGGTTTCCACGGTATTTTTCAATATGCTGAGCGCAAACACTAACGATGAGATGGATGAACTGGCACAAAAGATGAGTCCGATACTCACTCAACACGCCAATGACATCATGCTCAACGAAGACTTGTTCAAACGTATTAAATATGTATATGAACATCACCGTGAGTTAAGCCCAGAGGAGCAAATGCTGCTTGATACAAGATATGATGGATTCGTAAGAAGTGGCGCATTGCTCGACAAGGACGGGAAAGAGAAACTACGCAAACTCACAGAAGAAGCCAGTTTGCTATCCTTGCAATTTTCACAAAACTTATTAAAGGAAAACAAGGCTTTCAAGTTGCATATCACCGATGAACAACAATTAGACGGCTTACCAGAGACTGCCCGACAAGCTGCGACTATGACGGCAAAGGAAGAGAACGTGGAAGGTTGGGTGTTTACGCTCGATGGACCGTCGCTCTCTCCGTTCATGACTTATTCTACGCAAAGAGACTTGCGTGAGAAGATGTACATGGCTCGTAACACCGTATGTACACACGACAATGAGGAAAACAACCTGAAAATCTGCCAAAGATTGGTTAACCTCAGACGTGAGGTTGCTCAATTGTTAGGTTATGACACCTTTGCCGACTATGTTCTCAAACATAGAATGGCTTCCAATATAGAGCATGTTTACAAACTTTTCAACGACTTGCTGGAGGCTTATACTCCTACTGCCAAAGAGGAAGTGAAGGAAGTTGAGGAAATGGCCAAGGAAGACTTGGGAGACCAAGAAATGATGCCTTGGGACTTCGGTTATTACTCCCACAAGTTGCAAATGAAGAAATACAACCTTGACTCGGAAATGCTCAGACCGTATTTCCAACTTGACAAGGTGATAGAAGGTGTCTTCGGTTTGGCTAACAGGTTATATGGAATCACGTTCAAGGAGAATAAAGACATCCCCGTTTACCATCCCGACGTGAAAGCCTACGAGGTTTTTGACAAAGACGGCAGTTATCTGGCGGTGTTTTATGCCGACTTCCATCCTCGCAAGAGCAAGCAAGGCGGTGCTTGGATGACAGAGTACCAAGGACAATGGATAGACGAGAAAGGTGTGAACGTGCGTCCTCACGTCAGTGTGGTCATGAACTTGACTAAACCCACAGAAGAGAAGCCTGCATTGTTGACATTGGGTGAGGTGGAAACATTCTTGCATGAGTTCGGCCATTCCTTGCATGGTATGTTTGCCAATACTCGATTTGAAAGTTTGAGCGGAACCAACGTATGGTGGGATTTCGTGGAGCTGCCTTCTCAGTTCATGGAGAACTACTCTATCGAGAAAGAGTTCCTCCGTACTTTCGCCTTTCATTATCAAACGGGCGAACCTTTACCCGATGAACTGATTGAGCGCATCGTTCATAGCAGAAATTTCATGGCAGCTTACTCGTGTCTCAGACAAGTGAGTTTTGGCTTGTTGGATATGGCTTATTACACCCAGAAAGAAGAGTTCAAGGAAGACATCATTCCTTTCGAGAAAAAGGCTTGGGAACGTGCCCAAATCAGAAAGCAACTGCCCAATACTTGTATGACGGTGCAGTTTTCACACATCATGTCTGGTGGATATGCAGCAGGTTATTACAGCTACAAATGGGCAGAAGTGTTAGATGCAGATGCTTTCAGCGTCTTTAAGAAAGAGGGTATCTTCAATCAGGAAACAGCAAGTAGATTCCGTGAAAACATATTATCCAAAGGTGGTACAGAACATCCCATGACATTGTATAAACGATTCAGGGGACAAGAACCAACCATTGACGCTTTGTTGGAAAGAAACGGCATCAAGCATAAACAATAACGAAAGCAACATGAGTGACAAACAATACAAACTCGACAAGAGATACTTGCGCATGGCAAGAATATGGGCTGAGAACAGCTATTGCAAGCGCAGACAGGTGGGAGCCCTCGTTGTGAAGGAAAAAATGATTATCAGCGATGGCTACAACGGTACACCGAGTGGCTTTGAAAACGTGTGTGAGGATGACAACAACGTGACCAAGCCATACGTATTACATGCTGAGGCAAATGCCATTACCAAATTGGCAAGAAGCAGCAACAACAGCGACGGTTCTACCTTATACGTTACGGCTTCACCTTGTATTGAATGTGCTAAACTGATTATCCAATCAGGAATCAAAAGAGTTGTGTATGGTGAGAAATACCGACTGGAAGATGGTATCGAACTATTGAAAAGAGCAAATATAGAAGTAATATATATAAACCCCGATTTGAATGAATCAGAATAAAACAAATAGATTTATGCCCATGCTCTTGGCACTTTGTGTTGTCATAGGCATCTTGATTGGTACGTTCTATGCCAATCACTTTTCTGGTAATCGTTTGAATATCATTAATTCAGGCAGCAATCGCCTGAACAACTTACTGCATATCATTGACGACCAATATGTTGACAATGTCAATATCGACTCGTTGGTAGAGAAAGCCATCCCACAGATTCTCTCTGAGCTTGACCCCCACTCCGTTTACGTGAGTGCCAAAGACGTGGAGGCAATTAACGACGACTTGAAAGGCTCTTTCTCGGGTGTGGGTATAGAATTTACCATTCGTGAAGATACCATCCACATCCAAAACGTTATCAAGAATGGTCCTGCAGAACGGGCAGGATTGTTAGCTGGAGACAAGATCGTGATGGTTGACGATCAACCTTTCGTGGGTAAGATTGTCACCAATCAAGAGGCTCAACACAGACTGAAAGGTCCCAAAGACACGAAGGTGAAGATTGGGGTTATCAGATATGGACAAAAAGAGGTACAAAGCTTCACCGTAACACGTGGGGAGATTCCTCAAAAGAGTATTGCTGCCACATACATGATTGATGACAACACGGGATATATACGCATCAAGAATTTTGGTGAGACCACTTATCCCGAGCTTCTCATTTCTTTGGCTGAATTATCCCAAGAGGGATTCACGAACCTCGTGATTGACCTGAGAGACAACACTGGTGGATACCTGCAATCTGCCGTGCAAATGGCTAATGAGTTTCTGCCTAAGAATAAGTTGATTGTCTATACCGAAGGAAGAAAATCTCCAAGACAACCATACAAGAGCGACGGTCATGGCAGTTATCAGAAGATTCCACTTATCGTATTAATCAATGAGGGTTCAGCTTCTGCATCAGAAATCTTTGCCGGAGCTATGCAAGATAATGACAGGGCTACTATCATCGGGCGCCGCTCGTTTGGCAAAGGACTTGTTCAACAGCAAATAGGATTTACGGATGGTTCGCTGATTCGACTCACCATCGCACGCTATTACACGCCTTCCGGCAGATGTATTCAAAAGCCATATACGGCTGGTGATGAAGCGGGATATGAGCAAGACCTGATTGCACGTTATGAACATGGCGAATTTTTTTCGCAAGATAGTATCAAGCACACTGGACCAACCTATCACACGAGTATAGGTAGGGAGGTGTATGGAGGCGGTGGTATTACTCCTGACATATTCGTTCCGGAGGATACTGTCAACATGACCTCATACTTTAAACAAGCAAGCATGAGTGGACTCATCCTACAATTTGCTTATACTTATACGGATAACAATCGCCAGAAACTGAGCAACTATACGGAGATGAAGCAACTGTCTGACTATCTTCGTAAGCAAGACACTGTGGAGAAGTTTGCCGTTTATGCAGACAAGCATGGATTAAAACGTCGAAACCTGATGATTCAGAAGTCGCATTTGTTGCTGGAACGTTACATCAATAGCAGAATCATATACAACATTCTGGACGAAGAGGCTTGGAACAAATACGTCAACCAGTTTGACCATGTTTTGGAAGAGGCTCTCAAGGTGTTTAAGAACAATGCTTCTTTCCCCACATTGCCCACAGATAACGCTCATACGAAGAAAGGTAAGAAAGTGGCTTCGTTAGACAACACCTATTATAAAATGTCTATACGAAACGCCAATAACATAACGGCTAATAAAGCCTGACATCAATAATCACCAACGCACCAACCGACTCATTCAGGCGTTTGACCAATTGATGGCGCATCATGGTTAAATCCTGTCTGAGAGCGGGATTGGTGATTTTCACAAATAGGGTCTGGTTCTTGATGAATTTCTCTTCTGTATATTTGGCTACAATGTTTCCCGTTACCCTCTCCCATTGGTCTATGAGTCGCTTTTGCTGAAGCGGAGTCTCCAACCCTTGCTCACGCAACACCAAGTTTAAGATGTCGTCGATTTGTTGTACTTGTCGCTTAAACATGGTCTTCCTCCTTTTTCTCTATAATATTGCCTTCTGATACTGTAAACAACTTATAATCAAAAGCACTTCTGTGAAGGATTTTATCCAAATGGTCACGATTGGTATCGGTAATGAATATCTGACCGTAATGATCGCCTGACACAAGGTGGACTATCTGTTCTACTCGATGGGCATCCAACTTGTCAAAAATATCGTCTAACAACAACAATGGCGTATTCTTGGACGTGGTACGTTTCAAGAAATCAAATTGGGCAAGTTTCAATGCCAATACAAACGTCTTCATCTGTCCTTGACTTCCCTCTCGTTTCATCTGATAACCATCCAACAACATTTCCAAGTCGTCACGGTGTATTCCATGCAACGAATAACCAATTGCCCTATCCTTGAATCGGTCGCGTTGAATGACTTCCAATAAAGGACCTCGTTGACAATGAGAGACATAATTCAACGAAACCGCTTCTTTTTGTTCGGATATTTGTTGGTAAATATGTTGGAATATAGGTATCAATTCCTGCACAAATGACGCTCGTTTTTTAAAAATAATTTCTCCATTGACAGCCATCTCGTTTTCCCATATTTCCATCAAGGTCAAGTCGGGTTCATTCTCCATTTTCAACAAAGCGTTTCGCTGTTGCAGAGCCTTGTTGTAATTTGACAATGCTTCCATATATGCCACATCGTATTGAGAGATGACCATATCCATCAATCGTCTTCTCTCCTCACTCCCTCCTTCTATGAGAGAGGTGTCAGAAGGCGACACAAACACCAACGGAATGAAACCGATATGCTGGGATAGTTTCTTATACTCCTTCTTGTTCCTTTTAAAATGTTTCTTCGAGCCACGTTTCATCCCACAATAGATACACTCTGGCTCGCCATTGTCGGTCTCATAGAGTCCTTCTATCATGTAAAAATCCTGATCATGGGAAATAAGCTGAGAGTCTATGGAGTTGTAAAAGCTACGACAAAACGACAAATAATATACCGCGTCGAGAAAATTTGTCTTTCCCGCCCCATTATGACCAATCAAACAATTCAGCTTGGGCGACAAATCCAAATTAGCCGACTGAATGTTCTTGAAATGTAAGATGGATATATTCTTTAGAAACATATTTTTGTGCAAAGTTAGAAGTTTTATCGTCAGAAACAAAAAAAGTAGCGAATAAATTTCAATATGTGCAAGATTTTCTGTAATTTTGCCACGCTTTTTGCAATAATAATACGACAACAAATAAATCATAACAAATAATGGCTAATAAAAAACAACAGGGAGTTATTGACGTTAACGAAACTCTCAACAAATCAGAGGCCTTCTTCGACAAATACAAGAAGACCATTATCATTGCAATTATCGCTTTATTTGCAATTATCGCATGTGTATTCCTTTACCAAGCTTATGTTTCTGGTCCCCGCGAAGACAAGGCAAGTACAGCTTTAGGACGAGGACAAGAATATTTCATGGCAGAACAATTTGACAAAGCTCTTAATGGAGACGGTGCAGGATATACGGGATTCTTGAAAATCATCAGCGACTACGGAAGCACTGACGCAGGTAACCTCGCAAACCTCTACGCAGGATTGTGCTACGCAAACCTCGAAAAATGGAATGAGGCTGTGAAGTACCTTGACGCATATTCTCCATCTAACGACGCAATGATCAGTCCTGCTGCCATCGCTGCATTGGGTAACGCTTACGCTCACGTAAACCAACTCGACAAGGCTATCAGTGCATTGGAAGAAGCTGCCGACAAAGCTGACAAACAAGGTAAGGATGGTATCAACAACAGCCTTTCTCCTACTTTCCGTTTGCAAGCTGCCATGCTCCTTGAGTCTCAAGGCAAGAAAGACGAGGCTTTGAAGAAATACGAGGATATCAAGAAAAAGTACACCACCTCACCTCTCGTGCAGAGTCAAGAGATTGATAAGTACATCCAAAGATTGTCAACGAAATAATGGCAACCGCATTACACAACCTCTCGGAATACGACTTGGCTAAAGTGCCCGATGCCAGTAACATGTGCTTTGGTATTGTGGTTTCCGAATGGAATCCTGAAATCACGGGGGCTCTGCTCAATGGTGCTGTAAGCACACTTGAAAAGCATGGTGCCATACCTGAGAATATCCACGTAAAGACCGTTCCTGGTAGTTTCGAACTGATCTACGGTGCTCATCAGATGTGCCTGAACGACGGATACGATGCTGTGATTATCCTCGGTAGTGTCATTCGTGGCGAAACACCTCACTTCGATTATATCTGTCAAGGTGTAACAGAAGGAATCGCCAGGTTAAATGCCACCAGCAATGTTCCTGTGGTCTTCGGCTTACTTACCACCGACGATTTCCAACAAGCCAAGGATCGTTCGGGAGGCAAATACGGCAACAAAGGCGATGAATGTGCGGTAGTAGCTATCAAGATGGCAAAATTCTAAAAAACAAGATAATCATATCAAAATAGTTCATAGTTGGTACAGTTATTCAACTATGAACTATTTTTTTATCATTATATCCTTTTGGAACTACAGGGGAAAAAAGATTACACAAATGATAATTAAAAGTCAAACTTATCAAACTTTCAATATCCCATCCACCTCATGTTCCACGAATGGTCCTTCCTTCACTTCAAAAATCACGCTGCCAGATTCTAAACATTCCAATCCGTGCCACGTATTCCTGGGAATGTCCACACCATAACGACCGCTTTCACTGCTCAGCACGATGCTATCTATTATCTCACCATTGTCATTGTACGTATTTACACGTACCTTTCCTTTCAATATGATAAATGTCTCGTCTTTCGTCACATGGTGATGTACGGGAATCTGAGTACCTATCTCCAACGCATTCAGAAAACGATGACACTTGTCGCTCAAACTCTGGTGAAAGTTATAATTCATTATCAGACGAGGCGACTTCTTTGCCTGTTCCACCACCTCGCTTATCAGTTGTTCATCAATGATTTTCATGACATATTCCGATAAGGTTCAAGATTCTAAGCCAAGACATATACTTTCGTACTACGACGTCCCGAAGACACAATACCTGATTCTGGCGCACCGTCTAATCGTTGCAATTCCAACGTAGCTGTTGTCCTGGAGAGTCCTGTCAAGTTCACATAGTCGGCAATACGCATCACCACGTTCTTTTCCAAGAACTTACGAGCCAATGCAATGCGCTCTTCCAACGAGTATTCCGACTTTTTCAGACGGCTCTCCCCAGCCCTTTTCAAGTCATCACACAAGGCATCAGTATTCCTCACCAGTGCCTTATCAGCCCGAAAGGAAATACCTGTCACATGCAGACTCTGCGCATTACGTTTCTGTTCATCCTCCTCAAACGAGTCGAGTTCCTTTCCTTTCATCACACCCAACTTTCCGCCGAACGTACCAATGCCATCTATCTTCACCGAATAGCCATTGGCAATACGAAAAGCCAGTTCGTGCGCCACTGCCTCCAATGCGCCTACGACTGCTCCCTTTGAAATGCCACTATGCTTGGCACAAGCTTCCAAAAACTCATCCGATTCTAATTTGCCGAATGACTTGATTCGATAATAAGCCTGTGTGGTACCCTTTCCGTTGAGGTCTGCCATTTCTTTCTTGATGTACTGTGTCATATTTATATGTATTGTTGATAAAAACTTGTTGATTTCCCCGACAAAGATACAAAATATGATTGATATTTCCAAATCCGTGTCGCAGATTAATAAAACTACGTCGAAAATCAATAAAACTACGTCATAGTTTACTTAATCCGTGACGCAGATTAAAGAATATGAGTCATTATTTTCATCTTTTCCTTCCACGATAGGATAGTTTTAAGAATCATCCATTATCTTTTTCTTGGCTGGTTATTTTCTTTTTTTTCTCTCACCGTTAGGTTTTTCCAAAAACATTTCATATCTTTGTGGCGATAATAATTCTCTACCTGAATTTATTCATCGCTCAAGAAATCAAGAGAATAACATAAAACAAAAATCTATGAAACTAAACAAAAAAAATTCAGAAAGAAAAAGGATGTCTGGCCTACAGATGTTAGGATTGTTTATCCTGTCATTATTCTGGGCTACGAATGTTCAAGCACAAAGCGCAGTCTCTGTGGGAACTCAAGTGACATCAGAAAGTGCATTGGAAAGTGGAAAAGCGTATGTTCTCCAGTCAACAGCTTCAGGTACGCCGTACATAGAAGACGTAGGGACATATTACAATGTACCTACGAGCCAAAATGCTGCCACTACCGCATGTGTTTATTACATCATTTCAAATGGTGATGGCACATGGAAATTCAAAAACATGGAAACAGAGAAATTCTGGGGTAAGCCTGTGGCTTCAAGTGCTACTCCTGCCACATCAGGTTTTATTCCTTCAGACGAATCTGCAGCGGGGAATTGGACTTTAAACTTCAATACCAACGGTACACTGAATCCCTCTTGCAATGGATTTTACATCAATCGTTCAAGCGGAAAGTTACATGCCTGGACATCGGGTATTGTCTGTAAAATATTTGAAGTAGGAGAAGCGCAGGAAGCCATTACTCCTACTGCCTCGGATATTTATACCCTCAACAATACCAACAGCTATCGAGGAGCCCTCATTTATAACCCTGGCCAAAGCACCAAGTGGGTATGGTCGAGCGGAAAGAGCGGTACGTTTAACGCCACTTCTGCCAACAGTCAATGGATACTCATGCCCACTGGTACCAATGGACAATATTATCTCTACAATGTAGGTGCAAAGAAGTTTGCCATTCCCGTAACAGGCGGAACCTATCCCGGCTATTCATGGGCATTGTCTTCTGATGCCGCAGCCCTGACTCTTAACCAACAGAGCGACGGAACCTACAAGCTCAAGACTGTATCAGGGAATCTCTGTGTATCTGTAAGTAACAATTACGAAGGTCCTATCATCAACTACGATGATATAGGAGCACAGTTCACCATCACCAAGGTAGGAGATGCCAGCAGCGAAGTAACCACGCAAGTGACCAATGCCGTGAACAAACTCATTCACAAGACCACTCCTCTATCTGCTGTTCCATCAGAGGATGGTTGGTATGCTATCCGCATCAAGACAAATACAAATTATCCCGACTATTTCGTATTTACTCCAGAAGAAGAAATCAACTATAACGGCACGTCATACGCATTGAATTTCTACAATGCAGCCAAGGTTCGTCCTGCCATAGACAATGCCACCTATTACTTCCGCATTGCCAAGGATGGAAATGGCTATGATTGGCAAATGCCCAATGGCAGATATCTCTACAACAACGTCAATAAATTCCCCGTTTCCACGGAAACGGCAACAGCCATTACGATAGACCATTCCGATAGTGGTTTCCGTTTCTACCACAACAACGGTTCCTACACACGCTTTGGAGTGCCTTATTTGCTCAACAACACTTACTTCATCGGTGAGACGGGAAGTGTTGGAAATGCCTACTACGACATCTATCCCATCTCTCTCGCCAATGCAGGCTTGACAGCTTGGCAAGTATTGAGTGATGATGCTCCAGCTTCGGCACAGATTACCTGTTCGCGCACAGACGTAAGCGGACTCACCAGCGTCTATAAGAATGGGTATTTCTTCCTGCCTTCAAGCGTAACGCCAGAAGCCAGCGACTTCTTCTTGCCAGGCGGTGCTTCTACCACCGTAGATGCCACGGCTCATACCATTACCATTGCGTATAATCCCGACCTCGCCATCGTGAAAGAGGGCGTAAGTGTGGAACAAGGTTGGCAGACAGCCGCACGTGGTGAAGAGGTGATGTTGCTGCGTGTCAATGCCGCACCTTTCAATGCTCCCACAGGAGTAACAATGAATGTGAGCCTGAAAGATGGCGCAGAGAGCAACATCTCTAAGTTGACCCTCTACGAAGCATCATCAGCATCTCCAGAGATTCTCTCTACAGGTTCTGGTGCTCCCACCAAGACCGTGATTTCAGAAGCCACCATTGCCGGTTCTACCGCAACATTCACTATCGATAATTTCTCTGCCGGTACACATTATTATTGGATTGGAGCAACCATCACAGAAAGTGCAGAGCTTGGTGCCATCGTTGATGCAGCCGTAACAGACATTACCTATACCTACAACAGCAAGGAAACGACGCTCGACCTGACCTCTGTTGGCGACCCATCAGACCGTGGCGCAATGGTATTCAACGTACACAGCTATCCTTTCCTGCCCCGTGACAATGGCAGTCGCGTATATCGTATTCCGGCTCTTGTAACGGCAAACGACGGTTCACTTGTAGCAGCTGCCGACAAACGCTACGAAAGCTATACCGACATCGGTGGCGGACACGTAATCGACATTGTAGTACGTCGCAGTACTGACGGAGGTAAGACATGGGGTGAACCCGTTATCGTAGCAAAGGGACAAGGCACCGCCGATAACGCCAAGTGTGGCTATGGTGACCCATCACTCACCAAGGGTAAGGATGGCAAGCTCTATTGCCTCTTTGCCGCTGGCAATACGGGATATTTCTACGGACTGAACCGCATCTGTATGTCTGTGTCATCTGATAACGGAGTGACTTGGACGGAGCCTGTAGATCTCTTTGAAACTGGTCGTATTACTGACCACACCCAATATGGATTGTTCGACTACTTCGTAACCTCTGGTAAGGGTCTCTATACCAACGATGGAATCTTGATGTATCTGATACCTGCACAGTGCTACACCGATGCCGGCAAGTCTGCTCACATCAGCAACTCCAACGACTACCTGTTCTATTCTACCGATGATGGCGCAACATGGCACATCGACACGACACCAGTATATACGGGTGGCGACGAAGCTAAGTTGGAACAGATGGCAGACGGTACGCTCATCGCTTCTGTTCGTCAAGCTGGAAACCGTGGATTCAACACAGGTACGTACACCAAGAACGATGATGGCACCGTGACCTTCAACTGGGGTACGCAGACCACCAATGCAACTCTCTACCAGCCCTACGCAAACAACCAGGATATTATCTATTACGACCGTGAAAAGGGTATCTTGTTCCACACCATGACGAAAGGACAACATGCCAACCTCAATTTATATATGAGTTCAGACAATGGCTCTAATTGGGTACACGTATGTCAGCTTCAGCCCAAGGGTGCTCGTTATGCAACGATGACCAAGTTGGAAAACGGAGACCTTGGCATTCTCTTTGAAGACCAATCTCTGAATGCCGCTGGAGGTTATACAGACTACAATCACTACCCCATCAACTTCCTGACTATTGCCAAGGAACAGATTGAGGAATGGATTAAAGATGTCAGTGTAGAAGCATACGACTTTGATGCCAACTTCGACAAGGTGTTCATCATCAAGAACTTTTATCCTGCAAATGGCAACAAGAGATATGTTCGCTCTGCTAAATATAATGAAGCCAACGACCTCATCGTTTATCGCACCGACAACGCTGAAGAAGCAGCAGAGATGCTTATCTTGGAAGACCACCAAAATGAGGGATACTATTATGTATATGACTTGAAAAGCAATTACTACCTGAAAGCATCAGAAGATGCAAATAGCGGTACAGCTTGGACTTACAGCACTACGCCCGTCAACGTGAAACTGATTGACAACACGGCAAACCACACTGATTGGATTCTTACCGACGGTCATATCTTTCTCATCCAAAACAGCGAAGGCGGAATGGCTAATGCTTATAGCGGCGTAAACGGCAACCAAGTGAAGAACTGGAATGATGCCAATGATGTAGGTACCAACTGGTACATCTATGCCATAGACAAGAATACGACAAATGACGTGTTTGTGGACCCTACAGCTCTCTACTACATTAAGAATGCCGACAACGGATGTTATTTCGAGACTGGCACAGACGGCAACCTCACTCGTAACACACAGGGTACGGCTGCAAAATATGCAATCGTTCCCGTAAAAGGACAAAATGGATATTTCTATCTCTTTGATACTGAGAACAACAATTTCGTGGTTTCTGAGGAAGCTACAGGTGATGGTGGTCAGTGGACACGCTCCACAACCACACCTACTGCCATCAAGATTACCAACAACATCACCAACCAGTACATGGATCGTGCAGCATGGAATCCTTCCACCATTATCTACCTGCTTGGCAGCAAATATGCCAATCGTTACAGTGGCGGTATGTCGGGATTGGTTAAAAACTATAATGCACAAGCCGACAAAGGCAGCCATTGGTACATTGAGCGTGTGGACAACAGTACTCCCGCCGTGGTGGAACTGAAAGGTGTTACCGAGAATATCCAATCGCTTGTGGAGTCGGTTGACGAAGCCAAAACACAACTGCAATATACCGCAACCGTGGGTAACGCAGGATATGGTACAGTGGTCGTACCCTTCGACGCTGACGTGACAGGTGGTGTAGAAGCATATACAACCAGTACCTTGGATGGCGACAACGTGGTATTGAACAGCATTACGGAAATCACCGCCAACACACCTGCCATTCTCAAGAATCCAGGAACCTTGGTTCTCTCAGCAAAAGACGAGACGATAGAATACAAAGACAATCCACAATATGGACTGTTGACTGGCGTTTATGCCAACACCACCTCAAAAGAAGGTTCTTATGTATTGCAAAACCAAGGCGGAGAAGTGGCTTTCTATCTTGTAGGAAGCGAGATACAACCAGCTATTCGTCCTTTCCGTGCTTATCTCACAGTACCAAGTGCTGCAGGTGCAAAGGCTTTGCATTTTGCATTCGGTGAAACAAACGGCATTGACAGCATCGAGAAAATGGACACTACTATCATTGAAGGAGTTTACAACCTCGCTGGTCAACAAACAGGAAGAACACTGCAGAAAGGAATAAACATCATTCGCAAGACAGACGGAACCATCCAGAAAGTTATCATGAAGTAATATCTTTGAGCAAACGAATTTATTCACACATTAATTATAAATAGAGATGAAAAATAATCAATATATCGCACCAAGAACGAGCATCATTTCCGTGAATGGTGAAACAGAAGTGTTGGCTGGATTAAAAATCGTGAACAGTAAATTTGCGATCGAATCAGATGTACTTTCAAAAAGCAGCAATACAAGTTTCTTTGAAGATACTGCGACACGCAACTATTGGGAATATTAAGATGATTAAAATGAAACGAACATCTGTCACAGATTTGTTCCGAGATGGTGAACGTTCATAGATAAAATTGGACGGTATTCATGTTGAAAGTTTTTCTTCAAACAGAATACCGTCCGTTTTTTATGTTCTCTCAACTTGCTTATCTTTGACATAATGGAATCACCATCATGATAAAAGGTAAAAAAAACATAAAATACCACATTAAAAAAATTATATTTTGACAATTAGGAATTAATTCGTACTTTTGCACGAAAATTTAATCCTAAACAATATGATTGAAATTGGTGATAAAGTTCCTGACTATTTAGGGACAGACGAAAACGGGAACGAGATTAGAGTGCAAGACTTTGCCGGTAAGAAACTCGTATTGTATTTTTATCCAAAAGACAGTACGCCTGGTTGTACGCAAGAAGCGTGCAATTTACGTGACAATTATGAGAAGATGCTGGCTAAAGGTTATGCCGTTGTTGGCGTAAGTGTACAGGATGCAAAATCGCACAAGAAGTTTATCGAGAAGCATCAATTACCATTTCCCCTGATAGCTGACACTGAGATGGAACTCAACAAAGCCTTCGGAGTATGGGGCGAAAAGAGCATGTATGGAAGAAAGTACATGGGTACGCTACGCACCACTTTCGTCATCAACGAGGAAGGAATCGTGGAGCAGGTTATCAAACCGAAGGAGATTAAAGTAAAGAATCACGCAGAACAGATCTTAGGGGAATAATCTCCATTCTGCTACACATTATTTATATATGTTAGAACAAATCGAAATCAAATTGAGTCCACGGAAACGTGGATTTCATTTGATAACTAACGAATTGACTTCGTTGCTACCCAAACTACCTAAAAAGGGATTACTGAACCTTTTCATCAAGCATACCAGTTGCGCGCTGTCTATCAACGAAAACGCTGACCCAGACGTGAGATTGGATTTGGAAACCGTTTTCAATAAGATGGTACCAGAGAATGCGCCTTATTACATGCACACTCTTGAAGGTTCTGACGACATGCCTGCACACGTGAAATCTGTGGTAGTAGGAACAAGTCTTTCTATCCCCATAACCAATGGGAGGCTAAACTTAGGCACTTGGCAAGGGATATACCTTTGCGAGTTCAGGAACTATGGGGGTGCAAGAAGAGTCGTAGCAACAATTATCGGAGAATAATTTTAATTTCTTATCATTATGGGACATTATAAATTTATCAATTATTTACGGCAAGTTTTGCTTTTAATTTGCATTGGGACTTTTTCCCTTGCACGGAGTGCCGAAACTATTATATTTGACACTTCTAATTTTTGGGGGGATTTTAGCTATCCTTCAGTTACAAATGGTAATACCTATAACATTCAACTCACGAATCGAACTTATGAAGCTGGAGTTTGGAGGATAATTTGTTTACCGTTTGATGTTAATAACTCACAATTATCTCAAACATTTGGCAGCGACAATTATGAGGTACAACAATTCGACACTTTCGATGGTAGAACATTTTCATTTAAGAAAATGGAATCTCCAGCATTAACAGCATTTGTACCTTATTTTTTCAGAGTTAAATCTACTTCTGTTGAAAATCCAACTTTTCAGAATGTAGTATTCATAAACAAAAGTAACTCAACAATCACTTATGGCTCTGAAACTCTATTTTTAAAAGGCTCTATTTTTTCTCGTGGTTCGGATCTTATAAACACAAGTGGACAAACTTCATATAATTTAGTCAATGGTGCATTATATAAAATGCAATGGGATGGAGGAAATGGCCAATTACCTGTAGAAGCTTTTAGCGGCTATTTTGCAACAACGAATAATACTACTCCTTCATTCTTGCTTGAAAGTAATTCTGGAGGCGGAGAATCTGGTGAAGGTGGTAACACCCCTGACCAAACCACATTGGCAGGAAAGATTGCAGCCCGTTCTCAAATAACCAATGTTCCAACAATATACATTGATATTCCCGATGTGACAGATCTCGACAAGGACTTAAAAAAAGACCGAAGTACCGGCGAAGCTCTTTATCATCAAGCATCCATCCAAGTGGTTGCCACAACCGATAAGACCAGTCCAAACTATTTGGAATCCTTCACCGATGACCACTTGCAAATTAAGGTACGTGGAAATGCAACTGCTGACCCCAGCAAACGAGCTTATAGACTGAAGTTTGACAAGAAAGATGAGATAACAGGTCAAAGTTACAAGCACGATTTGTTGGGAAAAGGCTATAGCAAACGCAACTGGATATTAAAAGCCAATGCTTTCGACTATTCCATGGTGCGCGATGCTGTAATGACAGAATTAGGAGAATTGGTGGAAATGGACTTCGTACCAGGGTATAAGTATGTAGATTTAGTCATCAATAATGATTACCGTGGAACTTATTTGGTTAGTGACCATGCCGAAGTAGGTTCAAACCGTATTCCCATTGACGAAAATACAGGCTGGTACGTTGAATTTCAAGGTCGTCCTGACATGCTTGACCAACCTATGTGTTTCTCAAACCCACTTCAAATGAACGTAAAGAATCCAGAACCAGCTGATGATACAGACGAAGCTCAACGAAATGCAATCTTACAACCTATTCAAGATTGGTTTAGCAACACATGGAACTATAAAATTTGGGGATGGGATGAATCTTCTTTCCTCAATGCACAGCAAGATTGGAGGGAACTGAATGATGAAGACAGTTGGTTAAAGTTTGTTCTTATCACAGAACTTACAGGTGACTATGACGGCTACATGACAGTTAAAGCATACCGTGAAGCAGATGGAAAACTCTGTCTTGGTCCTATATGGGACAAAGATTTGGCATTTGGCAATATAACATGCGCAGAAGACGAATCCATGGTTGCAAACATTTCGAATGGATCTTTCAGATGGTATGTACGCAGACTATACTTAGACAAAGAGTTTATTAATCATCTTCGTGTCATGTTCAAGAAATTGGTTGACAATGGTTTGCAACAGACACTAAATGAAAAGATTGATCAAATTTCTGAAAACATCAAAGATACTTGGGCTGCAAACTTTGAACGTTGGACATTTAGCGTACCAAGCGGCAGTATGCAGATGTATAAGGAATGGAACGACCAAGATTCTTACAAAAACCAATTAAAAGAGTGGATTGCAACAAGAATTGCATTCCTTCAAACTCAATACGACACAATGAGTAGAGCTGCGGGATGGATGGACATCAATCTTGACGAACCCGTCGTTCACCAACAACTCACTGACGTTCCCACCATTTATCTCAATACCAATTCTACGCTTGATGCAGATAATTGGGGAACAGCATCCATTGAGGTATTCGACAAGAACAACATGATTGGTGGAAACTTTACGTTGGACAACACTGGTCTTAGCATTAAGTATAAAGGTTCAGCTACAGCAGAAAAACCTTCTTACAGATTGAAGTTTACTGCCAAACGCGCATTCTTGGGCACTAAATCAGGCAACTACAAGCAATGGGTATTGGAAGCTAACGACGATGACCCAACCATGCTTCGTAATGCATTGACCAAAGAGTTGGGCGACCAAATGGGCTTCGCATTCACCCCAGGTTATCAATTCGCAGATGTTTACGTGAACGATAAGTACATGGGCACGTACCAAATCACCGATAGAGTGAAGGTGGAAAGCGGTCGTGTATTAGCTTCTGACAAGGGTACAGACTGGTTGGTAGAGATTGCATCATCAGGTGAGGTGGATACACGCACGGATGGCAATGGTGACCTGTATGTTGCTGGTGATACGAATACACCTTATTTAATTATCAAGAACCCAGACAAGGATGATTTGACAACAGACCAACAAACTGCATTGGCTAATGAAATAGGCACGTATTTCAACACCACATTCTGGAATAACATCAAAGATAATGTAGATCAAACATCATTCATCAACTGGTATATCTCTACTGAGATTCTTGCTGCTTATAAGCAACTGTCAAGTACTTATACCTACAAATCTGCGACAGACGGGAAATTGTTCTTCGGTCCTTTATCAGGAAACGAGAAGGCTTACGACAACAACAGTAAATATCCGATGGACATGACAGATCTCAACACCAACGGTTCTTATAACGGAATGATATTCACGAGAGCCGACTATGGTGTGATGCGCAATAAATTGCAAGACCTATGGAAAGAGGATTGGTTTAAAGAAGCCGTTCTTGCCAAATGGAACAGCATCTATGGAGTCAACGCATCGACAGACGTAAAAGCGGCATTGAAATCTAAGCTCACTGCCTTATCAAGCGAAATAGCACAGACAAAAGCATACAACTATAAGACAACCGCAGAGGGCGGTGCTGGATGGACACTTGAAGGAAGTTATGAAGACCAAGTTTCTGCCATTTCCACATACATAGACAATCGCTTTGCCTATCTCGACAAGAAATTCAATGAGTTGGCAAATGCCGAAGACATCCTTATGGGTGATGCGAATGGAGATGGGCTTATCAATATTACCGACATTGTCATAACGGTTGACTATTCTCTTAGTAACCCATCAGAAGCATTCCACTTTAAAAATGCTGACATGAATGGCGATGGAATAATCAACATCACAGACGTAGTACAAATAACAGACATCATTCTTAATGCAGATTAATTTATGAGAAAAATATTTTTTATCCTTTTGAGCATGGCAACCTTGGGTTGCTTTGCCCAAAAAGGTTTATCAGTTGAACCTTTATCTCTGTCACCTGGCGAGACAGGGCAACTTGTGATAAACCTGACGCAAGACGAAGACGAGTTTTGCGCATTCCAGTTTGATATCTCCTTACCAGAAGGAGTAGAAGTCGTTAGTGTTACTGATGAAGAAAGCAACACTTCTAACAAATGGACACTTAACACCAATCGTATTCACTACACAAATGGAGCGGACACCCCCCATGAGATTAAATCTTATAATAAAAGTGGAGCAATACGATTCATGGTTTTTTCATTGTCAGGTACTAAAGTCCGTTTTAGTGGAACATCTGGTGCTATCATGTACATTAATGTCAAAGCAGCGGATGATTTAACACTCGGCGAACAAAACGTTACTGTCAAGAATGCACAACTTACCCTTACCAATGATTTAACCAGAACATTTGTTCAAGATAATTTCACATATACCTTTACAGGTAAAGAAAAAGAAGAAGATTATTTGTTGGGTGACGTGAATAATGACGGAGTAGTTGACAATGCTGATTTTATAGCAACACTTCGCTATACAATTGGGCAGGTTCCTACAATCTTTAATGAAAAAGCTGCAGATGTAAACCAGGATGAAGTTATAGACAATGCAGACGCTATTAAAATATTAAGAATGTCGATCAATAATTAAAATGATTATGAAAGCTATAAAATTGTTTCTTTCTGCTATTTTACTATTATCAGTGAGTCAAATACAAGCAGACAATTTCAGTGCTGATGAATTTACAATAGCAGCAGGTGAGAAAAAGACCATAAATATAAACTTAACAAACAGTAGAACCATTTATGGTTTTCAATTTTCTTTGTATTTGCCTACAGGAGTAAGTATAACGACGAGGACATCAGGAGCATACAAAATAACAGGCAACAGCAATCGCTTGTTTAACTGGACAGTTGCATCTAATTTTGATTCTGAAAAAGGTTGTTATATAATAGGTGCAGGTGGTCTTGATGCCATCGAAGAAACTTCAGGTGCTATACTTAGCATAGAAATTACAGCATCAGATCAAATAGACACAAGGGAAAACAAAGTTTATATAAAGCAACAAAAAATCACTATTAATAAAGCGAATGGAGATCCCGTGACAATAGATGCTGATGAAACGATAACGGAATCCCCTTGCACCCTACAAATCAATGCCAAGATTGGTAGTTCTGGTTATTGTTCTTTCTCTTGGCCACGTGCTTTAGACTTTTCAAATTGCCAGAACTGTGAAAATGTATTCATAGCTAAGGATCAGAACAGTAGTAGCGTGAGGATTTCATCTCTAGACAACAAGCTGGTACCTGCTAATACGGGTGTTCTCATCCAAGGAACCCCTGGAGATGTTGTTCATCCCCAAACAACGGACAATGCGGGAACGATTGATAACAATTTGTTCATTCCCACATCTGAAGGTACATTCACCGTACCCAAAAAAGGAGATGCTTGGGCATTAGCAGTAAAGAGTGGCAAGACAGGATTCTATCCATGCGAAGCTGGCGTTGTCATTCCCCAATACAAATGCTATTTGCCTGCCAGTTTTAGTGCTAAGAGTTTCATCATGATTAAACAAGAAAACCCTGATGAAGACCTCGTAAGTGAGGATGCTGGTATCATCGACGGCATCAATACCGTAAATGGCAATGATGCACAAGACACATACTACGATTTACAAGGTCGTCGTGTATCTACCGCACGTCATGGTATCTACATTCAAAACAACAAGAAAGTCATCATCAAATAAACAAGATACATATTACATGGAAAGACAATATATTTCACCCTATATCAAAATCAAACAATTTACATTCGAGAGAAAGGGCATCATGCTTGAGGCTACCTTCTTCAAGGGCGATGACGAGGGTCCAAGCATTGGAGACGGTGATGAGATAGAAGCCAAGCAAATCAACTTCAATGTATGGGAGGAAGAATAATCCTTCTGAAAACTCATTTCACAAAATACTAACAACTTATTATGATTAACAGACAACTATTACATCCTGAAAGTATCGTTGTGATTGGTGGTTCCAACAATATCCACAAACCAGGTGGAGCCATCATTCGCAACCTTATCAATGGTCATTACCAAGGCAAGCTACATGTGGTGAATCCCAAGGAAGACAAAGTACAAGGATTAGACGTGTTTCATCAAGCGAGTGAAATTCCCGATACCGAACTTGCCATTTTGGTTGTAGCCGCACGCTTTTGTCCCGACTATGTAGAATACTTGGCAAGAGAGAAAAATGTCAAGGCATTTATCATCATCTCAGCAGGATTTGGCGAAGAGACAAAGGCTGGTGCAGAACTCGAAAAGCAAATTCTCGACTCATGCGAGAGATACGGTTGTGCGCTCATCGGTCCTAACTGCATCGGACTATTGAATGCCTGGCATCATAGTGTTTTCACCCAACCCATTCCCCAGTTACATCCCAAGGGTGTGGATTTCATTTCTGGTTCTGGAGCCACAGCCGTATTCATCTTGGAATCGGCTGTCATCAAGGGGTTGCCATTCCATTCTGTATGGTCTATCGGCAATGGAAAACAAATTGGCATTGAGGATGTATTGCAATACATGGATGAGAAATTTGACACTGAAAAGGATTCTCATGTAAAACTCTTATACATCGAGAACATTTCCAATCCCGACAAATTACTCTTCCATGCCAGTTCGTTAATCCGTAAAGGTTGTCGCATAGCAGCTATCAAGGCAGGTTCCAGCGAGAGCGGTAGTCGTGCAGCCTCCTCACATACAGGAGCCATTGCCTCCAGCGACTCCGCAGTAGAGGCATTGTTCAGAAAGGCAGGTATCGTAAGATGTTTCTCCCGAGAGGAACTCACCACTGTGGGTTGCATCTTCTCAACATTAGAGAACACGCAGAACCAATCCAACATGAACATGAGCAAATTTGCCATTGTCACTCATGCTGGCGGTCCAGGCGTAATGCTCACCGATGCTCTTTCCAAAGGCGACTTACAAGTGCCAAAGCTTGACGGTGAAAAGGCAGAAGAATTGAAATCCCTCCTTTTCCCTGGTGCTTCTGTCTCCAATCCCATAGACATACTCGCCACAGGAACCCCAGAGCACTTAGGACTTGCCATCGACTATTGCGAGAAATATTTCGACAATATTGATGCCATCATGGTTATCTTCGGTACACCAGGATTGGTCAACGTATATGAGGCATACGACGTGCTTCACCAAAAGATTCTGGAATGCAAGAAACCCATCTTCCCCATTCTCCCATCAGTGCATACTGCTGGACAAGAAGTGGAAGACTTCTTGCAAAAAGGACACGTCAACTTCTCTGATGAGGTAACGCTTGCCACATCATTGGTGAGAATCTTGAAGACTCCCCTACCTGCTCCCCCAGAGGTAGAGTTGTTTGGTATCGACGTACCGCGCATCCGTGAAATCATTGGTGGTATTCACGAGAATGGTTACATCACACCCAACAAGGCACGAGAGTTGTTGAGTTGCGCCAAGATTCCGTTGGTTCCAGAAATGGTTTCAACGTCGAAGGACGAATTGGTTGCCTTTGCCGAGAAAATCGGCTATCCCATAGTAGCCAAGGTGGTAGGTCCCATCCACAAGAGCGATGTGGGCGGCGTTACGTTAAACATTCGCACTGCAGAACATCTCTCCTTAGAGTTCGACCGAATGATGCATATCCCCGATGCCAAGGCAGTCATGATACAAAAGATGATGAAGGGCAAGGAGATATTCATTGGTGCCAAATACGAAGAGAAATTCGGTCATGTGGTGATGTGTGGATTGGGAGGTATCTTCATCGAAGTGCTCAAGGATGTTTCCAGTGGTCTTGCACCACTCTCCTACGCCGAGGCTTACTCCATGATACACTCTCTACGTGGATATAAGATTCTGAAAGGAACCAGAGGACAATGTGGCATTAACATCCAACGATACGCCGAGGTAATAGTTCGCCTGTCCACGTTGCTTCGCTTTGCCACGGAAATCAAGGAAATAGACATCAATCCGTTATTGGCAGATGAGAACGACGTGATTGCCGTTGACGTAAGAATATTAATTGAAAAATAACTAAATATTTATCACATGGAAAACAAGAAATACGGTCATTTCGATGACGCTAACAGAGAGTATGTAATTACTGACCCCAAGACTCCGTGGCCTTGGATTAACTACTTAGGGAATGAGAATTTCTTCTCCCTGATTTCCAATACCGCTGGTGGTTATTCCTTTTTTAAGGATGCTAAGTTTCGCCGACTTACACGATATAGATATAATAATGTCCCGATGGATAATGGGGGCAGATATTTCTATATCAAGGATGGCGATTGCATCTGGAGTCCTGGTTGGAAACCCATGAAGACTCCGCTCGACTTCTACGAGTGTCGTCACGGTATGAGCTATACGCGCATCACGGGAAGGAAGAACGACATCGAGGCAAGTATGCTCTTCTTCGTTCCACTCAACACATGGGCTGAGGTACAAAAGGTTACGCTGAAAAACAATTCTAAGTCTGTACGTAGTCTCAAACTCTTCTCTTTCACCGAATGGTGCTTGTGGAATGCGGCTACCGACATGGAAAACTTCCAACGCAACTTCTCTACGGGCGAAGTGGAGATTGAGGGCAGTGTCATCTATCATAAGACTGAATATCGTGAGCGTCGCAATCACTTTGCTTTCTACAGCGTCAACACGCCAATACAAGGATTTGATACCGACAGGGAAACATTCGTAGGTCTTTATAATGGTATGCACGAGCCAGAGGTTGTACTTGAAGGAAAGCCTCGCAACAGTCATGCACACGGTTGGAGTCCTATTGCCTCTCATTATATAGAGGTAGAGTTGCAACCCGGAGAATCCAAGGATTTCATCTTCATGTTGGGATATGTAGAAAACGAGCAAGACAAGAAGTTTATCGCTCCACAAGTCATCAACAAAGAGAAAGCTTACCAAATGATTGCAGCCTTCGATCAAACGGAAAAGGTTGACAAGGCATTTGCAGAACTGAATGAATATTGGAACCGTTTGCTCGACATCTATGTCGTCAACACGGGCAATGAGAAGGTTGACCGTATGGTGAACATCTGGAACCAGTATCAATGTATGGTTACGTTCAACATGTCACGCTCTGCCTCGTTCTTCGAGAGTGGCATTGGCCGTGGCATGGGTTTCCGTGACAGCAACCAAGACTTGGTGGGCTTCGTACATCAGATACCCGAACGTGCGCGTCAGCGTATCATCGACATTGCCAGCACACAGTTCCCCGATGGCGGTTGTTACCATCAGTACCAGCCACTCACCAAACGTGGAAACAACGACATAGGCGGCGGTTTCAACGATGATCCTTGCTGGCTGATATTTGGTACCGTGGCTTACATCAAGGAGACGGGCGATTTCTCTATCCTCGACGAGCAAGTTCCGTTCGATAACCAACCGGGAACGGAGGTTTCTTTGTTCGAGCACCTGCGTGTATCATTCAATCATGTGGTAGAAAACTTAGGTCCTCACCAATTGCCGTTGATAGGTAGAGCCGACTGGAACGACTGTCTCAATCTCAACTGTTTCTCATGGGATCCTAATGAGAGTTTCCAAACCACGGAGAACAATAGCGAAGGAAGCAAGGCAGAGAGTTTGATGATTGCAGGATTGTTTGTCGTAACGGGCAAGGATTATGTAGAACTTTGCCGTCAGATTGCCCTTCGCAGCAATAACCAAGCCGACAAAGACTTCTACACCAAGGAAGCAGAGAGAGCTTGCCAGTGTGTAGAGGCTATGACTGAAGCCGTGAAGAAAGATGGATGGGATGGCGAATGGTATCTTCGCGCATACGATTTCTATGGCAACAAGATTGGAAGCAACGAGAATGAAGAGGGTAAAATCTTCATCGAGAGTCAAGGATGGTGCAGCATGGCTGGCATCGGATTGGAAGACGGAATGGTAGCAAAAGCTCTTGACAGCGTCAAGGAAAGATTGGAGTGCGAGCATGGTATCGTTCTCAACAATCCCGCATTCACCACCTATCATGTAGAGATGGGCGAAATCAGTTCTTATCCCGAAGGCTATAAAGAGAATGCAGGTATCTTCTGCCACAACAATCCTTGGGTTATCATTGGCGAGACAGTTGCCGGACGTGGTAACGACGCGTGGAATCATTATCGCAAAATATTGCCTTCATACGTGGAAGAGAAATACAGTACGCTCCATAAGGTTGAGCCATACGTAAACTGTCAGATGGTAGCAGGTAAAGATGCTTATAAACCAGGTGAAGGAAAGAACAGTTGGCTTACGGGTACAGCTGCCTGGATGTGGTACACCATCAGCGAGTTTATCCTTGGCATCAAACCTGATTACAATGGTATCTGCATCGACCCATGTCTGCCCGATCATGCTAAGGAATACACCGTTAAGCGCAGATTCCGTGGGGCTGAATATCTCATCACCGTCAAGAATCCTGATGGCAACCAAAAGGGTGTGAAATGTATCACGGTAGATGGTAACCCCATCAATGGTAACATCGTTCCATTCATGGAAGGAAAACACACCGTGGAAGTGATGATGTAGTTTTTTCATTGACCATTGACCATTGATTATTGACCATTCTTAAAATTGAGCAAAACTTATGTGCATCGATTTTCCAATGATCAATGGTCAATGGTCAATATTCAATGGTCAATGATCAAAAGGTTTCGGCTTCTTTCAAGCTCAATGCTCGTGAGTCTTTCTCGCTCAAAACCAAATCCTGCGGATTGATGGGCCATTCTATGGCAATATCCTCATCATTCCATTTAATGCCAGCCTCAGCCTGGGGAGCATAGACATTATCCACCTTATACGTAAACACAGCTTCTTCACTCAGCACCAAGAATCCGTGAGCGAATCCACGGGGAATAAACAATTGACGCTTATTCTCCTCACTCAATTCTACAAGCACATACTTGCCAAAGGTAGGTGAACTTTTCCTGATATCTACTGCCACGTCTAACACTTTTCCCTTGATGACACGTACCAACTTGGCTTGCGAAAATTCACCTTTCTGATAATGTAAGCCACGCAATACGCCATAACTTGATTTCGACTCGTTGTCCTGGATAAACGTTACCTTACCTACATGTTTGTCGAAGTCCGCTTGGTTCCATGTTTCCATGAAATATCCTCTTGCATCTTGAAACACCCGTGGTTCCAAGATATAAACACCTTCAATAGCTGTTTCAATATAATTCATCTTCGCTTAGTTGTTCTAAAAAATTTGTACAAAGGTAATCATTTCCCGTGAAACCACAAAACTTCTCTACTTATTAAATTTTATTCAATGTCAAATAGTACGACAAAAAACCGTCTTTGTTTTTTTACCTTCTAGAGTTAAGAAAACGAAAAAATGGGTAAAATCAAGCAAAACATCACATTTTTCTCGCTAACATATATAGTTATGGTCGTAACTATATGTGTTATGAACGTAACTATATATGTTATTTCGCTAATTTAATATGTTACGAACACGCAAAATACTGTCTTTTTTAGTGCAAAAACATGCTTTTTCTTTTACTTCCGCACCCAACAAAACCATAAACCATTGATTTACAATCACATATAAAGACATCAAAAATCGGGCATTTTTCCAACCAAGTTACAACTCGTTTGAAAAAATGCCCGTATTTTGGCACCTAAATTCAGAATTTACATGACAAAGATTTATATTACTTGCCCAAGATAATGTTAACCAGAGAAGTCACATCTACGATGTTGATTTTACCGTCATCATTCATGTCGGCAACTGTTTCGTCAAAGGACTCAACCTCATTACCAAGAATACGACTTACCATCATCGTTACGTCTAAGATGTTAACTACGTCATCACCATTAACATCACCAGCCAGTTTACCAATCTCTTCAATCTTCAAGAAATTCTTCCAACCCTTTGCCGCCTGGTATGCAGCTTTTGTTCCTCGAGGGACATAGAGTGTGCAGTCCTCATAAATCTGATTATAAGACCAACTCATGAAAACATCATCATCTATATCAATGGGGTGTATCCAATGAACCGTAACGGAATTAAGAAAATCGCAACAACTAAAAGCTCTACCTTTTATTTCTTTCACGCTTTTGGGTATCGTGACAGAAGATATACGTAATTCTCTGAAAGCTTCATAACCTATACTTATAACACTCTCGGGAATAGAAAGCGCAGATGAAAAATAATACCAACCTGCCATAGCTTCATCTCCAATAATCTTGACGCCATCAGGTATCACCGTATTTTCACTTCCTAAAACAAGCGTGTTTGTAGCCGTCTCAATGAGGGCATTGCAATCATTTCTTGAATCATACCATTTATTGTCTGGGTCAACTTTTATATATTCTACACTTCCGAATGCATTATGCCCAATGCTATTGACATTTTTAGGTATATATATGCTGGAAAGCTGTTGAAATGCATTATCACCTATCCTGGTCACGTTCTCTGGGATAGAGACTGCCCAAATTGACGACCCTGCAAATTCATTATCATTAATGGAGGTAAGACCCGTAAAGTAAGACAGTTCCCAAAACGTGTTTTCAAAACGGCCGCTACCATCATGGTGTTCGAAATTTGTAAAGACACCATTCAAATCCTTCACTAAACTCAATTCATATTCACTCACTTCTCCATCACCACTGATATCCCAATTATCAAC
>Ga0247610_10000396_pt1 | contig 63043 bp, 62 predicted proteins | sample 174DNAGHGhighgp2_FD_193483 | JGI IMG/M metagenome (GOLD analysis project Ga0247610, IMG submission 193483) | Sheep rumen microbial communities from Palmerston North, Manawatu-Wanganui, New Zealand - 1742 DNA GHGhigh gp2 | ecosystem: Host-associated > Mammals > Digestive system > Stomach > Rumen...
TCTTCTGGCAAAAGACCGAAAAAGGTCTTATTAATGGACACGATGGATATGTCGACATCAACTTATTCCAAGGGAATTATGCTACCTTCAAAAAAACATTTAGGATTGAATGATTAAGAATCTTATATTTGACTTTGGCGGTGTCCTTGTAGATTATAACAGTCACAGGATATTTGATCGTTACTTTGGTGATAAATCCAAAGCCGAGTGGTTTAGGAATAACGTCATATTAAACGACTTGGTAAAACATATGGATATTGGAGAGGACTTTGACGAATGTATCAAAAAAGCCCAGGAAGCTTACCCCGATTATTCAGAAGCCATATCGTTATACGATTCATGTTATTATGAGATGGACGGCGGAGAGGTATCAGGCATGTATGAATTGTTATCAACTCTATCCACTAATGGATACGAGATCTACGGACTCACGAACTGGTCCTATAAAGTTTATAAAATAATTAAGGAACACCCGATATTCTCTCTCCTTAAAGGATACGTTATCTCTTCAGAAGTTCATATGCTGAAACCCGATTCCAATATCTATATTCATCTGACTGATAAATTTTCAATTAATCCTGAAGAGTGTCTATTCATTGATGATAAAATAGATAATGTAAAAGGAGCAGAGGCAGTAGGGATGTCTGGAGTGAGATTCATATCATCACAACAACTGAAAGAAGATCTTCGCAATTTATCAATTAAAATATAATGTGGTATGTTTTGGAGTAAAAAGAGCACAAAAGCCCCAGGAGTAAGACAATTGGTTATTATTACCGGTTGTGCTGGCGCAGGAAAAACGACAATAGGTAAGACTTTGGCCCAGAAATTAGGCTATTGCTATATTGACAAGGATACAGTTACCAGGGAATATACTGATTTTATTTTGGAAAGGAGCGGATCGTCAAAGTGTGACAGGGAATCGCAATTATATAGAAATGAAATCCTCCCCATAGAATATAGTGTAACTTTTAAGCTCTGTAGGGAAATCCTTGACAATGGTTGTAACGTCGTTTTGACAATTCCATTTATATCTCAGATACAGGATTATTCTAAGTGGGAAGAAATTAAAAGCGCTTCGAGAATAAGAAACATCGATGTGAAATTTATCTGGATTGAGCATAATATCGAAACAGAGAAAGAAAATTTGATATCGAGGGATGCCGATCGTGACAAATATAAATTAGAACATTGGGATGAGTATTCCAAGTCGGTAGACGGTCTATATCCTGCTGAAGAATATAAGGCATATATATACACAAACGACTGTAATATTAATCTTGAAATTGCTGTTGAGGAGGTTATAAAATGGATAAGAAAGTAGTTATACTATCAGGAATGCCAGCAAGTGGCAAAGATACTGTTTCCAATATGATTTGTGAGAAGGACAAGAGGTTTGTCCCGTTCAAGAAGCATCGGTCAGTTGGTGAGTTTGATAAGATAAAAGACACCTATTATAATATCAGTCATGATGAATTTGAAGTAAAAATCACTAATGGTGATTTTATCCAATATCATCAAAGATATGGGAGATACTATGGAATTTCAGAAGAGGTTTTGCTTTTATATCTTGAGAAAGACGAGATTCCCATTATTCATATCGGCCGTATAGAGAATTATATGGCATTCTTAGGCAACATCGTTGGTTTTCAGAAGAAACATAACCTTTCCCTTGAAGTAATCCATATCCAATTATGGGAAACGGCCGAAAACCTTAGAGCCCGAATTGTCAACAGAGAAAAGAATGACGACGAGGCTGCAAAGAGAATTGCAGCTATGGAGCAAGAGTTTGATGATAATATTGAGTTGATGCGTAAAGGGAAGAAACCCTATACCCTTATTCTTAAAAATAGCGACGTAAATGAGACCTGTACCACCATCATAAAATATATAGATCACGAACCTCACGAAGTCCTGGGATATGATGAATTCTGGGGATATCTGAAGAAACTCGAAAAAAAAAAGGATAGAATAGATCTTTCGTCCTTGGCATTAACAGATGAGACAGAGAAGAAAAGGGACTGGACTAAGAAGACCATTCCCAATGCCATCTCTGGCATCAAGTTCGACGGAGTGGTTATATTAAAAAACACGAAGACCGATAGCAAGAAGTTAAATTTAGACCATTGTTTTTTTGAATATATCAACATCAAGGAGGAATCCGAAGAAATTAGAACCTTCAGATTTGTGTCATGTAAGATAGAGCAAGTCAGGTTCTTTAAGTGTGAAACTGATATTAATTATGCAGATTGCTATATTGACAAATTGATTCTTGACGGAAGGTCAAAGATAGCAAAACTGAATATTGAGGGTTGTAGCGTCAACACCATCATTTTAGAAAAGGGCACCACTATTGACCGTCTTTCAATAACTGGAGACTCTAATGTAAACATGATCGACTGTCGTGATGGCGACATTGGAGATATCGTTATCAACAATAGTAAGGTCGAATATATCAGGATTAACCTTAAAGTTGGCAACATCTCTTTGGGTAATGGTGCTTCCCTTGAAAGATTTTCCATAGAGAAAGAACATGCCTTCAAAGAATTCACAAAAGCGTTAAAGGAAAAAAGGAAAATAACATCAAAAGGTACGTTTTCAGAGAAAATCGCAGAAGCCCAATGTCAGAAAAGCATATTTTTGGCTGCTCTTAGCCAATATGGATCCGATCACAAATTCGACGAGGCTGATTTATGTCTTGTAAATCTGAGAAGCATTGAATGCGCTATTAAAAGGATTGAGAGCAGGAACATTTTTATTAAAATATACCATATTGTCGAGAATTTCATCGTTGGCAGAGCATTAGGATGGGGAGTAAAGATATCCAACACGCTGTTAACAGCTGTCATTATGATGCTTGTTTTTGCTTCTATATTCTATTACAAAATATCCGATGAAAGAAGTTTGTTAGGATGTGTAAAGGTTTCTATCGAGAATTTCTTTAACCTGAACTCTTCAGAGATAATCCCCAGACTTGACAATCTTGATCTGCTTGAGCAAATTGTGGGAGTCATCATGCTCACCATCTTCACTGGTGTAATTGTCCGTAAAATCATCAAATAATGACGCTTTATGAAAGTTTCCATTAAACTTCGAAAAGAGAATCCTATTTGGACTCAACATCTGAATCAGTTACAGACTGTGGCCGAGACCAGAATCGTTCTTAACGGACAACTCCCGGAAATATGTGATGACGACATCCTGATAACTACCAATCTAACAAGTGAGGAACTGAGAAGATATGTCAATTTAAAAGCCATCTTTTTACCTAAAACAGGTATTGACAAACTTCCTGTCAGCGAACTGAAAGAAAAAAAAATCTCTATATGGAATTCACATGCCAATGCAGATATTATAGCTGAACACGCTCTGGCGTTATCATTAGCTTTGCTTCACCGGATTCCCGAATTCTCAGCTGATTTAAAGAACAACATCTGGTATTCTGATGGAAAAAACTATTATTGGCAAAGCATAAAGGACCTTACTATCGGTATCTTAGGGTATGGTCATGTCGGGAAAGAACTGTATCAATTACTTCAGCCAATGAATAACAACATTTATGTATTAAACCAACATAAAGATTATCCTCTTGGCATTAACGGTGTCAACAGCTTAGAGGAACTGATAGAAAAATGCAATCTATTATATGTTTGCCTCCCTCTTAATGATACAACTAGGCAAATGTTTGATGATAAGAATCTTCATCTATTAAAAGATAAGTTCATCGTCAATATAGCCAGAGCTGAGATTTTTGACGAAAAACCGCTTTATGAGCTATTACAAGAAGGTGTCATAGCTGGTTATGCAAGTGACGTATGGTTCCATGAAGCAAACAAGAATGACAGGAAACAAAAGATAGCCCCTTCTGATTTTCTGTTTTCTGATTTAAAGAATGTTGTCATGACTCCCCATTGCGCCACTCATACCAGAGATGCTCAGAGTCGGTATATTTCCGATTGTGTCAATGCTTGCATTTCATTTATCAAGGTGATTAATCAATAACATTAACTCAAAGATTTTAGCAAAAACTTGTAATCCACCTCTTTCGGGTCGCCATACAGTTGAATGAAACGTTGTTTCTGCGCATGCACTTCACGGAGTAACTTCTGAATCGGAAAGTATTTGCCAGGGCAGTCCCTTCTACTATCAAGGTGACGATGGGTACAGATTTCGGCATTGCCGTATGCAACGCTCAACACACTAAGGAGCATAATGGAGGCCTCCAGTTGCCTGTCCTCCATCTTATCGTAGTTGAAGTCGCCCTCAAAGCATACTCCTACACTGATAGAGTTGTAGTGATGAATCTTGTCGTTCACATGTGCACCTTTCTTCCACCTCGGTCGACCTTCATATATCTCTCCATTTTTTCGTATATAGTAATGATAGCCGATTCCTGCCATGGGCGGGTTGCATTTCCTATCCAGATGCATTTTGTGTATGTCTTCAACAGAGAATGCTCCCCTTACTCCAACATGATGAACCACGATGTATTTAGTCTCTTTCCTAGTCAGCAGGGGTTCTCTGAACTTGAATTCCGGGTGATGTATCATATTGTTCCTCACTTTTACGATATTATTCATTCCACATCAAATCCTTCAATTCCTTGTCATACTCTTCTTTTGAAGCATTTGGGTTCTTTTTCTTGATTTGATTTGCCATAATACGTATTAAAACTATTTCCTGTTCTTCTCTTCATATCAATAGTCAATGGTAAAATATATCACTGCCAGACTAGTTTTATAGCATAATCAATGACAGTCAGGTCATCAACCAATCCAAGTCCAGAAATATTGTCATGAATAACATCTTCATCATCAAAGAAGTAGGTTAGCGCCCACTGGGCAATCAATTTATTCTCGGTATTTGTGTCATCTTTAAGAATAGAATACAATTCTGATAGTTTATCCTTCAATTTGGAATACCTTGGATCTACATTCCCTTTATTGATAAAGGAATCATAATGCTGATCCAGTTCGATTTCTGGAATCAGGCATCCCATGATCTGGTCCATAGTAGCCTTAAATACGTCTGTAGACCCCGTCTTCCGCGAAAGATGTGCAAAAGCTTCAGCATTTGATTCATCATACTCCTGCTGTATCTTCCCACATAAAAACAAGAAAGGTCTAATTGGAGCCACATTATCTCCAAGCATCATCAATCCCTCAATAAAACTAGCAAGTGGGAGATCTATTGCACTGCGCATAATAGTCTGAACATCTTTGTCTGTCAAATCAAAACACCCTTTGGACATTGCGTCTATCGCATTTTGAGCCAGGTCTTGATTTATAAAGCCTTGTCTGTGCAGGACGCACATCAATATATAAGGAGCATCTTTGTAAGCATCGTATCTTATACTGTCAGCATCATATATATTTGTCTTATTCCCATCAACTCTGCTACACGAATTCATCATGGTCTTCAAAAAGTTGCTCTGAAATCGTGATATCGGATTATCCTTAAAAACAACCCGTGTTTTCATAAGTAAACTTTCGCCTGCAACTGCTATACCCTCGGCCCGATAGTGATTAAACATACCTAACGTCTGCAACAGTGCTTGGGACCGATCATTTTGAACCTGACCAAAATAGCCTATATTATGGTTTATCTGCCTGTGCAATGCCTGAACCAACTGATTGTGGTTTATAAGCATATTTTGGTCAGCAGCATGAAACATTTCATGGATAGTCGTTCCCTCAAATATCTTTATATCTCTACTTTCCAGTAATTGTTTGACACTAATTTCTCGAACGAAAAACACTGGGTGATTAATTTTACTCAGTGATGGGTAATAGGCAGCCAACATGGCTGCTTTTTCTCCTCTAAGCTCCTCATTATCGTTTAGAGATGTATTCACAATTATAGATTCGGGGAGAGGTTTTTCTAACACTTCCTCAAACACCTTCTGAGCAGCATCTCTAAATTGCCCTCGAATAGTATCCCTAGCCCATATCCTCTGCTCTTGTGAATATCCAGCCATCCGTAGAGCGGAACCGAGGCCTTGTTCGTCTTTGATAATAATATTCATAATGACCGTTTTGTGATAGAAGTTGATTCCATTGATTAGCTTTTCAACAAATCGTCCAAATCCGACAGTATTTCATCTGATTCCTGAAGGTCACGTATTTGTTGATGCATCTTACGCATTTTTTTCTCAAAGATCATCAATCTAACCTTCTGCTCCGTTTCAAAACGTTCTTGTTCTTCTGCATCAAGTTCAGTGATGTTCAACTCAAAAAGTTCGTTCATATAAATCTCAAACGTTCTTTCAATCTGGAAAGTCCACAATTCGGCTACATTTTTTGTAATCATGTCCTCACTGGTTTTTACAGAGATTGAGACATCTATAGAATTAGTAGGTTTATCATACAAGATCTCATATGTACTCGAGAAAGATGCGAATATCAGCCTGAACAACAAATACAATTCATCTCGTGAGAGCTGTTTTTTTTCTTCCGCTGCCAGATTGATGCCATCAAAAGCCTTCTCAACATCAAATCTGGCAAGATAATCCTTATAAAAAGGCAAGTCTTCGACAAACGAATTCTCGCCAATCCCTTCCATCAACTTCTCGAACAGTTCATTACCAGCGTGTTTCTCTTTCTGCTGCGTGAGGATAGACTGGAAATTAAAAAGTTTATAATTCTTGCCCATTGTGCTATTTGTTTAAATTGTCAATGATATATTCCTTTGTCACTTTGAGAATGTTGTCCTCTCCAACTTCAAGATCGTACATGTCTTCAAGCAGCACTTGCTGGAGCAGACTCTTCAGTCCACGTACGCCCAGCTTTCTTTCGATGGTGAGTTGAGCCAGTGTGTGCTTACCTTCATCTGTCAGAATCGTATCGATACCATTATTAGAGAAATACTGTTCAAACTCACTGAACGGCGAATAAGCACCCAGATCAAAGAGTCCGACCAACTCATCCTCTGTCAGAGCCTCAAGGAAAACAAAATTCTGGACACGTCCCATGATTTCAGGTTTCACACCATATTCTACAAAGTCTTCCACCGTCGGCTCTTCACTATGTTTTTCTGTCTTAAGTTTTTCTTCTGGTTCACTATCGAAAGCGAATCCTTTAATTCTCTTCTCGAATACAGGGACGGTATTATCTTTCTTTTCCTCCGAATCATTCCGAAGTCCGTCAAACACACCAGTAAACACGAACATCATCTTCTTCGTTGGCAATTTGATTCGATCACTATTTGGCTCATAACTCTTTCTGAATTCCACCTCGCCCTTATCATCTATGATGTTCAGCATCTCATTGATGATACGCGCATTATAGGATCCTGAGTTTTTGCCATTCGCCTTGTCGAAAAGTTTATCAAATTCATCAAAGCATACCACAGCCCGTTCCACTTCATCCCGCTCCCATCCTTGACTTATCAGCGATGTAAACCCGTCTGTGATATTCTGTCCCACAATTCCTTCCTGAACCAGAGAATTACAATGAATCGTCACAAACGGAACGTGGAACAGTTTACTAAGCACCTGCATACCATAAGTTTTACCCGAACCACTGGGACCACAAACAAGCAGGTTGCTTTTAGGCAGGAACAGACCAGCCTGACGACCATGCATCAGATAAGTAAAAAATGCAACGGCGAGTTTCATCTTATACTTGTCCTGACCTATCACAAAGAAATCAAGTATCTCCTTTATCAGTTCAGGGGTTATACGTTTGTCGATAATATCATCAACGGGAATACCCCATTGCTGACTCATCATCACATACTCCTGTGTAGAGACGGAACCAAACGTCCGGTTCCACTCCTCCACCCTTTCCTTGGCCATTGTTTTCAGTTCATCGCGCGGTTTCTCCTTAAGGGACTCCTGCTTCGCAAGATTCTGCATCAGCAGATGATTGTACTTAGGCACCTTGTTCGGGTTTTGCGCCATATCGTTGATATACAACAATGCTTTTTCTGGCGACACGCTGAAATCCGCAAAAAGCAGAAACCGAGCGTTTTGCTTTTCTTTTTCCTGAGTCATAGTTTTGTACTTAAATACCGAAAACCGTCACAAATCATTTTTTACCCAATAGTTACTAAACAAACCTGGAATCTCATCCAATTATTCTTTTGTATATTTAAAGTCATTACCCTCTTTTGAAGTCGTAACAAAAGAATTTCCATCAAACTCTCTAATATCAATGCTACTTGTCTCTCCATTATCAAAAGAGAATACTAATCTTTGCTTGTCCTCAGTTAGTTCCCATCTCCCTTCAACCTCATATAATGGAGATTGCCCATATTCACCAAAGACAAATGTTCCATCCCCTTTGAATTTAAAAATTTCATAATTGTAAACAGCTGTACTTTCGTTGTTAACATTAACAGAACCCACACTAATAGGATGCTTCCATGTACCTATCAGCTGTTCTTTACTAGGTTGTTCCTGGCTGCACGCAATGACTAAAATCAAATTTGCCAAAATCGCAAATAAAATAAAAATCTTTCTCATAATTAGGATTTTTTAATTATATAACTATACAAAAATACAAACTTCTTTCGTAATCTCAAAATGTTTAACTCCTTTTTTTGCGTCCAATCAAAGGAATACCGATCTCAGTGGCCAGGATTATTATTCCGGTTTAATAATAGCAACTTGGTTGTCTGGTAATCCGACTTTTTTTAGCAATGAAGCATTGTTGATTATTATTTTTTCCAAACTAAAGCATTCAGAAAAAGCCTCCTCACCAATATATCTTACCGAATCCGGGATGAACACGCTTTCCAAACTAGAACAATTCCAAAAAGCCTTCCGGCCGATCTTCTCATCAAGATCTGGGATAACAATATTTTTCAAATTGTAACAGAAACAAAAAGCGTACTCGCCAATAGAGCGTAGTAAATCTGGCAAAACCAAATCTTCAAGATAGTTGCATGAGCAGAAGGCCGAGTCTTCAATTCTCTCAATACTAAATGGAATATCGATGTGTTCCATGTTGCAGCCCGCGAAAGCATACTTTCCTATCGCGAATGTTTCGTAGGGGATGTCGGTTTCAATGCATCCCTGAATTAGAGTATTGTTGCCTGTTTCAATGATAGCGTTACAAGCACCACGGGAATCATAGTAACGGTTCCCCTCTTCTACTGCAATGGATATCATATTAGAACAGTGTGCAAAAGCACCGGGACCTATTCTTGCTACAGAAGCAGGTATTAAAATGTTTTTTAATGCTTGGCATCGCGCAAAAGCGAATTCTCCAATTACTCTTACTGAGTCCGGAATAACGAAATCTTGCAATTGTGCACATCCATCGAAAGCACTTTCGCAAATCTCTACAAGATTATTAGAAAGGACTAATGTCTGAAGATTATCGCAACCCCTAAAAGATGCCTTACATATTTTTGTCACTGATGCTGGGATAATCATTTCTTTCAATTCTTCGCACCCATAGAATGCGTCTACCCCGATTTCGGTTGTCCCAGAGGGAATAATTCCTTTTCCCTCGACTACCTTATACTCATCTTTCATACTTATACTTCGTTTATCTTTCCTTCTTATGATATGTCATTCGCAATATGATAACTGCCTATTCATTTAGCATTGAAAAAGTCCAAGCTCTCCTTAAATGTATAGTTTATCAGCAAGTCTTTCCTGTCGAATTTAGTTCCTCTCAGCTCTTCATACTTTCTTCTGCTACGATGGGTGCGGAACTTCATACCCGACATGAACAACCATTCAAAGACTTCCTTGAAGGTCGTGCCATGTTTTTGGCAATATGTGTCGATCTGAGCCTTATGCCCCATCAGATACGAGAGGCGTATCTGAATCTCAGGAATTGACAGGTCAACACCAGAGATAGCACCGGCCACGACTGCCTCCCATGCATTCTCATAGATGAAATCAGCAGGGCCAAGTGCTACTTGGGAAGTTAGTACGACTGGTTTCTCCTCACTGATTTCCTTGATGATGCGTAAAGGAGAGTAGCCAGAAGCTCCATCAATATTGACATTGCCCCCACCGTATCCAGCAATCACGATAGCCGATGCACCATCAATCTCCTTTCTATATTGCTCTTCCGACTTAAACGGGTCGGTATAGATAATGCGTACATTCTTATTGAAAGCAAGGTCAACATCTGCTTTCGAATTGGGATCAATTCTGTCAAAACAATCCTTCACTTTCTCAATCACAGCCTTCATTTTCGCAAATGTCAAGTCTGATGAGTCAATCACACAAGCAGGTACATAGATGATCTTCGTGTCAGGATTGTCAAACTTGGTCATGATGAATTTCGACAACCTGTCCTGCTGTGGCGACAACACACCGTTCTCGTTGAAGGTTGATTCGATGGTACCGCCAGTGGTTATCACGTAAAGAGTATCAAGCGAAGTTGGTACATCTGTAGTTTCAACAACTTCATCATGGAATTGTACCTCATCCCATTGCATGGTACCGATAAGGTCACCAGCAAAAGCCTGATTATCCCATCGATTAATTTTGTAGAGTGAATCAGAGTAGGCATTCTGTCCGTTGTTGAACACCGTGAAGATATGAGGCGGTGTGAACTGTGTGAGGAATCGGATGCTATTGCCGATATTGGCGTATGCATCCGAGAAGTCCCCCACCCCGTCAGGCATAGGAATCTGACTGCCAGTAATGGCGATATTCACGATGTTGTTTTTTACTGCATAACGCACAGCAGCATGCGTCCATGCTAATGTGTCGGTGCCATGCGTAATCAAAATGGCAGAACGATTATTAGATTTGTTTGTTGCCATAGGTTTACTTTTATTTGTTACGAAATACTTTTTTAGCCTCCTTGAAAGTCAACATCTTGTTTTTATTCGACATCGAGCTCATCTATTTCTCCTGACGGGAGCCTGACAAAACAATGCATCAAATGATCCATCCCACGACACTGGCCGCCATTGGAAGCTCTCTTAGGAAGAATTTTTGGATATTCAATTCCTAATAAGTGTCGGGGAATGCTAATCGATTCCAGATTTCGGCAGTACCACAAAGCCCGATCCTCAACACAAATCATGCTATCAGGCAAATAAAGCTCCTTCAGGCTCTCACATCCATAGAAAGTCTCATACGCTAACGTCCTTACACCTTCTGGGATATTAATATGGACAAGCGCTTCACAACTGCAAAATGCAGCTTCGCCAATTTCCTTAACGCAATCAGGGATTGTCACCGAGACAATCTTACAATTCCCGAAACAAGCCATTTCCCCGATTCTTGTTACCCAATATGTCACATCATCAATCTTGAGACAAGCCGGAATAATCACGTTAGAATCTTCAAGAACCTTAGTGACCTCTAATGAATCATCAGTGATGATTGTATAGACAATGCCATTCAATGTATATTTCTCTCCTATTTCCATATCTCTAACAAATATTTATGAACATTATACTTTTTACTTACAAACCTACAATTCCGTCATTTGCTTGTTATCTCCAAAGATGATTAACTGGATAAATATACCCATGAACATCGCAATGAAAGAGAACATAATGAGGAAGTCACGCATGACGAACAATTGAATACCCGCAGTCAATTTTATCTCCTCTGTCAATGCATAATTCTTATAAACTGTTCCACTGTCTGTTGTATGGTAAACTGAATCTAATTTGGCTACTTGCTTACGGAAATAATTTATAGAATCCTTCTTTGCAGTATCAGTCCTTGTAACAATTTTCATAATACTATCAACATTTGCCAAAAGTAATCTGATACTATCATGAATAGTTTTAGGTGAATCTATAACATTCACTGTCTGACTTAGAATAATAGAATCATTCCGATTATTATCGGCAGAATCTACTTTCTCCAGATTTTTATCATTGTTCTTTTTATAACCCTTATAACGCAAGCCACTCCATTCCTTAGCTTCCACATATTGAGGGATGAAATTGTCATCGGCTACAAAACCGCCTCTCTCAAGATATCTTGGCCCTAAGAAATTGATAACTATTACGCCAATAATCAAAGAAATAGTATAACTAATAAGAATCAATTCAAAGCTTCTGCTTAACTTATTCCATGCATTACCATATGGAGTTACCTTGTTAACTTCAAACATTACAAACAATAACAATATAACAATGATTGCAATAGTAAGGTACACATGGGGGGATTCATCAAAAAATGCGACAAACAAATCAAAGCCTATTGTCATTGTGAGCCAAGCTGCAGTTATAGACGCCACAAGACGTGGCAACAGCAAATGGACATTAGACATAATATGCTGGAGATCTCTCTCTGCTTTATTTTTCAGATTATTCCAGTTGTGACATATATGAAAGAAACTATCTAAAGAACTTGACATTATCACGAATTCCATGTATAGTGTTAAATAACAACACATTTCAAGTGGTGGTATATCATCTCCTAAATAAAGGATAAAAAGCAATAGCATCAAAAAGAACATTCCTTTCACTCGTTTCATAGAGATCTCGCGCCTTTGTTCAACCAGTTTGTTCGGCCTCTTTATATAATTAAAAGAGACCCACGAACATATGTAAAGCAAAGCGCTCAAAACAGTTATAGACATAATAATATAGCCTAAAAAGGATCCTATATCGGAAACGACATATACGATAAGATCTAATAAACCGTCAATCTTATCAGGAGTTCCATCATATAACAAACTACCAACAAAAAAAACAGAAAGGACAACAATCAAGAAAAAATAAATTAATATGTTTGCATATTTAAATAAGTGCAGATGAAACACATCCTTAAAATCATATCTAGAAAGGAACCATTGTGATATCAGTTTCTTATTATTGACATTTTGCCTAATCAAATTTTCTTTAAGAAAAGGATCTATTTTCTCTTTTTCATCATGCTTATCAATTCGCAAAAGTTTTAATAGAGCATCCATATTGCAGATCTTTCGATCATTACCATTTTTTATTGTAAAGCAAACTCTACGCATTTCTTCTTCCGGGTCTGCAAACCATGTTGGCCATATTACCCTATCACTTTCTTTTTTTCCATTTTTATAATAGAAATCTTCCTCTGATTGTGGCGACATGATATCTTTTATCCACAAATCTTCAGCGCGAGATAGCTCTTCTGCATATAGAGTCACTACAGCATCTCTGTCGTATTCATTATCTTTTACCTTCTCACTTATCAATTGCCGATAATAATAGTACTCACATTTATGCATTAATGCAGAAAAAAAGAAGTTAGACATCAAACCTGAATACATCTGCTGATAACATGCGCTATTTTGAAACACATCAGAATGTTTTAAGTCAAACATGAAATCCAACAAAAGTTTTCTTAAGAACGCTACAACTCCTTTGCCTTTCTTATCGTACAGATCAATTCTGTTCTTATTCTTTTCTCTATTTACCTCTTTTATCAAATCCATCAGCCACAGAGTAGAATAAGACGGGCTGTCATCGGACGCTTCACGTAATGTACCATAAAGAAGGGACTCTAAACCTTCACTTTTTTTTAAATCATCAATACTCTTCCAATTTACAGCTTTGGGATATCTTTTATTAATCAATTTCTCCAAATATCGTCCTCCCGTACTTGCCTCGTCAATAACCTGAGGGAATTGCGTAAAATAAACCTTTTTAAGTATATCTGACAATTTTTTTGTTGGATTATCACTATATGGAAGTTCTAAAATAATTTCCTCCATATGAGCCATAGTGACATCAGTAAGGCCAATATTATCAACCTTTGGCAGCGATTTATTATCGATGTCATTTTTGTCATATGCATAATGGGGTAAGTCATTTTTCAAAATAACATCTCTTTCCTTGCTAGAGATCCTATACTTTTTTGACCTAATCAATCGGTTTTTTATGTTTTCACATTTTTCAAGTTTATAGGCACTATAATGAAGACGAAAGTAGACCGCATCAGAAGAGACTGTCACACTTATAGGATATTTTGGAGACATCGGGTTGTTTTCTGAGGGTCCAAAATATGCAGGCAGATCTATGTAATCATAGATAGCAACTCCGTTCTCGGCTTTGGACAAGCTCTGATTTAATCTGAAAAACCTTCCGTAATTCATCTCTGTTGTGATTTCAATTCTAAAATATAATCTTCGATATTTGAAAAGAGTTGTCCGTAGTCGACATTACCAGTATCATTGTCTTTATCTAATTGCTTTTCAAATTGAGCCTTAAAATAGATATATTCTTCCCACATCTCAGGCCATTGTCGAATAGTACCAAATGCAGTTAGATGAACTAACTGGGTCAGGTGCTCGAGCATACCACCAAGATTTATTTTTTTACGGATAAAATTTGTCATTAATACAGATCCTTTCGTTTCAAATTCGTTAGCATTATGACCAAAAGGAATTTCTACGTCTTTTAATATACTACGATAATGATATTGCAAGCTCAAAACCTTTTGATATAAAGCATTTGCCCTTTTTCGAACAGAGTCTCTTTTGGAATCCTGGTAGATTTTATCTATAAGCTTAAAAATTTCGTTTGAGGATAATTTTAAAATACCAGAATCATCCAGACGTTTCTCCATAAGCTTAATTAGATTATATAAAAATAGCTTTGGTGTATTCGTTGGACAAGCCCCAAGACTTATGTACCAATAGTCTTCACTAAGGTTTAGTCCTTGAGCAAGTAGTCTTTCATAAACTGCAGATGAATACGCGGAGATAAAGATGAAATATAATCTTTTTTGGGGGCCAATTTTATAGTTGTTTTTCTTTATGTCACTTTGTATTGTCTCAAATAAAATGCGCCAATCTTGTTCCTTTTCTTTGTCCTGTTTAGATGTTATTGATTTGAATTTCTCTGATAATTTTTTATCAGACTTTATATATTTCCCTAATTCTTCGTATTTGCTATTGTTATATAAATTTTCAAAAATTGGAGTTAAGCGGAGATTTTTATCCTCTATTTCTTTTGTCAAATTTCTAGAGGTCACAAAAGTGTAAATATCTTCAAGTAATTCATACCCATACTGAGGTTTCTTTCCTGCCTTTAATAAATAATCTAGCAATATTATGTCAAACTCTTTTTCCTTCAAAATTGCATTTGCAGCGTCTAGAGTTTCAACATATTCAATTAGAATATTACAATTATCTTCTTTATTTGTTGTGACCATATTACTGTCCCCAAAAACAGATAACAATAGCCCTTTTATTATTTTTAATTTATTATCCCAAATAACATTAGAATCAGATTTATCATGTTCCCCATTATTTTCATCTTCAATGATGTCCATAGGTTGTTTTGCTTTATCATCTACTAATAAAATTCTCCATTTGTGCGATTTTATCGTATCTATTGTTTTTCTGTTTATAACGAATTCATTGTCAAACATTTGGCCTGTTTCTCTTTCGGAATGAAAAATAAAGGGAGCCACGTATTGCCCATGGCCTGAATTATCTATGGTTTCTTCTAAGTAGGCCTGTTTTGTCATTCTGGCATTTAATTCTGCAAATTCTCTAGCAACGCTCAATTTGTATATTCCTTTAGAACTATTCTTTGCTATTTCCGATAATGCATAATTAATACCTCGAAAATACCGCACGTTTTCTTCGTTAATAGTATATGTTACCAAATAATTCCAGATAGAACTCTCTACAATATTGAAATATCGGAATTCGATTTTTTTGTAGTCGTCATATTTAAAGAAATGAACGATTGGGAGAAAATCGTTATCATCTATATGCTTCTTTGTAACACTTCCATCCTTTTCTTTTTCTAGGAAGTAGTTTTGCCCAAACATATAATGATTGGATATACTAGGCTTCTTTCTGAATTCTTTAGGATTATGCAAATATGCTGCAAAATGATAATTTCCTTCTAAAGAACGATCTGTGGTAAAGTTGTTAGAAGAGCAAAGTGCTGATAATTGTTCCAATAGAGTTTCACATTTTTTTTTGTGTTCTCCTTTTTCTGAAATTAAGCATTTGCTTTTATCAAGAATAAAACAGCCATTACAATCTATTTGAAATTCTATCCTAATCATAATTCTTAATAATAACTCATTCCCAATTCTTCTATACTTGAATTATTTATCGCAATCGAGATTTTACTTATTATGTCAAAGTCATCGTTATTCAATAATTTTTCAATACAATTGTATATGTCCGAACTATCTTCTACATGCTGAAAGCCGTATATTTTATCAACTGAAACGATTTTTTTGTCTACATAATCATATAATTTGCTTCCTTTGTTTATATCTGACATATATGCTCTTCTATCTGCTTCTTCATTGAAGATATCTCTATCATGTACAACTAAATAGATATTGTCATCGTTTCTATTGTATTGTGTCAAAACGTCTTGAATAATTGCTGCTAAATAGTCTTGTCGAGATAATAAATTAAGCTGAAATGCGTCATCGTAGTCAGACATTAGCTCTATATGATATTTAGGAATGCATGGCATAATAAAGACTTCTGATTCCATAAACGTTCTGTGTAATAATTTAATAATAGGCCTTGGCCTTTCCAATGTCCAAAACTTTCTCATACGCTTCTCTTTTCCATAAAAATCTCTGGCAATTTCAATAGCGTCTCCATTATATTTTTTATTATGTTGCGTAATGTATGATAATACATTTTCACAATCACTTTTGTTCCAATCACCGTTTTGGTAAAACAGATGATAATCTTTTGTTGTTACGATTAAAATATTCATATTATTAATGATTAGCAAAACCTTTACCTAAATAAACCGTATTATAAAAGAGTTGTGATAATAAAAATTTAGAATTATTAAAAGCATTTTCCAATGCGGAAAGGCTAATAAAAGGATATTTTGCAAGAGGAAGGTCTAATTCTGCACTATAATTTCCTCGTCCAGAATGGATGGCAGAATACAATTCTATTTTTGGAATCTCAGACGTGATGCTTTTGTTCTCAGTTGATTTGCAGTTTTCGTTAGTTGTCCATCCAAAGTGTTCTTTCAACATGGTCATGAACATAGAAACACGGTCAGGATCCAACCGATTACCGTCGATCCAATCGAGATTTTTGTTTAGGCGTTTGTCTATTTCAATATTAATCCATATGGAATTTTTAAGTATTTTTTCTATTAGTCCCAAATGTATAGATACAAAATGTGTAGAGTTTGAATTATCTCTAAAAGAGTTCCCTTCAAACACATTTGACAAATCATATTCGTGGGTCAAGATAGGGGAAATCTCGGATAAAAGAATGTGCAATACTTTTTTTACTTGATCTTTAACCCCTTTTTTCTTAACAACTTCATCTATTGCTACAATGCATTTTTGGATATTATCATCATGGTTATGCGAAAGAGATTCATATAAAGACTTTAGTTCGATACTATAATCTTCTTTTTTTATTATGCAATCTACAACTTTGGATACTTGCTCGTCGATTTTGCTGTAATTTAATACCCTAATATTGCTTAAACTGAGCCAATGGAATTTTCCATATGAACTTTTGTACAAACGTTCATCAATTATCGTAATTCTTGTTAATGCAGACTCTTTGATTTTTAGGGCAAATATTTTGTCCCGCTCAGATTTGAAATAACCCTTTTCATCAAGTCCATTTTCAAACAAGTCTAAAAGTGTAACGGTAAAATCTCCACCCGATACAGAATCTGCACAAGCATAATTGTTATATTTGTTGTTTACTTTCTCGGTATTGAGATGTCTCATGAAATATATTTTATAAGAATCATCTTGTAGTGTTTGGTATGATGGTTCTTCAATGACAATATTTGAATCGTCTCGCTTATCTGCGAATCTTATAGCATATTTGTCAATCTCAGGAAATCTCTTTTTTATTGCTTTTTCTATTTTTTCATAATCAGATAATGTTCTTGCATCTTCTTCTGTAAGGCATAGCGGACGGGTAAATACATTTTTAAATTGAGAGTTTAAAAATGCACTATCCACAATGATTACATCTGCCATCATGTTTAACATTGTATTAATGTCCTTTTTCAAATCTCCGTCAAGTGTGATTTTTTGAAAGGTATTAAACACTGGAAGTTTTAGCATGATACCCAGACTACACGAACCATCATAGGGCATCTCCCTATTGTATACATCGATTTTGGTAGGATTATTTGGTTTTAAACCATTAGTATAAAACTCCTCATCGACGACTTTAACTAATGAAAATCCATAAGTTTCAATTATTTTTAGCTTATCCTCTTGAGACATTTCACTATTAATCGATGAGATAATATCTGCAAAAGTTCGTTTCCCAAAAGAAAAAGATTTCATCCATGCAGATGAAAAAAGCATTTCTTTGAAGCCTTTGTTATCTTTTGATATTTGATTCTGGCTATCTAAAATCTTTATATTTCCTAATTTGTCTAGAATATAGTCAAATAATGAATCTATTCTATCGTTGGCTTCATTAGGCGTTGAAATCGAGTTGTCTATTTTTTTTACTCCAGCGTTATTCTTGTTGTCATATATTATTAAATCAATATATTTGTTGTCAATAGTAAACCCATTAACACAATGTGGTCTTATTGCAATGGTACAAATTAATCCCTTTTCTTTGTCGAAATCATTTCTCAGGTATTTTGCAGAATTTCTTATAAAGTTTTCTATTACATTAAAAAAAGCATGACTCGACATTGTACCGCCAGGTAAGGCAATGTTTAATGATGACAATTTGTTCTTGATAGCTAATTCGGACTCTTTTACTATTGCAGGATAATTCGAAAAATTGCCATAATTTTTGATTTGGAGTTGTGTCTCGACATCACATTTGTCGAATAATTCAATGTTATTGTCGTCGTAAAGTGAGGCCCCCGTTCCAGTAAATTTCTCATATGATTTTCCATCGTCTGAATATTTTACATATACATTTAATCTGTTTGTCCCTTTTGGCATATCGGAAGGATTATCTCTTACATCAGGTCTTGAAAAATTTTCAGAAAGGACCAAATTAGTCAACAAAAAATTGGTTGTTCTATCTCCTCTTTTTTCTGGGAAGTGTCTTCTGGAAAAATCATCTACTGTTAGTTCGTCGTAAATTTGAGATTTGAAATTGACTGCTCCATAGGGATATTTGTCGTTAGAAATTACAGTTGCAAGATAGTCCATCCGCGCTTGGATATATGATAAAACTTTTGCAACGCCCCTAATGTCCGGACCAATCATACCTTGTTTTTGTGCAAGGTTTAATAAGAAAGATTTTGTGTAATACAAATAATGGCTTCCTAAATTATGACTCATATTTCGAGACATGATAGCGGATACGGCAGACTTAATAGATTCGTTTACTATTTGTTTGTTTTCCCATGCAGATTTGTACGAAGTAACATATGGATACAATATGTTATATGAAAGTAACTTAATTTCACTCAATTCTTTTTCACTAAGTGTTCTTTTTGCGCCATAGCAAAATAGACCAACAGCTCCATCTGGACAATGACTTGGGATGAAATATAATAAATTAACTTCTTTGGGATATAACGACTTGTTAAATATCGTAACAATTTTTATTAAATCTGGTAAATCTTGGCACTTGCTTGTCTTACGCAAGAAAATCTCCATCTGATCATAAAGTTTTAACCCAGATTTTTTTCTTTGAATTAAGTCCTGTACTGCATTGCCAAAACTGTTTTCTGTTCGATAGAATTGATTATAAATGCTCCTAGAATCATTTTGAGAATGTCTACAGCCAAGTACGTCAATAATAAGCGGTTTTTCATCCCACTTCAATTTCCTACTATCTTCATAAAATGATTTTGATAATGGAATAACAAAACCATCATTTTGTATTTTCTCTAATGTCTTGCTAATTTTCGATATGTCTGAATTACGTTTCAATTTTTTAAGGAATTGTTCTCTGTCAGTAAAAAATAGCTGTACAAGAATGTCAACAGGAATTTCTTTATTGACAAGTTTGGAGTACATTGACAAAAACTTTTTCCGCTTTTTATATACATCTAGATTTTTTGAAACGGTAGCAAAAAATATTTGTTTTTTGTATTTATTAGAAAATGAGTCACAGCCAATAAAGTCTATCCAACAACAGCCTCTTTCATCAAGGAAAGAATGCAGTCCTTTCATTCGTCCGTTTAAAGTAGTGGCTATTATTTCTTTATTTTCGTCTTCTTCATATTCTTTTCCAAAGATCGAACGATATGCTCTCTTTATTTGAGATAATTCCACACAACCATCTATCTTGACATTCTTTAACCCATAAACAATGTCATTCAATATGTCGTATAAATCTTGGCTGTTATTTTTCATTTTCTTACAATTTAAAAATATACATTTCAAATTCTACGTCATTGGAGTCCTCAAATTTGTTATTACCCAATAAAAGCTGGACATTTTTAACTTTTTTCAACGCGTCTTCTAATGCAATATTATTATTTTCGGAAAATTTAATTGCTTCAAGTAAATATGTACATGTGTCAAATCCAAGAGCATCCCATACAGAAGCTTCTTCACCATATTTTGCTTTATACTTTTGTTTGTAATTATTTGTAAACTCATCTTGAGAATTCTTCAAATCCACTGATACATAATAAGCGCCTTTCACAGCTCCTTTTGTGTTGTTAATAGTACTAGGTAGTGATATTGTAATATCGCCAATGATTGTTCCACCGTATCCTAGTTCACTCAAATGTTTCAGAACAGCTTCAAAACCACTTCCGAATCCTCGAGCACAAATCATTTGAGGCTTCTTTTGCAATAATTTTAAAGCCACGACTTTTTGGTCTAAAGAATTGGGGTCGTATGTTTCTTTTTGGATTATATTAATTGATGCATTCTTAGCAGCCAATTCGTTATACAATTCAATTTCTTTTCCCCATAAATTGTTTGGGAATAATAGTGAAATATCGCTAACGTGTAGGCTGTCACTTATATAATTCATTAATTTTGCATCTTGAATTTTCTCGTTAAAACAATATCGGAACAAATATGGACTCCTATTGTCCTCTAACATACCAGAACAAATTGTAGCAATTGTCACTTTATGGGTTTTGTTTGTAATGTCATTTATTGCCTGAAACTCCACATCTCCAGTAGAGATAATTGCATCCACGTTATCCATTTGAACAAGTTTCGTATATGCGTTAATTGCTCCTTTAGCAGATGTTTGAGTGTCTTCTGCTACAAATTTAATTTTTTTACCATTAATGCCACCATTTTCATTCGCGATATCAATAGCTAATAAGATGCCATTTAAGCCTCTTTTCCCTTGCATGGAGTTATCCCCGGTCAAAGATATAGTACCGCCAATAACAATCTCATTAGAATTCTTTTGGCATGATGAGAATAGTATCAAGATGGATACCAAACATAAAATGATTTTCTTCATAATTCAATCTATTTTAAATAATTCATTACTAATTGCTTCTACATTATAACTTTTTGATGTAACAGAGATTACCCCTTGACTAAAGATAATTTTTTTTTCACAAAACTTCACGACCTTAGCAATATTTTGTTCAATAAGGATTATAGTAATGTTTAAATCGTTTATTATGGCTTGAAGTATTTTGTACATTTCATCTATGGATTTTGGAGATAAACCTGCGCTTGGTTCATCAAGAATAACGAACTTTGGGCTTGTAGCGAGTGTCATAGCAAGGGATAGCTGGTGCTTTTGACCGCCGCTGAGCTTATCTGCCATCAGATGCTTGAGCTCGTGCCTGGAACGCTGCAAGAGCGGAATGAGCTCAGCTAATTGAGAATTGAAAATTGAGGATTGACAATTTTTGATGGCTTGTGCTGCCAACTGGAGGTTGTCCCAGACGGAGAGGTTGGGGAAGATACGGCCGCCTTGCTGCATGATAGAGATGCCACGTTGGGCGAGTTCGCCAGTTGAGAAGGCTGTGATGTCTTCGCCATCGAAGAAAATTTCACCCCTGCGGATGGGAATCATGTTCATGATGGCCTTACCGAAGGTGGATTTGCCAGAGCCGTTAAGACCAATGATGCCCACAGCCTCGCCCTGCTGCACTTCCAAAGAAATGCCGCGAAGGATATCGACTCCTTCCTGGTAGCCGCCCCAGAGGTTGTTTATCTTCAGTATCTCGCTCATAAGCCCAAATAACTATTACGCACATTCTTGTCGTCGAGCACTTCGGCTGTCGGGCCTACTTTCTCAATCACGCCATCATCCAGATAGGCGCAAATATCTGCCACCTTACGGACAAAGTGCATGTTATGCTCTATCAGGAGGACGGTCAGGCCCTCTTGTTCTTTCATCTCACGGATGATTCTTTCTATCGTATCAATATAGACTGGATTAACGCCTGATGTCGGCTCGTCGAGCAACAACAATCTATCGCCTCCCATCAACAAGCGAGCCAAAGAGAGGATTCGCTGTTCTCCGTATGAGAATGCTGAGGCATCCTGATCGAGCATGCCTAAGTATTTATTGTCCTCGCCAAAGATGCGAACCAGAATGTCCTTGGCCTGTTGTTCTTTGGCTGCCTCTGATGCTTTGTTCTTCTTATGCCACAATAGCGAAGAGAAAGGCATTTCACCCGTTTTATTATCAGAAGCCATCTTCATATTCTCCATCAGCGTTAGACCACTTAGAAGTTGACCATCCTGGAACAAACGGCCTATACCCATCAACGAGATGCGATGGGCAGAGATGCGATTGAAGTTGTTCCCCTCCATCAGGACATCGCCTGTATAGCCTTTTTCAAAACCTGATATAATATTAAATAAGGTGGTTTTACCTGTACCATTACCGCCTACCAATGCAGTGATCTTGCCTTTCTCTACATCAAGATTAACACCACGGAGCAGTTGGAATGTCTCGTTTTGGGCATTCGTGAAACTCATGTGGATGTTCTTTAACTGCAATATCATATCTATCATATCACTTCAATATGGCTTTGCCCCAAAGTCCTTGGGGGCGATAATACATCACTAAGATCAGTGCCAGACCGTAGATAATCTGACGGAGATTGGCTGCAATCGTATCTGGCAGTCCGACAAAGCGGAGCAACTCTGGCAATAACACAACAAACAGAGCACCAAGAATGGGGCCTTTGGTGTTGCCGATGCCTCCAATAAAGAGGGCGCTGATGATAAATATACTCTCATCGAGCGTAAAGCTTGTGGGATCGATATAGCTGACATACGAGGCGTAGATAACACCTGCCAAGCCTGCAACTGCTGCAGAAAGGAAGAAGGCAAGTGACTTGAAGAGTATTGTATTGCGCCCCATCGCCTTTACAGTAATCTCGTCTGCACGAATCGCATTGAGTACCCGTCCAAATGGAGATTCTACCAAATGATGAAACAGGAATACGATAATACCCATCAATATCAGCGATAATATCAGATAAGCGTAAACGCCAGATAACTCTAATACTCCGAAGATCTTAATGCCAGGGATGCCTGGAATACCGTACGGACCACGAGTCACGTCTGTCCAGTTATATAATATGGTATAGACTATGAGTTGAAAGCCCATCGTAGCAATAACGAAATAATCTCCTTTCAAACGAGCCGAAGCAAAGGACACCAAGAAGCTGAACGCTCCCGTCAGAAGCATCACTATAACGGCTATGGCCACAAAAGGAAGGCTGAACTGCATGAGAAAGTAAGTACCGATATAAGCACCAATGCCATAGAACGCTGCCTGGCACATCGTCAGCAGGTTGGCCATACCTATGGTCAGGTTTGCGCTCAAAGTCAGCATAATGTAGATGTTGAGCATGATGATGATATGAAAGACATACTCCATACTACACGGTACGTTGTTTATATCCCGCTATGCCATGAGGCCGCAGGAACAAAAGGATTAATAATACTAAGAACGTAACAGCATTCTGCCAGTTAGAGGCAAAGTGATAGACTGTAAGAGACTGCAACAGGCCCAAAGACAAACCTCCAAGGATACAGGTACTGAACTTACCTACACCACCGAGAATCATGGCCACCATCGCATTTATCAAGATGCTCATACCCATATTGGGATCGAGTCCAACATCATAGACTGTCAAGCAACTGGCCAAAGCGATGAAGGCACCACTGACTAAAAACACCAAAACACGAGTAGCATTGGTATTATAGCCTAACGTCTCAAAAAGAGTTTCATCTGCGCTCAGAGCTTTCAGGCGTAAGCCCCAGTTAGTCCATTTCAGGACAGCCATAAAGACAGCTAAAACAACAATGCCCACTACAGTTTGGTATTTCTGAGGGGTGGTGATGATAATATCTCCAAAGGTTAATGGTTGAAGAATGGCATTCTCCACCACCTTTGTCTCATTACCAAAACACATAGCAATGGTATTGATGATGACTGCCATCAGTCCTATAGAGGCTATCATTGCCACATTAAGAGAAGCTTTTTTATTCTTCAACGGGCGATAGACGCATAGTTCGGACAACAGACTGAGAAACATCGTCAGAACTATTGCTATCAGCGATGCAGGTATGATTGCGAATTCAACCTTTGCCACAAAGAACCAAAACATATAAGCAGCAAACACATAAATACCCGCTGCTGCTATATGAAATACCCTCGTGGTATTATAGACCAAAGCAAAGCCTATCGCTAACAACGAATAGAGAATGCCTGTAATTAGTCCATTTATGATGAATTGCCAAATCATTAGCGTAATATTCTACTTTTAAGGTGCAAATATACGTTTTTTATTGAAAATAAAAGAGAATATTAGGGGCTTTTAACATAAAGAGACCAATTTTCCCCATTTTTCTTTGCTCCATACCTGTTTTTTATGTTAATTGTCTTCCCATTAAGTGTATAAATGCTTTTAGTTGTCAGATAATTATTCGCCCACCAAACCAGGTTGTCATAGATGGCAGACATCACATCGTGATGTGTCTTGTGTGGGGAGTCGCAATAATCATTCAAGCCAGATGCTGTGAAAAGTCTTTGGGGCAGAATGGTCTGCAAGCAAGTACTCTCATCTCCTTCATTTATTCCTTCATCCCCTTTTTCAAATGCTTTCAGCGAGTGTTCAAGTTGGGTGACAGTGTAATTAGTCAGTATGCAACGGTTGTGGGTGGCAGTATAAAGACCGCTCAGATGAGTGAGATATATGATTTCCACATCAATGTCGTATGGGCGATGTAGGCTTGGGATTAGCTCTTCATTAACCATCTTAGAGAGTTCTGACGGGAAAAAGGATTTTCCATCTTTTTGTTCTCCAATGATAAAGGAAATGGTGTAGTTGCATTTGAGTTGGTGGGTTGGCAACATAGCGTTTGTAATGTCATAGATGTTGCTCTTGATGAAATCGAGATCATCTTCTTCGTCTTTATCTTTGTCTTTGGCCAATAAATAGCGGTCAATCATAAACAGGTGATTGGAAGGGATATGCTCTCCATTGATTCTGTTCAACATAAAATTCCAGGAATACCCTTTTTCGTCTTTCTTGGGACTAAATCTTAAACCCTCATCCATCAATATGGATGCATCCATTTTTTTTACGGATTGGCATATAACTCCATAGTCACGTTGTATTTCTGCAGCTTCCTCTTCAGAGATGTCTAGCAGGAAAATGCCATTCCAATACTCGGTGACCGACTGATGGTTTTGTGGTATGCCTTCGATATACTGGGTTGCATACTTTATTTGAACCCCACTGCTGTCTAAGATAAACAAAGGGTCTTCTGGAGTCAAGTATTTTTTCTCATCCCATGACGAGACATAAATGAATTTCTGTTTGGCAAATATCTTATACCAAACATCTTGGTCTTCAGGCTCCATGTCTGAAGCCATATTGTCTATGACAATGTCTTCTAATGTCTCTTGGGGAATAAAGATACTGAGCATAGGCTACTTCCTCCTTTCGTGCTTGATGATGGTCATGTGAAGTCGCCCTGCTTCATCAAAAAAGCCAGAGTCGAACTTGTTGTTAAATCTTCCACTTGGGAGGAACCCCATGTCGTATGGGGCACGAGTCGTTGGAAAGTAATAGACCTTGAAAGGATTCTTTTGCTCTAACTCTTCTTGGTCCTGATATGACTGTTGCAGTACAATATTCTGGACTGAACGGATAATATATTCAGAATGGGTTTCAATGATGAAACGGAATCCATAGTCATTGTAGATATCTGCGAAGAGGTCTGCCATTAAACTCTGCAACTTAGGATGTAGATTTTGTTCTGGTTCTTCGATAACAATCGTTGGCGTGGGTGTTGATGGCCCTTCATAACGACTGATAAATGTTGCAAGTTTAAGAAGAAGAATCATTATTTGTATATAGCCAAGACCGAGATCTGCTAATTCCATTTCTCTGCCAGCCATATTCTTAACTTTTACATAATAAGCTGCTCCTGACTTGCAGTCAATGCTGAAATCTGAACCAATCTCAAACTTTCTCATCCATTCAAGAACGAACAGCCGTTCTTTGTCTTCTTCTTGAATTTGTTCTTCAAAGTAGTCGTGAAGGACAGCTGCTATGTAATCATTCTTATCCTCGTATGAGAAAACTATCTTTTGTGTTACTGCATGTGTATAAATGTATTCAATGACATTGTTTCTCAATGTGACAGCAACCTTTTTCGCGAGAGCTTGTAGTTCGTCTTTATATTCATTGCATTTTTCGGAGAAATCGACAATTTGATTAATGATGTCATTCTCATTCATCAATACTGATGGCCTCTCCATTGCCATTGTGAGGTTCGTCTCATTAGCAAATACTGTTGCCTGAGATTTTTTATAATTAAAGGCAACAGAAATTCCTTCAGCATCCTTGATAGAAAGAAAGATAATAGGGGAAAGAGTCTCATAGCTGTCATCTTTATCATTTTCATTTCCTTCAATAGTAATGCCGAAAGTGATTTTTTCTACGACTAAGTTGAATGAAATGGTTTTGTCTTTCTTATCAGCTGCATGATGATTTAATGCTCTCCAAAAAGTTCCTATATGGAGATCGTGTATCTGGTTGGCATCAAAACGAAATTTGGGCGCATGGGATGCGGGATCCTTCCAGGAGTTACGAATGTGGCGCAAGTTGTCAAAAGTGAGTAGAAGTGCTTTGACTAGTGTTGACTTTCCACAATTATTACCTCCCACAAGAAATGTGATATCCCCGAATGAGAGGGGAGGGAATTCTTCAAACCTTCTGAAATTCGAAAAAGATATTTGTTTCATAAAGTCTTATTGTATTTTGATTTGTCTGTATTTGCCTTTGAAGATATGACCCTCGCCTTCTACGATTGGTACACTTACTGTCTTTGTCGCATCGTTATACCCATAGTGTAGTTCCGTAGTTTCCTGTGAACCGACTACCTCTATAAGCCATTTATTTCCAAAGATGGGAGCAGGAATTAGTTTTCCCTTGTTGATGGTGAATGCATATAAAACAGTATCGTCTGACTTTACATATTCATCACTTCCTTCAAGCATCATTGGTCTTGCATCGCTAAACGAAGCTTCTATTAGATAATATATTTTTCCGTTGAACTTGCTATTACGTATACTTTGGATTTCACAATAAGGGAAATTGGCTTCTCCGAAGTCAACAAGTGAATTATATAATAGAACGGTGAAATCGTCTAATACGCCAACATCACCATTTCCCGTTTCATATTGCAAGATACCTATATCATAGTTTGAACCAACTCCATTTCCTCCTGTATATCCTATAAAAGCATAAAGGCGTAATTTCCCATCGGGGGAGTCGTGTATGTACAAGTCCTCAACCTTGATTGGCATGTGAAGGGTTCCTGGATTGGAGTGAATCAGATAAGACATATTCAGGTCGCGCCGCTCAGTGCCACATCCAGGAGGATCATTACCTTCATATTCCATTGTCTTTCGAATAGCTTCAGACACATTAGGATTCGCAGTGAATACAGTTCCTTCCTTAATGATGTTGGTATAGAAATCGGTTGTATCTTTCCCTGAAGAATTAACATATGAGACTCCATCGTATTCATTTACAAACATTGAACTACGATGAAGGATATATTTCCCATTCAATTTACCATCAGCAAGATATTCGTTAAAAACAACACAGGTGTCCCCATCTTCATCAACCTCATAAATCGGCTCCAAAGTGAGTAGTTCTTTAGTGGGTGCTCCAATATAGCGGGCATGCCATCCACTCACGGCATTCTCAATCTCTAAAGGGAGGCATTTCCCAAATTCAGTTGGGGTACAATATATTAAATGGATATAATCCAAGTTGGGCGTAACTTCCTCATCTGTACATGATGTTATGGTCATGCATAGAAGTGCTAAGGTAAAGAACGTCTTTATTCTCATAGGAATTCAATTATTGTGTTACAAATTTAGCAAAAAACATTCACACGCCCAAGATTCCTTAATAATATTTTAAATTTATTAAGAATTGAAAAAGATCCCAATAATCTGATATTCTTTTACATTTCAAAAGCCAATTCGTTTCTTTTCACAGGGGACTTCAATAGGTTGAATATCAGCTGGCGTTATGTTGAAGAAAGCCTTGGTGTTATCATTGTTTTTGCTCCTCATACAACGCTTGGCATGAAAGAGGTATATGTTTTCTAGGAGATTTGCTACAAATCGAGCATTCCCCCAATTGTTAGGATTGCGTACTTTATATGCTTCTGCCAAGACGGCTTTGTATTTTTTTAGACCAGCCTTTGTAAAGTGATAACCGTATTCGCTTAATCGGCGATAAGTGATTTCCATAAGTTCTTGTATTGAAAAATCCTTAAATTCAAAACGATTTGGAAAACGCGAGGCTAATCCAGGATTCAAATCCAATAGCTTCTGCATAGGTTCTTTGTAGCCACATAGTACAATGGCTACATCCCTTTTTTCTTCGTTAGATAGGATGTCCATGAACTGAGGGAGGATTAGTTTCCCTGGATCATTTGGATGATTGGAATTCAGCAAGTACGCCTCGTCTATCATAAGCACACCGCCTCTTGCTTTTTTCAGGACCTGCCGGATGGCGTTCTCCTCATCTCCTCAATTTGAGCCTAAGAACGTAGCGCGATTGCATACCACGACATGCCCTTTGCTTAAAACTCCTGCTTCTTTCAATAACCCGCCATATATTTTACATACAGTTGTCTTGCCTGTTCCAGGTCGGCCCAAGAAGATAGCATGAAGGGAAACGTGATGCTGCTTCCATTTGGGATAATGATCGACCATCCACTTATTGTACTTGGTTAGCTCTATCAGGTCACTTATTTGCGTTTTTATATTCTGACAGCCGACCATCTTTTCGAGTTCTTCACGAGGGGAAGGAAGTGGCTTGAGTATCTCGACATTTATAATTTTGTTTTGACCAAGTCTCATTGTCCCTGAAGGGAAATGGGGAAGATCAATATCTGTATCTTCCTCGTCGTCTTCCATATCCTCATCCTCGTCATCATCTGCGAACTCGTCTAAGTCATTAAGAAAGTCATCGTCATCCACAAATGACTGTATATCGATGTCGTTGTCATCTTTGTCAAGTCCAAATTCCATTTCATCATAGTCAGCATCAATACCTTCAAAGGCATAAGGGTCCCTTGGTAAATCGCCCTGGTGTTCACACCAAAGTCTGAAGGCTTTGTATTGAGCAAGTGCCGTGGAATGGTATTTATATGAATAGTGAACAAATGGTATGGATCCTTTTCCATAGCCATGAAAAACTGATACACCCATCATGTCCCAGAAAAAGGTCATGTCATCGTAGTTGATAAAGGTTGAATTGGTTATTAGCACACTCCATACATAAGTCAATCTGACATTCGCATCAGCCATCACGCGTTGGTACAGCCTAGAAAATTCAGAAAGTTTCCATACAGGACTGTCACGTTTGTTCTTGCCGCTAAAATAGGTGGGAGGATTCCCGAAGTACTCCTCTTCATCAGCTAATTCTTCTTCTGGTACAGACCGCCAGTCTAACATAAGAATGACCACTTCATTTCCACTAACAAACACATATACAGGTGTTTCACCTGTTGCTTTGCAAAAACCTGTAATGTTCATGCAATCAACATCATGCATCCGAGCAACACTTCCAATAAGATTTATGATGTCGCTATTTCCTTCTTTTTTGAAGTCCGGTATTAAACTTAATGACATAACCAAAATTTTAAAGCGTTTGAAATGCAAAGATACAATGCCTTTTTTGAAGAAACAAGTTATAATTTGTGTATTTTGGGGACATTATTGCATGTTTTGTCACGACATAAACGGTCAATCTCGATTTTTTTTCGTAAGTTTGCAGCAGATTTCCTAATTTCAAATATGATTGTATATGGATCGTTTGTATGAAATATGTGATGAAATGGCTTCTACAGAACAGTTTGTTACGCTCCGTTCGATAATGGAGAAGTTTTATGGAAAGCCAATCAGCAAGTTGGAGGGTGATAAGGATTACGGCAGACTGAAAAAACAGTTGAATAGAAATGATCATGCTGTTGAGTACAAAAACGGTCGAGATTTTAGGGATGGATTCAGATATAAGGAAGGCTATGAGTTCTATTTCAGAAGTGAAGAAGAGAAGAATGAACTCCTGAAAAAAGATGGTGACGAACGTCGCCTGTTCCTTACAGGAGGTCTTCAGATGCTCTTTGAAGGGAAGTCTGCCCAGGAACATCTTGTAGAACTGGAATGTGTTTCCGAACTTCAAAATCTTAGTCTGGTAAAGGTTCTTGTTAAGTATCTTGGGAAATGGGTAATCTCGTTTAAGTATATTCAAGGCTTCCAAAATCTGATGAAGAAGACTGTTCATCCACATCTATTGAAAGAATATAATTCCAGATGGTTCCTTTTTGGCTATGTTCAACAAGAAGATGGTACATGGGAGATTGTGAATTTTGCCTTGGACAGGATCGTATATAATGGTTCGGCCAATGACATTATGGTCCATGTGGATATCCCATTCAAAAAGACCCCTAAGGATTTCTATGCTAACTATTTCAAAGATATTGTCGGCGTGACCAGATTCGATGAGGAGAAATTGGAACAGATTACCATAAGGACTGTGGACTTCAAGGTTCATCATCTGTTGCGGACTAAACCCATTCATTCGTCTCAAACTGAAACGATACCTTTTGACCAGGAGAAAGGATTTGGAGAGTTTTCAATCTGTGTCATTCCCAACTTAGAGCTACAGGCTCGGTTACTTGGCTATGGTAAAGGACTTTATGTCTTAGGCAATACTCCATTCCGCCAGCGTATGCAGGATGTTATTTCCCAATTGTCAGAACTATATAAGTGAAATAGCAAAATACTTGTCGAGACAGCTATTGTCTGCTTGTCACGTGTTATTTTTATCGGGCTGAGTGGATATGTTGTAGGGAATAACTATCTTTGTAACCGCAATCAATTAAATGAGGATTCTAGGTTCAGATATGATAAAGAATGTTCGTAGACATAACACGCCAATAGCTACATTGATAAAAAACTATGTAGACAAAAAAAGCGGCAAAGTTTCTGTTTCAAGGAAAGAGATACAGTGGCGTTTTTGGGCACTTGACTGGAAGGATCAGAAAACTATATTGGCAGCTTTCCTGGAAGCAGGGAAGGAAGATAGGCATTGGGCGTATAAGCAACTGCTTGACTATTGGGACTCTTCATTGGAAAACAAGATAAAGGAACTATGGGAGCTGTATCACGAGCAAAGATGTAAGTGGGTAGTCATCAGGTACCTTCCGTTGGATTATGTAAGGCAGAACATGCAGGACTTTACAGAAGATCGCGATTATTTCTTTGCATGTCTTAGACTGGCAAAGGACAAGGACTATGTGATTGAAAAGGAAAAACTATCGCTCACAGATTATTTTGCAGTTTTATATCATTCTGGCAGAGGATTTGATGAAAATGAAGGTTTAGACGTTCTATACAAGATAGTTCACAACTACTGTGTTAAGGGTGTCGAAGATTATGAGGTAAGCAAGTCAAGGGATTCTGATACGACAAGTTGGTTCTTCCCTATCAATTTGCAGGATATAAGACTGGCTATATACTATTTGGAAAAGGCTGATTGTTGTAAACCTGTCTTGGCGTTTGAAGAATGGAACGAAAAGGTTAAGAAAAGCATAAAGGACAGTCAAGAATACAAACTGTTGCATGCACACCCCTATGTTGGCTATGACTATGAACGCAGGAAATTGGATATCTTGCGGAAATTCGCTTATCTCGCTTTGGATGATAAATACAAGATGCCATCAGATCCTTCAGCTGATGATTTCCTGAAACCGGTAAAGGAGTACTCTGAAGGGGGAAGAACGGTCTTTGATACTTTTTCAACGAGTTCACAAACAGGCTCTATTATGGGGTCGCAAATAAGTGATCCTGAAGAGGAGATTCTCCCTTTTTAAAATAAGCAAGGAAACTACATAAGGCGATTTAGCATGATTGATAAGTTTTATATTCAGACCAATGACACCGTCCTGGACTTCATGTCCGAGATAGCTAAAAGTAAAGAGGTGTTTTCTACCTTCTCTGGTAGGGAAATAGACAACTACACAGTCTGTTTCTATGCAACTAAAACAGAAATAGTCTTGCTGTGTATAGACTGTTGGAAAGTGGAAGATGGGGCCTTAGAGTATGCAGATAAAGGCGTAGGCAGGCTCACACTAAACAGCCCTGCTAGATATTTCAGAAAAGTTCTTCCTGATGGTACAGTCAGGAAGGATCGGAAAGATCGGAGATTCAGTCCTATGATGGAGCTATATGATCAAGCATGTGAGATGCGCAGATTCTTGGCGCTATCACAGCAGTATGATTTGGTGCCAGCCATTCACCTGGTACTTCTGACAAACTCCCACATTGTGAATTATAAGAAAATGGTCAGGACATGTCAACAGGATCTGTTCGGTTTTTCTGTCTTGCATAATATGCATGGTTTGCGAGATCTGAATTATCTCAATATCCCTTATAACAATGATTCCAGCATTGAGGGGTCTGAGTATTGGAGGAAGTGGCAAATCTATCTAAAAAATAGAGGCTGGTTTGATTGGGATGATTATCGTTATGATGACTGGCCGCCTCCCTCCGACAAAAGGTATAAATGGAATGGGGAAATGGGCCATTTGATATCAGATGAATTTGAAAAACAATAATGTAGAGTAATATGATAGGAAAGATAGTGACAGTAACTGTTGATAGGCCTATAGGAAGTTATCATCCTGTGCATAAGAATCTGTATTATCCCATTAACTATGGGTATGTAAAAGGAATCATAGCACAGGACGGGGAGGAACAGGATGCTTACGTAATCGGCGTGGATGTACCTGTTAAGGAGTACACCGGAAAAGTCATAGCCGTCATTCACAGAAATGATGATGTTGAAGAGAAATGGGTAGTTTGCCCAGAGGACAGGGCTTTCACCAAAGAAGAAATAGAGGAAATAGTTAGATTTCAAGAACAATTCTATGACTCTGTTGTTATCATGTCTATGTGAAATACTAAAGATAAAGAACAAAAAGAAACAATCTCAGATATAAGTTATGAACAGACAACACCATTACATAAAGATTCTACCAGAATACTATAATGCAATAGATTCTGGAGAAAAGAGTTTTGAGGTAAGGTATAATGATAGAAATTATCAAGTCCATGACATACTACATTTACGGGAGTGGTATAATGGTAATTATACTGGTAGGGAGATGGTTGTGGAGGTAACCTATCTATTAGATGCCCCAGACTATTGTAAAGAGGGATATGTGATAATGTCCATTAGCCGAAATTGGGAATCAGAATGAATATAAGGGTTCTATATAACGTCTTTTTGGTCAGATTGGGCATCCGACAGATATTACCCTCTGACTATGTTAATGGGATTAGCGTCATGGAAAACAATGACCCAATGGTACAACTGCTAGCAGACGAGGGTTTGGTCAAAACAGACGGGAATGCTTATTTTGGGAGAAAAGGCATGATCGAGCGTTTGTTAAAGGCAGCAAAGGTGGTCTCGGAGAAGGCTATCGTTTACACATATATCAGATTTATCGTCCTCCCGAAACTCAGACCTATAGGCGAAATGAACTATATGAGCAGTTAAAGCAGAAATATCCAGATTATGACGAGACGGAAATTCTTCGTTTGTTGAATACTGGTATCGCAGGAGTCGGAGGTGGGCATCAAACGGGTGGAGCGGTTGATATGGGTCTCTGTGATAAAGAAGGAAGAGAATTAGACATGGGTACTCAATACTCAGAGCACAACCAAAAGACGAAGACTCGTTGCATAGCTCTGACCGATGAACAACGTAGGAATAGACGTGTTCTGGTAGATGCTATGCAACTAGCCGGTTTTGTAAACTATCCCGCTGAGTGGTGGCACTTCTCATACGGGGATAAGATGTGGGCTGCCTACAGCAATAGGAAGTCGGCTTTGCACGATGTGTATAGGCAAGACACATCATTAAAAGCCCAAGATTATCGGAACTATTAGTCTTTAGGCACTGAAGCCCACCTTTCGGCGTGGCTTCAGTTCAATAACATTGGGATTGAAACGCTTATATCCCTCTACCACATCAGAAACCAAGATGTGTTGGTAATCCTTTGTAGTAGCATGTATAACCCGATCTGCCATTGCTGGGATGATTCCATTCTTAACGAATTGCTCAACCCATCTGGCATTTCCAAAGTTCTTTGTTCGTTGAGACACTGTCTCGCTAATCGTTTCAGTCAACATGTCCTTGGCTTCGTCAGTAAGTACATATTGGTCACGATTGAACAAATTGCAGGCTATTTCCATAAGCTGTTCAGCATTATAGTCATTGAAACGATATTTGTATGTGAAACGCCCTGACAAGCCAGGGTTCGAGTTCAGCATGGCATCCATTTCTTTCTCATATCCTGCGAGGATAATGACCATGTCGGGGTTAGGCTGAGCAAGAACGGTTAGCAGGCTGTCTAAGACGTGGTTACCATAGTCTTGGCGATCATCCGCACCATCGTATAGGTTGTATGCTTCGTCAATGAAAAGCACATTCCCATGTGCCTCTGCTAGGACTATCTTCATGTTGTTTTCCGTTTCGCCAACATAGCGTCCGACAAGTCTTGTACGGTCTGCGCAAATTACTTCTCCTTTAGACAAGACGCCGAGTGAGTGATAGATCCTGCCTATCATCTTCGCAATGGTTGTTTTGCCTGTTCCAGGATTCCCGGTAAAAATAGCATGACGGGGAGTGTCATCGGAGGTTGGAAAACCTGCCCTACGCCGTTCAAGACAGAATCGTGCCTGATTGGCCATGGTGATGATACTTTGTTTGATGTCATCAAGTCCAACCATACGATCAAGTTCTTTGATACTGTCCTCGAATGCCGAGGTTGTATGCGGAAGGAGGCTCAAGTCTATATCTTCCATGGTGAGAGGCGATATATCCTCACTCACTATATCGTTGATGGCTCTTTTGACATATCTCGGGAGTACATCTTGAACAATGAAGTGATGGATACTACTTAATGACCAAGTACCTATACTGCCGTCCTCCTGACATTTGAGAATGGCTCTGGAAAGTTCATCTTTTACTTCGTCCGTGGGCATCAAGTCCTCTTTCTCGAACTCTGAGATAAATGCTTGAACAATCTCGAAGCCTGTGTATGGTTGCTGTTCCAACTGGTTGCTACTAAGGAAGAATTCACGCAGCAAAGGATATACTTCCATTACGCTGTCAATCTCTTGGCGGCTTCCACAAAGCCAAAGTGTGCATAGCCCTTTTTCATCATGCATTCTTTCTTCGACTTTCTTTACCACCATTTTCCCATCACTAGCTAAGAGTGAGCTCAGATTCGTCAGACAGTAAACATGGTTTGTACCCTTGAATTTCTCGTCTAAAGCCAACGTTTGACTAACAGAAGACACGTTGTTGAGTGATGAGCAATCTATGTGGGTGAAATATGTTCCGAAAACGCAAAGTTTCTTGAACATTTCCAACGTCTGGACAGACCAGTCTTGGTTGTAAGTGTATATCAGGAGATTCCTGTTGCATTTTAACTCTTTCACATTAAGTTGCTTCCGGAGTTTGTTGTAGTTCTTAAACTGATTGCATTCAAGCACATACCTCCTCAACTGGGCTGCTCCTGGCGCAGTAGCAACTACATCCCAGCTGGCATCGGAATTCTCTACGCATGAGGTCAGGACATAGTCCAAACTGCCAGAGTTGCACTCCTTTGGTTCGCCGCATATGACTCTTAACCTGTCATCAAGGCTGAAATCAATCCGTAATTGCGACTTTGTGGTTTCGTCAAGAACGAATAGGATATAGTCTCCAGGTAACCAAATCTTGTGGCTTTGAATCTCGATGTCGATGCAACCACCATTAATTGGAAGCTGTTTACCAGACTCATCGCTATTGCAAATCGGATAGTAGTCATCAGTATAGATGAAGCAGGAGAAGCGGTCTTTCTTGATATATGAACCACTTTTTGCCTTTATGTTCACAGTCACTGATCCATCAGTATAGATGGAAAGATTTTTTGCTGACAAGGTCAGCGAGATACTTGAGATGTCTTTCAAATTATAAACGGTTTAAGTTGTTTATCTTTTTAAAACATATTGCTCTCTTGATATAGAGCACGAGAGATTAATAGACAACGAGATTTTTATTGTCTGTTGGATTAGTTGTGCCATTATGTCAAAGATCGCGTATATTAACCTAGAAACGGTTCTACATTAGTTTTTTAGGATTGTGTTTTTTCTTTTTCTTCGGGTGTTTATTCTAAAAGCGGGCGCAAAGATAGTGTTTTTATGCATAGCCACAAGGCTAATAGAGAGAAATATACGGGACAGAGATGCGTTTTTGTCACGATGAGCCTTCTCACAATTCTGGCTCGTCATCTTCAAGTAGATAACAAGCCAGATTATATGACAGAATCTGATGGTTCGTCCAATATTTGCTAAAACAGATACTTAGTGGACGAAGGGTTGCTATACCAAGTGCTATAATTCCCATATGTATTATTTGTGAATGACGTTTCCTTGTAATTGAGTTTTATTCTTACGCACCAGATTAAATGCTAAGTCAAGCATTGTTACCAAACCAATAGTGTGAGGACTTTTCCCTTTGCACCATGATAACTTAGTGTATTCTTCATATTTCTTGCTTACAATGTCTGCAGCCTCCTGATAATTCGGTACCTCTTCATCATACACCGTAATTGGTACCTCTTCATCATATACTCGAAGAGAAATAGATCGCTTTCCCCTTTTATTATTTTCCTTAATTTCTGATTCACTCCTTTTATGAAGGATATCATACAACTCCTCCCATCCGTATTTAAATGGGAATACAACCATGTTTTTATGATTTATGGCTCCCCACATTCCGTTATCTGAACTAACCATGGCTAATCCATCTTCAAAGTCTCCACCTTTTCGGTAGAGGAATGGGATAACCGTCTCACCTTGGTGGTTTATGTAGCCAATCTTGAACGTGCCACCTTCCTGAACTTTGGCAAGTCCATCCCTAAAATCCAGAGCATGCACATACTTACATGGAATGACAAGTTTACCGGTCTCATCAACAAAGCCAACCTTCTTTTCATCATTAATAACTGGACACATCCCTTCAGAGAATTGATGATAAACTAACCACCAACAAGGTGACACAACGACTTCATCCTTATTGTTCTTGAACCCCCACTTCCCACTTTGACTGTCCTTAAATGGGTAAAGAGGATGTAGATTCTTCTGCTCCATATTTGTTATTTGTCAGTTATGTTTGTACTTCAAAAAACTTGTTTAAAGGCGATCCCATAATTCTGACGTTGCCCTATACCTTATTAAGCACAAGGACAGAATAAAAGGAAGAGATTTGTAATTGTTTTGGCTCCCTATCCCAATCTTGTGGGATAAGAAGTCCATAAAATACTTGAACTTGTCAAGAAAGCTTTTGATTACCATATTTCTATTTTTTAAATTGTGAAACAAATTATATCATTGACTGCTGCAAAGATACTGAAAAACAACAACTCATATCATTATTGGCAGATATACTAACGAGACATGGGCCTTTTATCTGTCACGAAAGCTTTTACAGCGATTATATTTCGAGCAACTGGGCTGCCAATTTATCTGCCGCCTCAATGATGGCCAATAATGGACAATTTTGAGTGGCATGGATATAATCCTGCTGCATTTCTTCATTGTGGAGTGCCATTTGCCATGCTCCCATATGCCAACGGATAGCAAGAATCTCGTCATCAGTCATTTCCAAACCTAAACGAAGGAGCATGATGACAGACTTTTCACCATGACCAACCGGGAGATGGCTGTAATTCTTCTGATACTCTCCATTCTTTTGTGAACTCCCTTGATATCGGGGGGCTTTACATATATCATGGAGTAGAGATGCGATAATCAAGGAATCGTCTGAAACCTCTAAATCCGGATTGATATTACACATGGCGAGAGAGATATCCTTAGCGACCCGATAGACATTTAGGGAATGGGCGACCAAACCTCCAGAAAAGGAATTGTGATCTTTCCGGCTCGCTGGTGCATCGAAGAATCCAAGCTTTTCAATCTCGGCAATTACTTTGTCAATGTTCTCTCGCTCTGTACTTCTTAGCAACCTACAAAAGTTGCATTTATTATCATTCTTCATATTTGTGAACCAATTTGTTGTTGTTAAGCTAATCCTAATTCTTCGCGTAAGAAATCCATCTCTTCTTCTCTTTCTTCATGAGTAATGTCTGGATCTATCAGAGAGAGGAGAGAATATTCTGCATAGGCGATATCCTGTTCTGTGAATTCAGCTTCATAGAGGAACATTAGTGGGAAAGAGACGGGCAACTCTTTGTTGGCATTAACTGGAAGAGAATGATAGTCTATTCCATTGATGTTGTCTATGACAGCTACATCAAGTTCTTCCCAAGTAGGTTTCATTTCATCATCGTCAACCACGTTATCTTTGGTAACATATACGCCGAAAACATGTGGAACGTTTTTCGTAAGACGGAGTAAGCGGTTACGAAACAATTCACAGGTGACAGCCAAGCCCCAGACAAGTTCTTCTTTCTCAGTATTATCTGCCTTGTTGTCATGATCAACAAGAACAAGTGCCAATTCCTGTTCAGTTGCATAAACCAATAACTTGTTGTCCGAAAGAACACCTAGTTTATTACGTTTCTCGGAGTAGATATTGGGTAGATGCCCCAATTTTCTTAAACACTCCACAATTGAGTGGAGGTCTTTTTTAAATAATACTGTATACATGGTCATATTTTTATTGTATCCAAATGTTTGTATTCAATTCTTCAGAAAGCGAGGTCCTCTGGAAGGATGTTGACTACTTCCTCGAGAGGCTCTCCTTGCTGCATGGCTTCAATGGCGCGTTGAGTATAGGAAGGAATAACCTGGGCGGTTATGTAGCGTCGTACATCTGATATTGTCCAGTTACGAATATCGCCATCCAAATACTTTCTCGATAACAGACGGCATACTCTGTCTACAGATTCTGGTGATAGCTGAATCTTGGCGTTTTCTGCTTCGCGAAAGAAGGTAAGGATTAGTTCTTCTATGGCTGCAGGCTCAGATGAGAAACAATTACTATCAGGGAATTTGCTCCTTAACTCTGGGTAACGGTCACGTAAGAGGTCAATGTCCTTTTGATTCCCGCACAAGATAACCGAATTGTAGTAAGTAGGCGCATGACTTAGTATTTTATCTAAAACGCCCTCCATACCAGGTCTAAGTAGCATGCCGATGTTATGGAACGAATACTGACGATCCTTCAAATCTGGCAATTCCAAGCCAAGTATTTTGTCGCTATATCTTTCCGTAGCAAAAATATCATCGATCTTATTGTAGGGATAGTCTTCTCTCGGGCCATACAGATTGGAACAATCTATTCGTTCTTCCACATTCTTGATATCTGCCAGACGCGTTAACAATAATAGGCTACGCCAAACAAAATCAGAAGTTTCTGAGGCTATCAGCATATTATTGCAAAAGGGTAACACTCCAAGACTATGCTCAGCCCGAAGTGTGTTTAGTTCTCTTTGCTGCAACCGTTTAATTAGCCAATTTTTCCATTGTATCAGTCCTGGGGTGGAGTTGAAGTAATTCCAATAAGGTTTCCCTGATATTCTTTTTGCAAGTATATACTCCATACCATACTTAGGACATAACTTGCAACCCGATTCTAACAAGTTCCCATTTTCCTGCATTTGGAGTTCAAAACGTAGAACAACTTCTCCCATTTGAAACAGGAGGAAGTAATGACCAGGCATCCAAACAATACTATGACTGAAGGACACACTAAAGTCGCGTTCCTTTTGTTTGATGTGTTTGTCTCCTGCCTCGGAGTGGAGTAGCATCCATAGATAGTCATTATATAATGTAATTGAATACTCTTCTGAGACATCTATGGTTTCATCAAGAGTAAGAATACAATTCAGTTTTCCTGAGAAATAAGTCAGGCTTGTTTTGTCGCTGTCGCGAACAACCTTTGTTAACAACCTTGTCATAACAGCATAAGTTTTTGATGTTTGTTTTGCCATCAGGCAGTGAAGCCAACCACTCTGTGGCGTGGCTTCAGCTCTGTGGCTTTGGGATTGAACTTTTCGAAAGCCTTACGTATGTCGGAGGCTTCGATAAGCTGAAAATTGTTACAATTAGTTGAGAAGATTCGATTGGCCATTGCTGGGATGATACCGTTATGCACGAACTGTTCCACCCAGCGGGCATTGCCGAAATTAGCTGTTTTCTGACGAATAGCCTCTATTATGGTCTTTTGCATTTCTGTTTCAGCTTCGTCGGAGAGTGAATACTCTTCACGCTCAAAAAGACGCTTAGCAATCTCCAACAATTGCTCAGAAGAATAATCCTCAAAATTGTACCGATAGGGGAAACGGCCAGCAAGTCCTGGATTCGTATTGAGCATAACATCCATTTCTTTGGTATATCCAGCAAATACTATCAGCATGTCAGAATCTGGCTGGGAAAGAACGGTAAGCAACGAATCAAGAACTCGTCTTCCGAAGTCCTTATGGTCATCAGCACCAGTAAAAAGCGTATAAGCTTCGTCAATGAAAAGGACGTTACCTTTCGCTTCTTCAAGAACAGTCTTCATGTTTTCTTCTGTCTGGCCAATGTACTGTCCCACAAGCCTTGTGCGATCAACGGCTATGACCTCGCCTTTAGAAAGCAAACCTAAAGAATGGTAAATCTTGCCTAACTGACGAGCGACGGTTGTCTTGCCTGTTCCTGGATTTCCCGTGAAAATGGAGTGATATACCTGACTGTCACTCGTTTTCAGTCCCCTTCGGCGACGTTCAACAAAGAGACGGGCTTGGTTAGCCATCGAGCTGATTCCTTGTTTGACATCGTCCAGACCGATCATCTCATTTAGTTCGCTAATGCTCTTCTCATAAGTTGAACTAGCGTCTGTGAGTTTGTCAAATGGAATGTCTTCCTCTTTGAGAAGTGGGGCATAATCAACATTTGGGTTCGAAACAAGATGACTGATGTATAAAGGTATTATTTCCGCCTCTATGAACTGTCGGACATCGTCTATCGTCCAGCTACTCAGTTTCCCTTGCTTTACTCCCTGAATGATGGCTTGTGACAGCCGGTTTTTTACGAGCATATTAGGTATGAGATGCTCTTCCTCCATCATTGTGAAGAAGGCTTGTACCATTTCATAAGTAGTACTTGCTTTTTGCTCAACCCAGCTATCTTCATGGAAGAACTGTTTCAAGGACGGGAATAGTGCCAGTAATTCTTCAATTTCTCGACGCGTTCCACAGAGCCACAGAAGTGTCTTCCCGTGTGACTTGCGAACTATATCGATTATCTTACGCAGAATGACTTTGCCACTGGGCCCTGTTAGTTCATTGAGACGCGTCAAGCAGAAAACCTTCATTCTTGTATTTTCTATTGTTTCAAGCAATACTTCGTAAGGGTTTGTACGCGTAATGTCAAAGAGGGTGGTGGAGTCGATATAATTCAGCTCGTAGTCAGGAACCATCGATGTCTGTAGTCTACCCATAAACTCAATGCTAGGGTTTTTCATGCAGACTAGTAGATTCATGCATGTTTTTAACTCTCCGTAAGACTCCTTGCGACATTCGTTATAGAGGAGCATTTGAGTTGCAAGTAAGACCTTCTGGCGGATTTGAGATGATCCTGGACAATGTGAAACATAGCCCCAGTTATCATTATCACTCCTTAGACATGATGTTAGGACATCCTCTGGACTCATAACTCGACATCTTTTCCAATTACCTTGAGCAATCTTCAGGTGCTTGTCAAGTGTGAAATCAATACGCATGACCGATGAATAATCACCCTCGTCACGGACAATCATGAAGAACTTGCCTGGTATCCAGATCTGATTGCACGGAATCTCCATTGTTAATTCTCTTGACCTGCCATTCTTGATTTTTGCGACTTCCTTTCCTTCGCATATAGGCATATAGTCATCTGTGAAGATGGAACAAGTAAAGCGATGTGGTCGAAGGGAGGCTCCGGGCTTACCTTTGAAAGTAACCTTCATAGAAGCATCTGAGTAGTATTCGTGGTCAGTCATCAAATCCAAAGAAACTGAAGATACATCTTCCATGCACTTAGTAGTACTGTGGTGGTTCCTTATCATGGCATCGGCAGCCCTATCACTCATTTCTTTGGGAAATGGGAGGGCATCAGTTTCATTGTCATCCATTTGTGTTGAGTCGTCAGTTTCATCAGGCGTGTCCAATTCTTCGTCGATAAATTTCTGAAGCAGTCTTTCAAATTCATCATCAGCTTGCGATTTCATCTTTTTCTCCATATAATATATAATAATGTATAGGACGTTAAAAAATAAGCAAAAATATGAGCGAGAGATCTTTGGACTAAGGCTTGCGCCATAATCCAGTTAGTATCACAGAGAATTACTCGAAATCTCTATCACAAAACTCCTATTTGTGTCAACATGTCAAAGAACACTTCATTCTACCAACTTTTTATAGTCGGCTGAATCGTAATTGATGGAGTTTTGTAATATTTGATCGTTTAACATATTTCTGAAGACAAATTCGGTGCAAAGGTATATCGAAATTTCTGTTCAAACAAGACTTTTGGTTTATATTGCCGTGACTATATGTCAAACTATGTCACGTTGAGAAATAATTATCCTCTGTTTTTTGTATCTAAACGTTAAATACGTTAATTCTGCTCCATTTTTGATACATTCTATTGTCCCCAATCCACTTTTCTACCGTTTAAGACGTAACCTATTGATTATCAATATTTAAAATATTCGCTTGGTGTACCAAATTGAAGGAACTGACTCTTCCTGCCATATTTATCAATCAACTTCAAGAAAATGCTATTAAATATGATGACAAACTAACCCATATAACATTCTGCTATAGTAATGGGAAGAAGGAGAAAATACCGCGAAAAAAATACTGGCATCGATAAATCTTTATGTGTTTTTTTGAAAGAACATAATATCCATGATGCAGGCTACAGTGGAGAATGCCACACCGCTCGATAATACTAATGCAATATCCCTCATCCCGTATATTTCATAAACACCTTCATTTCTTCCTCTTTCAGGATTCTTGCCAAGTCGAGACCAGCCCGCTTGAATCCTTTCATAAGAATCTCGTTCTGACAGAAGGTCTCAGTAGCCCGAGCCTGCCGGCCAGCGATAATCTGGAAAAGATACACCTCCTGAGGCGCCGCATAGCTGTCAGCGCCAATCAGTTTGATGAGGTTTCTCAGGTATTCCTCTTTAGAGCGTCGCGTTTGGGGCATCTCCTCTGTCATTGGCTCTCCTTTTCCCGTCAGGTTCTCCAGTAATTTCCTTTGGTCAATACCCTCAATATGACAGATGGCGCTGATGGCCTCTTTCTCCTCTGGCGTCAATGCCCCGTCGGCGATAGCCATCGCCGTCAGGTCGCGCGCCAATTTGAACTCCGGCTCAGTGACAACCGTCAAAAATCTATTGATAATACTCATATAACATATCGATTCAGTTGCAAAGGTACAAAAAAGATTTGTTATATAAAGAAAAAGAAAGCATTATTTTGTTTTTCAAGTTTATGGTTATCACATTTTCGATTATCATATTTATGATTATCATATTTTCGATTATTACTATCTTTGGTATTCCAAGCTGCAGCGATGGAGGTATAAAGTTCCATAAAAATTGTGCGTAAATCAGCGGAATCTATAAAATTTTGGTAGATTCCGCTGGTTTAAGTACATTTTTTGCATTCTTATGCTAAAGGAACAAGAGACAGCCAATAGAAATCAAGCCCCCGCAGCATTATAACTGCGAGGGCTTTCACATTTTGCAAAAGCGACGTCTTTGTCAAACGTCAGCCATTGAGCTGATCAAAATAATCGCGATACTCCTGACACGAGAATGACGGACAGTCTTTGTGTACGCCTTCGAGTTCACAATGGCCCATGATCTCGGCATCGGGGTAATCCGCCTTCAGGGATCGAAGCAAGGCGATGAGGGCTGCTCGCTGGGCAGGGGTCCGGGTATCGGCAGCGCGGCCTTTCTCATCCAGGCCTCCTTCATAGCAGATACCGATGGAATGGGCATTGTAATGGCGGGCATGCATACCGACCTCTCCTTCGTCACGGGTCTGATAGAGCTGGCCATCCTTCTCAATGTAGTAGTGATAGCCGATGCCTTTGTTGTGGAACCGGGCATTGTGGCAGGCACGCAGCATGTCGACCGTAAAGCGCTGGTTACTGCGGGTGGCACTGCAATGCACGACAATCAGATTGATATGACGACTCATAGCGATACGCTTTTAAAACCAGTGGGGCGCACAACTCTGAACGGCGATTGTTCCCAAGACAGACGTGATGACTGTTGCGACGAATCTCAACACCTTCGCAATGGTGGTCCAATTAACTTTAATCATAGTTCATACAGTTTTTATTATTATGCATTGGGATCGTAGTCATCACCGCCACCGTTGTCATCGCCGCCTGTGTTACTGCCGCCCGTGTTACCGCCGCCGGTGTTATCACCGCCTGTAGTGGGATTAGTAGGCGTAGGATCAGTAGAGGTAGAATCGCCACCTGTAGTAGGATCGGAGGCAGAAGGCTTCTTGGCCTTGGTCTCAGAGAGATCCTTGACGTTCATGAACGAGGCCTTCTTCTTCAGCATCTTCGACGAAAGGTTGTTCACATCGGTGCGACTGGGGGCGAAGCAGAGGTAAAGACCATTGATGTTGACACCGAGGTTGAAGTTCTCTTCCTCATCGGCACCGGTGCTCTTGACAGAGAGGTAGAACACGCCGAGCTCGCCGAACTGCACCTTCTTGCCTTCGAGCAGCTGCTCGAGCATACAGTTCTGAAGCTTGTTGGCCACACCGAGGCAGACGTCCTCGCCATAGACCGAGTTGTGCTCAGACATGTGCTTACAGAGTTCCTGATAGGTCATGGTCTTACTGGATACCACACGACCGTACCACTTACCGTAGGACTTGGAGTCCGTGATCTTGTTTTGAGAAACTTTAATGAATACTGGCATAATGTTTAAGTGAAAAGTGAATAGTGAAGAGTGAAAAATTTGCTACCGCGCGATTAGCATGAAACACTCAGAAAGGGATTTTCCCTAACCGATTGCAAAGTTACGACATCCGGGAAGCCCATTGGCGGGTTATGGCGGGTTAGCATGGAAAAAATCAGAAATCATGCGGAATTTCTGTGACTCTCACCCACTCTCCCTCAAAGAAGGTGGTCATTTGCAGTTCGTGAACCAGATGCCTGAAGACAGGCGAACTGTCAATGACCCGCTGATCCTGCAGGTTACGGGGCAGGTCGATGCAATAGTCTTCACAGATGTACTTCACGGCTTGCGGGGGAAGAAGCCGGGCATGAGGGAGGACTCCCATCGCATCGAGGATACGCCTCCGCGACTGGATATACCGGCAGAAGGTACGTTCCGAGACACCGGCCAGTTTGGCCAGTTCTTTCTTGCTGATGAATTTGTGTTTGTCGTAGAAGTTAATCATAATAATTGGGGGTAAAAAGTGGCACTATTCGAGGGGAATGATGGCACTATTCGGGTCGTAAAGTGGCTCTTTAATGAAGTCAAGGATATCGATGCAGCGCTGCTTCTGATCCTCAGTGGCATAATCTTCCAGAGTCCAGTCGACATGTAATTCGATGTCATAGCTCTTGCAGACCAGGTCGGCGTAGTCGAGGAAGAAGAGATACGTACTCATGGTAGGATCGGTGCGCGGATAGATGGTGACGACCCTGCCTTCGAGCGGTGCAAAGAGTTCCGGTACCAAGTGAGCCGTCGTGGCGTAGGCCATCCAAACGCTCTCGGGGAAGAGTTCAGACATAACCACAGCTGTCTCCTCCCGTTCAACGACACAAATACAGACGGGCGCAGTTCCGGCATCTTCCATCTCCCCTCTTCCCTCATCCTTCTTCCCTCTTACATCTTCCATCATCAGGTGCAGGCCGAAGAGGCAGTGCTGGACTTGCCAACAATCGAGCAACGGCTCACGGGCCTTGAGCAGGGTGGAGATCCAAGTCCCTCCGATGTGAGCATCAAGAGGCTGTAGCATATCATCGATCATCCAGAAGATCGGCTGTCCGCTCTTGGTCTTGCCGAGATAATAGCGTTCGCAAGCACGATGCACCTGTTCGGCCGTCAGTTTCCCGTTTGCCACAAAAGGCTCAAAGCCCTCAAGGCAGTCAGCACGACAGGCCTCAACCATCGGCATCGAAGGCAGCATGAAGTCAACTTGATGGCGGATGTCAGAGGGCTGAGGTCTGAGGGCCTTGAAGGTGTTACTGAAGAGTTCGTTCCATTTCATCGGCTTGCGCGGGTTATTATTATATTAAATTTAATTAAGCCCCTTATAGGGGCTAAATAATTAATTAAAAGGGCAGCACGTTATCGTCTAAGACGATCCAGGTGGCGCCGGTCTCGGGATGGACCTCCCTGTGGACGATCTTCTGTTTGACGGCCAGATCAAGATAGTGATAGTAAGCCTTGGCATCGATGACGCCACACTTCTTCAGGGCAATCGCCATCACCTCACCGAAAGGCCGTTGATGACGTCCTTCCATAGCCGTTGTAAAGAGTTTGTGGAGATCCATGTCGCTCTTGACTTCTACAGATGATACAGAGACGTCTTTCGAAGTCATCCAGCGCCCCAGGTCATCACGGGGCTGTTCCTGATAGTCAGGGCACCACTCAGGTAAGCCCTCATCATTGATGCGATAGTAGAGCTTTTGCTTCATCTTCTGCTTACGCGAGTAAGTCTGGGTGACCTTAAACGTTTCTGTCTGGTCTTTCTCGCTGATCATTTCACATTGGAACACTTCGAAGGCCTTGTTGGTGAGTTCAGTACCGATGGAACCGCGCATATTCCGGTCTTGCTCACTTTTGTTGAGATGGAGCACACAGACGATGCTACAGTTGAATTCCTTGGCTAATGCCATCAGCTGTTCCATGATACGCGTCGCCTGGACAGCATCATTGATATCGGTCATAAGGTCCTTGATGCCGTCGACGATACAGATATCGGGTTTAATAGTACGGATTGCCACATCGACCATCTTGCCTCGTTTCTCAAAGCCCAACCCACGCAGATTAAAAGCGTAAAGCGTCTTATCTATATCGCACACAGATCTCTCAGATATCACAGATTTTTCTGCAAGCGGAATGATGCGGTCTTTCAGTATCTCTTGAGTGCTCTGTTGGCTCTGCTCGGTATCGATCCACAAAACCTTTAAGGGTTTAAGATCTGTCAGATCTGTGTGAGCCGTTCTCTCAAGGGCTAATGCTTTCTGCGTGAGGCACCCCGCCATCAGGATCGACAGAAAGAACGTCTTACCGCTTTTCGCTTTACCACAGTCAGCCACCAACTCACCCCGATAGAAACAAGGCACGTCGAACATCCTGAATAAGGGCTGCATCGGCGGCAGGTCTGTCTCAGGCGTGATGCGCTCAACGAACAACTCATCGATTTCCTGCTGTGTCGGCACGACCTGACCCACAGGAGTGGCTGTACGCCTGTTGCGAGACAAGCTGTTTTTTACTAATTCAAATCCTTCTTCGTTCATTAAATTTTTTGCGGTTTTTATAATAAATATGAAATGACAACGTTAATAAAATTGGTATCTGTATGAATAGACGCCATAAAGGTCGTCAATTTCCAGTTTACCGCAGTACCACCTAAAGGTAGTACCATTGTTAATGAAACGAAGTATTTTTAAACCTTCGGGCAAAGTGTTTAATAATTTTTAAGATTCAAATGAAAGAAAAAGTTCAGACATTGCAGGATTTCGGCGAAGTACTGCACGAAGTGCGTAGCGAAATGTGCTACGCCACTGACCTTCTGGCTTCAGATCTGAAAGCCAGCAAAAGTTTGTTCGGGGGAGTCTGAACTGGTAAGTCACACCACATCGAGCACTACATCCGAGTGTTCCGCCACCTCTATGCCGAGGCCCACACCGATGCCCAGCGCAGAAAGCTCGACGATGCACTCTACGCGCTCTTCCACCCTGAGTAAAAAAAATCGTTAAGGCATGGAGAATCAGTTTATTATCAAGTCGTACGAATCAAAAGAACTGTTCTGCGACCGTGAGGAGGAACTGCAATTAATGCTGCGCAACTGTATCAACAGCACCGATATGACACTGATTTCACAGCGTCGTATGGGAAAGACGGGACTAACTTTACGGCTATTCGACGAACTGAAGGATACAAGGCCGGAGATTCTTTCCATCTATTTAGACATCTTCGGCTTTCTTGAAGGCGCATAAGATCGGGGCACCTTCCGTTTCCCGCCGCCTGGCTGATGCTCTCTGCGAAAAAGGCCTGCTTAACGATGACGTTGCCATCAATGGTACAACCTACACTCTCAGCGATGTGTTCCTTTCCCACTGGATGGAGTGTTTATAGACTTATTATCATTAATACTGCACATATCATTCGCTCTTCATGAGGTTCTATATCAATCTTTCGACTGGATATCCATTCTGGCCATAGCCAACCTGAGCTCACGTGGCGCAGTAAGAATTTCATAATCTACAAAAATGATATCCATATTCTGCGCTATACGTTTCAACACGTCTGTATAATCCTGCTTCAACGAGAATATATAGGAATAGCTTGAAACGCCTAACAAAGCTTCACGAATGGCACAAACCTTATAAACAATTTCATTGAACAGACGCTCTGACTGCACACCCGTCTTGCATTCAATCACAAATAGTTTGTTTCCTTTGGTAAAGACCACATCCAATTCATTGTTATGCCTAACCCCGTCACGCGATATAGTTACACCGATGGCGATATCCTGTGGATTGATATATTCCTTTACCAGATAATATACATACTCTTCAAACCAGCCACCAGTCAGATATTCCAATTCAGACCTTGTCAGTTTACCCTTAGTTTCCGGGACAAATTCTATCTTATTAAGGAAACTCGATAAGCCAGGAACACCGGGATCTTGTTCTGTATTATTGGTTTCCAATGTCTTTATCAGGACATTCCTCCTGTTCCGATAATACGTTCGAAGTGTTTCCATCGTCTTACTGTGCCGTCCCTTCAATTCGTTCCTGTGGTAAAGTTTGTAAAAATATACTGATTCCTCTTGAGATCGGATTGGTTTGTGTTCAAACTGATCAAGGTCGTGCCGAATCTCATGAATCCGCAAATATTCAGCGATTGTCATCCGATGTCGGATGGGATAGAAATAATCATCATTATTATTGATTTGATCATCAAATTTCGATTTCACAATCATATTCTCTTCCACCTGTACATAGAAGAACTCCGAATTATATTTTTCAAACACCTGCTGTACAGCCAATGCCATATAACGTGTACCGCCAGCCAGATTCACAAAATAATGGACATCGTGTTTAAGACGTCCTAACACCGTGCGACATATTTTCTCGTAGGTAAACTCATCCATGTCATTCTTCAGCACGATTTCCTCAATATGCGTAGCAGGAATACTAAACAGTTCCGACAAAGCATCCAAATCGTCTTCAGTATCTTTGGCCGAGATATACATCAACTTGTCCCCATCTTCATACATCTCCTTAATAAAGAGGTATGCCGGGATAGGATTATCCTCTGTGATAATGTTTACTATCGTCTTTGACATACTGTTGCCCAATATTTGAGGCAAAGATAATAATTTCTTTAGTAAAAACATCATTTTTGGTTCACAAAATTGCATATTTGCTTAAAAATCTATATATTTGCAACATGAATCAAAAGAATAGTAGTATGAAGAAGTTTACATTTTTATGTTTGGCCATTCTATCGGCCTTTTTCATCGGATGTCAGCACAAGGTTTCAGGAGGCCTTAATGACGCTCTTGAAGAGTTAAATAAGGAATACGAAGCGCAAAAGAAACAAAACGGAGAAGATTCGTCTCTTTATAACTTCATTGACAAATACAAGAAACTAAGCCAACAATTCGAAGATTCCGGCGAACTGCATAAAGTCATCGAATGCGAAAAAAAGATTTTGGAAATATATAATCAGACATGGGATGAGCCTACACCCAAAATTGCAATCACGCAGTGGTACATAGGGGAGAATTATGTAAATCTCAAAGACTGCGATTCTGCAGAGTCTTATTTGCATAAAGCCATTGAAACAGCCACAATTTTAAAAAGCAATGAGACGGAGCCAGATTCCATAGATCCAAATGGGCGAATTATCTCTGATAGCTATCGCTCCTTATCATTCCTCTTTTCCGAAAACGGAGAAAAGGAAAAGGCCATAGAATATTTAGAGAACTCCATCCAATATCAGCCAATAGAAGTTGACCATGACAAATATCTTTATGCTGTTTGTTTAGATTTCCTGGCATCTCTTTATGAAGAGCAATCCCGATATTACGAAGCAGCGAAATTTTACGAGAACTCATTAAAGATCTTCAAAGAAGTCTTTCCGGATAGTACTGACAGAATTAATGATATTCGAGAAAGTCTATCAGAAATAAGAAATCAGACACATTAACACTATTGTTCTCAACAAGCAGCCCATTTCAATCTCTGACCCAGACAAACATCTGAGGAGTCCTATAGGCAATGGCGACGATAGTGATGGATTCAAAATAAAATAAGAAGATGGTTTATTTTTTTGACAAAGCAGAACGATTCTTTGAAAGGATAAAGAGGATGAACGTGGTCAAACTGTTCCTGTTGACAGGGGTTATTCATTTCTTATGGACATTTATCGTTGGGGGTACTTTAATTCTCAGCGGTGCTAAGTTTAGTCAGCATGTCGCGTCGAATAATGAGTTTACAAATTCTTTTCTGCTGGTCCCGTTTACTGCTCTTGCAGAGGAACTCATATTCCGATGGGGGCCGATGGTGATACTTGTATTCTCTTTGACCTACTACTATCGATCAGGACACTTAACGAAAGTACAGTTTTTTGACGTTGAAAAGTACTGCCTTTTAGCTGTAACTTTGCTGTCAAGCATTATTTTTGGCTGGGTTCACGGAAACATTTTCAATGTTCTGATACAAGGTATGAGTGGGGTGATCTTTTATATCATCTACCTAAGATGCTATTTCATTGAGCGAGATCGTGGCATGAGAGACCGCTTGCAGATTGTGCCTCTTGTAGAATCTACTGCGTATCATACGATGGCGAATGCTTTCCTGATCTTTCTATAAACGATATAACATATCCAAAATGAGCAACAGCGATATTCTTCAGGTTATTGAGACTAACAGATTCTCATTAAAGAACATGATGGAGATAGATGTTCTTTCTAGTGGGGACGTCATCATAATAAAGAAAAAACATTTATATAGACTCCTGTTGACTATACTTGCATATTTCATGATAGCGATTTCTTTATTAATAATGTGGGTGAGCTATGATACCGGCTACTGGAAAGTCGCTATTGCATGTCCATTTGTGGTGTTGTGGAATCTCTATGTGATAAGAGAACAAGCTAAGACAATTGTTGTTGACATGAACAACAAATGTGTCAGTATTTTGGGTCGTTGGCGTAGAGACAGTTCCTTTTCGTGGGATAACTATCAAGGGAATGAGACCTATCATTCTGTAAAGGGTTTTCCGGAGGAATTTTATATCAAGTTTATGGATGGGGGAAAGGTTAGAAAGATTAAATTGGCAGACATCAATCCCGTTTTCCATAAGAGTACAGAAACCAATTATGCTGCTCTCTTGGCTTTATGGGAATGCGTGGAGGCAAAAAGTACAGGATGTTGATTTGATAAGAAATAAAATAGTGTAAGAGAATGAAGAAATATTGGTTATTATCAGTAATTGCGGTCATGATGTTGACCATAATGGGCTGTGGGAGTACAAAAACAGAGCCGTCTAAAGATTTAGTGGTTGTACAACAGACCGATACTATTCGGGGAAACAACGAGAACAATCCATACGAGTGGGCGGCATTCACAGTTGATGTGCCGATAAACGGGCCTCAGGCGCTGGTGGACTCTATTTTGGCTTTTATTAACGAGCAACTATATGAGGCATGTGAGAGTAATGCCCATTTCGATGAAAAGTACGTAACGTTCAGCAAGGAAGATATGTTTACCGATAACGGCGAACAGTTATTTAGCCATTACATGGAGAAATATAGACCTCTGATCCAAGATAGTCTGTGGAGGACTTTTGGCCAGACGATAAAGATGGAAGCCCAGACGGACAAGTACGTTACTTATGGGTTGGAACTCTTCTTTTGTGGAGCTGGTTGTAGTTCAGAGAAATTTTACTACACTTTCAACAAAAGTGACGGGCATCTGATAAGGGATATTATCAATCACGATAACATTGTAAGCTTCTTTAAGGATTATCCTGAATACAATACTGTCGGGGCAGATCCCTGGGCAGGCGCGCCTGGATGGACATTCTCCCCAGAGTACGAATTCTCTACTTCGAGCTGCGCGTTGTTAGATGACCATTTCTCGCTTGTCATACATGGCCATGGTAATCACTATATAATTACGGATTTCCCCTATGGTCAGATTTTCTCCTATCTCTCTTCGGAGGCTCAAGCATTAGTGGAGCAGACTGGTGAGAATGAACTGATGCTTCCTGCCTATCTACCTAAGCCTACAGACTACAGTGAGGTTTGGATGGAGGTGGATACGTTAAACCGTTCGTTGCTTGGATATATTGCAGCTGCCGGCGGTCCGCACGTCTCGACGCTAACGGAATATGAGCCGGAAATGGAGATCTATCCCAAGTGGGCTTATACTATCGATGGAGCTGATGTGCGTACGTTCTTCCTCTTCATCTATTCACGCGGACATCTCGCCTATTTCGACGAAGCAATGATATGTACCTATGATGCCAACAATTATCTGCAACCGGCCAAGCTCTTTGCACTGGAAGGAACTCAGAAAGACAGTGTAGTGAATTGTATGTGGTACGACCAGGTGGTGGAGGCCACCGAAGGCTTCCCGTTTGAAGAAGTCGACGAGAACCGTTTCGGCATCCATTATGACCAGTTCACGAAACGTCTGTATATTCCCATTATGGTTCATGAAAAATGGGAGGCGTATGAGAGCTGCCCGCGTTACTCAGGACGATTTGATGTACTGCAATTCAACGGCAAGGAATTTGTGCCAGACGGGACTGACGGGGCCTGGTGGTTAAATAAAGAATTGCGCAACTACAAACGTACTGTCAGTAATCATAAGACCACTGACGGTATCGAGCAGGTCGACCTGATGCCCGATGGCTCTCTCCGCCATTCTTTCTGGAAGGGTGCCAAGACGCTCGATGACCTTCGCAAAAAGCCTGATAAGGTAAAGATGAGCAAAAATAATGATTCCTAAGAATACCAAATAAAAGCCTCCAGTAGTTTAATAGCTGAGGGTCGCATTGAACACTACAACCGAGAATTCCGCCCCCCTATTCCGAGGCTCAAAAAAATGTACGCTATCACATTATTATTAGTCTTATAAATATATGGAATCATTACTATTATTGGCTACAGCCCTTCTTCCATTCACTGTTCTTTTACTATACATTTGGAAGAATGACACCAAGAAAGAGCCGTCATCTTGGTTGATGAAGGCTTTTCTATGGGGTATTGTCATCTTCATTCCCGTGATAATTGTGGAATATGGAATTAGCTACATGTTGCTTGGCGAAGATGGAGGAGCATCAAGTTTTCTCGGTGCGATAGCTAAAGCATGCATTTTCGGCCTCACAATCGACTTTGCTACAGCTGCCATTATTTCCTTAATATTCATTATCTTCTTCGTCAAACAGCAAAAGTTCGCAAATAAAAAAGTTACAACACTCTTCGAAAGAGATAAGCAAAACATTTATAGAACTTAACAATATGGAAATACTTCAGCCTATATATCTACACGCAAATGAAAAAGTGGTTCTCGTTTCCACATCTTACTCCCCCAACAAGGAGGACGTAGCAAAAGCCGCTGACACTCTACGCTCATGGGAATTGGAGCCCATCATAGATTCAAATGCTGTAAAGACTTACTCAAAAAATGCTGGAACCATTCAAGAACATGTCAGTGACCTTCAATGGGCATTCTCTAATCCAGACATCAAAGCCGTCATCTGTAATCGTGGCGGATATGGGGCCATCCAATTACTTGAACACTTGAGACCTAGCGAATGGGATATCGAGCCAAAATGGCTCGCAGGTTTCAGTGACTCCACCACTCTACATGATTTCAACTCATCGTGGCATCATGAGATTACTAGGAGCAACCGCAACCACCGACGTGCGCCCGAACGGAGATACCCTCCAATTTAACGTGAAAGGGCAACAGCAGACAATTTTCCGTCTTTTTCTTGCAGTTTTACATAATTATTTGTATCTTTGCACCAATTGATGATATTAAGACTGCTATTATCACTGATAAACCCCTACAAAAACGGGCAATTACCTCGGAGAAAAGGCTTTTGGCTCCGAAGCAGAATAGCTATTTTCAATTTTTCCACCAGAAGATTGCTGCGTCGGTATCGTCAATATGCTTATTACGACGGCATCAATCTTGGCACTGTGAAGATCATCCATTCATGTCGCGATGAGGTGTTTGAAGGCTGGCTAAAGGAAATAGGAGTGGACGTCAGGCCACACTTGGTTTCACGCAAAAACTATCCCGAGAAGGAAGAAAGGCGCGGGTTAAAGCCCTTTTACAAGTTTTTTGAGTTCAATAGACAATTGATCGTCTACAACTCCGGAAAGGTACTTGTTATTAACAGATCATCGCAACTATCCGTAAATAATGAAATCAAAGGAACGCTAAATATTTCTGACGACACGGACATTCTCCTCAGGACAGAGTTTAAGAGTGCATTCAAGATACAGAATACAGCCCCCGTTAAAGAGGTCACCAATACCGAGCCCAAGAAGGAGCCAATTAAAGAAAAGCCTCCCAAACGTCGAGATAAAGTATCATTGGGAAGGCCTACGATCAATACAACACCACCAGTTGTCGAGCCCCCTGTCGTTGAGCCCCCAGTTGCCGAGCCCCCCTCGAAAGAAGATACCGGAAGGAAAATGAGAGGCGTTGAAATAGATGAATCATTTTAAAACCATATAGCAATGAGTTACATATCACAAAAGATTAAGGAGTATTTCCCCGACTTGGCGATTATGAAGAATAGCGCAAACAACAGTCTGTTTGCTGGTCGTAACATACCGTCATTTGTAAAGGATTACATCATCATGCGCTTTTCTGATGAGGAAGGCAAAGTAGACCGAGAAAAGGTAACTGATTATCTTGACAACAAGATACCCGATAAGCTGGAAACCATTAAGAACCGACTGTTGGCAGGTGAACAAGTGAATGTAACCGTTCGATTCGATATCAAGAGTGACCTAAAACTTGCCCGTACCGAATTCCTGATTCCCGATGCTGGGATTACAAAAAGAGCCTACGTCTCTTCAGCATTGATGGAAGAATTCAAGGACGAACTTGTAGAAGGCGAGAGGTGGGGTAACATTACACTGAACTACGTGGAGCCACAGGGGTATCAAAAGGGTGGTTATATAGAGATGGTGGCCTACAAATCCTTTGAACCATATAAGATCGACCATTCCTATTTCCTCGCTGCCCGACAAAATTTCAGCATCGACGAATGGATTGACGTGCTCATTGCCACGATGGAATATGATCCGGACGCCTTCGACACTATGGAACAGAAGAAGGAGTTTATTGCCCGTCTGCTGATTCTTGTAGAACCCCGTCTCAACATAATCGAACTAGGGCCGAAAGGCACTGGCAAATCGTATGTCTATAATAACATCAGCAAACATGTGTGGTTGTTGAGCGGTGGCACGACTTCAAGGGCCAAGATGTTCTACAACAAGGCGACCAAACAATTTGGCCTCGTGAGGAACCACGATGCCGTGATTCTCGACGAGATCTCCACCTTTGGCTTTTCCGACCCCGATGAGATGCAGTCAATACTGAAAGGTTATCTTGAAGCAGGAAAAGCATCTGTCGACAATGTCCTTTTTATGTCAGACTGCGGTATCGGACTGGCAGGCAATATCAAATTGACATCCGAGATGAAACCATCGGACAGCAAATATTTCCAGAAACTCCCAGATATGTTCCAGGAATCGGCTACAATGGACCGTTTCCACTCTTTCATCGAAGGGTGGAAGTTGCCAAGGCTAGAAGCTGGAAGCATCATGGAAGGCTGGACGCTGAATGCCGAGTATTTCTCAAGTGTACTTCACAAACTCCGCACAGAAACAGAATACGAGTTGCTTTTCGATAAACTTGTGGAATATGACGATTCATGCGACCTCCGTGACCTCAAGGCTGTCAAGAAAGTGGCTACAGCCTATGCCAAGCTGCTATTCCCACAGGTAAAATCCCTTGAAGACCTGACACCTGAAGATGCAGACGCATACCGTTTGCTCTATAAAGAATACTGTCTCGATCCTGCCGTCTATCGTCGCGGCATCATCCGAGAGCAGTGTCACCTGATAGACAAAGAGTTCCGCAAAGAAATGCCGGAGTTCAAGTTGAAACCTGTCACAATTCAACAAAAGCCGCAAGATACTCATGAATAAAAGACTCATAACATCCTGGCTGCATGTATTCATGGTCATTGCCTTATTTGCTATTTTTTATGCAGCATTTGAGGGAATTAGCTTCTACTCTGGTGGAAATTTCCGACTAGCAGGCATAGCAGCGGGCGTTATTGTGATTCTCGTTCTTCTTATGTTTATTATCCCCCAGCAATTAAAGGGGCGTGATGGTGACTTCAAGAAGATGATCATTCTTGAACGATACTTTGTTTTAATACTTGCTCCATTATCCTTGGTTCTGGCAGCATTCCCTATTTCACATTTCTTAAATATACAACGTAACGAGCCCTTGGTCATCCAACAATTTACTTGTGCTATTGACTCTGCAAAGTTTTTATTTGATGATTATGAAAAGTATGCGACCAATCGTATTCAGCGATATGAAAATACCTTGCGACGCCAAAGCAAAATGGCTCGTGAGAATAAAATAAAGGCTCTCCAACTACAGCTCTTGTCAGCCAACTACGACACACTTCGCACTTCTGCGTTGGAATGGATCGAGACTTCCGCCCAGAAACCTTCCACGCTTAATGTCTTCTTATTAGGTAACATTGAAGGTATTAAAAAGGCTATCGACAGTTGGAACATACAGCTCCACGAATTATCATTAAAACAACTGAGTGATGAGCCAGAAGGATGTGAAGCATTTTCCAACCCTTCAAAAAAAGCCACTGCTGCCACTACCCTCCTTGACAATTTAGCACAACAATACCGCCAACGCCATCCTTTTTCTGTACAGGACGTTTTAGTCATGCTGATCCTCTGGATCCTTCTGATGCTTCCCTATTTTTTCCAACAACGTCATAGCAAAAGCACAAAACGTTTGTTTGGAAAAGAAGAAAGGAAGAACAGTAATAGCTTTTTCATGGGTAACAAAGGCACAAAACGTCAAAGTTTCCGCTTTAAGTTAAACAACAAACAATAATACAGGTATGACAATAAGCCAACTGCTTTCAAGAATAGATCAAATTGAAAGTGACAATAGGGTCACTGACAAAGACAGGGTTCTCGTTGATGAGATATCTAATTATATCTCCAATATTTCTTCAGGAAAATCTGAACTTCTAAAAGAAATAGGCAGAAACCACAATCTGCTTGGATCAAGCACTATAGATCGTCTTATTGAGAAACGGGTATTGTCTGAGGATGATATACTTAGAACAAAGATTAATCCACTGTTTTTAAACGCTTTAGGCACAAAACTGACAACAAAGGTGTTTGATCAGCCTGCTGACCTGACCAAAATCAGTCGTTTATCTACAGAAATCTACTTCTGGGGCATACCTGCTTCTGGTAAAAGTTGTGCCATTGGAGCAATCTTGAGCATGGCCAGTAAAGGTTATATTCCACAAGCGAAAGCCTTTGTTGAGCACAAATGCCAAGGGTACGACTATATGATGCAACTTTGCGAGATGTTCATAGAAGATGGAAATGTGAAGCCGTTACCGATGGGGACACCTGTCAAATATACTTACGAAATGAGTTTTGACATCATTGATGATAAACATCAGGTACATCCTATTACTTTCATTGACATGGCTGGTGAACTTATCAGATGTATGTATAAGAAAAACGCTGGCCAGAATCTGACGGATGAAGAAGAGAAAGCTCTGAAGACCGTAACAGACCTACTCATGGACAATCGCTCTGAGAATCAGAAACTACATTTTTTTGTATTGGAATATGATGGTCATAACAGAAGTTTCGGGAACTTGACGCAATTGGCTTTGATAAGAGGTGCATTAACATATCTTTATTCTATTCCTACATCAGGGAATAATGGATCTTTTAATGTTTTTGAGGAAAAAACCGATGGTATATATCTGTTAGTCACCAAGGTGGACAAGGCCGGTGTGCCCCTAGAGCAGCTGAAGACTCACTTAGAGAAATATATCCATGGTCCTCTAGGATATCAGGGCATTGGTAATCTGTTACAAGAAATTTGTGAAAAATACAACATCAATAATCGTGAGTTGGAAATAGTACCGTTTTCATTAGGAACAGTATGTTTTAAGAACTATTGCATATTTGACGGGAGGCATACCGCAGATATTATAGACATCCTGGTAACTCGTACAAGGCACTACAGTGAGTGGCTTAGCAAATGGTGGGCACAGCCTATTAAGTGGATCATTAATTTCTTGAAATCATGAACAAATTAGGTATAGCAATTAAAAGAACAGTAGATGGTGCTGGTGAGCCAATCGTGCTGAATGACGGCGAGTGGACACGACATATTGCAGACGTAAGGCCATTACTTAACAAAGTTAGTGGATTGAATGAAGATTCACAAGTGGTACGCATCCTTTCATTTACCAATGAAGGATGCCTGCTTGCCTCGGCGCGTCTTATTGCCGGTAGATCTGGCGACAACATTGCTGCATGGATTTACATTCCTTCAGACATGGAAATAAGCGGAAAAGAGGTTCGGTATGTAATGGACACTGCAGAACAAGCCATACTTGCCCCAACACTTGACACGATTGAACTGGAAAATATCTGTCAACACACATACCATTCCAACGACAATGCGTTCAGCAAAGCACCTAGTGGAGAGAAACTTGCTTTTAGAATATACGATGACAATACGATAGAAGATATATTGGGTCCGAATCGATACCAAAACTATTATGACAACTATAGATATATATTTTTATTTGATTCAACGGGTATACTTGGCCTAACGAATCCTTCTGAAGCAGATGATTTGAGTAATGAACGGAACAAAGTCATTTCATTACTGATACCGCCAACAGCAGCAGCCCTGAAACAACATTTTGGCTACAATGTACTTCTTCAACTCTCTGATGGGACTCCATTCAACCATCCCGTATACTTGAATGAAGGAAATAGTATTAATTTAATGCTTGTACGAGAGAAATACAAGTCTATCAGCTTCAATTATGTAAAACCAAGCAATGATAATAAGGAATTATTTCCATTAGAATTAATAGACATCTCAAAAATCAATTGGCAGTTGCCATTATTATTGAGCGAGTTTATCGTAGAAAATGAAGAAGGAAATCCTATATCATCCAAAGAAGATCTTGTCATTAAAGTTAATAATATTATACTTAAACCAGAGATTACTTGTTGGATTGACGAATACAAGGCAAAAGAAGTAAACGTTGTAATAACCAGTAATTCGCATCGTTACCAGCCCCTAAAAGTGACAAAAGACATCACAGAGAAACCGATTAGGGTGGTCTTGCCATATCTACGTGACCATAAGTCGGCCAAGATAATAACTCAAAATGGTGAGGTTGGCAAAATTGAGTATTGTGAGAAAGGGGACTCTAAAAAAGGAGAATCTCCTATCAAAGACTATTACTTCAAGACCAATGGCGATCTCGTTTATGAATCCCATAAGCCATGGATATACCGATTACAAGGGGTTTTGGCTACAGTTGCCGTGGTTTTACTATACCTGCTCATCACAACGTTTTTTCCCTCCGAGAATAAAAAACAAGAGAATACTGCAAAGACCAATCCTGCTCAGATATCAAACTCTCAGGATCTCCCATCAGCAGGGGCAGCCTCGATAGAGCAAGTAGACAATAATTCACAAATCGTTCAAAATGAGAGTACACAAGCTGAAACTATTGGCAATGATGTAAACTATTCGCACGAACAAGCCATTTACTATTTAGACAACAATCTGTCTTGGAAACGAAATGAGATGGAACAATATCCAGTTCTCCGGGGGCTTTTTGATGATATGAACCAGTATAACTTGGAGGACCTCATGGGTAAATGGAAACTGAAGTTAGAGGCTTCTGAGCAATTCAAAAAAATTGCGGAAACCGCAGCCAAGAACCGCCGTAAAGGTTGGAATCCCGCTACAGGGCAACATCGACCTCTCTATAACAAGCCAGGTGATGAGACAATTGTTGTACGTAACTATGTATATTGGTTAGACCAAAATCAAAACAGGCAAACTAATAATACCCAACAACAGCCCACTAGAAGATCTTCACAAAGACCTACCGCCGGGAGCGGGAACAATAGCATTGATTAAATTAACAAAGGCATGAATTGGATAGCGAAACTGACACTCATCATCTCTGCTGCTATAGCAGTTATAATGGGGATACTATTCTTCATTAAGACCATTGTGTCTCCTCCACAACAGATACAATTCAGTAATCAGCATCTTATTAGTTTGCAACAAAATGTTGCTAAGATGAAAGGAGACTTGGGAATCAGAACGGCAGATTCGATTCTTAGCGCAACACTCTATGCTGCTCAGCTCTATCAACAAGAAGGATTTGTTGATACTATTAGCTCAGGACACATCAGACAACAAATAGTTTCTCACTATGTCCCATGTTTTGCGGCAAATTATAGGAATTACTTCTCTAACAGCGAGTGGAATAATCGGCAAAATAATGAACTGAGACAAAAAGCAAAGTATTTGATAGGGCTGAATATACAATCAGACGGGAAGCCCTTATTGACTGATTCGCTTAGACAACTAGTTGATTCCGTAAATATCATTTTGGGGCAATATGATGATGCAGAAAAGTTATGCAGAAACTCTTACTTCATCAATATTATCGAGTCAGAACGGGTTATAAAACTTGCAAAGAAATATGCATCAATGAATCCTTTGTGTAATTGTTCCACATTGGTCAAGCAATTGAACGCAGTTAATGAGAAGTTAGAATCTTCACATTACAAGGAATTGAAGAATATGGTAGATGAACTCGATTTGTATACCTATTATTCAAAAGATTATTATCAGAACACGTTGGCGCCAAAGGTATATGCAGCCATTAAAGAATATAAAGAAAATGCGCAGCGTATCTATGGAATCTGCGAACCAACCCAGTCACTCGAGAACCAGGCAAAGGAAAAGTATAATAAAGCAAGTGATTATTTTGAAAGTGATGATTATGAAGAAGAATAAGCCACATATCAAAAGCTATGTAAACTTACAAGGCATTTTCTTAATGTTTATAGGTTTATTGTTTGCTTCATCTACCATGGCACAAATGGCAGGACAAGACAGCATCCATGCTAATCCCGACAGCATGGCAACAAGTTCCGTCGCAGATAGTCTCCTTATTCGACTCCATACTATTCAGAAATTGGAAGACAGTATCAGTATACTCCAGGACAGGATCAATAAGTTGGAGCTACAACAACTGGATTTCATTAAACAAATAGCTTTTGCCGATACATGTATTGTAAGACAATGCAACAATGCACTGAATGCCCCGTATGATGAGAAACGTGTCCGTAATGCCCTTTCTGCATTCAACCGTATCAGTTCGTCTACATATCGTCAACAAATGCTGCCGCTACGCCAACTCCTTACGGATTACGGACAACATTATAGGACTATAATGGATATTCTTCGCCGAGCTGATGCAGACCGTAACATGCGCAATCCTTTTGGAGGGAAGGAAACTGCGGAAGCATATATTAACGAAATACGGCAAACAGACTATTACAGAAATGTCATACAGGCGGAATGGATCATCCCCTTCATGAACAGTCTGATAGAAAAAGCCATCAACCGGTTAAAATCAAATAATCCCGGAGAGAGACAGACAACAAATTTGAAAGAACTTTTAAACCCATAATAATTATGATTTGTGTACCCTACATCATCAATGACAGTTACAAGGTTGCTCGACTAGAAGGAGATCAATCTGCCAAACCTTATTACATCATAGAAACAGAGTCTACAGACGAAATTGATTTGTTTGAATTTGAAAAGGCCTTATTTGCATTTGACCCTAATCGGGGCATAAAAAATGATTATACATTCAGCATCATAGAAGACAAGTGCAAAGTCACCTCTGACAAAACAAATCATACTGCGACAATAACAATCGCAATTGAGTGTAAGAACATTGCTGAGGCACCCTCTATAACGCGTCATAATTTTATAAAATCCGGTCTTATCGTGGAAGATGGTTATAAAGTCTTGTTTGATTTACGTGAAATAGATCATGATGACGAAACTGTTTCTACCATAATTATCAATTTCATAGAAATCACAGAAGGCTTAACATACAAATTTGGAATTAATGTTGCCCAAAAAGATAACATTTGTGATATTGTGATAGATTTTGGTTCTGAAGCATCCCAAATATGGACATATTTCCGCGGTAATCTCAATCCATGGCACAAAGGGAACTATATGCCATTATTCGACAACATCAAAAGAGATTCGCCTATGACTACAGCTACAGCAAAGGACCTTGA